>Ga0180436_10006505_pt1 | contig 10147 bp, 9 predicted proteins | sample SS_ome_2_FD_132434 | JGI IMG/M metagenome (GOLD analysis project Ga0180436, IMG submission 132434) | Hypersaline lake sediment archaeal communities from the Salton Sea, California, USA - SS_3_S_2 metaG | ecosystem: Environmental > Aquatic > Non-marine Saline and Alkaline > Hypersaline > Sediment...
AGTCCATTGCGACGATGCCGTTTTTCTCTACCACAAAAGTTGCCTTGGTCGGGCAGGCTTTTACGCAGGAGGGATTGTCGCAGTGGTTGCACAGGACCAGGAAATCGCTTTCCTTGACGGCCTTGGAGCGATGCTTCTGCGAGTGTTCCGGAAATACATTGCCGAAGCCGGCTTTCCAGAGCCACTTGATTTCGCTTTTCCTGCCCGGAATCTGCGGAATATTGTGCGCCTTATTGCAGGCATCGATCGTGGTATCGAGCAGCGCCTGGTCCTCGATGAACTTGCGCGTATCGACAACCATGCCGAGCCTGACGCCCGACGGGGCTTCGCCGTGGCTGTCGTGACCGTGGCCGGCGGCCGGAGCCGCTTCACCACCGCCGGAAGCAACAGCATCTTGTGTCGACAGCCTGATGACAGCGGGAGCGCTGATCCCGGCAAGCACCGTGGCACCCGCCATTTTCAGAAATTTTCTTCTTTTATTATCCATCACTGAGCCTCCTTCTTTGCCAACTCTGCGGGCGCAATATGACAATCCCAGCAGGTGGGCGAAACAGCTGCGTAGTCATGACAGGTATCGCAGAACTTCTCTTTGTTAGAATGACACTGCATGCAGGCGATCTGCAGCCCTTTCCGGTACTCCTTGCCGTCGACGGTGACCGCAACGCGGTCCGAGTCGCGCAGCACGTCGTCGCGCCATTCATTCAATAACTGCATGTGGATATCCCTCATCTCTGCAGCAGGAGCCACACATTCCTTCTCACCGCCCGGCGGCAGTTCGGGTTTCGGCAGCGGGCCGGCATCCAAACCGTTGAACCAGACGGGGAACGTAACGAACAGGACGAAGATGACCAGTCCCGTGATTATATATCCCTTGTTATACATTGATTTCTCCTCTTCCGGTCAGGGTTAGAATACCATCGTGCGCAGGCCTTCATCGAGCTCGCCTCTCGTCTCACCTTCCATGATGAGCGCGTTGCCGAGAAGCTCGGAGATCCCGCAAACTCCAACGTTGGGGTTCCAGTATTCCATAAGCGACGTCAGCGTAGCCCGGTCGATTGCACAGACACAGGACAGCATGTTCACGCCGTGTTTCTCTTCCACATATTTGACCGCATTGGCGCGCGGCAGACCGGAACGCATTCGCAGCTCCATGATCTCATCCGTGTTGAGGCCGGTTCCAGACCCACAACAGAACGTCTTTTCGCGAATTGTATTCTCCGGCATCTCCACCCAGTCGACGATATGGTCGAGAATATAGCGCGGCTCTTCGAGCAGGCCCATCGCCCGAGCCGGGTTGCACGAGTCATGGAAGGTGGCCTTCACGTGACTGTTGCGGCTCTTGTCGATATTGAGCTTGCCGTGTTTGATCAGGTCGGCGGTGAATTCGGAGATATGAACCATCTTCGTAGATGCGGTATTCTCGAACACGGTGCCGGTAAGCGGTGATTTCGGTACTTCGAGGAAATCCGCCGGTCCGTTCATCGTGTCCATGTACTGGTGCAGGACGCGCCACATATGGCCGCACTCACCGCCGAGGATATACTTGACCCCGAGACGCTCCGCCTCGGCATACATCTTGGCGTTGAGTTTCTTCATTGCCTCGTTGTTCGTGAACAACCCGAAGTTGCCGCCCTCGGAGGCATACGTCGACCAGGTGTAGTCGAGACCGATATGCTCGAAAAGGAGCAGGTAGCCCATCGCGGTATAGATTCCCGGTTCGGCGAAAACGTCTGCCGACGGGGTGATAAACAGGATCTCGGCGCCTTTCTTGTTGAACGGCGGATCAATCTTGATGCCGGTCAGGTTTTCGATATCCTCGGCGAGAAAGTCGACATTGTCTTTATACGTGTGCGGCTGCAGGCCCATGTGGTTGCCGGTCCGGTTCGAGTTGGAGACCGGCTCCATGATCCAGTTGATGCCGATACCGACGAGATGCAGCAGTTCGCGCAGGATGATGGTGATCTCCGCCGTATCGATACCGTACGGACAGAACACCGAACAGCGGCGGCATTCCGTACACTGGTAGGCGTACATGAACCACTCCTTGAGCACACCGACGGTCATCTCACGACCGCCGGCCAGCTTGCCGAGGATCTTGCCCGCCAGCGTAAAGTCGTTGCGGTAAATCGAGCGCAGCAGCTCAGCCCGCATCACCGGCATGTTGCGCGGGTCGCCGGTGCCGAGAAAGAAATGGCACTTGTCGGCGCAGGCACCGCAGCGTACGCAGCAATCCATGAAGATCTTCAGGGAACGGAACTTGTCCAGCCGCTCGGCCAGCCCCTCCATGATGATATCCTTCCAGTTTTCCGGAAGCTTCCAGTCATCATCTTCGGGCGACCACTCACGGGCATTGGGGAAGTGCAGCCCTTTCTGGCTGTTCAGGTACTCTACTTTTTCTACTTTTGCAGGGTAGGCATAATCCCCCGGCTTGAACTCCACCGGGAGTTCCGTCCAGTCCACGGTTGGTATGGCACCGGTAGCCAAGGACGGTCCCTGCACGACGCTTTTGGATAGTTGTTCTAGTTTTGGAACTGACATCGTTATAATCCTTATAAGCTATTGTTGGTCAATACAGTTTATTCCTCTTGCTTCTCCGGTACCGCCTCGGCTCCTGCGTCGGCAGGTTCCTCGGCAGCCTCCTCCACCTGTGGTTCAAGCTCTTTTTCCACGGGGATATCGGCCCCTACCATGAACTCACGGAACTCATCTTCATAGGCCGCATAGGAATGGGGCTTGATCTCCGGATTCCACGGATTGACGTGGCGCACCGCGCGGGAGTTGTTTCTCATGTTCCTGGTCGGGCTCATGAAGACGCCGCCCAGATGCATCAGCTTCGAAAACGGGAAGTACACGAGCAGGGCACAGACCAGGAAGAGGTGGATGTAGAAAATCGAACCGATATCGGTGGTAATCGCCGGCTGGAAGGTTACCAGGCCCACCGCCAGTTCTTTGATCGCAACGATATCGATACCGTCCCGCAGGAAGTGCCGCATCAAGGCGCCGGTGGCGGCGATCGCGAAGATCAGGAACAGGGGAAAATAGTCGTTGGCCAGCGACAGATAGCGAACATGGCGGCTGTAAAGCCGCCTGCCAAACAGGAACAGGACGCCGATCAGCAGCCCGGCAGTGGTCAGGTACATCGCGGGCGTCCCGATTTCAAACATCGAATCGGCCCAGCTCAGGTACGCGATCAGGTCCGGTACCGGATTTAAAAACAACCGCATATGCCGAATTACCACGACCAGGAACGAGTAGTGGAAAATCAACGCAAACAGCCACAGCCATTTGGATGATTCATACGTAATCTTGGGTCCTTCATAGAATTCCGACCTGGTGTTCCTGAACAGTGACCTGAACGTCAACACTTCCAGGGCCATCCTGCCGACAACCTGAAGATTCGTATCGGGACTCTCCAGTTTGTCGTGTCCCACGAAATCCAGCGATTTCCCCTGACCGCATGTGGTCTGGATGGAGAACGGGACCGGTGACTTACCCCAGTGCACGACTCGATAGATAAAGCCGCCCAGAAAAACCAGGACCGCTAGATACGGGACCGCAACACCGAAAAAGTATTGCATTCCCGGTATCATGGACCCGATCCAGGCAATCAGGATCAGGGCAATGACCGCCGCACATGAAAAGGCATACTTCATTTCTTAACCTCTCTTCTGTGAACTGTTTTGGTTTCAAGCAGGCGCCGTGCAGACGTCTGCATCAAAACCGGTTACCTGCTTTTACCCACTTATTTTTTTTATATCTTTGAGCGCCTGCGATGGGCAGCCGCCTTTTAACAAGGTATCCTTGCCGGATTTAATTTCATCGATGCGGATCTGGTAAATTTTTTCCCGGCACGCAATATAGTGATCGAACGCCGCCAGCATCGCCAGGTCTACCCTGAACTCAAAGTCGTAGAGTTCGGCAACCAGCGGGACGGATTCCTTGTCCGCCGCCAGCACGTCTCTGGTGATATGCTTGACCGCATTCAGCGGCGCAACCGCCTGGGAGGGACTGAAATCCTGGACGGAACGGAGATGCATCATCCGCGACAGCGGTTCATCGAAGGCTTTCGGTTCATCGTCGCTGCAGAGCAGTGAAAAAAGCTTTTTCAGCGCGTCCCGGACCGTTCCGCCGATAGGATTGGCAAATGCATCCTTTTCCCTGAGGAAGAAAGCAGAAGCTTTGTAGGTGGTCAGGGTATATTCAACCCATTTATCCACAATTTTGTAGCGATTGTTATGCAGGGCTTCTTCTAGTGTCATTGCAGCGGCCTTGGCCGGTAGATCATTGGTATCTCATCATTACGGATTATGGGTCAAACCATGAATGAATGACCATTCACAAGAGCTGATTACTATCACTTTTACCGGTTATTTTCAAGCCTATTTATAAAGAAAACGCGGGCGTAAAAGTAAGGACTTCCTAATAAAACAGGACGTCTTCAACAATGCAGAAACCTGCCGTCATGCGCAGGCAATCTCAGTGGAGAAAGCCTGCGCATATCAGCTGTTTGTCAGAGTTGGGAGGAGGCGGCGGCCGGCAGCCTAAGGATTCAATTGGAAGGTGAGGTCGTTGATGATCATCTGCGACTCGATGATATAGGGGTCTTTCTCCAGACCGGCGATCCAGTCTTCGTCGTCCTGCTCATCGGGTATGGAAACGGATTCCGGGATCGCTTCGGGTTCGCCCTCATCATCTTCCTCCAGATATCCATACGCCGAGTAGTGATCCTCGATTTTTTCCCGGGCCAGCCTCTCTTCTTCGCGCTTGGCCCGCATCGTATCGAGATCAAGTTCGATGACGGTCTGTTCTGACCTCAGGGCTGACCGCTCGGCTTCCATCCGGATCGCCTGGAGTCCTGCCGATTCAGCGGTTCTGGCTTTGCTTTTTTCCCTGATCGCCGACAGGTCCGGAATCTTGTCTGAGTACCGGGTAAACCGGGCCGGGTCGTCCTGATCCCATTCCAGGGAGTAATCCAGGTACTGCTCGCCGGATTCAAGGTTCTGGAACAGGCTCGGCAGGATGATATCCGGTTCAACCCCGCGATACTGCGTCGAGCCGCCGTCGATACGGTAAAATTTCTGGATCGTTGCCTTCAGGGCCCCGAGGTCCTCATAGCGCCTGAGATGCAGCAGGGGAATATTCTCATTGAGATCGATAATCGTCTGCACCGTCCCTTTTCCGTGCGTATGTTTGCCGCCGACAATCACCGCCCTGCGGTAGTCCTGCAGGGCCGCGGCGACGATCTCCGCTGCCGATGCCGAAAACTTGTTGACCAGGACCACGAGCGGTCCCCCGTACAGCACGGTATCGTCCTCGTCTTCCAGCACCCGTTTCTGTCCCTGGCTGTTTTTTACCTGCACAACCGGGCCGGAATCTATGAACAGCCCGGTAATGTCGACTGCGTCAACGAGCGAGCCACCGCCGTCGTTGCGCAGATCGAGGATGAGGCCGCCTATGCCTTCACGCTGCAATTCGTTGATTGCGTTTCGGGTATCGTCGGTGGAATTGCGGCCGCCGCCGAACCTGCTTTGTTCGAAATCACGGTAAAAACTGGGAATGTTGATGTAGCCGAACCGGTTTTCGTCAGACTCGAGAACGGTATATTTGACAAAGGTCTCTTCGATCTGGACGACATCCCTGGTAATCGTGATAATATCCTTGGTACCGTCCGGCTTGCGCACCGTCAAGACCACATCGGTCCCCTTGGGACCGCGTATGTGTTTGACCGCGTCGCGCAGGCGCATGTCGGAAATTTCAACCGCCTCCTCTCCTTTCTCGGCAACGGCCAGGATAATATCTTCCGCCTGCAGCCGTCCCTGTTTGGCCGAGGCACTTCCCGGAATGATCCTGACCACCTTGATATACCCCGATTCCTCCCGCAGCAGCGCCCCGATGCCTTCCAGACTTCCGCGCATGTGGATGTCAAAATCCTCCTTGCGGTCGGGCGCCATGTAATTGGTGTGCGGATCGAACGCGCGGGCAACGGCATTGAAATAGCGGTCGTAGTGATCCTGCAGGTCCTCCCGGTGCAGGCGGTGGAAAAAATCATCGAATCGCTTCTTCACCCGCTCGGTTGCTTCCTCCCAGAGCTGATCCGGGTCGAATTCCTTCCCGTCAGCCTGGTACTCCTCTTCGAGATCGAGGTAGCGGGTCATGACCTGCGCTTTGAGGATTTTCCGCCAGCGCTGTTCAAGGCCGTCAATGTCATCGACAAACGCAAGTTTCTCGGGGTCGGTTTCCATCGTCTCTCTACCGTGCCGGTCGATGCCGTTATCGAGGATGGCCGTGACCATGTCCTCGACCTGATCGATGCGCTGCGACATGATATCGTACCCCGCCTTCGGCAACGCGATGGTCCCCCGCATCAGGTTATCGTCTATCGTATCGGCAAAACGCTGCAGATGCTCCGCGTCGGCCCGGGTGAGAAACCGCTTCTGGAAATCGAGTTGTTTCAGGTAGAGATCGAAAATTGCCGCCGCCAGTTCGTCATTCACCCGTTTATCGCTGTAGTGAATCGACGGCAACTGCTTCGACAGCATGTAACCGATCAGCTTATTGCGCTTCTCGTCGACAACGACATCGTAGTCCGCCAAACCGGCCGACGACCGGAGCACGACGAACAGGATTGCGATTAGAAGCGGTAAAAGACGTTTGCTGTTTTTCATGAATAACCGTAAATAGTGGAGGAGTTCAACGCATGACGGCGCGGAAACGCCAGCATGCAGTCATACCAGAAGCACCATACAAATACCATGACAAAGACCGACAGACAGAAAAAACTGCAGCGCATGATTGCCGATTTCGCCACCGACCGGAACTGGGAACCGTTTCATACCCCCAAGAACCTGGCAATGGCACTTTCCGTCGAGTGTTCCGAACTGGTCGAGATTTTCCAGTGGAAGACCGCAGCACAGAGTTGCGCGCCGGATACGGAGACCCTGACGCATATCAGGGAGGAAGTCGGCGACATCATGATCTACCTGACGATGATTTCGGCTGCATTCGATATCGATCCGATCGACGCCGCAATCGACAAGATGCGGATCAACGAGGAGAAATATCCCTCATCATGAAGGTGCCGTCTCATCATCCTCCCGGACCAGGCACAATGCTCTCGACCCCGCCGGAAGGTAGACGCTGTCCAGGCCCAGCAACCGGGCGTAATCGAGCAGTTCGGCCCAGCTGCAATTCAACCGTTCGCCGGTTTCACCGCCGTCGTTCTTCAGTTCATATTCGAGAAAATCGGTCAGGGTCTGGGCGACAACCGGCTTGAAGGGCTCCGCGGCAACACGGTGCTTCCGGCAGAACAACTCGAACCGCCTCCAGTTGATCAGTGAGCGCAGCACCCCGCGATATGCGCCGGTATGTTTGTTTATCGGCAGCAGGTCACGCAGGATGATGTCGAGGTAACGCTGTTTCACCGCATCAACGAGATACCCGTCCTGCCGATCAGTCAACTCGACCCGCGGACCGTCCGCATCCCGGGTCAGGTAGTGAATCGCGGAATGATAGGCTATTTCAGGAATTTCCCCGGAATAGCGAACTGCATACCACTCGTTCTCAACGAGCTCATCCGTATCCATTTCCGTCTTCGTCATGTTCGATTCCGAAAACCGTTCTGACCATGTCTATTTTGGAGTCGTCGCCTTTTCTACAGCTTTCGCTTTTCAGAAACTTCATCGGATCGTGCAGCATTTTTGCGGTGATCGCGTGGCCGAGTTTTTCGATCTTTTCGCGATCCGCAGCGGACAGATTCATCCTGCCCAGGGTTTTTTCGAGTTCCAGGCTGCAGATACGGTCCGCCTTTCGCCTCAGCGCCAGAATTGTCGGGGTGACGGACAGCCCTTCCTGCCATTTTGAAAACTTCAGCGTCTCCTCATTGACAATGCGTCCAGCCTTGACCGCTTCTTTTTCCCGTTCGGACCGGTTCATCTCCACCACCTGGCTGAGATCGTCGATATCGTAGAGAAACACGTTTTCAATATCGTTCAGCTTCGGGTCAAGATCACGGGGTACGGCAATATCGATAAAGAACAGCGGCTGGTTCCTCCTGATACGCATAAGCGGTTTGACCTCGTCGCTTTCGATGATGAGCCCGGTGGCCCCGGTTGACGAGATAATGATGTCGGCCGTTTCCATCTGCGAAGACAACTCCTCAAGGCTGCAGGCGGTACCGTTGAACCGTTTTGCCATATCGACCGCCCGGGAAAGCGTGCGGTTGGCCACGCTGATGCCGGCTACGCCCTGCCCGAGCAGGTGTTCCGCGGCCAGCTCAGCCATCTCGCCGGCCCCGATCAACAGCACCTTCTTCTCGGATAAGTTGCCGAAAATCTTCCTGGCCAGTTCCACGGCCGCCGAACTGATGGACACGGCCGCGGACCCGATTTTAGTCTCGCTCCTGACCCGTTTGGCCACCGAAAACGACTTGTGGAGCAACTTGTTGAGCAGCGGCCCGGTGCAGCAGTATTCAGATGCGTAACGATACGCTTCCTTGATCTGCCCGAGAATCTGGGCCTCCCCGACCACGAGTGAGTCAAGCGAAGACGAGACCCTGAACAGATGGTTGACGGCATCGCTGTTGTGATAGACGTAGGAATAGGTATTCCAGTCATCGGGGGCAACCGCATCGCCGAACAGGAAGCGCAGCATATCAGGCGTCGTCCGCTCCGGGTCATCCGAAACCCAGATCAACTCCACCCGATTGCAGGTGGACAGCGCATAGCATTCCGGCATCCGCTGTTCCTTCAGTCGGCGCAGCGCCTCCTCATACCCTCCGGTCAGCGAGATTTTCTCGCGTACTTCAAGCGGTGTGGATTTGTGATTGACCCCGATTAAACTGATATGTTTTGCAGCCATGTTCCGTTCCAGATCAGGTTAATACAAGCCACAGGGTGAGCAGGACCACGCCGAAGCCGCCGACAATCATCTGGGCGGCCCTGCGTCCCCGCCAGCCGACCGTGAAGCGTTGATGAATCTGGGCCAGGTAGATAAACCAGATAATCAGCGAGCAGACTTCTTTCGGATTCCACCGCCAGTAGGTTCCCCACGCCTGTTTCGACCAGAGCACGCCGGCAATCATCCCCAGCGTCAGAAAAATAAAGCCGAGGGCAAGGCAATGGGAATTGAGTTCGTCGAGGGCGTCGAGCGACGACAGACGCGAGAAAAAATAACCGGGTTTTCGGCTTTTGAGTTCCCGTTCCTGGAGCAGGTACATCAGCCCGCCGCAGAACGCGAGCCCGAGAAAGCCATAGGCAAGCAGGGAAATGCCGGCATGAACCGGCAGCCACCAGCTCTGCAGCGCCGGTTCCAGCGGAATTACGTCCCTTGACGCAAATGCCGCCACCACCAGCAGGGCGAACACGAGCAGCGACACGAAGGTGGCAAAATTCTTCAGCGGGTAGCGCCAGCGGGAGGACATGTACGCGGTGGTCGCTGCCCACGCGAAAAAGAACACCGCTTCGTGATACGTTGTTATCGGCGTGTACCCGATACTCACATAGCGGCTGACGATATAGGCGGTCTGCAGCACCCAGGAAGCGATAAGCAGCGTTCCAGCAATTTTTCTTATCTGGTTTTTCTGGGTGGCGAAAAACGCCAGGTATGCGGCGCAGGACAGAAACGTGATGCCCAGCACACAGAGAAAAAGCAGATAGCTCAATTCATTTAAAAACGACTGTTGCTCCATACGTCTCTACCCAATGTTGCACGCCTTGGTGTTCCACAACCTATTGCCGGTGCTGGCGACCCGCGAAAAATTCGCTTTTTCGTTCAAAATCAAGGCGCATAGTCAATTTATATCAAGAGATTTAACCGCAGGCATACGAGGTATGTCGAGGATTAAATTGGCCTGCGCAACGCAGCGTTTGGGCGAAAAGACAATTTTTCATGACCGCCTGATATGTGCTACAAGTTCATCAACCAGAGCGGCACTGTCAAGTCCGGGCGGCAGAATAGGACTGAGCAGCGCTTTCAGTTCGTCCCAATCCTCCCGGCCGATGCAGTCCAGAACCGGCAGATCGAGGATGGACTTGAACAACGCCCGATTCTCTTCGGCAACACTGTCGGCATGCACCACCTGCTGCCGAATCCGGGCCATCATCTCCACCAGCACGCCGTATTCCTCGCCGTACGCTTCTGCGAGCTTCTC
>Ga0180436_10006506_pt1 | contig 10146 bp, 16 predicted proteins | sample SS_ome_2_FD_132434 | JGI IMG/M metagenome (GOLD analysis project Ga0180436, IMG submission 132434) | Hypersaline lake sediment archaeal communities from the Salton Sea, California, USA - SS_3_S_2 metaG | ecosystem: Environmental > Aquatic > Non-marine Saline and Alkaline > Hypersaline >...
ATCTAGCAAAGAAACACCAAACAACTCCGGAAGAATGTCTTCAGCTTTACCAATGACTGACTCTTTGAAGTAAGGGTTTACAGGATCCATTTCCGTTAAATTCACAAAGACTGTTCTCGCTCCCTCGTAGTCGGCGGAGCGAACGAAATTTGAAGCAGGAGCCACTGTCCCAGACGTGCCGATCGCAATGAAAAGATCGCAGTCTCTCAGAGCCTGTTTTGATAACCACTGTTCGTCGACTGGAATTCGTTCGTTAAATAAGACGATCCCTGGCCTAAGCACAGACCCACAATTTGGACAGCGAGGAACCTCTGTGTCTTCATACGAATTGAAATCTTCAAATGGCTCGAGATCGCAATCTTGATTTGAACAACGGGTTACAAAGGCATCGCCGTGTAATTTAACAATGTTTTTGCTGCCTGCTGCTTCGTGAAGCCTGTCGATATTCTGCGTAATCAATGTGAAACCGGCTCCCGGAGGCATAGAATTTTCGAGCTTAGCCAACGCATAGTGTGCGGGGTTCGGTTTAGCTAGCGCAGCTTCGGTACGCATTGAACCGTAGAGTTGCCAAACCGCCCCTGGATCCGTGTCAAGCAGTTCAGCGGAAGACCGTGTTATCGCATTCCAATCCTCGAAACGCGCCTCAGCGCCTCGAAAGGGCTTAATACCGGATGCAGCAGAAACACCAGCACCCGTCAAGATGACGATTTTCTTGTACTGTTTTATATCTAATTTATTCATCTCAATAAATCATGGTTGTTGCACCGAGCTGATCGCTGCGCAAGTTATTTAAGTTGCCGCGATCGAAGATGTCCAATTCGCCGTTGCTGGTGATTATCGCATTAAGCAAAGCGTTGCTTAACTCGACCGCGCTAACACCCTTAATGGCACAGGTAGTCTGGCCGCGCATGTTGTGGCCGGAATATGCCTCATCGATCTCGACCTCGGTAATGCCGTAATCAGACAATATGTTCTTAAGTGTTGATGCCATTAGACGATTCATCTAAATCCCTCAGACAGTCGCACAGACTTCCTGGTAGGCACTATCCAGAGCAGACATCAGATAACCCGGCACATCATCAATATCTGGTGTAAGGGTATCGAGAATCTTTGACAGCACCTCGTTATCTTCTAGGCCATTCCAATTTTTGATGTAGGTGCCATCTTGGTATCCCCGGGATTGGCGGAAGCGGTTAAGAATATTTTTTCCTACGTACTGCTTATAAAGCGAATCGAAAGTAATTCCCATAACATCGCAAAGATCCATGAAATTGGACATGTCAAATTCTTTACGCACGATAGTTGATTCAAGCAGGCTTTCAACAGCGGCATGAATTTCGCCAATCGATGCACGCTCACCGAGCGGCACTTCAGTAGCCTCGGAATATCTTTCGGAGATTTCCTCAATATTTGAATGTAACAGCATATCGCTCAGACCAAAATGGAATATATCCACCGCCTCAAGTTCCAACTGCTGCCAATCTGGATCCACCTTCTTCCACCACTTAAAAATTGGGTCCATAATCTCAGCTAACTCAACCCAAACGGCGCGGTACCAGGCATAGCCTGCATTTTTCCAATCGGGATTGACGATGGTGTTCATTTCATCCTGCATTACCAGCATCTGGCGCAGTTTTTCTTGATTAGTCATAGTTACTCCTGCTATTAAAAGCGTTAATCTTTTTCTTTATAATGGCTGTAGTATACCACATACTACAATAAAAATAAAGTATTGTTTAGCAAGTGTAGTCCTATTTATTGTTTTTTGATTTTTTGCAGACAATCGTACTCTTCGTCGTCCACCAGGCAGGGCAGCTCCCGGTACCAGGTTTCACCAAAGCGACCTTCTTTTTCCATCTGCACAAGCGTATCCATAAGTCGTCTCTCGTACCGTGCCGGTTTGCGTAGAGAAATACGGAAGCCGGCGCAATCTTTTTCTAAAAATACACGCGGCTCGGTAATCGTAGCGTGCGTAATCACCTCGTCACAATTAGCAACGACGGCAAATTGCTTATTAGGCAGGCGAATGAAGGTCCCCGGTTTTTCCGGGTGGTCCTGGTAATACTCAGCCACCACCTTGTAAGGACGCGGCAAAATACGATAGGTCGGATGCTCAGGTCGTTTGTAGCTCATACACAGTATAGTTATGTCAACGGGATAACCGTTGGGGAGGTTTTTCCGGGAAGCTCTCGGAATAGGGCAACAGGAGTGACTCAATTAAGCTGATTGTTTTTATACTGGAGCCTAAGCTTTAGCTACAAACTGCCAGTTTCTGTCATAAATAGCGATAATCGCCGATGGCGGAATCTTTTCTACAGCGAATGCTTCGGCGTGGTCCGGATTAGGGTGTACGATAACGTTACTGGCTACCTCCAGGATAACCAGCTCTTCTTCCTGACCAAACGCTTTTTCAAAATACCGTGTCATCGCCTCTTCCAGGCCTTCACGCGATACAAAGAAGCTGATTTTGGGCATTGTCTCACCAAATTGCTGACTACGTCGCCCATAGAGCGGAGCCAGTCCATTTAGCAGTATTGAGGCAAGATTCGCCTGCGTGGTTACGTGAAACGCCTTGTCTGGGTAAAATTGATGATCAGCCATGCTCGCCTTATGACTTATCCAGCTTAAAATAAGCCCAGGCTATGATTATGAGAACCAGCCATAAACCGAAACTAAGTGTCATTCCTAATGTTGCGATAATATCGTGCATACTTTTATCCTCAAAAAGCGACGTCATCTTCAAAGGACGCTGGTGAAAATTCGTTTTCCACAGCTATCGGTAACGCGATGTTATCGGTTTGCAGTACACCTTCGAGGGTACGTAAATTGAAATAAAAAACATAAGCCTGGTAACAGTCACGATCTTCGAAATCAAAAATAATCAATGAAAAGCCACCCATTAACCGCTTCATGTAGTCAAACGGAGCATTTTCAAGCTGTTCCAGGAAGTCTTCGGGCGCTAACACCTCAATTGCCGGCTCACTAGAGACGCCTGCTAATCGCACCAGATGAACCTTACCAAAATCCTCAGAGCCACTAATACTGATTGCCTGGTTGCGCAGCTCAACCGCTGCCTCGAACATTTGCGAATCGTTCATGCTCAGACCCCCCGACGACCTGCCGAATAACAGCAATAAGACGGTGTTGGGTAATATAGGGGCTCATCTGCTTTTGGAGTGTGCTCGTCTGCCTCACCGAAGCCCATTACCGCATCAATTTCTAACAATGAGGGCTCATCATCGGCGTAAGCACGTAACACTGCGCTTGCGAACGAATTCGCCTGATCGCTGGAACGGCCTCCGTAGTGTTTAACCACCAGATCATCGCCATCTTGGTATGCGTTCATCTCCCAAGCTAACCTAGGACGACTACCAGGATGGAACGCCCAGCTGTCTGGCGCAAAGCTCTCATGGTCAGCGACCAGCAGCCCTATAAAATAATCAACGCCTCGCAGACCGGGGTCGTCCTCGGAGGCCTCGAGACCCAAATTAATAACTTCTTTGCTCAGTTCACCGTTAACCTTGGCAAACGCATCTACGATATCAGCGGCCAAATCGGGTTTAAGTGAAATTACGAATGTACGGGCTTGTCTTTTCATAAAATTTCCTTAGTAAAGGTAAAAGCGGCAAGACCTGGGTTCTCGATTAAAGAACTACTCGAGCGATACCAGAACCACACAGCCATTAACTGACTTGTTAGAACTATTTTAACAGGAAATTGCAATAAACACAAATTTGTATAGCAGATGTATACTTTCAAAGAGGGGCTTGCTACTAACCTGTCAGATCAACAGCAATTAAAGTCAAATTGTCATTGTTGACAGCTTGTCGGGCAAAGGCCGCAATTTGACAAGCATCCAGCCCTTCTTTGATTTTACCTAAGATCTCAAGGTACCGACTTTTTCTTTGCTTTGAGGGGCCATCGAAACGTATCCCGTCAGTCGCTAACATCAACACGGAGCCTGCCTTGGCTTCAAAGGTCTGGATATCGGGCACTCGAATCAGCAAGTCTCGGTGCTCATAATCCCCTAGCACACGGGTGGGCGCGATACCTTTAGCCGTAGCATGTGTGACGCCGGACCAGACGTACCCGTCTTGCACACCAGCCATCTCAAGACCTGGTACTGGTTTTTGTATCTGCTTCAAAAACTCGATATTTTCGCGAATAACCGACACATCATGGGGACACAAGTTAACCGCATGCTCTTGCATTGCATAAAGCCTGCTACCGGTAAGTAATGCCAAGGGAGAGTCGCCCATAGTGGCCGCATGGACACGAAAACGCACGCCCTGTGAGTCGCGACCCGCTGGCTCAACAAAAGCCATGGATAGCGTACTGCCTGAGTAATGAAACTGCGCATCAATAAGCTTATGCAAATCTTCTACGGTTGCTTCAAAGGCCTCATGAATCAATTTATCGCTATCAGGGACAATCGGCAAGTGACGCTGAAACAGTGAGGGAATCTGCGATGCCGCATAGTCTGCCACCTGGTGACCACCGTGCCCATCCAGCACCGCGAATAAATGTCCGTGACGCATGGCGCACGCAACGTAACGGTCCTCCTGGCTATTGCGAGGCCCTTGGCTTTGATGTACGGAAAATTCTAACATATTAATACTATAGCAAATGTAGAAACATTTACAAAGGTTAAGCTTTAGCGCGCCCCATCTTCTGCGTCGTATTCCACACTGATTTCGTCGTCAATACTAAAATCAGAGTGACGGATCGCCAGTTCGTGCTGTGCATTGCAGGTGGCGTGAATGGTTTGTGTATCGCTCACGTACCAGCTTGCTTCATAGCTTGAATCACCGAGAAGCCCTGCCGGGGCGCGATTATATTGCGCGTCAAACCGCTGGGTTAAGCCAACGAGACCAGTGAGACATTGTGACTGGCTATTAGGTCGACTTAGCGCCTCAACAGACCAGATCCGCTCAAGTTTAGGTGTTAAATAAACCCTGTAAGCCCTAAATAGCCGGTTACTGTCGCTGGTCGAAAACTGGTATTGCTTTACACTATTTTTATGAACAGTCAGCGCATCTGAAGGCCCAGGACGAAAACCTTCACCAAAATCAAATCCAAAGAGAGATGCCCCGGATTTATCAGCCATCACTAGCCCTGAGCAGGAAATAAGGGTAAAGAATGCCATTGCGGCCAGGCGATTATTCATATCATACCTCGTGGAGGAGAAATACTCAGAACTGAGTAGTGTGCGATTGTATTCATACAAAGTATAGCAATTGCTATACTAAATTGCAATAAAGTAAATGTTTTGCTATACTATTGCTATTATTTCATCCACAACCAATATTCATTAAAATTATATGAGCTCGACTGAAATCGTTGTAAAGGGCCGGCGTTTCGATAACATCGCTGCTGCCGCTAAAGCTTTTAATCTTAAACCCGTAACCGTATACCGCAGGATATCTCTACTCCCTGATGATCATGACCATGAGCAGTTTGATGCGTGTTTTGATCCGCTAAGTCGGCTCTGTGTTGCCAAGGGGGTGGAATACCCCAGTTTGAAGCATGCCTGCGAAGCATTGAACGTTAAATATGAGACATTACTGGATCGTCGTTCTAAGTTGCCGGAAGGCTATACTCAGGAGCAGTTTGATGCGTGTTTTGATCCGGATTACAAAGACCCGTCACCAACCTTTCACCGCAAAGCCTGTACCATTAAGGGAGTGTCTTACGAGAGCGTGAAGGCGGCCTGTGATGCGCTGAGGCTTCCTTATAAATTAGTACTGAGTCGCACCCGACGTCTACCGGTGAATTTCACCCAGGAGCAGTTTGAACGCTGCTTTTCACCAAACCTTACGGACCCTAAAAAGCCGATTTTCGTCAAGGGCGTGCAACATGAAAGCGTTACCGCCGCCTGCAAGGCTAATGAGATTGCTTTCACCACAGCCACATCGAGGCTGCGTGTATTGCCAGAAAATCCTTCTCAGCTACAAATTGACGATTGTTTTACCGTTAAGTCTGCCGCCAATGCGCCGAAGTCTTATATCGTAAAGGGCGTGGAATACCGCTCAGTGCGTGAAGCCTGTTTGATACTTGGGATCTCTTATGACCTGGTTAAGTCTCGCTTGTCGCGACTGCCTGATTCGCCCTCAGCCGCCCAGGTTGAAGCCTGCTTTTTAACTGAAGCGAAAAATTACTGCGCGCCGGTAACTAGCATCAGGGTTAACGGCGTGCCTTATTGCAACATCACCACCGCTTGCGAAGTGTTAGATTTAAATTACCGCGTGGTGCTGCGTAAAATTCGAAAATTACCGGAGCACTATACGTCAGAGCAATTTGATGCGTGTTTTGCACCGCATACATTGCAAGTCAGGGGCGTCGAATACAAAAACTTTACACAAGCGTGTCGGGAGATGGGCTTTAATCAGGCTGAATGCCGTCGCATTCGTCGTTTAATCCAGCGTCTTCCTGAAGGTTACGACCAGGGGCAGCTAGATGCTTGTTTCGATAAAACCAATCCCGCGGTTGCCAGTTCACGCCAACTGACTGTTTTTGGGGAAATTTACCCTTCGCTGCTGGCCGCCTGCAAAGACCTGAATCTGAATTATAACAAGGTTCGTTATCGACTGGCTTTATTGCCAGATGATTATGGCTTGGTTGAGTTTGAGTCTTGTTTTAGATTATGAGATCAACAGGGGCAGGGAAGCTCTGCGAATAGCTATGGAAGGCGCCCTCAAAGGGTACCGCTGACCGAGCGCATAGCTGAAAGATCCCTGAATTTGTGACTTAGCAAGACACTCTGAACCAGCTGCAATCCCAGCTATAAGGATTGCGCTAATGAGACTTGTTTCATGGCAGCAAAGAGGGGTTGTCTTTACCAAAAGACAAAAGAAGCGCACCTACAAATAAAGCCGCCTCTTGACTGCTTGCCCCAGCGGAATAGTTAACCAGTAGCACATCCTCATGCCGTTTGACGGAAAAACGCCAGCGAAGACAGGGTGAGACCTTCTCCTGTTCCCAAATAACTGGGTCGAAGCTTTGGTTGCCTGAAATCAACAACCCGATAAATTTATCCACGTCCGATAGCCTTTCTGTTTGACCCTTAAATGCACGCAAAGCCAATTCAACTGCATGTTTTTTTAAACAACCGCTGGCCTCGCCAAAGGCATCAAGAACGCAGCCGATGCGATAAGGCTTAAGGTTTATTTGATAAGTTGTCGTATCTTCAGGTAAATCCATATCGTTTCTTGCAACCGATAAGAGTGGATGTGTCGTTATGCCGATTTTATCACATTGCCTTACATAAATCAAATATAGTAAAGCAAGTGTGGTGATATAAACAAATAAACTAAAGAGGATTCTATCGGTTGCTTATTTTTTGCTATAAAAAGACCAAATTAGTACTGTTTTTGGGAAAAGAAGCTTGTATCTTCATAAACAGTATGACCGATAAACCAGTGAAACAAAAATTCCACAAACTCTTTGGCCATGTATTTTCCCTCGAAAAGATCCTCGCTGTGAGCCTTGATTTCCTCAAGCAGCTCTTCGTGCCGTTGGTGGTGCTTGCTGATGCCTTCCACCCCCTGGGAGTACGCTATATTTTCTTCCGAAGTGAAGTGAAATTGAGCATATTTCATTAATTCATCAAGCAGTTTCTTGCGGATTTCCACGTCATCGTTTTCCATCAGGTTACCACTGATTCTATTAATTAACTGAGCGAAATACTGGTGCTGAAAATCGACAGACTCGTTACCTGTTGAATATTCCTTTTTCCACTTTACAGGATCTAAACTCATATCTACGTCCCCTTAACTAGATCATCGTTTTACAAATAACACACTACAAACCAGCCTTATACCTGGCTAAAGAGCAAACCGGGGTCGAATCTCAAGTCAAAAATCCGCAATATCTCAACATGTCGCTCACCCTCATCACCATGAGGCATAGTTACGATCATGTGTCGAGAAATACTACCATCTGACAGCTCGATGCATATACCCTCTACCTGGTCAATGGTTTCAGCTGGCTGCCACTCCTCTTCGCCGTTAACATAGCAAGGGAAGGCGAACTCATAACCATCGGCATTAGTTTGCTGTATCACTCGACGCCCTTCCTCGATCGACTGCTTAAACCGCCGGCCTGGATTGGGATTAAACCACGAATCGAAATACACCGGATCGACAGATTCACCCTTGATTTTCCATGGTTTAACTGCGAACACCCCTTCTTTTTCCACAGGCCATCGCTGTGTAATTGGATACACCATCATTTTCATACATTCCGATTAGACTGCCACTGACCAACCCCAGTCGCAGTCATCCAGGCTCCGCCTGCTTAGAAGTTCCGTGTTGCGTTCTCTTCGTAGTCCTACTGTTTATAATAGATGCAATAAGTTGCAGTTTTATTCCACAATACCTTGTATTTTTTGGACGATTACTGAAAGTAACTAAAAATTGTTACGGAATTACCCACTTCGAGCAAACTCAGGAGTGAGACCTCTCTTTAATAATGGTGCCGAATGATGATTCGGTTGTGTCTGGGTTGGCGAATTACCGAAAAAGAAGCCTCCACCATGTCAGTTTCCTCGCAGCCGCAGACCAGCGTCTCCGGTTCAACCCCAGAACAAGGCCCGTAGCGGCGCAAATCCTCGATCCAGATGTCTGGATTTTCCATGCCACTGCGCTCAACCGCCTCGACAAGGGCTTTCCACTTAAGCGGGTGGCTCTGAAACTGCTCGGTTTTATCAGTCATGCTTCGGTTTCCTGCATGGGTCCAGCCCATTCCCAGCGGTAATCCTTTTTACAATCATTGTTAAGCGCGGCCTTATCACCGGCGCGCACGTATAGCGTGCCATCGCCATCCCAGTGCCAGGCGATTTCAATAGCTTCCTGCTGGTGGCGGTAATACTGAATACGCTGGAGCTCGTCGCGCCACTCATCCTCGTCGTACCAGCCATCCTCATCAAAGGTACCAATCAGCAGTCTCTGTACATGTAGCGGCAATTCCGTGACAGGGCGCTGCTCAAAAGCATCAATCAGGTCGAAACAGGAGTAGCAGCCGTAGCTTTCAGCGAAACCGTAGTTACGCAGCAGCTCACCAAATACATTAGCATCATCAATAGACGCCAGGTTCAGTAAAACAGCAGGTTTGCCGCTGCCTACCGGCGCAGGCTCAGGCATCCAGCTCCATTGCTCACTGAACCCGCCCTCGACATAGCGATCATTAACCGTGTCGTACAGACAAAGCTCGCCATCGATCATGCGCGCGGGCAGCACAATGCCATTTTGCGGATGACTGACCAGTACCTTCTGTTGTTCAGCTGGTTTACGCTGTGCTAGTAACGCCCACATACGCTTTACCTTTCCGCCACGCAAGGACGTAACGACTGACCGTTCGCATCTTCAAAACGGCCGTCAAAGAATTCCCAGGCAGGCCGTACCCAGGTGTCCCGGTCCCCGTAGGCGGCACGGTAGACGACCACGGGCGTCAGGTCGCTTTCGATCTGCGCAAAACTAATAATATGGTACAGGCCGCCACTTTTGACGTGGCGTATCAGCTGGCCAACGAACAGTCCGCACTCGGCTGCATCCGGACAGTCTTCTTTCAGGCCGTCTCGTTCGCCAATTTCAATTAATCCCAGTTCTTCAGCAAATGCCTGGAACAGAGTAGAAAATTTACCTCGATCCCAGCCTTTGATGTAAAAGTTAGAGTTTGCCGCATAATCAGCCTGGCGGCTAAATACCCTCAGCATCATGCTATCAAAATCCTGCTGACTCATTTGCTTCATGATCTATCCTCGCTTAATTTACGCCCATTGACGCGCATATAGGGACCGAGTATGTCGTGAGCGCATTCCTGGCAAAGCTGTAGCTCTAACTGGTTACCATCTCCCCAGATCGAGCCGTAGCCCGCAGTGGTTTGAATGTCCAGGCGCTCTTGCCATTCAATAAAGTTTTCACGGTCAAATTGCCGACCACAGCGGTCACAATCAAAGCCGGTGCAAACGTCCTGCTCGATGGTTTGTTTTTCGATATGTAGTGTCACGGTAAGTTTCTCTTAAAAGCGATGTCACAGAAGGTTTCAGGATAAAACGCTGTTCAGTATAGAGACTGAAACAGCCGGATTTTTTAGAAATAGAGCGGTTTATTCAGCTTGCTGGGACTGACGTCGCGCACGGATCATGTC
>Ga0180436_10006508_pt1 | contig 10144 bp, 11 predicted proteins | sample SS_ome_2_FD_132434 | JGI IMG/M metagenome (GOLD analysis project Ga0180436, IMG submission 132434) | Hypersaline lake sediment archaeal communities from the Salton Sea, California, USA - SS_3_S_2 metaG | ecosystem: Environmental > Aquatic > Non-marine Saline and Alkaline > Hypersaline >...
GGGGGGGGGGGGGGGGTTTCGGGCTGTGGGGGGGGGGGCTTTTCAGGGGGGGACGAGGGGGGGGGGTGGGGGTTCGGATTCAGCGATGGTGTCGGGAGCGGGTTCGTTCCAATCGTCGAGGCTCCGCTGCCGCTCGGCGATTTCGCGGCGCGCTTCCTCGTAGAGGTCCTCGAAGGTCATGCCGTCCTCGTCCTCGTCTTGCTCCGCGGCGCGGTTCTTCTTCATGTTCTCCATGATCCAGCGCAGGGCGCCGATGACCATGATGACCAGGATGAGGAGGGCCTGGGGGTCGATGAAGTCGAAGACGTCCATCAGGATTGCTGTTCAGGGGCGGGGCCGGTGTCGTCGGCGATGGAGCTGCGCATGTCGGTGTCGGCCCGGACGTTCTGGTAGCGGACGTAATCCATGATGCCGAGGTTTCCGGAGCGGAAGGCTTCGGCGATGGCGAGGGGGACTTCGGCTTCGGCCTCGACGACGCGGGCGCGCATTTCCTGGGTGCGGGCCGCCATTTCCTGTTCGGAGGCGACGGCGGCGGCGCGGCGCATTTCGGCCTTGGCCTGGGCGACCTGCTTGTCGGCCTCGGCCTGTTCGGTCTGGAGGCGGGCGCCGATGTTGTCGGCGACGTCGACGTCGGCGATATCGATGGAGAGGATCTCGAAGGCGGTGGCGGCGTCGACACCTTTCTTGAGGACGAGGTGGGAAATCGAGTCGGGGTTTTCGAGGACGTTCTTGTAGGAGGCGGCGGAACCGACGGAGGTGACGATGCCCTCGCCAACGCGGGCGATGATGGTTTCCTCGGTGGCGCCTCCGACGAAGCGGTCGAGGTTGGTGCGGACGGTGACGCGGCCACGGACGTTGACGGCGATTCCATCCTTGGCGACGGCGGTGATCTTGTTGATGCCGGCGGCGGGGCTGGGGCAGTCGATCACCTTGGGGTTGATCGAGGTGCGGACGGCTTCCAGGACGGTTTTGCCGGTGTCCTTGGTGGCGAGGTCGATCGCGCAGGCGCGGTCATAGCTGAGGTTGATGCCGGCCTTGTCGGCGGCGATGCAGGCGAGGACGACATTGCTGACGTCGCCACCGGCGAGGTAATGCGCTTCGAGTTGGTCGGTGGTGAAGTCGAGGCCGGCCTTGACGGCCGTGACGCGGCTGTCGGTGATGGCGGAGTAGGGCACTTTGCGGAGAGCCATTCCGATGAGGCTTCCCCAACTGACGGGCGCCTTGGCAAGCCATGCGCGGAGCCACGTCTTGAAGAACTTGACGATGACAAGGAACAGAACCAGCCCGACAAGGGTGGCGGCACCGAGCAGGATATAGGGCAGCATGTCCATGCCGTGAGCATAGAAGGGGCGGAAGCCGATGCAAGCTTGGGGGACGGATTTGAGCGACTTCGAGGGGCGGGTTGTGTTCTCCTCGGTTCTCTGGTTGGCGTGGGGGTTTTTCCTGTGGGCGCCGCCGTCCCCGGCGGCGTTGTGTGGCGGGCGGGAGTTTTGGGGTTTTCAGTGGCCGGGGCGGGGCGTTGAATGGGGCCGATGCCGGGGGAGCAGCGGACGATCGGGATGATGGCGGGCAACGGGATGTATCCCGGGGTGTTCGCGGAGGCGGCGCGGCGGCACGGGGTGCGGCTGGTGGCGGCCGCTTTCCGGGGGGAGACGGAAGAGACGCTTGCGGAAGAGGTGGAGGTTTTGCGATGGTTCCGGGTCGGGCAGTTGGAGAAGATGATCCGGTTCTTCCGGCAGGAGGGGGTCCGGGAGGCGGTGATGGTGGGTCAGATCGCACCGGGCAACCTTTTTGCGTTGCGGCCGGACCTGCGCCTGATCGGCCTGCTGGCGAGGCTGCGGGAGCGGCACGCGGAGTCGATTTTCGGGGCGGTGGCGGAGGAACTCGGGCGGGAAGGGATCGATCTTCTGCCGGCCACCACGTTCCTTGACGAGAGCCTGGCACCGGCGGGGCGGGTTTTCGGGCCGGAACTCGGGCCGAAGCGGCTGGCGGATGCGGAGTTCGGCTATCGGCTGGCGAAGGAGGTCAGCGGTCTCGACATCGGGCAATCGTTGGTGGTGCGGGAGGGGACGGTTCTGGCGGTGGAGGCCTTCGAGGGGACCGACGCCTGCATCCGGCGCGGCGGGGAGTTGGCCCGGCGGCGGCGCGCGATGCTGGTGAAGGTTTCGAAGCCGGACCAGGATCTGCGATTCGACGTTCCGGTGGTGGGGCCGCGGACGATCGTGACCTGCCGGGAGGCGGGCGTTTCAGCGATCGTGGTCGAGGCGGGGAAGACGCTCTTGCTCGGGAAAGACGAGGTCGGGAGGCTTTGCCGGCGCCACAAGGTGGCGCTGTACGGGATGGAGGGGTGAGCCGCCCCCCCCGGGTGGCACGACCGTCCCGGTCGTGATCATGAGGAGGCCGCCGAGCGGCCGAAACTTGCCGCCCGCAGGGGGGTGGGGTCATGACCGGGACGGTCATGCCACGGGGGGGGATTGCGGATCAGGACCCGTCGTCGACGATTTCCTTGGCCTCGATTTCCGCGATTCGTTGGCGTTCTTCCTCGTGGGACTGGATACGGAGGCTGACCTTGATGCCTTCGCGTTCGGCGGCGGCGCTGAGGACGCTCCGGATGGCGCCGGCCATGAAGCCGTTGCGGCCGATGAGTTGGGCGACGTCGGAGTGTTCGAGGATGAGCCGGAAGGCGAGGTGTTTGGGGTCGGCCTCCGCGACCCGCAACTGGGCATTCTCGGGGTGCTCGATGAATTGCAGAGCCACGTACTGGAGGAAGCCGCGCAGCTTGTCGGTGATCTCACGCATCAACGTCAAGGTGCGCCAGATTCTGGCGCTGTCGAGTCAAAGGTTTCGCTATCGGAGGCGGTAATAGTCGTCGGGGTTGTAGATGAAGTAGAAATCGCGGGGGTTGAGGCGGGGCAGGAACATCACGGGGTGTCCGTCCTCGTCGAGTTCCTCGACGAGGCTGGTGGCGGGTTTTGAGGGGAGGGTGGTGTCGACGTCGGGGTTTTCGAGGAGGGCGGTTTCGTGGATGCTGGTGACGACGTGATCGATCCAGCGGAGTTCCCGGGCTTCGTCGGCGAAAGCGGACCAGTCTCCACGGGAGGAGTTCTCGTACATGCGCTCGATGAACTCATCGAGGGTGATTCCCATCTTCTGGCAGATGGGGCCGGCGAGTCGTTCCCACCATTTTCTGGAGTCCGCGAGGAGTTCTTCCTGCTCGACGAGGTTGAGGTTGGCGATGAGGCGCATTGAGAGCTGGTGGTGGAGGAGGACGGCGTTCGGATAGGCGTAGGATTGTTCGGCGAGGGTGGCGATGGTGGCGGCCATCGAGGCAGCGAACGACTTGACCACCACGAAGACCGGGGCGGTGCTGCCCTCCATGGCCTTGAGGATGCGGTAACCGGACATGACGGAGCCGCCGGGCGAATCGGTGATGACGAGGAAGATGGGTCGCCGGGGGTTCTTGTTGTTGAAGTAGTTGATCCTGACGGTCACTTCGTCGGCGGTGCGGTATGTGATGGGGCCGTCGAGCTCGATGCGGCGGTCGGAGATGACGAGGCGGCCGTTTGCGTCGAGGGGGTTGCCGGGGTATTTCGGTTTGGCGTTGGCGTAGGCCTCGCGTTTTTTGCGGACTTCGAGGTCTTTGATTTCGGCTTCGAGCTTGGCGCTCTTCATCTGCCACTCGGCCTTTCGGGCCTTGAGTTCGTTGGTCAGTTTCTCGGCGCGGGATTTGGCGAGGAGGGCCTCGCGTTCGAGGCGTTCTTTTTCGCTTTCGAACTTGGCGTGCAGTTCGAGGCCGGCGGCCTTGCGGTTGAGTTCGTCGATGGCCAGCATCTCGGTGAGGCGTTCCTTCTCGAGTTGGAGTTTCTGGACTTCGGCGCGGAGGGTGGCGGTTTCGTGCTTCAGGCGTTCCTCCTCGAGGGCGTTTTCAGCGGCGAGGCGCTCCTGCTCGGTCTTGACGGCCGCGAGGGGGCGTTCGCGCGGGGCCGCGTCCGGGGGTGATTGTTCGGCGGGGGCGGGGGGCTCTTCGGCCGGGGGTTCGTCGGCGACGGGCGGGGGATCGGCGTCCTCCGGGGCGGGGGCGCGCGGGTCCGGGACTCCCGGCGGGGGAATGAACTCGGGGGGCTCGACACCGCCACGATTCACGGCGGCATCCAGTTCCGGGTCGTCCCTCACGGCCCCGGGGAGGGACAGGAGGGAGAGAGCGAAAACGGCGGCGAGGGCAAGCGGGGTGTGCATGAGCAGAAATTACGGACGAGGAAGGAGAAAATTGCAAGAGTGGTCACGGCGGATTCGCGGCGCGCTTTCCGTGGCGCAGGGCGAAGACCGCCACCGCGAGAAAGAGCAGAAACACCGCGCCGAAAACGGCCGCGGTGCGCAGGAGGGGTCCGCCGGGAAGTTTGCGTTCCGCGGCGTCCGGGGCGGGGGCGCCCGGCACGGCCGCCAATCGGACCGCCCCGTCGGCGACCTCGACGGAACTCAAGCGGGCAAGCCATGGCCCGAGGGCGGGGTGGTCGCGGTAGCGCTCGGTCAGGCGGTAGGGGGACATCTGTCCGATGAAGCCGTCCGGGACGCCGGCGCCGGACGTTTCGATGCGTTCGATGTCGAGGACCAGTTCGCCGCCGTCGAGGCGGGGCGACGCGATCATGGTTCCGTTGAGGTAGCGGTAGCCCCCTTCGAGCGGGCTGCCGCGCAGGGGAAAGGAAATGGCGATGTGCAGGCGGTCGTCATCGAGGGATCGGACGGCGAAGGTTCCGCGGAGATCCTTGAACGCGTCGAAGGCTGCGATGGCGAGATTGATCTCGAGAGGTGAGAGGGCCAGGCGGGCGGGGCGCCGGTTTCCGGCGTCGGTCCGGAAGGTTTCGAGCTTCGAGTTGAGGTGGTTGACTTCGGCGGCGTGGGATTCGAGGCCGGGGACCGGGACGGGATCCTGTTGGTCCTCGGTGAAGCGGGCGAGTTCCCGGTCGAGCTTGAAGAGGCTCCAGATCGTGAAACCCGCGAGGAAGGCGAGGGAGAGGATGGCAGCGGTGATGATGGCGCATCCGGCGGCCGGGGAGCGGGAAGAGGGCTCGCGTCGGGGAGCGTCTTCGGGCATGCCTTGGCATAACGCGAATTTTCCGGGTTCGGAAATCCGAAATTTGCCTTAGGGTGGGGGCGTGGCGCGGATTCTGGCCGGGCTTTCGGGAGGGGTGGACTCCTCGGTGGCGGCGGCCCTGCTCGTCGAGCAGGGCCATGAGGTGGTGGGGGCCTACATGAAGAACTGGATCAACGAGGCCGGAATGCCGGGGGAGTGTCCGTGGGAGGAGGATCTCGATGATGCCCGCGCCGTGGCTTCGTCCCTTGGGATCGAGTTCCGGGTGGTGGACCTGATCGAGCAGTATCGGAGCCGCGTGGTGGACTATCTGTTAGAGGGGTATCGGTCGGGAGTGACGCCCAATCCGGACGTCGTGTGCAACCGGGAGGTGAAGTTCGGGGTGTTTCTTGACTATGCCTTGTCGCAAGGGTTCGAGGCGGTGGCCACCGGGCATTACGCGCGGCGTCGGGAGCGCGCGGACGGGGTGGCGGAGATCCTGCGGGGAGCGGACCCGAACAAGGACCAATCGTATTTTCTGGCATTGATGAAGCAGCACCAGGCGCGACGGGCGCGGTTTCCGGTGGGAGGGATGCTGAAACCGGAGGTGCGGGACGCGGCGCGCCGGTTCGGGTTGGTCACGGCGGGCAAGAAGGACAGTCAGGGGATCTGCTTCATCGGCAACGTCAGGATGGCGGAGTTCCTCCGGCGCTACGTTCCCGACAACCCCGGCGAGATCGTGGATCTTGAAGGAAGGGTGGTCGGCGAGCATCGCGGGTTGCATCTTTTCACGTTGGGGCAGCGCAAGGGACACGGAGTGGCCTCGCCGCGCCATGGGGTGGCATACGTGGTGGTGGGAAAGGAGATCGCCACCAACCGCCTCATCGTGGGATGGGACGAGGCGGCCACGCCGGGGCTTTACACGCAGGAGTGGCTCGTGACGGCCGTTTCCACGATCTCCGGCGACCCGCTGGGAAACGGCGCCGCACAACGCTGCGAGGCGCAGCCGCGTTACCGGGCGGTGGCGGAGCCGGTCCGGGTGGTGGCGGAGGGCGAACGGGCCCGGGTGCGATTCGACCGGCCGCAGCGCGCCATCACGCCGGGACAAATTTGCGGTTTTTTTTCGGGGGGGCGCCTCTTGGGCGGGGGGGTTTTTGCAGCGCCTCACAAGGGCTGAGGCCGGCGAGAGTCGCTTGAGAATTCCCTGTGGGACGGGCATTGGGGGCGATGTCGTTAGGAAAGCTTAAACGCATGCTCAGATTAAGTATTCAACACCATTAATTACGCAAGAAGAATAAAGGTATTTACCGCCGTGATAATTGTGTGCCATGATAACCACGCTTAGTTCACATTCACCCTTACGTCACAATGATAGCACAGTATCTCTCCGCAAACCCGGGCCGAACGGCGGTGGCGTTGGCGTCGCGCGCCAGCAATCTGGCGAAGATGTACACGACACTCCGGGTTCTCGAACGCTGCGTTCAGGCCTGTGAAGTTCTGGCCGACGAAATCGGAAGCGACGACTACGAGGATCCGCTGCACGAGCACATCAACGAGTGCATATCGGCATGCGAGCAACTGATCGGGGCCTGCATGCGGCAGAGCCGGTTCACGCTCCAGTATGCCGAGTTGTGCGCCGCGGCCTGCGCGAACCTTGCGGAAGCCTGCGCGTCGGCGGCAGCGCGGACCGCCCTGCACTGCGGGCACCTCTGTCTCGACTGCATCGCGATCGTGCGGGACGACTTCGCAAAGACCCTTTCAAACTGAGCATCACCCCCAACGCGACAACTGCTGTTGCATCATAACGCGAAAGGCGGGGCCGGACGGCCCCGCCTTTTGTGCGCAGCGCCCGCCCGCCTGGCGGGCACCAGGGTCGCCGTCCACGGCTCTGTGGTTCCGGGATGAGGGATGCTCCCGGGAACGAGGGGAATCGATCCGGGGGATGATGATGTGGTCGGGCTGGCGGCAGACGTGGGCGGAGAGGCTGTTTCCGCGGGTGCGGGCGGGTGGACGGGACTGGGGCGGGGCGGGGCGAGGTGGTCTGCGGGTGCCCGGGTCGCGCTCTCGCGGGTTTCTGGCGCCACCGGCGGGGCGAGGCGTTTGAGGGCCTTGAATACGAGCGGCGTGAGCAGCGCCGCCAGTCCCGTCGCCAAAGGGATGGCGATGAAGGGGATGGCGGAGCTGACCGGGCGTCCCAGCATGGCAATCGGCTGACGGAGCTGCGCTACGATAGGAGCGGGATCAGTCCTTGTCGAACTGATCCCGCCAATGTTCGAGGCGCTCCCGGATGCGTTTTTCGAGGCCGTTGCCGGTGGGGTGGTAGTAGCGGCGGCCTTCGGGGAGGTAGGCCTGGGGGATGAAGTTTCCCTCGTAGTCGTGCGAGTAGAGGTATTGCATGGCGGCCTGGTCGGCGCCGGAGGCTTGGGCGAGTTTTTTCCGGAACTTGGTGCGGAGGTGTTCGGGGACGGCGAGGGTGCGGTTCCGGGCGACGTCGCGGAGGGCCTCTTCGAGGGCGGCGTAGGCGGAGTTGGATTTCGGGGCGGTGGCGAGATAGACGGTGGCGTGCGCGAGCGGGATGCGGCCTTCGGGGAGGCCGACGAAGTCGAGGGCCTGCTGGGCCGCCACCGCCACCCGCAGGGCGTTCGAGTCCGCGAGCCCGATGTCCTCGGAGGCCGCGATGACGAGGCGCCGGGCAATGAAGCGCGGGTCCTCGCCGGCGTGCAGCATCTTGGCCAGCCAGTAGAGGGCGGCGTCGGGATCGGAGCCGCGGATCGACTTGATGAAGGCCGAGATGGTATCGTAGTGCTGATCGCCGGCGGCATCGTAGAGCACCGCCTTTTGCTGGATGGATTCCTCGGCCACGCCGAGGTCGATCCGGATGACGCCGTCGGCCGGGGGGGTGGTGAGGACCGCGACTTCGAGTGCGGTGAGCGCCTTGCGGGCGTCGCCGTCGGCCTTCCTTGCAAGGTGGGCGAGGGCCTCGGGGCCGGCCTCGACGTTCCGGTCGCCCAGCCCGCGTTCCGGGTCGCGCAGGGCGCGTTCGAGAAGGCGCACGATGTCGTCTTCCGCGAGCGGTTCGAGCTGGAAGATCTGACTGCGCGAAACGAGAGGGGAGTTGACGTAGAAATACGGGTTGTGGGTGGTGGCCCCGACGAAGCGGACCGTGCCCCGCTCGATGTGAGGCAGCAGGACGTCCTGCTGCGCCTTGTTGAAACGGTGAATCTCGTCGATGAACAGGATCGTGCTCCGGCCGCGCAGCTTGGCGAAGGAGCGGGCCTGCTCGATCTTGGCGCGGATCTCGGCAACGTTCGACTCGACCCCGCTGAGGGCCTCGAAGCGGGAGCCGGTGGAGTTGGCCACCACCGCCGCGAGGGTGGTCTTGCCGGTCCCGGGCGGCCCGTAAAAGAGGAGGGAGGTGAAACGGTCCGCCTCGATGGCGCGGCGCAGGAGCTTGCCGGGGGCAAGGATGTGCCGCTGACCCTCGATCTCGTCCAGGGTGCGGGGACGCATCCTCGCCGCCAGCGGGGCGTCACGGCCAGCCTCCTCGCGAGGAGGGGGGCGGGAGGGTTCCTCGAAAAGGGAGTCCACTTTGCAACCCTATCAGGAAAAGGGAATCCGCCGCAACCCAATGTGCGGGTTGTCCGAGATCGCCAACACGAAGGAAGGCAGCCGGCACAAGCCGACTGCCCTCCATGGGGTTTATGTGGGGTTTTCCGCTATCCGACGCCTCCGGAGAAGGCGAATCCCGATACCCGGTGCGGTGGGCGCCGAAGCGCCCGGTCCCGGAATCCCCATGAACTGGGAAAAGACTCCGGAGAGGCCGAATAGATCAGAGGTTTTTCAGGGACCAGCCCGGAAGAACGGGGAGCGTGCCGAATCAGGCCGGTCTTCCCGCCTGCCAGCGGGGGTTGGGTTGCTTGGTGCATGGCAGGGACAGGCATTGTCGGCGGCTTGTTCTTCCTCGGCCGGTTCGTCTCCCCAACCGGGTTGGCGGCGCCTCATTTCCAGATTTTTTCGTCCCGACCCCCATTGCGATCCTCATTCCGGCTTCCGAATCAGTGTTACAGGCGTATCCGCAACAACTTCGGTGACGGTGCAGTAGTCAGGCAAACCTGACATTACACCGCCGACAACAATTCAAGCATGGGGAATGTTTGCATACCTGAGAGAGAAGATCGTCAGGAGAGGGCAGCGTGATGGCTGCGTTCACCCTTGGATTGAAAGATGAATTCGCGGATTTTGACGCTTGATGAGCGGTTGGAGTGGGTCCAGCCGCCGTCCCCGGTGGAGGCGCCGACGGACGAAGTGCTGGCGGAGTTGCTGCAGGAGTGTATTTTTCGCAGCGACAACCTTGCGAACGCGCTGGAGGAGATTGGAGTGACGAACCAGCTTTTCGATGTTCTCGGGGAGTGCGTGGTGGCGTGCGGGCAGTTCATGGCGGCCCTGAGCCGGGGGAGTTATCTGGAGGCGCAGTATGGGCTGATTTGCGGGGAGGTTTGCGCGACGGTGGCGGGGCTTTGCCGGAAGCTTCCGTGCGACACGTCGCTGCAGTGCGCCTCGATCTGCGAGAATTGCGCCGGGAGGATTCGCAGTCGTTATCGTCCCATGACGTCGAATTGAGATTTCGGCCGGTCCACCGCCTGGCCGAAGGGTGAGAAGGAAAGGGCGTCGGAAGGCGCCCTTTCCGGTTTTTCGCCCCGTCGCGCGGAGGACGCGGGCATGGCGCGGGAGAAGGCGTGGATGGAAAGCAGGCGTGGAGGGGGGCCGTGGAGCGGGCGAGGCCTGCTTGTGGAACCACGGATTTCACGGATTGCCTTTTCGCAGCGGGCAGGGCAGGCGGGCCGGGGGGGAGCCGGGGGCGGGGGGGGAACCCCGAACGGACAGGACGGGGGGAGATGCGCCCGGCCGCCCCGTGCCGCGGGAGATCGATTTCCGATTGAAAGATCGGCGTCCGGGGTGTTTACTATCCGGACCCGAAACGGAAAACGGGGGCGCCTTGGTTTCGACTGAAGGTTGGAAACGCAGGCTGCATGTGGAGGTTGATCGGTTGGCCTCCTAAAAAGCCGATCAAAACAA
>Ga0180436_10006510_pt1 | contig 10143 bp, 8 predicted proteins | sample SS_ome_2_FD_132434 | JGI IMG/M metagenome (GOLD analysis project Ga0180436, IMG submission 132434) | Hypersaline lake sediment archaeal communities from the Salton Sea, California, USA - SS_3_S_2 metaG | ecosystem: Environmental > Aquatic > Non-marine Saline and Alkaline > Hypersaline > Sediment...
CCTCGCGTCCGATTCGGACAGGCACTCCGGAAGTGAAGCACCAACCAATCATCGACGAACCGCTTACAGCCGGGAATGTGAGCGAAGCGATTGGGTTTGTGCGTGCTGCCAACCCATTCGCCCAGCACGTTTGGGGATGGGACACAGGCCGTTTCATCGACTTCCGATGGGGAGCCAACAACATCCGGGCCAACTGGGACCAGGAGTGGTTCGGCACTCATTGCCGGATCTTCCGCAGCGGAAGCGAGATCGCAGCAGTAGCCATCGCCGAGGAAGGCAAAGAGTACGAGTGCATCCTTACCGCCGGTCCCGAGCCCGAACTGATCGCAGAGATCCTGGCGCGGCGGATGGCCGCACACCGTGAGCTTGGTGTCGGCATTTCGCTCGAGTTCACGCGCCAAGAAGAATGGCTGCGCGAGGTGTGCCGGCAAGCAGGTCTGTCCGAGCAGAATGACACCGGGCGGGAGTGGGAGTTCGACCTGGAAACCGTTGCCACGGAGATCGCCGTGCCCGACGGCTACGTAGCAACAACTCTGCGGGAACATCCCAATCTGGATCGGGCGGCGATCGCCAAGTGTGTGGAGAGATCCTTTGACACTTCGGTTGACCTCGAGCCCGTGATGAGGAACCTGGAGCAGAACCCGATGTTTCTTCCCGAGTTGAGTTCCGTGGTGCTGGCGCCCGACGGATCGGTGGCGGCGTACTGCCGCGGTACCGTCGATCCGGTCAGCGGAGTCTGCGGCATTGATCCGGTGTGCACCGACCCGGATCATCAGCGGCTCGGGCTGGGCAAGACCGCGGTGCGCCAACTGTTCGCCAACCAGCGGGCTCTCGGCGGCCGGTTCGCATACATCGGCTCCGCACCTCCGCCGGCACCGGGGACCTTTCTCTACCGATCACTGGGACCTAGTCGGGAGCTCGTCGGCTGCGCATGGAGCGGCGGGGCGACATAGGATTGTCAACCCGCTAGAGGAATGGGAAGTGTCGGGCTTTGTCATCTCGCAGGTTGATCCTCGCGACGAAGAAGTGAATCGATTGCTCCAGCAACACTGGCAGTTCACCAAGGAGGTGACGCCTCCGGAGCACATTCATGCCCTCGATCTGGATGGGCTACTCGACCCTTCCGTGGCGTTGTTTGCGTTGTGGAAGAACGGCCGCCTACTCGGTGTCGGTGCGCTCAGAACCCTCGATCGGAGCCACGTTGAGATCAAGTCAATGCACACGACGGCGTCGGCTCGGGGCCAGGGCGTCGCCCGGGCGCTCCTAGCCCACTTGCTGAAGGTTGCCCGGGACGCGGGAGTCGAAAGAGCGAGTCTCGAGACCGGGATACAGGAGGCGTTCCGACCGGCCATCTCGCTATATGCCGACACCGGATTCACCTTCCGTGGACCGTTTGCAGACTACGTGGAGAATTCCAACAGCGTCTTCATGACGCGTCGCCTCGATTGACCGTCAGCTGCGATCTCGTCGGCTAGGCCCGTTCCGGTAACCTGGTGTTCATGGCAAAGCTCGTACTCACCGCAATTGGGGACGACCATGCCGGCCTGGTTCGCGCCTTGTCCGGTGTCATCGCAGATCACGGCGGCAACTGGGAGACAAGCCGGATGGCTCACCTCGCCGGGAAGTTCGCCGGCATTGTGATGGTCAGTGTCACCGACGATGCCGTTGATCAGCTGATGCTCGATCTCGAGCCGCTGGAGGAACAGGGATTGCTCGAGATCACCGCTGAAGTGTCAGCCCCGGCGCCGCCCCCGAGTGGTACGAGCCTGATGCTCGACCTGATTGGTCTCGATCAGCCGGGGATCGTGCGACAGGTCTCAGATGCGCTGGCCAGCCGCGATGTGAACATCGAGGAGCTCGAGACGGAGACCGTGGCAGCACCGATGGAAGGCGGCACGCTGTTCAAAGCACGCGCTGCCCTGGTACTACCCGAAGGTCTGTCGACGGATGAGCTGACCGATGCTCTCGAGGAACTCGCCGTCCAGCTGATGGTCGATATCGGGATCGACGAGGCGCGCTAGGCGCTTCCTCCTTAGGGCGCCCGCGCCATGGCCGGTTCTCGACCACTCGTCGTGTACTGACGCCCAAATGGACTGTGGAACAGGAAGTCGCCACCGGCTGCCGGTTCGTACCGCCAACCGAATCTGTGTCGCACAACGTGGTGGTGACGGCACATCGGCCCGAGATCGGCAGTGCAAGTAACCCGGTATTCAGCCCAGGGTCGCCGATGGTCGATGTCGCAGTCAACAGATGGCATGCGGCAGCCGGGGTGAACACAAGTGGGGTGCAACATCTCGGCTTTGCGCCGCTGCGAGGCAATGGGCTTGCGTCTGATGACGCCCCCATCGATCGGCTGGTTGGTATCGGGATCGATCAGCATCCAACGCCGATGCACATGCTCCTGATTCTCGGCTACCTGACGAGCCACCGCGCCGATGACCGGCCCGAAGCCAGCGATTTCGGCGGACTCGTCTGATTGCCCGGTCAGCGTCTCCGCAGTGATCTTCATATCGAGGTTGCCAAAGTCGGCCCGCGTGATCTTGCCGTCCCTATGGCGCCGGCGGAGCAGGTCGAGATAGATGTCTGCCCGCAGCTGATCCATCGAGCGGTCGTCACCGAGGTTCTTGAGCTTGATGGCCTCTTTGTGAATCCAGCGGCTGATCGAGGCAGCGACGTGCGGTGGTAGATCCAGGCCGAGTAGGTCCGCCGTGCCGGAGCAGGTTGGCCGGAGTTCAAGGCGACGATCGGCTACGGAGCGCTCATACCGCCTCTTGGCGGCTTCAGGGTCGGCGTCCACGCACAGCTTGGCGATGCGATGACGCAACTGCCCCGTCGTCAGGCCGGGCGCCTCCGGAATGAGCTTGTCGATTGCCGTCTGGGCGATGGCGTCGGTAACGTGCTGGGTCTCGTCTACCAGCACCCGAGCCCGGCGAATGTCGATGTGACCAAACAGCAGGGCTCCGAAGACGGCAGGGCGATGCCGCAGCAGCTCAACAGAGAAGTCGGTTTCGGACTCAGAGGCGCGACGGGTCAATCTGAGAGCTGCGCCAATCTCGGCAGCTGCGCCCTGGCGCGCTTCGTGGAACTCGAAGGAGCCCTCGCGGCAGCCCTCCTCGTACCGATCGACGACCCTTTCAATGGTCCACGCCCGACTTGCCTGGTAGTGCGACACCTGGCGGTCCTGCGCCTGCAAAGCCCGGATCAGATCCTGACCACCGAGGCGATCCCAGTCGAGCGACTCCAGCGCCTGTGCCAACTCGGCCCCGGGCGGAATCTGCTCTAGGTTCTTGGGAATCGCTGTATCGAACATGTGTTCGATGATATCAGGTGGGTAGGACAAGAACTAGGGGTTCGAAACGATCGTGTCTCTACCCAGCGGGGAACGTCGCGACATGCTCGCTGCCTACACTGCGCGGCAGGAAAGAATCCGCTCATCAGCCCTTCAGGTCGGACTGGCGATGGGCCGGATCCTCGTCCCCACGCAACAAGGAGGAGTCGTGACCAGGATTACTACTCTCGGCCGCCGGGTTGCGCGGGTTGCCGGCTTCATTCTTCTCGGGTTTCTGATCTCGAGGGCGGTTTATCCCCTCGTCTGGCGCTTGGGATGGCAGCCGGCGATCGATGCGCTCCGCTGGTTCAACAAGAAGGTCCAGAATCCGCTGACGATGAGGGTGGCCGGAAAGAAGAATCGGGACTTGGCGGTGCTCCATCACACGGGTCGCAGGTCCGGAAGGGAATACGCAGTGCCGGTGTTGGCGCACCGATCCGGGCAATCGTTCCTGGTCCCTTTGTCCTACGGCACCAATGTCGACTGGCTCCGCAACGTCCTGGCATCCGGTAGCTGCGTCATCGACCACGACGGAGTTCGCTACGACACGGTTGCCCCTGTGATTATGCCGATAGCGGAAGCTGCGCAACACCTGGTCCCCCGACGGGTGCGGGTGCTCGGACTGCTGGGCATCGAGTCGTTTCTCCGGTTGGACATCAGCCATACCGAGAGGCCCGCCGAGCAGGCGACCTGATCGAGGTTGTCCGCACGCCGGTCTGGCCGTCGGGTGCCGGTATTCGTTGCGTGTCTGCTGGGTTTGGTATCGAGCATCCTTGCGGCGCCCGCGACGCTCCGCATTGCAGCAAGGAGCACACCGTTTTCGTGATCATGATTGTCGGAACCGAACACGTTCGGTAGGTTCAGTCATTAGGGAGTCGCACTGATGCCCGCACGGTCTGCCAAAGAGATAATGCTGTCGGGAGAGCCTTACAACATGCTCGATCCCGATCTCGAGGCGATACGGCGCATCACAAGAGAGTTGGTTTTTCGATTCAACCATGCGGCCACGATGTCGGAACGACGTGTCGTTCTGGAACAGTTATTTGGTGAGCTCGGCGAGCAGTCGATGGTGGAGCCGCCGTTTCATTGCAGCTACGGCGAAAACACTTACCTCGGCCACAGCACGTACTTGAACGCCTTCTGCACGATCCTCGACAACAACGAGGTCCGGATCGGGAACCACGTCATGATCGGTCCGGGAGTTCACTTGTACACGGCTGCCCATCTCCTACAGGCAGAAGCCCGTATCGCGGGGTGGGAAGTGACCAAGCCGATCGTGATCGAGGACAACGTGTGGATCGGTGGCTGTGCTGTCGTCCTTCCGGACGTGACGATTGGGCGCAATGCAGTCGTCGGTGCAGGCGCAGTGGTTACCCGGGATGTCCCCCCAAATGCGGTCGTTGTGGGGAATCCGGCCACGGTGAAGCGAGAGATCGATCAGAACCACTTCTCCTAGGCACACCGATGATCTCCAGAGAATCAAGGCAGTAGGCCCCCACCGGCAGCGGTGTCGTATCAGTGTCTAAGCAGTTGGGTCAGCCGCGAAGTCGGTTATCCGAGCGGGATCCTCCAAATCTGCATCACTTCGCCGTCGCGGACAGTCAGCACATAGGGGTAGACACCAGCTGGATTCCAATCGTCGAAGCCGGCCAATCCCTCGAGATTGGTGTAGCCCGAGTTCACCTCGGCCTCCAGCCACTCGTAGCCAACCTCGACCTCAGCATCCACAACCACTCTGACCTGGCCGTCAATCGGCAGTACTACCAGAACGCCGGGATCAGGGTCCTCAGGGCCGGGGAACTCCTGGTTGTCGTTCCACTCGGCGAGGTCAACCGTGATCGAGTCATCGGTTGCAGCCGCGATCCACCCGATCCACTCCTCAGCCCCTGCTACGTAGGTGATTGGAATCACCGCCTCCTCGATGATCCTTCCCTGGTACTCGACTGCTAGACGCACTCGATTGACTCCCGGTGCCAGATCAACGGGGGAAGAGAACCAGATCTGGCCGCCCTGCCCATGATCATCGATGAAATCCTCACCGTTGATAGTCACCGCGTCGGGCGTCGGTGAACCCCAGAAGGCAATACCCATGACATATGGTGTCTCAGACACTATCCAGCCGGTCCGCGGCGCGAAGACCCCTCGTAGGGGCGGAAAAATGGCTCCGGGCGCCGGAACGACCGACACCACTTCGGTCACTGGCAGCGGGGAGGCAGCCGAAGTTGTGACCGATGGTTCTGCACTAGCGACTGTTTGGGTTACAGCGGCCGCCGGTGATGATGGTGACTCTTGCCGGAGGGTTTCATGAGCCTGGTCGCCGTCGCTACAACCTATCGCAACCAGAGCGAGGACCAACAGATACCGAGATATTCTCCTCATCGAATGTCTCCTACACCTCCACAATCCACCTAAACCACCAACATTGCAACCGGGATAGGCACCATCGCTGCGCTGACTCCGGGATTGGGGCGTCCCCGTGTTGTGAGCACCATCGGCCTGGCGATCGAGATTGCCGCCCGCCCAATTGCGATTGGCGGCTAGTTTCGGGAGGTGAGGCAACATGAATGGTCCCGACTATGGGACGCTGCTCGAGTCCCCCATCGAGGATGACATGCCCCCCACGCAACGGAATCTCATACTCGCCGGCCTCCTGTTTGTAGCGGGTGCAGCGGTGCTGTGGGTCCTACTCGGCCAATCCTATCCCGACGACGAAGGAGCGGACCCGGTCGCCGTTTCTTCAACCGTGAATCAACCGGCTGTCGCTCAGGCTCCACCATCGTCCACGAGCGCACCCTCTCCCACTACGCAATCAATCGCAACCACCTCATCCCCGGCCGCGCAGTCTGGCGACGTTGCCCAGCAGCTTCACGCCCTTCTCGACGAATTGGTAGCCGGCCAAGGCTTCTCCGGGGTTGTGCTCGTTGCCGAGGACGATGAGGTGATATGGGTTCGTGCTGAAGGATTGGCCGACCTCGAGACCGAAACGGCCATCCACCCTGGTTCCCGATTCAATCTTGGTTCGATGGACAAGATGTTCACCGCAGTGAGCATTTTGCAGCTCATGGAGGAAGGACTCCTGTCTCTCCACGGCACGGTTGCCGAGTACTTGCCCGACTACCCCAATGCCGACATCGCCGCGCAGATCACCATCGAGCATCTTCTGACCCACACCTCCGGATTGGTGGTGGACGTTTTCAACGAGGAGTTTGGGCTTGATCCTCATCGGTACAGAACGAACGAGGACTACCTTCCCCTCTTCATCGACGCCCCACTTCAGTTCGCACCGGGCGAGCAATTCGGATATAGCAACGCCGGTTTCATCATTCTCGGACTGATCATCGAGGAATTATCTGGAATGAGCTACGACGAGTATGTCCAAGAGCACATCTTCGAACCGAGCGGCATGATTGCCACCGGCGCCGAAGATGTCGAGGAGGACTTCGCCAACCTTGCCATCGGGCATACAACGATGGACATCACCGGCAACGACACCGGAGTGATGAGTGACCATCGGCCCCTCATGCCCGGCCGCGGCTCAGCCGCCGGAGGCGGCTACTCCACTGCTGGTGATCTCCACAGGTTCCGCAATGCGCTATTAGGCCATCGACTGCTGAGCCCGGAGTCGCTGGCCCTGCTGATCACCGGCCGGGTTCGCATTAGCGAACAGGCTGATTATGCCCTCGGATTCTTCGACAGAATCCAAGCCGGGGAACGAGTAGTGGGCCACGGCGGCGGCGCCCCGGGCGTCTGCTCATCGCTCTCCGTTTACCCCGACTCTGAATACACCATCGTCGTGCTGTCGAACTCCGACCGCGACTGTATGGCAGTCCTGGATTTCCTGGCTACGAATCCGCCCCGATAGCGCAATACGGTTCCCGCCTCCCCTACTCCGCAGCCATCCGACGCAGGACCATATGAAGGATGCCACCGTTGCGCAGATAGTCGATCTCGACCGGCGTATCGGCGCGGCACTGGGCCAGCAACTCGACCGTCGACCCATCGGTCTTCGTCGCCGTCACCCGCACCAACTGGCGTGGTTGCAGCGAGTCATCGATATCGATCGAGAACGTCTCGGTGCCATCGAGACCCAACGAATCGGCATTCTCGCCTTCGGGGAACGTGAGCGGCAGCACGCCCATCATCACCAGGTTGGACCGGTGGATCCGCTCGTAGCTCGAGGCAATGACGGCCTTCACCCCGAGCTCGAATGTGCCCTTGGCCGCCCAGTCGCGGGAGCTGCCCATCCCGTAGTCGGTACCGGCCAGCACCACGAGGGGAACACCCGCCGCCTTGTAGTTGAGCGAAGCTTCGTAGACGGTCTTAACTGCGCCGTCGGTGAAGTCGGTGGTGAACCCGCCCTCAGTCCCCGGGGCGATCTGATTGCGGATGCGCACGTTGGCGAACGTGCCCCGCGTCATCACCCGGTCGTTGCCACGCCGCGACCCGTAGCTGTTGAACATCCGCTGCTCGACGCCGTTCTCGATGAGGTACTGGCCGGCCGGGGTCTCGGGTGCGATCGCTCCGGCCGGGCTGATGTGATCGGTGGTGATCGAGTCGCCCAGCTTGAGCAGCACCCGCGCTCCTTCGATCGGAGCCAGCGGCGCAATCTCGGCGGTGAGGCCCTTGAAGAATGGTGGCTCCTGCACGTAGGTACTGGCCGGGTTCCAGCTGAACAGATCCTCGTAGCTGGTGGGAACGTCCTGCCACTCCTGGGAGCCCTGGAACACGGACGCGTACTCATGAACGAACTGGTCGCTGGTGACGTTCCGGCTGACGATCTCGTCGATCTCGATCTGGCTGGGCCAAATGTCCGATAGGAATACGTCATTGCCGTCGCCGTCCTGCCCAATCGGCTCGGTGGTCAGGTCGATATCGACCGTCCCGGCGATGGCGTATGCAACAACCAGCGGTGGAGACGCCAGGTAGTTGCCGCGCACGTCCTGCGAGATGCGGCCCTCGAAGTTCCGATTGCCCGACAGCACTGACGTCACAACGAGATCGTGCTGGTTGATCGCAGCACCGATCGGCTCCGGCAGCGGGCCGGAGTTGCCGATGCAGGTAGTGCAGCCGTACCCGACGAGGTAGAAGCCGAGCGCCTCGAGGTCGTCCATGAGCCCGGCCTTGTTGAGGTAGTCGGTAACGACCTTGGATCCGGGTGCCAGCGAGGTTTTCACCCATGGCTTGCGAGCGAGGCCGTGCGCCCGAGCCTTACGGGCCACCAGACCGGCGCCGACCATCACGTCGGGGTTCGAGGTGTTGGTGCAGCTGGTGATCGCGGCGATGACAACATCGGCGTCCTCGAGCTCGAAAGAGGCGCCGTCGTACTCGACCGGTACCGGCGTTGAAGCGATTGCCCCTTCCTTACGGAGGTCATCGACATCGTTCGCCCACTGACTCTTCATGTTGCCTAGATCGATCCGGTCCTGCGGCCGCTTCGGACCCGAGAGCGAGGCGGTGACCGTTGACATGTCCAGCTCGAGGTTCGAGCTGTAGACGATCTCCCGATCGTCGTCCCGCCACAGGCCTTGCAGCTTGCAGTACTCCTCGACGGTCTCGATCAACTGCTCATCACGGCCGGACAGACGGAGGTAGGTGGTCGTCTGCTCGTCGACCGGGAAGAACCCCATCGTTGCTCCGTATTCCGGCGCCATGTTGGCGATCGTTGCCCGGTTGGCCAGCGGCATCTCCGCAAGGCCGGGCCCGTGGAACTCGACGAACTTGCCGACAACGCCGTGCTCGCGCAGCATCTCCACAACCCGCAGCACCAGGTCGGTGGCGGTGACACCGTCCTGGAGCTTGCCGGTGAGCTTGAATCCGACCACCTCCGGCAAGAGCATGTAGATCGGCTGGCCGACCATCGCAGCCTCGGCCTCGATCCCGCCGACCCCCCAGCCGAGCACGCCGAGCCCGTTGATCATCGTGGTGTGGGAATCGGTGCCGACCAGCGAATCCGGGTAGAGGTCGCCGCCGCCGTCCCAGACAACCCTCGCCAGGTACTCCAGATTGACCTGGTGGACGATGCCGGTTGCCGGCGGCACCACCCGGAAGTTGCGAAACGCCGACTGGCCCCATTTCAGGAACTCGTAGCGCTCATGGTTGCGCTCGAACTCACGCTCGCTGTTGATCTGCAGCGCCATCCCGCTGTTGAAGGCGTCGACCTGCACCGAGTGGTCGATGACCAGATCGACCGGTATCAGCGGATTGACCTTCTGAGCATCAAACTCGACGCCCGTCATCCTTACGATGGCTGCCCGCATGGCAGCGAGGTCGACCACCGCCGGGACGCCGGTGAAATCCTGGAGGACGACCCGAGCCGGCTTGAAGGCGATCTCGGTCTCTTCGACCTTGGTGGCGTCGTACTGGGCGAGCGCCCGCACGTCCTCATCGGTGACGGTCTCGCCGTCATGCTCCCGGAGAGCAGCTTCCAGGAGCACCTTGATCGAGTACGGCAGGCTGTCGATGTCGCCCATGTCCTTGAGGGCATCGAGGCGGTAGACGGTGCGGAAGCCGACCGGGGTGTCGATGGTGGCTTTGGCGCCGAAAGGATCGTGGCTGCTCATGAGGTGTCCTCTCCTGGTGAATCTATAAGTCCAGCCAGGATACAGACGGCGGGATCCCGCTTCTTGCGTAACTGGCGGCAACATATTGCCGCCAGTTACGCAAGAACGGATGGGTCACACACAGAACCCTTGGTCGGTTACTCCCCGGCCGCAGAATGCCGTGGCTTCGACGCTCTTCAGGCTGAAGCCCTCGCCGCCCGCGGTGGGCTGGCCGAAGATGTGGAGCCGCCAGCCGAGCTGGGAGTCATCGAGCAG
>Ga0180436_10006514_pt1 | contig 10141 bp, 10 predicted proteins | sample SS_ome_2_FD_132434 | JGI IMG/M metagenome (GOLD analysis project Ga0180436, IMG submission 132434) | Hypersaline lake sediment archaeal communities from the Salton Sea, California, USA - SS_3_S_2 metaG | ecosystem: Environmental > Aquatic > Non-marine Saline and Alkaline > Hypersaline >...
GCCGCCTCCAACGATCACGCCGACGGCCACCAGGCCGAACACCGGCGGCTCGGATGCTGCGCTGGGAGACCGCGTCTGGTACGACGACAACCAGGATGGTGTTCAGGATCCCGGCGAGGCCGGCGTAGAAGGTGTCAAGGTGATGCTCTTCAAAGAGGGGTATGGGTATGCCGGGACCCAGTACACCTCCGCCACAGGCTACTATTTGTTCGAAAAGCTGCAGCCCGGCAACTATTGGCTGCTATTCGAACTGCCCGAGGGATACGTTTGGACGACCCAGAGCCAGGGCGGCGATCATGCGGACAGCGACTGTGACCGCATCTCTGGCGTAGCCGTCGTGCTCCCGCTGGGAATCGACGAAGTCGATATCACCTGGGATGCTGGCGTCTATGCTCCGCTCGGCGAGGGTCCCGAGTGCCCGCTATGCCCCGAATGGGTCGTCTTCCAGTCAGACCGCGACGAAGCAAACTGGGACATCTATCGCGCCGGCTTTGACGGCATGGACGTGCTCCGACTGACCCGCGACAAGGACAAGGACATTCAGCCTGCATGGAAGTTCACCGGCGACGAGATCGCATTTGTCTCGGATCGCAGCGGCGACTATGACATCTGGCGAATGGGACCCGACGGCGCCGGTCAGGTGAACGTCACACAGAACCGGCTCGCCAAGGACGGCGCGTCGCCGTCGCAGGACATGGCACCGAGCTGGGAGTGCTACTGGATCGCCTTCCAGAGCGATCGCGACGGCAACTGGGAGATCTACAAGACCGATCCGAATGGAATGATCCAGCATCGACTGACCGACCACCCGGCCGCCGACGAGGCCCTGGCATGGTCGCCGGACGGCGCCTGGATCGCCTTCCAGAGCGACCGCGACGGCAACCAAGACATCTATTTGATGGATAGCGAGGGCGAGAACCTGCAGCGCCTCACCTATCACATGGCCGCCGACGGCCAGCCCTCCTGGTCAGCAGACGGCGAGTGGGTCTACTTCCAGTCGGACCGCAACGGCAACCTGGACATTTTCAAGATCAGACGCTCCGATGGTGAGATCGTTCAGCTGACCGAGAACTGGGCTGCGGACAGCGATCCGGACGGTGTACCCTACTGCGAATGGGTCTTTTTCGAGACCAATCGCGATGGGAACGATCAGATCTATCGCATGACGCCGGACGGCGACTATGAGCAGAACATCATCCTCGGCGACACAGGTCCCATCTACTGGGTTGACCTGTTGGATGGCGAAGGAACGCCGAACCTAGGCTGGATCCCGCCCGAGTTTGAGCAAAGGATGGTGCTGCCCCTGGTCCTTCAGAGTTAGCATCCAGCCCACAAAAGCCGAGTGGTTGCGCAAGAGAAAGCCACGGACTCGAGTCCGTGGCTTTCTAGAGTACGGTGTCGAACACACACTAACAACTGCGCGTCACATAGCGCTGAGCGGCGATGATCGCCATGCCCACCAGCATGGACAGCAGCGGGCTCTTGGTCTTGATGGCGCATAGGGCCGTGAACAAGGTCGCCACGCCACCCCAGATGCCGTTGGCCACCACGCTGGGGGCGATCAGCGACAAAAGCAGCGTCCCCGGAAGTGCGTCCATAAAGGCGCGCACGCGGCCCCTCTTGGGTAGGCGGTCGGCCAGCAGCAGGCCGCCCAGCCGCAGACCATAGGTCACCAGGCCACATGTCAGGATCGTGACGATAGAGAGGGTTTCGCGGCTCATATGGCCTCCCCCACCGTCTCGGCCTGCGACGTCGCCTCATTGGGAAGGCGCTGCTGCGGCAATAGCGCCGCCACCAGCGCGCCGCCAACGCCCCCAATCAGAATGTACCAGCGATCAGGCAGCAGCCGCGAGGTCACCACGGCCAGAACCACTGCCGCTAACCAGGGGAGTAGATCGCGCTTGCCGCGCCACAGGCCTGTCGTCAGCGCCGTGAACACCGCCGTCATGGCAAAGTCGAGGGCCAGCATTTCGGGGTCGGGAACCCAGCCGCCCAGACGATACCCGATCATGGTCGAGACAGTCCAGAAAGTGAACATGCAGACCCCACCGCCGAAGAGGTAGGAGGTATCGGCCTCGCCACGGCGATGGGCGGCCATGGTAACCGCCCAGTTCTCGTCGGCCGCCAGATGCATGCGCGTGGCCTTGTGCCACAGCGATTTGCCGCGGAACAGGGGTTCGAGCGATGCGCCCACCAGCATATAGCGCAGGTTGATCAGCAGCACTGAAAGGGCAATGCTCAGCACGGGCAAGGGGTGGCTCCACATATCGACGATGACGAATTGCGCCGAGCCGGCAAACACCACAAAATCGGACATGAGCAGCGTCTGCCAGGCTATCGCCTTTTGCTCAGCCAACACGCCCAACACGGCGCCATAGGCCGCGGCGCTCGCCGCAACGGGCAAACACGCTACCGCACCGGCCCACAACCGATTCCGCATCGATCATGCCTCCCATCTCTGCACGCAAGACACTGCCGCCCATTATAGGCCAGGCACTGACCGGGCCAAGAACCAGCCTGGCTCGCGCCCCGCTTGGCCAAGCGCGGCCGGTGCCTACAATGGGGATATGCAGACACACCCCTAGGAGAGACCATGCCGGATCTTTTGGCGCAACTAGCACCGCAGCGCAGCACCCAGTACAGAGACATGGCCGTCCGACTGGCCGAGCCCGAACTGCGCCTCTTGCTGGACGACCGCATCGCCAACGCCCAAGCGGCCCAGATCGGCGGACAGGCCTACCTGCGACTGAGCCTGAACGGCGAGCTGGAGCTGGGACAGCACGAATCGCTGGGGCGCACGGCCTTTACGAGCGCCTTTTTTTGGGTACACGACCGGATCGGTGAGGTCGACGGCCCTCTGCTGCAGCCCCTCGAGGTTCCCGATGCCACCGTGCTGCCCAGGGAGATCGTCGAGACGCGGCGCTACCGCGGCAAGACGAACGAGTTGTTCACCCAGTTCCTCTGCAACGTCTGCCACCGGGCCAGCGAGTTCAGCGACCAGCCCTGGTCCAAACTGCGACTGTTGGATCCTTTGGCAGGCGGCGGCACGACCCTCTTTGTGGCCCTGACGTGGGGTGCCGACGTCGCCGGGATCGATCGCGCGGCGCGCGATGTCGAGTCGACAGCCGGTTTTCTGCGGCGCTTCCTCCAAGGTGAGGGCATCGCCTGCCACAGCAAAAAGGAACGCCTGCGCCAACTTGGGACGCGTTGGGATCTGCGCATCGGACGAGAAGGGGCACAGCGTTGCCTGCTCTGCGCCGGCGATACGGTCGATGCAGCCAAGCTGGTGCCGGGGTTCAGGCCGCATCTGATCGTCGCCGACCTGCCCTATGGCATCCAGCACAAAGGCGGCTTGCGCGATCTGGTGGCACGGGGGCTGCCCGCCTGGGCCGAGCAGTTGCGTCCGGGCGGAGCCATGGCCTTGGCGTGGGAGTCAAGCCGCTTTGCTCGGGAGGCATTCTCAGCCCAAGTCGAGAGCCTGTCAGGGTTGGAGGTGCGGCAATCGCCCCCCTATGATGCCCTCGCCCACCGCGTCGACCGGGTGATCAAGCGGCGCGATGTGCTGGTGGTGGTCAAGCAGCTCTAGCCCCAGAACTCGCGATAGATCGACCAAGCCTCCTCGGGCGAATCGACCACGATCTGCAGGCCCAACCCCTCTGGGGGTAGCTCGTCGACCAAGGTGCGTACGTCATCCCGGGTGACGTCACCCCAGACCAAGAGCGGCTTTTTCCCCAACACCTCGCGATAGACGGGCAGCAGATCGCGCGCCGTTGGCCCTCCCTTGTCGATGTGGATCTCGATCACAGCCAGTTCCGAATCGAGAAGAGGCCGATAGGGGAGATAGCGCGCTGGGTGAAGGTGCATCAGGCAATAGGGAAAGGCCGCGGCGATGCGCCGATCGTGCGGCAGGATGAACCGCTCGTACAACTCTGGCGACAGCAGTGCGGCCGCGTCCTCTTGCAGCCAGATGCAGTGGCCCGGCGCCCACAAATAGTAGGCAAAAGAGCCATAGCCGTCCTGATAGGGGACGGCCTCCTCGAGTTGGGCCTGGCCAAAGGCGATCCAGAAATCGACAAGCTGCTCGCAGAGTGCGTCGATCTTGGCCGGGTCATCGAGCATGCCATAGATCGTGCGGTCCAGGCCCAATAGCGCGCTGAGCAGGTCCGAGATGCCGCGCATCAGCGAAGCGCCCATCGGATAGCGACCGCGCGCTTGCAGAGCGATGGCTCGCATCATATCCAGGTTACGGGCCACCCAGGGATTCTGTCTCGAAAACTTGGGGATGGTGGGCCATTCCTCGCCCGACGGAATGTGGCTCCGGGACGACCCGGTCAAGTGGTCAGCCTCGACTTGGCAGCCCAGCGCCGCTTCTAGCCAGGGCACGCCCCAGAAGGCGCTGGCGCCATAGACCATGTCGCCAGGACACCGGGCGTGGAGGGCGTGCAGGCGATCATAGTCGGGCATAAAGGCGTCTATGTCGAGATCGCTGGGGCGGAATGGCCCATTGGGTAGCCCGGCAGCGCCCCGATAGCGCTTGAGCGGATAGTAGCTACCCACCATAAAGCCCACCAGCGGCGTGGTATTGCGCCGCTGATAGTAGGATTCGAATCGCTCAGGCGAGATGCTAGCAGGCATAGGCCCCTATCCTGGTCGGGCAAGGCGACGTGGCATACAACAAGGCTTTCGCTTGCGGCATCGTGCTCAGTTGGCGCGCGCTAGCGACCCCATCGGGTCCCAGGGCTTGAGCTCGACGGGATCGGTGTCCAGTACGGCCAGCAGCTCTTCCGAGAGGTACGATTTCTTGACGGCAATCTCGTAGAGGTACTCGTCGAACCAATCGTCGTCCATCACCAGGTAGCCCTTGTGGCCCGACTCTTTGCCCCAGCTGTTCTCCACACGCCATTTGGTTGGGCTGCCGTCCTCATCCAGATCGACGCCGGCCAGCACCATGGCGTGCGTCATGCAAGACTGCCCATAGTCAAGACGCTCGCCCTTGTCCAAGCGGAACTCGGACCCATAGACCAGGCCATAGTCATGGACGCCCAAATTAAGGATGCCCAGGCCACGGTCAAACATCTTGCCCACATCGCAGCCGAACCAAACCGCCTCGCCATCGGCGATGGTCTGCGCCGCAATCTGCTTGAGCACCTTGGTCTTACAATTCAGGTACCGCACCGGCTGCCCGCCGACGACGTTGCCCAGATACTGGACGGTAAACAGCGTCTTGTAGGGCTTGTCGGCGGTGGGCGCGTTGATCAGGCAGACATACTCTTCCAGGTCGATGCCCACCAACTGCTCATAGAAGTCCATGGGCGTCATGCGCCCCTGTCGGTGAAAGACATCGTCCTTGTCGCGCCAGCTCCACTCGAACGCGCTCGGTGGCTCGCCGAGGTGAATGCAGAGCATACGATAGAACTGAACCAACTGCCCACGCTTGAGATCGCGTAGATCGTCCTCGCCGGCGCCGCCCTTGTGGGCTTGGCGCAGATCGCGCGCAAACTCGCGCAGCTTGGCGGTCAAGAGACCATTCATATAGCGCGAGGCGCTCGATGCGTGGGTCTCGGGCATGACCGTCTTGGGCACGACGCCATACTTCCAGACCAGGCTGACGAACATGTCCCACTGACCCCCGTCGTTCACCGGGTTGGCCAACAGCCACATCACCAAGCGACCATCCAGAGGCTCGTCGCGCGTCTCGATGATCGACTCGAGGAAAAAGTTGGCCTTTTCCAGCTTGTCCCAGAACATCAGATAGGTCTGCGATAGCTCGAACGTCTCCAGGTTCATTTTGGCTCGAGCCGCCATGCGCAACACGTTGAGCCCCGCGAACAGCCAGCAGCGACCGCTGGCCTTTTGGTTGGTCATCTCGGGCATCTTGAGGCTGTGAGAAAAGGTGTGATCCAGCCCGTTCACCAGCGAGCGGTTGAGTGCGGTGGCGAATATGCCATTCTGCGCCACCGCATTGAGCGCCAGTCGGTTTCTGGGATCGGATCCAAATGCGGTCGAGAATCTTTCTACGTCCTTGGTGCGAATTCTCTTTTTCATCGATCCCTCCAGGGATTCGTATGGTCCTGCTGTTGCGGCCCAGAACCGGGATGCCCGACTACTATACACTGTTGCCCGCACGCCGCAAGCTGTTGTGAGCGCCGACGCAGCATGCTAGAATGCGGCACATTGCGTGGCGCAGAGGCCAAGCAAAAACTCGCGCCGCGGATGCGCCAAGGCATCACAAGCGCGAGCAAAACGAGACTCGGTTGTCGAAAGCCAGGTCCAGGCGCAGCCTACGCGCGGCGCGCGCTGAGTCTCTCGATCAGATAGACGGCCAACAGGCCCGCCGCAAACCCAAAGCAGGCCACGGCAAAGTCCCGACTCGAGCGAGCCATGAAACCGGTGCCCACGATCATGATCAACCCAGAAAGCAAGCCAACGCCGATAGTCATGCGAAGTCGATACATGGACATGCTCCGTAAAGGGATTGTAAACGGCACCCCCATCGTGTCATACCAAGGTAAACCTGACGTATACGTAGGGTAACAGTTGCGCTAACATCGCGACGGACGCCCGGTCTGGAGCAATCGTTGAGTCTCAAGAGTCTGCTGCGTTCACAGCCCATGCTGGCGGCGCTCAAGCACAAGCCCTTTCGCTGGTTTTTTATGGGACGCATCCTCTCATCCGGCTGTATGCAGATGGGAGGCGTCGCCCAAGGCTGGCTGGTCTATGAGTTGACCGGCTCGGGATTTGCCCTCGGCTGGGTGGGATCGGGATGGGCCATCGCAACGCTGGTACTGTCGCTGTTTGGCGGAACGCTGAGCGATCGCAGCGAGAAACGACGCATCCTCATCTGGATGCGCGGCCTGCAGATCGCCATTTCGGTCGTGCAGGTCGTCCTCATTATGACCGACGCCATTCAGGTGTGGCACCTGGCGGCCGCCTCGCTGACCAGCGGCATCTGCTTTTCGTTCATGATGCCGGCGCAGAACGCCCTGCTCTATGAACTGGTCGACCGCGAGACGTTGCTCAACGCCGTGTCGCTCAGTTCGGTGGGCATGGGACTGATGGGCATCGTCGCGGCCTGGGCCGCCGGTTTTGCCATCGACGCGCTGGGAATCGATGCGGCCTATGTTTTCATGACGCTTTTGCACCTGGGCGTCCTGCTGACGTTGTTCGGCCTGCCCAAGAGCTACAGTCAGGGCAAGGCGCGCCATTCGGCCTGGAGCGACCTGGTGGCCGGCGTCCGCTACCTGCGTATCGAGCCTTTGCTGATCCCGCTCGTGCTGCTCGTGTTTGTGCGCGGCGCGCTGGGCATGCCCTATCGGTCTATGATGCCCAAGTTTGCCCAGGACGTAATGGGCTATTCGGCGGAAGGTCTGGGCGGACTGACCTCGGCTGTGAGCGTTGGCGGCTTGGTCACCTCTTTGGCGTTGGCATCGCTGGGAGACTATCGCCGCAAGGGGCGTCTCTTGTTGCTGGGCGGCATCACCATGGGCTTGGCCATTGTGGCCTTTGCCAATTGGCCAAGAGAAGGGGTGGTGCACGCCTTTCTGGTCATCGTCGGGGTGGCCGGCACCAACTGCATGGTACTGAACCAGACCCTGCTGCAAGAGGCCAGCGCCGACGAGTATCGCGGCCGCGTCATGAGCATGTACATGATGGCCTTTGGCCTGGCCCAGCTGTGCACCATGCCGATTGGCGCCTTGGCCGACCTCCTCGGCGTGCAAACGGTCCTCAGCGTCGCGGGATTGGCGATGGCCGCCATCTTTGGCTGGGTGCTGTTGCGGAAAAGGAACGTGCGCCAGCTCGCCTGACCACCCTCTTTGCGACTTTTGTCGTATCGCCTCACACAGATCCATGATAAGCTAATTCCAGCGGGGATCGTTTTAGCCTGGAGGGAGCCGATGACGGACATTGCCAATTGCACCATCAGTGACGCCTGCAATCTCTGCGGCGCCTGCATCAAAGTCTGTCCCCTCCAGGCGCTGGTACCAGGCGAGACCAAGGTCGTGCTCACCGCCCCTGATGAGTGCTTGGGTGGGGGAATGTGCGAAGCGGTCTGCCCACAGGGCGCGATCCAATGCAGTTTCGATATCACCTGGGATGCCCCAGAGAACGGATAACAGCCCATGGACAACGAGATCGTCTATCTTGACAATGCCGCCACGACACGCCTCGATGAGCGCGTGCTGGAGGCGATGACGCCCTACATGCTACAGACCTATGGCGTGGCCACCTCGCAGTTTGGCTACTCGATGGGCGTTGACGCCAAGGACGCTCTCGACGGTGCCCGCGCTACGCTGGCCGAGGCCCTGGGCGCCAAACCGGACGAGGTCGTCTTTACCTCGGGAGCAACCGAGTCGAGCAACCTGGCCATCAAGGGTGTCGCCGAAGCGCGCGCCAAGGATGGCAAGCACCTGATCGTCAGCGCCATCGAGGACTTTGGGGTGCTATACAGTGCCCAACACCTAGAGCGACAAGGATTCGAGGTCACCTACTTGCCGGTCGACGCCGAGGGACTGATCGACCCAGACGACCTGCGATCAGCCATTCGCCCCGACACCATCCTGGCCTCGATCCAGATGGCCAACCAGGAGATCGGCACCCTGCAAGACCTGGGCGCCATCGCCGAAGTTTGCCACGGCGCCGGCGTGCCGCTGCACAGCGACGCCAGCCAGGCGTTCATGCGGGTGCCGCTCAACCTGCGCGAGGTACCGGTCGACCTGCTGAGCATCGACGCCCATTTGATCCACGGTCCCAAAGGCATCGGCGCGCTGTATGTCCGCGAGGGCACGTCCCTGACCAAGTGGATGGACGGCGGCTTTCAAGAAGGGAACCGCAGGCCGGGCGTCGAGAACATTCCCGGCGCGGTGGGATTCGCCAAGGCCGTCGAGTTGATCACGCCGCAAGAGACGGCGCGACTGCGGCGGCTGCGCGACCGGCTGACCTCACAACTTTTGCAGATTCCGCACGCGCGGCTCAACGGTCCGGCCGAGCAACGACTGCCACACAATGCCAATATCTCGTTCCGCTTTGTCGAGGGCGAGTCGGTCCTGCTGCATCTGGACCTACGCGGCTTTGCGGTCAGCACCGGGTCGGCCTGCTTTAGTCGGTCGTTGGAGGCCAGCCACGTGATACTGGCCATCGGCGGCGACCACGAGCGCGCCCATGGTTCGGTGCGCTTTTCCTTTGGCCGCTTTAACCAGGAGAGCGACGTCGACGCCGTCAGCGCGGCACTCGTCGAGATTATAGCCCATCTGCGCAGCATCAGCCCCTTGGGCAAGGAGTAGATAACATGCCACTTCCCTATAGCGAAAAGGTCATGGAGCATTTCACCAATCCACGCAACGTGGGGCGCATCGAGGACCCCGACGCCAAGTCGGTCGAGGGCAGCCCCGCCTGCGGCGACATGGTCGCGGTATATCTGCGCGTCGATAGCGAGACCCAAGAGATCGCGGACATCAAATTCGAGTCGTACGGTTGCGCCTCGAACATTGCTACCGGCTCGATCATCACCGAGCTGGCCAAGGGCCGAACCTTGGAGCAGGCCAAAGAGATCACCTGGCAGCAGGCATCCGAGGAGCTGGGCGGCCTGCCACCGATCAAGACGCACTGCTCGGTGCTGGCGGTGGACGGACTGCGCGCCGCCATCCAGAACTATGAGGAGCGCAACGGCCTGGTCACCGAGCGCGAGCCCACCACCCCCGAGGTGATCAGACGCCGCCTCAAGCACGTGATGAACCCCTCGGTGGGGTTGGACCTGATCCGCACCAAGCTGGTCAGCGAATACGGCATCGTGGACGGCGAGGTGACGGTGCGGCTCGACATGGCCGACGATCACCAGTTCGCCAACAACATTCGCGAAGAGATCGTGGAAAAGCTGGAACCGCTGTGGGACGTGGAAACCGTCCACGTGGTGTTCGCCTAGGAGGCAGCATGGCCACCATCAAAGTAGACGTACGCGGCGAAAACTGCCCGGTGCCCTTGGTCGAGACGCGCAAGGCGCTACGCAAGGCGAACCCGGGTGACATCATCGAAATCGCGGGGACGCATCCCGCCTCCCGCAAAGAAATCCCCTTTGCCGCCGAGGCGCTGAAACTAGAGCTCTTGGCAGTCGAGGGCGCCGACGACGACTGGACCATTCGCATCC
>Ga0180436_10006515_pt1 | contig 10141 bp, 9 predicted proteins | sample SS_ome_2_FD_132434 | JGI IMG/M metagenome (GOLD analysis project Ga0180436, IMG submission 132434) | Hypersaline lake sediment archaeal communities from the Salton Sea, California, USA - SS_3_S_2 metaG | ecosystem: Environmental > Aquatic > Non-marine Saline and Alkaline > Hypersaline > Sediment...
CCTTCTCCCCCCATAAAGTTGAAAATTGGTTCTTCCACCTCCTGTTTAGGATGCAGGACATTGAATATAAGCGGGATTAAATATATTCCGGAAAAAGCAATATACAATAGTATAAAAATATTCTGCATCAACAATGCTGCGGTACCGGCGTCAGGATTCAGCCAACTGAGAAACCATAAATCAAATGCCGGATACGAAACCTTCGTGCTCCCTGTTATCAGCAGAATTACCGAAAGATGGATAATCTGGTCGGCTGTAAATAGAAAAACTCTCAGGAAACGTCTTTTGTTATTCTTTATAAGCTTTTTCTGGGACAGTTCCTTCAGATAGTCTACAAATAAGTGAATACAGATTATCAACCCGGTTTTCAGGGCAACAACAACAAATTCATCTGATCTTGCGGGGATGAGCAACAGAACTGCCGTAATCAGCAAGGCAAGCCCGTGATATCCGAATCCTCTGAGCTTGAACTTCGATTTCAACCTAACCGTATTACCGGTTTGGAGTATAAAGTCTGAAATTGTATGAGAAACCAGCATGGCTGCTGCAAACATCAATAATTCTCCCCATTAACCCTATGTATACATTCTAACATATACTTGGTTTTTCATCATTCATAAGCAGAACAAAACCATTCAAATCAGATACTTACTGTTTTCATTTAGGAATCAGAAGGGATTATTGAAAATTTCATCACTGACTTCAATGTTTATTTCGATCAATCCGAATGTCTGTGTTACAGGAATGTTGTTTGATGGTTTGTTCCCCCCGGATGAATTTCCAAGACACACCTGGGCTATAATTTCTTCACCCTTCAGGATATAATATATTTCATTCATGAAGTAGCCCTTTTGGGCATTGGACTTAATATAGAATTCATCAATAACAAAATATATAGCCGTTGAATCCTCAGGTACATTTTCTGTTCTAACCGTCGCCTTGGAAATGTCCTGTGTAAATAAATCCGAATAATACTCAGGGGGAGATATTGACTCAGTACTGGTTCCTTTTCCGTAAAAATAGAACACTGCGGTTTGTCCGTCCGATATAAGGGTCCTGTATAACCCTTCTCCTCTTATATAATCTATTCTTACTTTATTTGATTTCTGCCAAACCTCAAAATCAAACACTTCCTTAAGGGAACTGCTGTAGACAGCTTCATAATGGCCTGTCATATGTTTTGTATCTGCCTGAAGAAATTCCGCCAAAATATTTTTTTGACTATCCACGGATACTTCCGGAACCTCCTGCGGTGTAACAGGTTCGGGTGTATTTGCTGTACTTTTATTTTCAGATTTTTCAGATACGACAGGTTCATCGTGTTTTTCTACTTTTGTTTCTTCGTTCCTGTCCCCACACCCACCTGCGAACATAACAAAGAGGGCAAGAAAAACACACAACGTTATAATATTTTTATGAATTTTTTTACACATGGCTTGTCCTGAAAGTATTTGCTGGTGTAATTATATCACATTAAATGTATTTACTGAAAATCGCCATAAAACTTTATTGTTTATAATACTAATTTTTTTGATAAAATGTAATTGAACTTATCAATCGGGTTTTCCTTCTTACTAAGAGGTAAATCCTACTGGCAAAAAAATAAAAGGTAATCCGGGCATTCATCAGTAAATCCGGCATTTCAGTTTGACTTAGGGTAAAAAGACAATTCAATTAAAAAGCCCACACCTTATAAGTGTTCGGGAGGTTTTCAAAATGAATAAAATTTTAAGAGTTATCTCAATTCTACTGCTGTTATTGCTGATTACCGGTTGTTCCGGTTCTGATGGGACAAAAGGAGCAGATCAATCTGCTGATTCTTCAGAAACAAAGCTGGAAAAGACATCCGCCGAATCCGATGCAAAAAAAGTTGAAGAAGGTATGTGTACACTTGACCAGGCAATTGATTCACTGAAAGACCAGGTTCAGTCCGTAGTTGGCAAAAGTGATTATAGGTTGGCAAAAATAGAGGGCAACCGGGTTGAGTCCAATGGATATGGTCCCTATTGGAAATTCTTATATGTTAAGGATGACCCGGAAAGCGATAGTTATTTGATGAAATATTTCTTTGTATGGCGCAAAGGTGAAATTGAAACATATGACGAAAGACTATTCAGCACAGGACTTAATACAAGCGACTATGACTATTATTGGAAAGATGCCTCGGTATACAGGATTGATCCTTCCGAAATAGTAGCATCATCAGAAAAAGAGTATAAGGAAGTTGATGAAAACGGCTACAGTCTTGAACTGTACTGGGATACTTCGATATGTGAGGATGCACCTGTTTGGTATGTGGATTCACATCACGCAAAATGGGCCGAGTTGTATTACAACGGGATTTCGGGCAAGCTTGTAACCAAAATGGACACATATTAATTGACATAGGCTAGTATTAACTAAAAAATTACTTCATTACTCAAATCTATATCAATATAGATTTAGGATAGTCATTTATAAGGGTAAGTATATAAAAGAACGAATTATTGAATGTGGATTGATTAATGGCAGCAATAGCTTTCAAGTCAAAAATACAAGAAACCAACGGATTTAGTTTTATTCATCTTCCCGGTTGGGTCAGTAAAGATTTTTCTTCACGCGGAATGATTTATTGCGATGTTGTCATAGCCGGAAAAACTTTTCGACTACCTTTGGAACCGGATGGGATGGGAAGTCATTGGTTTTATATTGATGATGAAATAATTGAAGAATGCAAACTATCGGATACTACGGAGTTTGAGATATCTGTCGCACAGACAAGCAATTGGTCTGAACCAAGACTTCCTTCGGATATGGAAATACCCTTGAACGACCTTGGGTTAATCGGAATATGGGAAGGCCTTACAACCAAAGCCAAATGGCAGTGGTTCAGATGGATAAGATTTGCCGTAAGTCCGGCAACCAGAAAAAAGCGAATTGATATTCTATGTGAAAAGATGAAAAAAGGAATAAAACGTCCATGCTGCTTTGATTACAGCAGGTGTACTGACAACCGGGTGTGCAAAAGTGGAGTATTGGATTTACCCAATATGTAAAACTGGTTTTTTTTCGGGTTATTGACATATAACTGTTTTCATAAAGTGAAAGGGATAATGGAGATGGAAAAAAGAATAGAGATAAATGATAAAATGCAGACCGGATTCTATTATCTGACAGAACCCATGGGACAAAACTTCCATCCTGTATTCAAACCTGAGCTTACCCCTAAGCAAATGCTTGAACTTGGAGTCTTCGGAGGTAAATACATGACCGACTGCCGCGATGAGTTTCCTGAGGATTGGTTCAGTAATGCCAGGTTGTCTCCTGCCAAAAAAGATATCAGTCTCAACTTCTTTCAGGTCGATGCCTCCCTTCCATTGAGCACTTGGAAAGAAAAGGGCTGGATTCATCCTGCAGATCCCAGAGGTTGGTTCCAATGGTACTGCAGATACTATTACGGCAGAAGAATGCCTGAAGAAGATGAGCGTCAGATCAAAAGATGGAAGGCCATAAAAAGACATGCCGGTGCAATCAGGAAAAACTGTTCTCCCAGGGACCTGGCATGCCGGCGAAAGCAACGCCAGGCGCTTCTTCACTGGGCTTATGACAGCCGGCTGATCTGACAGTTCTGAATATATTCGGATTCAATGAATTCCTTTCCTAAATACAGAGAATCTATGCTCAGTTTGAGTTGATATTGTAATGTGTTTATATCCGTGTTTCAATATATCTATGAACAAAAAGGCGAAAGCAAAATTCATATTGATTTTCCTTTGGGTCATAGTAGTAGGTGTTTTACTTCTTGCAGTTTTATTCAAGGATTTCTTCACTTCTCTCCTACCGGGCCTTAATCTTTATCGGTTGACTTTGCTTTTTCATAACATTTCAGTTTCCTTGTTCTTTGCCAATGCTGTAATCGGTATGATGTGGGAAAGCCGAAGTCTTGCTTCGGGCAGCAAGGAAGTGCTTCTTCATACATATAAAACAGTAACTCATCTCGATTCAGTTTTTTCAACACCACTTATAGTTCTTACCCTGATAAGCGGTCTCGCAATGACTTATTCGAGGGGCAGCCTGTGGGAGGTCGGATGGCTGTCTGTAAGTTTTCTTCTTTTTATACTTTCAGGGGTTATCTGGATAGCTTCGGATATTCCAACACAATACAAGGTGAAAAGACTCCTGGCTGAACTCCAGAATAGTAAAGGTGGTATTCCTGAGGAACTGACCCGCCTGCTGAAACTGCGCTGGTGGATAGGCATCCTGGGGGTTTTACCACTGGTCATTGTATTCTTCCTGATGGTTTACAAACCTGACGTTACAGCTGTTGCCTATTGGTTCTAAAGCATTTGCGTTTGCGTTCCACCAATTAAATCTCCCAAATGCCGTTTGTCATTTCTCACTAGTCCCATTACAAACATCAAAAGAGCAAGAACCATGCTACAAATTGAAAATATTAGAGCTACCGTATCAAAGCTGGTATATATGGCCCGAATGACCCCTATATGTGCCAATTGCCATGGCAAAAATTTAATAATATTTCGTGTTAAACTTGAACCAAAGCTTTTGTTTTTATAATGTAATTTTAAGCCAGCTTTTCGTTTGCCGATACTTCCTTTGGTATAGTCTAAATAAGAAAATATCAAAACAATAGGTATAACAGAAGTGAAAATCGCTACTAATTGTGACTGAAATTCATTAAATTGAGGCATATCTTTCAGAACCATCAAATATATCCCTATAGAAATTGCAAACAGTATAATTAAGTATATAAGGATGAAGATGTAATCAATAGCCAATTCTTTTAATCGTATTTTCCAGGTTATATTATTTTCTGTCAGCATCATTACTACTCTTCAGTTCAAATTTATCCCTTAATCTTACGTCAAACGAAAATTTACAACTAAAAACGAGGAAGGCTTCTGTCAAGCCTTCCCGGGTATACTTCACTATTTCCTTGTTATCAATACTACCGTCTCCACATGGCTTGTAAAAGGAAACATATCAACAGGCTGGATTTTACCAAGATTATACTCTTCATTTTTACATAGAATCTTCAGATCCCTTGCAAGTGTAGCCGGATTGCATGAAACATATATAATTCTATCCGGTTCCATATCCAGCACAGCAGAAAGAAGCTTTTCATCGCAACCTTTTCTCGGGGGATTTATTACCACTGCATTCGGTTTTCCGTGTTTTGCTACCAATTTGTCAGCTGCTTCCTCTGCCTTTCCATGAACAAACTTTATATTCTTGATACCATTGTTTTTTGCTGTAATCCTTGCATCCCTAACTGCAGAACCTTCAGACTCAATACCAACAACTTTCTTTGCCTTTTTGGCAAGATACATTCCTATGCTGCCTATACCGCAGTAAAGATCAAAAATAGTTTCTTCACCACTTAGTTTTGCCAATCTTCTGACTGCCTGATATAAATACCGGGTCTGTTCTTTATTGATCTGGTAAAAGCTCTTGGGAGAAATAACATATTCAGTTCCCAAAAGTTTGTCGGTTATATTGGGCTGACCGTAAAGTGCTTTGTTCCTGTCGCCAAGTATCCTGTTGGTATCCTTCGTATTAATGTTCAGAACAACAGACTTAAGGCTTCTGAATTTTTCTGTTGCTTCTTCAACCCAGGAACCCAAATCCGGATTTGACTTGCCGGCCACAATAATCATCATGACGCCTTCAGTTCCACTTCTGAAGACTACATGCCTTATGTCATCCGTAAGGAACTGTTTGGAGAAGTTCATAATTTCATTGACGTCATCGGGTTGTATGGCGCAAAGTCTGTGCTCTACTATCTTATGGCTTCTTCTTTTATAGAAACCAGCACTTCCTCCGCAAACTGGATACTGAACCTTGTTTCTGTATTTATATGGAAACTTCATCCCTTTGGTAAGCTCTACCTTCGCATCCTTGAAGCCTCCAATCCTTGTAATGCAATCATGAACAAAGTTCTGTTTGAACATAAGTTGTACATTATATCGAAGATGCTGAAGGCTGCATCCCCCGCATTCTCCATATACCTTGCAGAAGGGTTCCACCCTTTCCTCTGCAGACTCAATTATCTTGAATATATTTGCGATCGCATAGTTCTTGGACTTGTATACAACTTCAACCTCAACTTTTTCACCGGTTATTGCACCATCTACAAAAATAACAAAATCATCAATTCTTGCAACTCCCCGGCCTTCATGAGTCATATTGACTATGTCTACGATAAATCTTGCACCGGGCCATACCTTTATTAGGTTTGAGTAATATTCCAATGCTTCCCTCGAACCTTTGTACCATAAAGCCCGGTCATCTTCAACCTTCTGCCTTGTACCATCAAGAGAAATAAGAACTGCCATATCCAAATCACGCTTCGCTATTTTTCTAAGTCGCTTAACACCCGGAAATTCCCTGGTCTCCTCAATTGCATCTGCCAGAAAGATGATTTTTTCGAGCACTGTCATCTCAGCTCTGCCGAATACATGATATTTGATTGCATCGAGTACTTCCTGGTCTTTGATACCATATTCTTCCCTGGCTACAATAGCCCCGCATGGTCCGTGAAGCACCTTTGGAACCTTCTCCAATTCAGGTAAATCCTCTTCATCAGCCAGCATCTGAATCTGTACATCAGTATCCAAATGCTTTGCACAGTCATGCAAAAGACCCGCTAATTCAGCCTTCTTAACATCGCATCCATGCTTTTTTGCTAACAAAACAGCTGCTTCTGCAGTTTGAATTGTGTGGTTGTATCTCTCTTCCCCTAAGCTCTCAAAAAGCTTTTTCTTCATTTTGTCTATCTTCATAAAGCTATTGTACCATAATTCACTGATTTCACAAAAAATGACTTATTTTACCATTTTGATAGAATCCGCCCCGGGCGAAATCATTTCGCCCGGGGCGGATTCTATCAAATTTATACTGCTGGTTTAATATTTGGTTCGGATTTAATTACTTGTTTAAATAAAACGGCAAATTATCTTTGGGATAATTTGCCGTTTGGTTAGTTATGTTATAGAAATCAATATCCGTAATATGCTGCGATTTCAAGATACTGGGTGTGGAAAAGCACATCATTGTCTACATGCTGGTTGAGAAGTTCCAATGTTTCTACCAAAAGTTCCTGGATGGCTTCAGCATCAACCTCTTCTGAGTCAAGCAATCCCTTGATTTCTTCCCTTACTTCTTCCAATCTGTCTCTTACAAGCTGCTGAGCTGCTTGCTTTTCTTCCGTAACATCACTGAATTCCGTACGCATTGCAGTAATGTTACCTCTGAGTTCAGCTATCAGTCTCCTGGCTTCAGCCCTGTCAATTTCACCGCTTTCATATAATGCCTTTATTTCTTCACGGTCTTCCTTCATCGCTTCTATAATAGCCTGTCTGTTCTCCCATGCACCTTCATGGAACTCCCGGTGATCTTCCCAGACTTCCAAAAGACCTTCAACTCCTTCCGGATAATATTCATTGAACATATACATCATCCGTCTGTGAGCCCTTGCAATCTTTTCCTGTCTGGTCAGCTCTTCTTCAGCATTTCTGCCTTTTCCCAATGTATCGGAATTTCCGGTTGCGGCCATGACACCTGCGGAAATAGAAACAATCATTACTATCGCCAATACTATTACAAAAATTTTCTTTTTCATTAATTTTTCCTCCTTTGGTTTGTTCATATCTAAATGATACACACCAAATGTATAAAATCTGTGTAATAACAGGGAGAATACTGTGTTTTTAGTCTGATTTCAGATAATCAGCCATTTGATTCAACAGCCTGGAAATACTTCCTTCGATGAAATCCTGAATTGGTCTGCCTTCAGAATCAAAGGCATTCCATATTTTCTTTATTGAAACCTCTTCCTCCATCGGAACAAGCTCAATTACAGAAAAAACATCCTTTAGATATCTGCGGGAGTATTGTGCACCGCCCCCTCCGTATCCAACCAATCCTACCGGCTTGCCGTTCCATTCTTCATATAAATAGTCCAATGCATTTTTCAATGAACCCGGATAACCATGGTTGTATTCAGGTGTTAATATAACAAAACCATCGAATGCATCAATGATTCTGCTCCATTTCCTAGTATGATCATAAATATAATCAGAACTGGCTTTGGGTGAAACCGGTTCATTCATGGAAGGAAGGTCAATTTCCTTAAGGTCAATCAATGAAAAATCCAGCCCAATGTCCTTATGAGATGCTTCCTCCATAAACCAATTTGCAATTTTTTCTCCGTTACGTCCTTCACGGACACTTGCCAATATTACTCCTATTTTTTTCATAATCAATCCTTTCCATACTTATTTACCATCATAAAAAACCGTTGAAACAAAAAAGCTTTATGATATAATTTCAATAAGGGTAGAATTTAGTTAATTGTTTTTCGGTTGTAAAAGATGAGAAAACAACTTTTGTTTATTTTGATTTCCGTAGGTACAGGAATTGCACTGTACCTTTTCAGCCTGTCATATTTTGATGTTTATCAGATTATATCAGAGTCCATAATAATGTTGATTGCATCAATGATTCTAATTGTTTCGATATTATCAAGGCATTACCGTCAAACCGATTTCTTCATAAAGAGATTTTCCTTCGGAATGCCGGGCTTTATCGTATTGTCATTCCTTCATGTAATTAGCTCCGAATATTTTGGAATAATTGCCTTTGGCGACACCAATATATCAAGTCAATTCTGGATTTCGGCATATTTTATTCTTACACTTTCCCTGCTCCATGGTGTCATGCTTTGGAAAAACAAGAAGAATATATGGTATCTTGCAGTAGTACAGAATATTCTTGCCGCACTATTTATAGTCCTGATACTTGCCGATGCATTCCCGCTGAGCTATTTATCAGGAAGTGGTTTTACGGCGTTCTACAAAATATGCAGTTTGGTATTTATTGCATTCCATCTGTTCACTACATTCCTTCTTATTGAAAAAAAGAACAACGAATTCCTTAGGAAATATCCCGGTTTGCTCATAACCATTGTTATGCTCATTGTTTCCAGTGTATTCCTTACTTTCAACATCGGCACCATAAACTTCTCCATATTCCTCGGAAATTATTTGCTTATAATAGGATTCATTGTCCTATTCCTTGAATTCATATATGCCGGAATATCAGACCCTCTTAATCGGATTTTCGAAGAGCTGAAAAATACAAAGGATACTCTTGAAAAAAGTGAAGAAAAATTCAAGAGCCTCTTTGAGGATGCTCCCCTTGGCTATCAATCCCTTGATATAAATGCAAATTTCCTTGATGTAAACCAAAAGTGGGTTGAAATACTCGGTTATGAAAAGGAGGAAGTCCTTGGCAAATGGTTCGGAGACTTCCTTCACTCCCGTTCTTTACCTGCTTTCAAGGACAATTTTCCTAAATTCGTGGAATCAGGAAAGACTGCAAATCAACTTGAAATGACAAAAAAAGATGGAAGCATTGTTGTGATTAAATTTGACGGCCACATCGTAAGGGATGAATCAGGAAATTTCGTCAGAACACACTGCATATTAAAGGATATAACTGAGGAAACAAGGCTTGCAAAGGCATTGAGTGAAACAGAATTGAAGTACAGTATGATTTTCAACAATTCTCCAATAGGAATATGTACAACAAATACCAAAGGAGTCATCACTAATGTAAATAGCAAATTCTGTGAAATGCTAGGGTATACCGAGGAAGAATTCAAGGAAATTTCTTTTATTCAAATAACACATCCTGATGATATCGAAGCAAGTAAAAAGGTATTTGGTGAAATCCTGGCAGGCAAAACCATCCAGATTCATAAAAAATATATCAAAAAGGACGGCTACCTTTTCCACGCAAGGACAACGGCTTCAATGATATTTGACAAAGATGGTAGCCCGATACATTCCGTAACCCTTATAGAAGACATATCAAAGGAAATAGAGAACAAGATGATGAAGGACAGGGCAAATGCTGTTACGGACAGTGAACTTGTGGGCAATGTCGTAACGGATTATGATGGTAACATACTCTATGTAAATGAATATTTTGCAAAATGCCATGGCTATACAACTGAAGACCTAAGGGAAATGAACCTCAAGGAACTTTATAACTCTGAAATGAATGACAATGGATACAATAAAATTGATGAAGGCAAATCAACCCCTTATGAAATGTGGCACTTAAAGAATGACGGAACCGA
>Ga0180436_10006519_pt1 | contig 10136 bp, 7 predicted proteins | sample SS_ome_2_FD_132434 | JGI IMG/M metagenome (GOLD analysis project Ga0180436, IMG submission 132434) | Hypersaline lake sediment archaeal communities from the Salton Sea, California, USA - SS_3_S_2 metaG | ecosystem: Environmental > Aquatic > Non-marine Saline and Alkaline > Hypersaline > Sediment...
CGCAGCAAGCTGCGGAGAATGCGCTCGCTATTGCGGTTCAAGGGCCGAGGGGCAGGTCATGGCTGACAGCTGATAGCTCATAGCCTGCTATCGGCTGTCAACTAACACCTATGAGCTGTATCCACTCGACCCCTTGAACCCTCGAAACCTTGACACCTTGGACCCTGTATTCTCCAACTCTTTTGGAGAAGGGCCCTAAAAATTACTTGACAATTTTCCGCGATCTTGTATGCTATTTGGTGAATATTAAGCAAAACAGGGCAAACAATGTTCACCACCGTTATTCAAATGACTACCACCACTACCACCCGGGCATTTAAGCGGATGACCCGGACACGGCGGAGTCGGTTCGAATAACGGCGTTAGCAAAAAACAGAAAAAACCTAAAGCCTCTTTGAATCGATTAGAATCAAAGAGGCTTTTTTTTATTCTTGCATGAACGCTGCATACATAAGAAATGAAAGAATCTTGCTTAAAATTGGATGGGAAAAAAAAGATTTTTGAACCGCAAAGACGCCAAGGACGCCAAGACAACACTATTTAAATTCTCTTTGCGAACTTTGCGCCTTTAGCGAAGCGGGCGGTGAAAGCTTTTAACTAACTATCAGCCTTGATCTAACAATCGAACCAGGGAGAACGAACAATGAAAAAAGTAGGCATTATCGGCTGGAGGGGCATGGTCGGCTCGGTCCTCATGGAACGCATGCTGGCGGAAAACGATTTCGCGGAATTCGAACCTTTGTTCTTTTCCACCTCCCAGGCAGGGCAGTCCGGTCCGGAGATCGGGCGGGAAGTGCCGGGGGTAAAGAATGCCAATGATCTTACGCTTCTGGCCCAGATGGACATTATCGTATCCTGCCAGGGCGGCGGTTACACCCAGGAGTGCTACCCCAAACTTCGCGATAACGGCTGGCAGGGATACTGGGTCGACGCCGCCTCCACCTTGAGAATGGAGAGCAGCAGTGTCATCGTTCTGGATCCGGTCAACCGCCAGGTGATCGATGATGCGCTGTCCAACGGCATCAAGGACTTTATCGGCGGCAACTGTACCGTCTCTCTGATGCTCATGGCGCTTGGCGGCTTGTTTGAAAAAGATTTGATCGAATGGATGACCTCCATGACCTATCAGGCTGCTTCAGGCGCCGGCGCTAACAACATGCGTGAGCTGGTGTCCCAGATGCAGTTCATTGGGAACACCTCGGCAAAGCTTTTGTCCGACCCGGCCACGGCCATTCAGGAAATCGATCAGCAAGTAATCCGCACGCTGCGGCAAAGCGAATTCCCCATAGAATATTTTGGCGCCCCCTTGGCCGCCAGTCTGATTCCCTGGATCGACCGGCCCATGGAAAACGGACAGACCAAAGAGGAGTGGAAGGGCATCGCCGAAACCAACAAGATCCTGGGGCGGGAGGATAATCCCATCCCCATCGACGGACAGTGCGTCCGCATCGGGTCCATGCGATGCCACAGCCAGGCCTTCACCATCAAACTGACCAACGATATCCCCCTGGATGAAATCCAGGGGATGATCGAGGCGCACAACGAATGGGTGTCAGTGGTGCCCAATGAGAAGGATGTCACTCTCAAGGAGCTCACACCGGCCAACGTCACGGGAACACTTTTCGTCCCAGTAGGCCGGCTTCGCAAAATGAACATCGGGCCCGAGTACCTGACCGCCTTTTCAGTGGGCGACCAGCTTCTATGGGGGGCTGCCGAACCCCTGCGGCGAGTGCTGCGGATTCTGCTTGAAACGTAATCGTTTGTTCCTGTAAATGAAATATTAAGCAAATATTCTAACTGGAAAATCGATGCGGAAGGAGTCTACCTGTGAATGCAAACACCGTAACCCTGGCCTATTACTCACCAACCAAAACCACCCGGACCATTCTCCAGGGCATTGCCGAAGGATTGAAAGCCGACAGTGTACAGGATATGGATTTGACATTGCCTGAAACGAAAACAAAACCATTGGAAAGCAAGCAGGAAGACCTGGTTATCATAGGCGTTCCCGTATATGAAGGCCGGGTTGCCAAAACAGCCATTGCCAGACTGCAGCAGCTCAAAGCCGACAAGACACCCGCCGTTATGGTGGTGCTATACGGCAACCGGGACTTTGAGGACGCCCTGCTGGAATTGGGAGACATGGCCGGAGACCAGGGCTTTATCCCCATCGCCGGAGGGGCGTTTATCGGAGAGCATTCATTTGCCACCGAGACCCGGCCCATGGCCAACGGCCGTCCAGATGAACAGGATTTGGCCAAAGCCAGGGAATTCGGGGTCGACATCCGCGCCAAGCTGGAAAAGATGGGATCCAGTGATGATGTCGTTCGGGTTGATTTGCCCGGTAATGCGCCTTACATCTTTAGAGACCGTAGCCCCCTGGCTGACCGGGCCGCCACCACCATTGCGGAGACATGCACCCTCTGCGGAACCTGTGCAGGGCTTTGCCCTGTGGGGGCCATCACCATCGAGGACACGGTTTTAACGGACAACATGGCCTGCACCTTGTGCTGTGCCTGTGTCAAGGGTTGCCCCACCGATTCAAGGGTGGTGGATGATCCCACGGTCAACAAGATTGCCAACTGGGTAAGCAAAAATTTTCAGGCCAGACGCGAGCCGGAAATCTTCATTTAGCCAGGACCAATAATTTTCCGCACCTACTTTGCTCAAGATGCCAAGAACGCCAACCTAACAGAGGCCGAAAGCCGGAAGACATAGGCCAGATAACGGAGGGCGGAGGCCAGGATTAACAAATGAACATCCAACGTCGAACATCGAACGCTGAACATCGAATTATTTCAAACAGACTGCCTTCCACATTTCAGTACGCGCTACTTTCATCAAGAAAATATGCTCTAAACATTTCGTGCTTTTTAGATTTCGTGTTTTCGTGATTCATATTTTTGACCAACCACAGGCCACCGACTACCGCTTGCCTTCTGATTTTATTTTGCTCCGGCTCCGATCTCTGATTTCCGGCATCTGTCTTCTGGCCTCTGGCCTCCGTCCTCTGGTCTCTGGAAAAGCTCCCTACTCCTTTCTGCTTACACCTGCACTTATCAGCCTCTCCAGGGCTTCGTACGACTGGGCTCCCACCAGACGCATGCCGTTGGCCATAAACGTGGGGACGGCCGTGATGCCCCGGGCATAGGCTTGCTGCCAATCCCGGTCCACGGCGTCTTTGTAGGTCCGTTCTTCGAGAACGCGGCGGGCGGCATTGGCGTCCATAGCCAATCCCTTTACGATCTCCACCAGGGTGTCGATCTTAGCCAGATTCCTGCCGTCCACAAAATAGGCCTGGAACATGGTCATGTGGTATTCATCCTCCTGTCCCGTTTCTTCTGCCCACTTGCCCAACTCCTGGGCCAGCCGGCTGTTGTAGGTCCTTTTGCGGTTCCCCAGGGGAAGCCCCAGGCTGTCGGCCGTGTGTTTCAGTTTCTTCATCATGGCCTCGACATTAAAATCGCGCCCTTTAAACAAATCCTCCAGGGCAACCCCCTCTTCCGGCGTTTCAGGGTGCAGGGGAAATGCCAGCCACGCCACATTCAGGTCATGATTTTCCTTTAACCGTTCAACGCTACCTGCGATGAAATAGCACCACGGTCAGATGTAGTCGGAAAATATTTCAAGGGTAATCGGTTCTGTCATGTAAGCGTCCTTTATGATTGTAATCACAGTGATTGTACCCCAACGTGCAAACCTTGGGGTTTGGTGAATATTATGCTATACACTGCCAAACGTATTTAAAACGATAATCACGAAAACACGAAATTCAAAGACCCTGAAACTTGATTTCTTTGTGAGCTTTGTGTCTTTGTGGTTTAAGAAAGGCATTGAAATATGATCGAACTCGACAAGACCCGACAGAAAAACGTCCATACCCGCAAAATCGATATGGCCACCTATGCATACGATGACAACGCCATTGTCGTGGAAGGCACGCTGCACGATGAACGCCTGGTGGATGTTTTCCGGCCCACGGGCGAACAAGTAACAGCCGGCCCGATCCATCACATGGTCATCCGCATGCGCGTCGGCGGTCCGCAGCTGATCATCGAGGACATTGATGTGGAAATCGGGACTGCGCCCAACGAACTGTGTCAGGATGCGCTGGATTCGCTCCGGCCTGTCATTGGTCTCCCCATTGTTAGCGGGTTTACGGCCCGGATCAAGGAATTGGTGGGCGGCCCCAGGGGATGTGCCCATCTCGTGGCGCTTTTGAGCGCCATGGCGCCGGCAGCCGTACAGGGGGCCTGGAATGCCATGTCCCGCAAGCCGGTGGATCCCAAGCATCTGCCGACCGCCATTGAAAGAATCAAAAACACCTGCATGCTCTGGCGGACAGATGGGCCGTTTATGAAAAAGTACGAAGAACATATTTCCCAGCTTATAAACAAAAATTAAATCCAATTCGCAGCAACAACTTTTAATGGTTCAGTGAGATTTTCTATTTGTCGGTATTAAGAATTTGAAATTTGGAAATTACCCGACAATTAGGAATGAATCATAGTGGTGATTTTTAGTATAAAAAAATTGGACATATATTTGATTTAAAGGAAGGAGGGTAATGTGGGACCACTTGAAGGGGTAAAAATTCTCGAGGTCGGCGGCATCGGGCCGGGGCCTTTCTGCGGCATGATGCTGTCCGACATGGGGGCTGATATCGTACGCGTCGAACGCAAAGGCGGCCTTTCCCTGACCGATCCGAAATTCATGGTGTACACCCGCAACCGCCGTTCGATATTCATCGACATGCGTAAACCTGAAGGTGTTGCCACGGTGCTGAAGATGGTCGAACAAGTGGATGCGCTTCAGGAAGGCTTTCGACCAGGCGTCATGGAAAAACTGGGCTTGGGGCCGGACGTCTGTCTTGCACGCAATCCAAAACTGGTTTACGGCCGCATGACCGGCTTTGGTCAGGAGGGACCGCTGGCCAAGGCCGCCGGCCACGACATCAACTATATCTCCATGTCCGGCGCCCTGCATGCCATCGGCCGAAAAGGCGCCAAACCCGTACCGCCCCTGAACCTGGTGGGAGATTTCGGCGGCGGCGGCATGATGCTGGCTTTCGGCATGGTCTGCGCACTGTTCGATGCTAACAAATCAGGCAAGGGCCAGGTGGTTGACGCGGCCATGATCGACGGATCGGCCGCGCTCATGGCCATGATCTACGGCCTGAAAGCCGCGGGCCTGTGGGCAGATCGCTGCGGGGTCAACCTGCTGGACACCGGTGCGCACTTCTATGACACCTACGAGACCGGTGACGGTAAATTCATATCCATTGGTTCCATCGAGCCGCAGTTTTATGCACTGCTGCTGGAAAAGGCAGAAATCGAAGACCCCGAATTCAATGAACAACTGGACTTCACCAGATGGCCTAGCTTAAAAACAAAGCTGGAAGCCCTGTTCAAAACGAAAACCCGTGACGAGTGGTGTGCTGTCATGGAAGGCACTGACATCTGTTTTGCGCCGGTGCTCTCCCTTGAAGAAGCGCCCCAACACCCCCACAACCAGGCCAGAAAGACCTTTGTGGAAGTGGAAGGCGTTGTTCAGCCAGCTCCGGCCCCGCGGTTTTCCCGTACCCGGCCTGAACTCAAAGGGACACCGCCGGTGCCGGGCCAGGACACCCTGCCTGTGCTGCAGGATTTCGGTTTCGGTTCCCATGAAATCGCGGCCCTAAAGCAGAATGCCGTGATCGATTGAAAAGACAAATGAACCGTAAGACACAAAGGTCCCAAATTTCAGAGGACAGAAAACAGAGACCAGAGACCAGGGTTTTCTGTCTTCCGTCCTCTGTTCTCTGGCCTCTGGATAGTTTTGGCGTTTTCAGCGAAGCGGGTGGTGAAAATTATTGAGCAGGAAAAATTATTATAACCGCAAGGGCAAACCGAAATTCAGGCGCCGTGGCCGATCAAGGCCGCCTGAAAGAGTTGAATTCAAACCAGGTGCTGATCCGCAGTTGAAAAAAATCTTTGCGTCCATTGGTGCGCCCGCAAAAAAGCCCTTCTCACCGGATCCATTTCAAGTAAAGGCCATCAAAGCAGTCAAACATTCGGACTGCCTGGTGACGGCGCCTACCGGCGCCGGGAAGACCTGGATCGCCGAACAGGCCATCGGCGATATCCTTCGCAAAGGCGGCAGGGCCTGGTACGCCACCCCGTTGAAGGCCTTGACCAACGCAAAGCTAACCGAATTCTCGGAAATCTTCGGGACATCGCAGGTGGGCATCCTCACCGGTGACCGTAAGGAAAATTCAGACGCACCCATCATCGTCGGCACCACAGAAATTTTGCGCAACCAGCTCTATGATACCATGCATTCCGGACTTTCGCTGGATATCGATCTCGTTGTGCTTGACGAAGCCCACTATCTTGGGGATGAGGAGCGGGGCGTGGTGTGGGAAGAAATCATGATTTACCTCCCTGAACGCATCCCCTTGCTGCTGTTGTCAGCCACCATCGGCAATGCCCATCAGATAGCCGATTGGTTATCCGGGATTCGCAACCTCGCGTGCCGCGTTGTCGAGGAATTCGTACGCCCCGTGCCGCTCCACCCATTGTTCATGAATCCCAACGGCACCCTGCTCCCGCTGATGAACGGCAAAAAGCGTAAGGTGTCGAAAAAGGTCCACAGCCTGATAAAATCAAAACAGCGGTTGGAGTTAGCAAGGCCCGGCAAGCTGCCACCCATGGGCGATCTCCTGCGCGTGCTGAAAAAGTTTCATCTGCTGCCGGCCATCTTTTTTCTCAAATCCCGCGCTGACTGTGATCAATCCCTGCAACTCCGCAGGCAGAATATTGATCCGGACGGCCAGCGCACCCAGATGCGTGTACAAATAACCGCAGACTTTGCCCGGCGGTTTCCCCACATCGCACGCCATCGACAGCGGGAAGCCCTTGAGCATTTCGGTGTCGGCAGCCACCACAGCGGACAACTGCCGGCCTGGAAACTGGTGCTGGAAGATATGATGAACAAAGGGCTTTTGGATGTCATATTTGCCACTTCCACGGTGGCGGCTGGTGTCAATTTCCCGGCACGCAGCATCGCTTTTTTCAACTCAGACCGCTTCAATGGTCTTGAATTTGTTCCCCTGGACGCTTCCCAATTCCTTCAGATGACCGGACGTGCAGGCAGGCGGGGCATGGACAGAGTCGGCTTTGCCCTGGCAGTTCCCGGTAAATTCATGGATGTGCATCGCGTGGCACGTCTGTTCAGCTCACCGCCGGCTGCCGTGACCAGTAAAATCCAGATCAACTTTTCCATGGTTCTCAACCTGCTGCTCTCCCACACACCACAGCAAATCGAAAGTCTGTTAAAACGGTCCTTTGCTGCCTATCTTATGGCCCGCAACAGCAAACAGGACAAAAGCCGAAAGCCTGGATTCGGCACGCAGCCGTCGCTGCAGAATGAATTTGTCCGGCACCTGGCATTTTTAAAGGAGACCGGATTTGTCCATGAAAATGATTTTTTAACAGAGGACGGACAGTGGGCTTCCCGGCTGCGAATCGATCAACCCCTGCTGGTGGCCGAAGCTTTACGGCTGGGCATTTTTCCAGACAGGAACCCCATGCTGCTGGCAGCCGTGATGGCTGCCTTTGTCAATGACAAGGAAAGCGAAGAGCGCATGGACCGGCGCACCTGGCCTAAAGACCTGGTAGCGGCAATCCTGCAGATAAAAAAAGGCCTCACGGGGTTCGCGCGGCACATGACATTCAGCGGCTTTCCGGTGCGCAACCTCTACCCTCTTCCGGCTGCGGTGGTATATGCCTGGGCCCAGGGAGATGAATGGAAAAAAATCGTGCAGCGTTTCAGAATAGCGGAAGGGGATCTCTCCATGCTGATTTTACGCACGGCAGACAACTTGAGGCACATCAAGGCACTCGATGATCCCTTTCCCGACGCAGCCGAAACCGCAAAGAAATCAATTGAATTAATCCTACGGATGCCTGTCACACTGGAGAAGTAAATACCCGGGTCTTGAGGGACCGGCACTGGTTTCTCCCTGGAAGACCATTTTTTTTATTGCTGGGATCATTTTTTGGTATAATAGGTTTTGTTAGAGTTTCATCTATGTGGTATGTATTGATATTCTCCATCACCAACTGAATGAAATTTGCTATTTCAAAGAAATTATGGGCAGTTGGTACCACATGTTTTCATCATGGCCCTTAGGCTAAAGTCTAAAAGCAGCGATAATAGCGTTTGGACTAGAATGACGCTCTATTCGTCAGATGTAGAATATGGCCTACAGCATATTTCGTTCCGGAACCATATTTTGCCAAACGCTATAACAAGATGCCGATGCTTGGAGGTTAGAGAATGTTGAAAAACGACAGCTTAATATGCCGAACCCTGTTTCTCCTTATCTTTGTTTTGTCTGTATGCGGTAATGCGTTTGCATTGGGCGAAGTGAAAAAAGCCAAAAAACTCATGGCTTCCGAAATGTATCCCCAGGCTATTGCACTCCTTGAAAAACGAATTGCCGAGAAAGAGGACGATGTCGAGGCCCATTTCCAATTGGGTGTCTGCTACATAAAGCTTCAGAATTATTCGAAAACAGATGAATGGTTCACCAGTACGATGTCCCTTGACTCAGCGTATGGGCCTAAAATAGGTGATGAGTATAAAAGGGTCGGCGAGATGGCGTTAAATGAGGATCAAATGAAAGAGGCGCTAGCGCTTTTCAAAAAAGCGATTCATTACCACCCAGAACTGAAAGATGGAATTATTGAAAGCTGCTTTCTGAAAGGTGAATCGGCTTTTGAAATAATTATCGATTTAGATCCCAATCAGATGTCAACCGTGGCCGAAAAGTACGATATGTTAAGTGCTGAGGCGGAAAATGAAGAAATGAAAATGGCCAATCTGAAAAAGGCAGCTGAAAAAGACCCCGACCGATATGGCGAGGAGTATAAAGCCAGATCTAAGGAACTGGGGCTAAAATATTTAGACTTAGCCTACGAAAATGCAGGCTGGCTTGATCGGCAGAAAGCCGCCGCTGATTACGAACGATTGGCTCGCAAGTACCTCGGCGACAGCCCGGTGGATGAAAAATTTGCAATTCAGATCCATGATCACAATCTAGATGGATCGAAAAATCGAGTTACTTTTAAAATCGAGGCCGGTAAAATTACACCTGTCTGGCACGAGCTGGCAAAAGACATTATATGGATGACATTTGTTAAAGAGTTTAACTTTCATATTTATCTACTTGATGGAACAGTTGTGCCGGTAAAGAAAGAGTCTGATTTCCCGGAGCTAGCTGGAAAAGGGTTTAAGATTTCTGCCCCGCATAATCTAGCGGTTGTCGAGTTTGATATCTATCCATATTCGATCGAGAAAATGGAAGAACTGAAAAAGGAAAGCCAGTAAGCAGACAATGATTTTAGGTCTTCTCCAAAAGAGTTGGGGAAGAGCCAGGCTTCAAGGATTCAAGGAGGGTAACAGATATTAGATCAACCATGACAAGCTGCCAGCTAAATCAAGGGTCGGGGAGTTTCTGCTATACCCCCCGTCATTCCAGCTTGCCTGCCCCGGTGTGGTGTTGGGCCGGGGGCGGGACACGAAGTGAAGCTTTTGCGCTATCCAGAAGGTAATCAGCTGAGAGCTCTGGATCCCCGCCTTCGCGGGGATGGCGTTAAAAACACCCCGATGGATAGCTAAATACGATAAGCTGATTTCTCACTTGGCTCCTTGCCCCCTCGGAACCTTGACTCCTTTATAATTAACTCCGTAGGGTGTGGTCCGCTTAAATCATCAACGGCTGTGCAATCTGATTAATTTTTCCACTTTCCACCGCTTCAACAAATTCATCAACCAGCCGCAGACTTATCGCTACAGCTTGTTTCCATTTGTCTACGCGTTCCTTATCGCGCCCCTTATAGGTGTAGAAATCGTCGCGGTCCGGTATTTTCTTGTCCGGCAAACTTTCCACAAAATCAGGTGACGGCGCCAGCAGCAGAACATTTGCCATGTTGGCAGCATTGGGTTTGCGCCAGGCAATCTTTTTGTCCAGCCACCCGGGAATAACCCGCTCCTGGTAATGCGGATACAAAACAATGCCATCCTGCCCGTTTAGAAAGGGAATATCCATTTGATAGTCCGTGACCCCGCCGTCCCGATAGGTGCCGGCAGGC
>Ga0180436_10006520_pt1 | contig 10136 bp, 10 predicted proteins | sample SS_ome_2_FD_132434 | JGI IMG/M metagenome (GOLD analysis project Ga0180436, IMG submission 132434) | Hypersaline lake sediment archaeal communities from the Salton Sea, California, USA - SS_3_S_2 metaG | ecosystem: Environmental > Aquatic > Non-marine Saline and Alkaline > Hypersaline >...
CCGAAGCCTAGAAGGGGGAGAGAGTGCCAAACGGCTACCAGAACAAGATCCTGTACGTCGACCTGACGGAGCGGAGCACCCGTGCGGAAGAGCCGGGAGAGGACTTCTATCGGACCTATCTGGGCGGCTGGGGAATCGTCGCCCACGAGCTACTCAAGCGGGCGCCGAAGGGGGCCGATCCACTCGCGCCGGAGAACCCGCTCGTCTTCGCGACGGGTGTTGCATCCGGAACAGCGGTTCCCGGAAGTGGGCGACACGCGGTGGGGGCGAAGTCCCCACTGACGGGAGCCTTCGGCGAAGCCGACGTTGGCGGCTTCTGGGCAACGGAGCTGAAGCGTGCCGGCCTCGATGCCGTCGTCGTCACGGGCGCCTCCGAGACTCCGGTCTACCTGTGGATTCAAGACGGCAAGATCGAGATTCGAGACGCCGGGCATCTCTGGGGCAAGGAGACGGCGGAGGTCCAGGCGGCCATTCGCGGCGAGCACGAGGACGACAAGATCCGGGTGATCCAGTGTGGGATCGCTGGCGAAAACCTCGTTCGATTCGCGTGCGTGATCAGCGATGTCAACCGCGCTGCAGGTCGGACGGGTCTTGGTGCGGTGATGGGATCGAAGAAGCTGCGGGCGATCGCCGTTCGAGGGACCGGGGCCGTCGAAGTCGCCGACGCCGACGGTGTGAAAGAGGTCGTCGACTACGTCGTCGGCCTTCGCGAGCGATGGTCCAACTTCCACGAACACGGGACCGGCGGGGGCATCGTCCAGATGGACGAGGTCGGACGACTTCCGACGCGCAACTTCCAAGAGGGGAAGTTCGAAGGTGCCGAGAAGATCGCCGGGACGACGCTCACCGAGCGCTTCCTCGTCGATCGGGACACGTGCCACGCCTGTCCGATCGCCTGCAAGCGTGTCGCAAAGTCGGATGGAGAGTACAAGGTCGATCCGGTCTACGGAGGACCGGAGTACGAGAGCCTCGCTGCTCTCGGCTCGATCTGCGGCGTCGACAACCTGGAGGCGGTCGTCTACGCCAACCAGCTGTGCAACGCCTTCGGACTCGACACGATCTCGGCCGGGGTGACGATCGGCTGGGCGATGGAGTGCTTCGACCGGGAGCTGCTGACGACTGAGGAGACCGGCGGGATCGAGGTCCGCTTCGGCGACCACAAGGTGATGACCCAGCTTGTCGAGATGATCGCTCGACGGGATGGGTTCGGGGACACCCTCGCGGAGGGATCGCTCAGGGCCGCTCGCAAGATCGGGAAGGGAACCGAGGCGTACGCCGTGCAGGCGAAGGGACAGGAGTTCCCGATGCACGATCCGCGGTGGCAGTTCGGTCTCGGCATCGGCTACGCCACGTCGCCGACCGGGGCGGATCACATGCACAACTTCCACGACTCCGGAATGGCCTCGGAAGCGGGAGCGACGCGCGTGAAGTCGCTCGGCGTTTTCACCGAGCCGCTCGAACGGACGACCCTACCTCCGGTGAAGCCGGTCCTGGCAGCGACGGTCATCCGAAGTCAAGTGATGAACAACTGCGTCGGGATCTGCATGTTCCTCCCGTACCGACTCCCGGACTTCCGGAAGATCGTCGGTGCGGTGACCGGCTGGGAAGTGAGCGACATCGAGCTGCTGCGCGTGGGCGAGCGCGCCCTCGCCCTGGCTCGCCTCTACAACGCCCGAGAAGGTCTGACGGCTTCCGACGACACCCATCACCCCCGGTTCACGGAGCCCGTGATGCTCGCTGGGGATGAGGGTGGATCGATCCCGGACGCGCAGATGCGTGAAGCGATCGACCTCTACTACGAGATCCAAGGATGGGACAAGAAGACCGGTGCCCCGACCCGGGCGAAGCTTCTCGAGCTGAGCCTCGATTGGGCGGTCGACGTTCTCGCAGAGATCAAGGCGGCATAGCGCGAAGGAGGACGGATGCCGAAGATCCGGATCACCGTCGTCAAGCGGGTCGCGCACATGGACCTGCTCGATGAACACCTGAACCGGGAGGACTTCCCGGGGGCCTACGGCCCCTGCGAGATCATGCAGGAAGGCATGGAGTTCGTCATCGACGGCGTCTTCGCCCGTCGTCCCGAGAACTTCAATTGCCAGGGGGCGTGGAACGACATCCAGAGGAACCTCGCTTCCGTGATGTACGGCGGGAACCTCCCGTGGATCAGGCAGCCGGGTACCGTGGTCGCCTCCTGCTCCGACGGCCTGCGTCCCGTCTCATTTCGGATCGAACGGATCGACGACTAGGGGGGAGGACTCGAATGCCAGCAGACGAAGCCGTTCTCGCAAACGAGCACTTCGACGTCCTTCGACTGACCGATGGCATCTTCGCCGTCGTCAACCGACTCGAAGGTGGTGCGATGAGCAACGCCGGGATCGTCGATCTCGGCAACGAGACCCTCGTCTTCGATGCACTGCTGACGTGTGCCGCCGCTTCCGAGCTTCGCAGAGCCTCGGTCGAGCTGACCGGCCGACCGCCGGCGTACGTGGTGAACAGCCACGGCCACGGCGACCACGTCTGGGGGAACAGCGTCTTCCTACCCGAAGCGACGCTCCTTTCGAGCGGCGACACGGCGGCGATGGTCGGATCCGCGGACCGAGCTTCGATTGACCCGGAAGACCTTCGGAGCTTCATCGACCAGTTGAAGGCGGCGTCCGCAGCCGAGTCCGATGTCGAGGTTAGGCGCACGATCGATGCCGACCTGTACGCGAGGCAATGGCAGCTGGAGGAATTGCCTCTCCGTATCGCCCCTCCGACGGTCACCTTCGAGGACCGCATCTGGATCCGAGGAGCGAAGCGCTCCGTCGAGCTCGTCGCCGTTGCTCAGGCGCACACGGCCGGCGACGTCTACCTTCGTTGCCCTTCCGACGGAATCCTCTTCATGGGGGGCCTCGGGTTCTTCGCGGAGCTGCCCCCCTTCATTGCACCTCAGGGAGATGCGGCGTCATGGTCCGGCGTTCTGCGGGAGTTCGAGGGCCTGAAGACCGAGCGCTTCGTTCCGGGACATGGTCCCGTTGGCGACGTCGACAGCCTTCGGAACCAGCGTACGTTCATCGATCGGGTGGTTGACATCGCGGCCGAGGTCGCGCGGGCCGGAGGAGCCGTCGAAGACGCCACGGCGCAACTTCGCGAGACCGAATACGCGAAGTGGGCACGCACCGAGCTGGTGCTGGCGGGTCTGCAGGCGGCCCTCGATCAGGCGAAACGAGGATCTGCATCGCCAGAGGAGGCTCCTTGAGATGATGGCGTACCCGAAGACACCTCTGGCCGGCATGACCGCGGACGAGGTCTCCTGGATGTCCGGCCGATGGGCGAGCGCGGCGGACGGTGAGCAGATCGAAGAAGTCTGGTCCCCTCCCGAGGGGGGGATCATGATGGGGGTGTTTCGCTGGCTGAAGGGCGGAGAGCCCGCCTTCTACGAATTCATGCTCCTGAAGCCCGGCTCGTCCGGGCTGGAGCTTCACATCAAGCACTTCAATCCCGACCTCACCGGATGGGAAGAGAAGGACCAGAGCACGGCGTTCGATCTGGTCCACCTCGGCGAGCGGGAGGCGGCCTTCTTTCCCCAGAAAGAGGGAAGCTCCGGCTGGGCTGTCTACCGGATCGACTCGGAGGGGGGCCTGGTCTTCGAGGAAGTCGCAGAGCAGGGGAGTTCGGACGCGAAGCTCTGCCTACGATTCGCGCCGGTGCCCCTCGAGCAAGGGGGCCGGGATTCGACGGAGGAAACGGAGGGCAGACGATGACCCCAGAGCGGTTCGACTACGACCGCGGCGCATCCCTCGATGTTCGTCCGGTCGGCTCACGGGAACACGATGGATGGATCGGTTCGGAGCTGACGTTTGCGACGCCGTTCGATCGGCGCCGGGCCGCGTACGTGGTTCGTCCCCTCGGAGAGGGACCCTTCCCGGGGATCCTCTACGTGCATTGGTACGAGCCGGCGGCGGCAGACTCGAATCGGACGCAGTTCTTCGAGGAAGCGCAGGAGATGGCGAAGCGCGGGGCGATCTCGGTCCTGATCGAGGCGATGTGGTCCGATCGGGAGTACTTCCTGAAGCGAACCCAGGGTGATGACTACCGGATGTCGGTCGAGCAAGTCGTTGAGTTGCGCGTGGCGATGGACCTGTTGCTCGCGCAGCCCGGCGTGGATACGAACCGCGTCGCCTACGTCGGTCACGACTTCGGTGCGATGTACGGGGTCGTCATGGGAAGCGCAGATCCGCGAGCATCCTGCTACGTCCTTATGGCCGGGACGCCTCGATTCCCCGATTGGTTCCTGTACTACCCGCGTCTCGAGGGAGAAGCGCGGGACGCCTTCGTCGAGGAGATGAAGCCGCTCGATCCGATCGAGCGCGTGTCGAAGCTCGCGCCGGCGCCGGTCCTCTTCCAGCTCGGCAAGGACGACTTCCACGTGCCCACCGAGCGTGGCGAGGCGTTCTTCGAGGCGGCTGCGGAACCGAAGACGCTCAAGTGGTACGACGCAAAGCACGGTCTGAACGAGGACGCGAAGGCGGATCGGATCCGGTGGGTCGCCGAGCAGCTCAGGCTTCCGACCGACGTCGGATCCTGACGCCAGTTCTCGGCAGCAGGCGAAGAGGAGGCACCATGAGGGAAGCGACGATGGCGGAAGCGCTGGCCGCGAAGTACCCGGAGCAGGTGACGATTGTCGTCACTCTCGATGCGGAGGGGACTGCGAACGTCGTTCCGCTCTGCTGGGTGACGCAGGTCTCCGGCGAACCGCTCCGCTTCGTCGTGGCGATTCACAAGCGGGGCTACAGTCACGGACTGCTGCTGGAGCGAGAGGAATTCGTCCTGGCGTTTCCTGACAAGGCCCAGGCCGAAGCGGTCATGTTCTGCGGCACGCGATCCGGCCGGAAGGTGAACAAAGAAACCGAGAGCGGGTTGAGTTTCACTCCCGCGTCGAAGGTCGCTCCGCCGCTGGTCGAGGGGTGCCTGACGAACCTCGAGTGCCGCCTCGTCTCTCACCACGATGCCGGGGATCACCTCCTCTTCGTCGGTGAAGTCGTTGCCGCGCACGTTGCAGAGGGGCCGACCGAGGGCCTCGATGGCATCTACTACCAAGGTGGCGCGCTATACGAGCTCGGCGCTGTGGAGCCGCTGGGGCCGCGCTTCGAAAGCTGAAGCAAGGTTCCAGCGGTGAGGATGTCGAAACGATGGAGAGAGATGCCCGGAGACGATCGTGAGCGGCGCGTTGCTATGGGAGCGGCTGATCCAAGTCTTCGCGCTCTCGGGGCGGCTCGTCGCAAGCCTGTTCCCGTACGTTCTTCTCGGTGTCCTGGTCGGGGAAGCGCTGAAGCATGGGCGCTGGACGCGCTGGATCGAACGGGCCTGCGGACGCCGTCCGATCGTGGCGATCGGGTGGGCGACCCTCCTCGGATCCGTCTCTCCGCTCTGCACGTACGGAACGGTTCCGATCGTGCTTCAGCTGGCCCGATCCGGGACCCCGCTGTTTCCGCTGGTCACCTTCCTCTCCGTATCCTCTCTGATGAATCCGCAGCTGCTCATCGTGACCTGGAGGGGCATCGGTTGGGAGATGGCGGTCGGCAGACTCGCTGCGGTCTGCCTGTTTGGCGTCCTCTTGGGGCTCATCCTTTGGAGGCTCCCACAGGCGTGGATCGTGAACCCGAAGGCGCTCGATCGCGCAGAGGTCGAAGGCGAGGCTTCCCCGCGAACAGGGTCGTTCACTTGGAAAGCCTTCGCTCGCGGCAGCTGGCGGACCTTCCAGTTCGTCGGCTTCTACATGATCGTTGGGATCCTTCTCGGCTCTGTGATCGAGGTCTTCGTTCCGGGAGAGTGGATCCTCAGGCTGTTCAATCCAGGGGAGTGGTTCGCACTTCCCCTCGCGGCCATCCTGAGCGTGCCGCTCTACGCCTGCGGCGGAGGGACCATTCCGCTCGTTCGATCGCTGCTCTTGAGCGGGATGGGGAAGGGCTCCGCGCTCGCCTTCTTCCTCGTCGGTCCGGCGACGCGGTTCACTCCTCTCATGGCCTTGGCGACGGTCCTTCGCGGTCGGTTCCTCGCGGTCTATGTGACGGTGCTGATCCTCTTCTCGCTTCTGGCGGGTTGGGTCTTCCAGATGACGTAGTCGATCGGGGAAGGAGGGAGTTGTAGTGCACAGGGAGACGATGCGCAGAAGCAACGGGAGAAGACGATGGGTGACGTTCACGGCGATCTGGGCGGTGGCGTTCGCTGTGGGGATCATCTCGCTCGGCGCGCCCGCCGTCGAGGGTACCCAACCGGATCCGGTCTGGTCGATCATCCTGATGATCGGTGACGGGATGGGCGTCGGCCAGATCGAATCGGCTCGTCGTGCTTCGGTTGGGCAGAGCGGTCGGATGGCGATGGACGAACTCGCGGTGCAGGACGGCTGGGCAAGAACCGCCGATAGCACGGGTGCGGTCACCGATTCCGCCGCGGCGGCGACCGCGATCGCCACCGGGCGGAAGACACGGAACGGGCGCGTCGGTGTCGACGCGTCAGGCCAGTCGTTGGTGACGATCCTCGAGCTTGCTCAAGAAGCAGGCAAGTCGGTCGGCTTGGTGACCACCGTACCCCTCTACCATGCCACACCTGCAGTCTTCGCCAGCCACGTGAGCAGCCGGTATCGCTACGACTCGATCGCCCAGCAGATCCTCGATGCGGACATCGACGTCCTTCTCGGCGGTGGAGCGAACACCTTCCTGCCGCTCTGGGAGACGTGCGCGTGCGGTTGGAGCGGAGTGCGTGGTGACGGCAGGAACTTCGTCGAGGAAGCGATCGATCAGGGCGTAGCCTTCGTCTGCGATCCGGAGGGGTTGGATGCACTCGACCTGGCGACGGTCGACCGTCTCCTCGGTCTGTTCGCGGAGGAGGAGATGCTCCGACCGCTGACGCCGACGTTGGAGGAGATGACGATTGCCGCGATCGAGGTCCTCTCCCACGACCCGGATGGGTTCTTCCTTATGGTCGAGGGAGGGCTGATCGATTGGGTCTGCCACGCCAACGATGCGGACGCCTCGATCGAGCTGACGGTTGCGTTCGATCATGCGGTCGACGCGGCGGTGGCGTTCGCGCGTGGAAACGGAGAGACGCTCCTGATTGTCACCGCCGACCACGAGACGGGCGGGATGAGCGTCTCGGAGACCGAAACGGGGCACTTCCGAGAGGACGGGCCGTTCGAAGGGGCGGATGGGATGACGTTCTTCGTCGAGTGGTTGCACACGGATCACACCGGTGCGGACGTGCCCGTTCGAGCGGACGGGCCTTTCGCGGAGCGGTTCTCCGGGACGTACGAGAACACGTACCTGTTCGAGCTGATGGTCGAAGCGTTCGGACTCGACCTTCCGATGGACGAGTAGGGCACTTGGCGGGGGATCAGAGGAGGAAGACATGCGCAATCGAAGCTGGAAGCTGAAGTTCCTGATCGGCGCCTGTGTGCTGATGGCGGCGGCTGTCGTCTACGAGACGCAGCTGTCGAACCCCCCGGCGATGATCGCGGCACCGGGAGAGGCGAACCTTGTCGAGCCTGCCGCCGTCGTCGGCGTCGTGCAGTCAGAGAGGGCCGATGCCTTTGAGATCACAGAGGCCGAGATCAAGGCCCTCGTACGTCAAGCGATCGAAATGGCCGGTGGGTTCGATGGGGTCATCGAGGACGGGGACACGGTCATCCTCAAGCCGAACCTCATCACCTACTACGCCCTCTCGACGATCGAGGAGGACTTGGATCCGGATGCGAACGGGCTGACGACCGACTGGCGTGTTACCAAGGCCGTCAGCGAGCTCGTGCGAGAGGTCAACCCGAGCGGGCAGATCATCGTTCTCGAGGGCGTCGCGGTCGGTCGGACCTGCGATACGATGCAGCAGCTCAACTACACCTCCGAGGCGATGCCGGAAGTCGCTGACTTCATCTGTCTCGAGGAGCGAAGCGGCGAGTACCGGGAGTACGACGCCCCCGAACTCGTCGCGGTGACGTTGGAGGACGTGCCCGCCCGCTACTCCGACTACCTGAAGCCGAACGGCTCTCCGGAGTTCTACTTGAACCGGGTCTACTACGAGGCAGACGTCCTGATCAGCCTGCCGGTCCTGAAGAACCATTCGATCTCGAGTGTCACCGGTGCGGTCAAGAACGTCGGGATCGGTGCGACGCCTCAGAACATCTATACGAACGGTCCGACGATCAACGAACGATGGCGAGGGAACGTCATCTCCCATACACCGTACAACCTGCATCGGTGGATTCACGACTACTACGCCTGTCGACCCGTCGATTTCGCGATCATGGATGGTCTGCAGGGAAGCTTCAATGGGCCGGTGGCGACGGGGAGCCTGTACCTTTCGCGAGCGCAGACGAACATGCGGCTGATCCTGGCCAGCCGGGATTCCGTTGCGCTCGATGCCGTGGCGTCGGTGATCATGCAGTACGACCCGGGCCGGATCGATCACCTCGTCCACCTTCACAACAGCGGTCTCGGCTGTGTCGACACGGCACTACTCCGCGTGGTCGGGGTCGAGCCGACGCTCGTCTCGGAGCGGTTCGTGAACGTCCACGGTGCAGAACGCCACATCAGCGACCTCGACGCTCCCGAGCTGTCGATCGAGTCCTGCACGATCGTCGAGGACGCGATGGATCTACTCGTGGCGGTCGGCGAGGACACCAAGAAGCTCGAAATCGGGATCGACGGCGTCGATCTTGGAAGCAACGTGATCGGTGGGTTCGACGACACGATGCGCCTGACGGTCCCGGCGCTCGAAGCGGGCGAGCACACGGTGACCGTCCGCGCCTACGACGAGTACTTGAACGTCAGCACCGAGCAGGTCCAGGTGACGACCGGGCCGTAGTGACGGCTGCCATGGTGACCCCATCTAGTGGAGGACCTGCATGAAGGTCTACGTGAGTGTCGATCTCGAGGGGATCACGGGGATTACGCACTGGGACGAGGCGGAGAAGGGAACGCCCGATTACATCGAGTTCCGGGAGCGCATGACGCAAGAGGCGCGGGCGGCCTGTGCGGGCGCCTTCGCAGCGGGCGCCTCCGAGGTCTGGGTGAAGGACGCCCACGACACCGGGCGAAACCTGCTCGCCTCCGAACTCCCTCGCGGCATCCGGCTGATCCGGTCGTGGAGCGAGGGTCCGCTCCCGATGATGCAGGAGCTGGATGCCTCCTTCGACGCCGCGATGATGGTCGGATACCACGCCGGCGCGGAAACCGGGGCGAGTCCGCTCGAGCACACGTTCACGCGCCGCTTCACGGGAGTCCGGCTGAACGGTGCACCCGCTTCGGAACTCCTGCTGAATGCGACCTTCGCCGCTAGTCTCGGCGTTCCCGTTGTCCTGGTGACCGGAGACGAGCGAACCTGTGAGGAAGCTTCGGCGCTGAATCCGAGGATCCGAACCGTCCCCGTGCTGCGAGGGGTCGGCGGCTCCACGGTGAGCATCCACCCGGAGGAGGCGATCGACCGGATCCGTCGTGAGAGCGAAGGTGCGCTCCGAGACGACCCGGCAGCCTGTGCGTTCGAGGTGCCCGATCGCTTCGTCGTCGAGATCGACCTTGCCAATCACGCCACCGCCCATCGGATGGCCTTCTACCCGGGGGCGGTCCGTCGGGGTGCGCGGGGAATCTCGTTTGACACGGATGACGTCTTCGACGTGAAGCGGCTGATGCTGTTCGCGATGCTGGCGTCGTGGGATGCTCGGTAGCCGTCGCCCATGGGACTCGAGCATGAAGAACGGGGAAGGAGCGCGAAGGACGATGCGATGGCGCTGCGCGGTGTTGACCCTGCTCGTTCTGGCGTTGGCTGAGTTCGCTACGGCGCGTGACGCTCCTCTGGCGCTCGTCGGGGGGCTCCTGATCGACGGGACGGGACGAGATCCGATCGCGGATGCCACGGTTCTCATCGAGGACGGCCGAATCGTGGCGGTCGGTCCAGGCGAAGAGACGCAGGTTCCGGCCGGAGCGACGGTGGTCGACGTGGGCGGCGGCGCGATCCTCCCCGGATTCATCAACGCACACGTCCACGACGCCTTCGATGCAGACAAGCTTCAGGCGTGGGCGCGAAGCGGCGTGACGACGGTCTGCGACCTGGGCGTCATCGGTCGCTGGACGAACCTGAGCCTCCGCGTCTTCGAGGAGCGGGACACG
>Ga0180436_10006523_pt1 | contig 10133 bp, 8 predicted proteins | sample SS_ome_2_FD_132434 | JGI IMG/M metagenome (GOLD analysis project Ga0180436, IMG submission 132434) | Hypersaline lake sediment archaeal communities from the Salton Sea, California, USA - SS_3_S_2 metaG | ecosystem: Environmental > Aquatic > Non-marine Saline and Alkaline > Hypersaline > Sediment...
GCAGCCTTTTAACAGGCGAACGAACCGCCCTCAATTTTTTGCAGCGCCTGTCCGGCATTGCCACCCACGTCAAATCATTTGTCGATGTATTGGAAGGAACAAACGTTCGTCTTGTGGATACACGGAAAACAACACCGGGGTGGCGTGTACTCGAGAAATATGCGGTACGGGTAGGCGGGGCATTTAATCACAGAACCGGCCTGTTTGACGGCGTATTGATCAAGGATAATCGTATAAAAGCGTGCGGTGGAATTGGAAACGCCGTTGCCGGGATAAGGGAAAAGGTATCCCACCTTGTGAAAATCGAGGTTGAAGTTTCAAACAGGTCTGAAGTGATGGAAGCCATTGATTCAGGCGCGGATGTGATCATGCTGGATAATATGGGGCTAGAGGAGATAAAGGATTCGGTGGACTTGATTGCCGGAAGGGCCATTGTGGAAGTGTCGGGAATGGTGACAAAGGAGAGCTTGGCGCCTTTATCCGAAACCGGAGTCGATATCATTTCGGCGGGAGCCCTTACCCATTCGGCAAAAGCTGTGGATTTAAGCATGCGCATTTTATAAAGGCCGTGACATGCTTCCCATCCGTGATACGACTCCTTCCAGAAATTACCCGGTTGTAAACAATACGATAATCGGAATTAATGTCGTGTTCTTCCTGGTTCAGCTTGCCCAGGGGCCAGAGTTCGATAATTTCGCCTATGTATACGGCCTGGTTCCGGCCAGGTATTCAATCCCCCATGTGTCCTCTTATTTTTCAACTGTTCAGCAGCTCATGTCCTTTGTCACATTCATGTTTCTTCATGGCGGTTTCTGGCATCTCATCGGAAACATGTGGTCACTTTATATTTTTGGGGACAATGTGGAAGACAGCCTCGGCCACTTAAGGTATCTTATTTTTTATTTGCTGTGCGGGGTGACATCGGGATTGGCCCATCTGCTTATCAATATCAATTCGAATGTTCCGACCATCGGGGCCAGCGGAGCAATTGCAGGGGTAATGGGGGCTTATTTTATTCTGCACCCCCGGTCAAAAATTCTCACCCTCATTCCCATCATCATCATTCCATGGTTTATAGAGGTGCCGGCGTTTTTATTCATCGGCATATGGTTTGCCATGCAGATGATTAATGCGGCGGGAAGCCATGCCGCTTCAAGTGGTATTGCATGGTGGGCGCATATCGGCGGATTTGTTTTCGGGATAGCCTTCCTTAAACTCTTCAGCGCCTATCCGAATGTCGGTCAAAGTCGGAAAATAGGAAAGATAACCAGGAAGCGCCGATCCCATCGAATGCAGGTGGTTAGAATCTCTGGATCAGGAAATGATGAGAACCTGTATGGCCGCATAACGATAACAAAATATGAAGCGCTGACCGGAACCAGTAAGACCGTGAATATCCCATGGGGCTTTCATAACCGTCTTTTCAAGGTTGCCGTTCCCGCGGGATCCAGGGAAGGGAACATTTTAAGGTTAAAGGGGCTGGGAAGGCAATTGCCGGATGGCATCACCGGTGACCTCTACCTCAAAATTAAAATTTCAGAAGATTAATCGGGAATGGAGGAGACCCTGTTTCGACCCAAATCCTTGGAAATGTATAGGGCTTTGTCCGCCCGTTGAACAAAGGAGGAAATTCTTTCTTCGGGTTCATATTCAGTTGTTCCAATGCTGACGGTAATGGACATTTTTTTATTGGGGTCCGGTGAGAATGATTCTGCTTCCACCGTCCTTCTGATTCTTTCCGCCACGATGACGGCATCCTGGTTGGTTGTTTCCGGGAGAATCACGGTAAACTCCTCCCCACCATAGCGGTATGCGGTGTCCATTCGCCGGAGACATGATTTGATCAGTTTTCCGATGTTGACCAGAACCTTATCGCCTTCCATGTGTCCGTATAAGTCATTATAGTCTTTGAAATGGTCGATGTCGATAATAAGAATAGATATGGAATGGTTGTACCGCTTAATTCTGTCTACCTCCATATCCAGCTGTTTGTAAAAATGTCTTGAGTTGAACAGCCCGGTCAGACCGTCGGTTATGGCGAGTTTTTTCAACTCCTGCATCATTTCAGCGCGCTCGGTGGATAATTTCCGTTCCTTCAACACCCGGTTTAACCTCAGTGTCAGCTCTTCGTACCGGACGGGTTTGAACAGAAAATCACTGGCGCCTTTGCTGATGGCTTGTTCGTATGAATGTTCCGACGTATAACCGGTCATGACAATGACATCGGTGTCATATTCTTTTTTTATGAGATGGGTCAGTTCAAGGCCGTCCATTTCAAACATGATGATGTCGGTAACGACAATATCAACCCGGTTTTTTTTGAGATAGTCAATGGCGTCTTCTGCATTGGGTACGGAATGAACCTTGAAACCTTCCAGTTCGAGAAATTCCTGCATCGACTGCCGGATGGCTTGATCGTCGTCGACAATGAGAATATCGGGTTTCATTTAGGTCAATTCCGCCGTTAATTCAGTTAAACTTAAAATGGTTAACCTTGACAACATGACAATGGTTGACAATATTTCAGAGAGTCTGGTAATTATGCGTTTTTATTTTTACATTTATGGATATAATAATGGGTACGCGGCGTGGTGTCAACTGAGATTTATTAATCTTGAAGACAAATAAACGGGATGAAAAGGAGCAGCGGCAGCCATCCGCCTGCCATGGGCCGGTCTTTATAAAAAATGGATAATATACGAAATTTCAGTATTATTGCTCACATAGATCACGGCAAATCCACTTTGTCCGATCGCCTTATCCAGGCCACGGATATTGTATCGGATCGTGATTTCAAGGACCAGATCCTTGACAGTATGGATATTGAGCGTGAACGGGGCATAACCATCAAGAGCCAGACGATTTGTCTCCCCTACAAGGCCAAAAACGGCAGGCTCTACCATTTAAACCTGATAGATACCCCGGGGCATGTTGACTTCAGCTATGAGGTTTCAAGGGCGCTGGCATCATGTGAAGGCGCCTTGATCCTCGTGGATGCATCCCAGGGCGTGGAGGCCCAGACCGTGGCCAATTTATACCTGGCCATGGAACACGACCTTGAAATCATTCCCGTCATAAATAAAATAGACTTGCCTTCCGCCGACATCGATCGTGTGAAAATACAAATTGAGGAGGACTTGGGACTTGATTCGGAAACCGCCATATTAACTTCCGCAAAGGAAGGCACCGGAATAAGTGATGTCCTTGAAAAGGTGGTTTCCAACCTGCCGCCTCCCGCGGGAGACCCCGATGCCCCTGTGCGGGCGCTGATTTTTGACTCCCACTATGATTCATACAGGGGCACAATCGTCCACCTTCGCGTATTTGACGGGCGCATCCGACCGGGGGATGAAATATGCTTTATGTCCAACAACGCGGTTTACAGGGTAGAGGAAGTCGGCATTTTTCAAATTGTCAAAGTTCCCAGAAAAGTATTGTCAGCCGGTGAAGTGGGATACATTATTGCAGGTATCAAAACCGTCAGCGACACCCGGTGCGGTGATACCATCACACTTGCCGGCAACCGGTGCAAGACACCCATGCCCGGCTTCAAGGAAGCAAAGCCGGTTGTCTTTTCATCCCTGTATCCGGTGGCATCGGACGAATATCCTGAACTGGCCACGGCCCTTGAAAAGTTAAAACTGAACGATGCATCGCTGATTTTCGAGAAAGACTCGTCCGCCGCACTCGGGTTCGGTTTCCGGTGCGGATTTTTAGGGCTGCTGCATCTGGAGGTGGTTCAGGAGAGGTTGGAGCGCGAGTATGATTTTTCCCTGATCATCACCGCCCCTTCCGTCCAATATGAACTCAAGCTCACCGACGGCACCGTGTTGATGATAGACAATCCGGCAATGTATCCGGATCCGGGTTCCATTGACTACGTAAAGGAGCCGTTTATTCGCGCCTCCATTATAATTCCCGACAAATACATGGGCACCGTGATGAGCCTTTGTATGGAAAGGCGGGGGATAAATAAAAACTATCAGTACCTGACCAGCGATCGAATGGAAATGATTTTCCACCTTCCCCTTGCGGAAACCGTGTATGATTTTTATGACAAACTGAAATCCATCACCCAGGGATACGGGTCATTCGACTACGAGATACTGGACTACAGGGAAACCGATCTTGTCAAACTGGACATACTGATAAACGGTGACCGAGTGGACGCACTGAGTCAACTCGTCCACAGGGATAAATCCGTTGAACGGGCAAAAATGGCATGTGAAAAACTCAAAGATGAGATACCAAAACAGATGTTTAAGATAGCCATCCAGGGCGCCATAGGCGCCAAGATTATATCCCGGAAAACCATTTCCGCCTACCGGAAAGACGTCACCGCTAAATGTTACGGGGGAGACGTTACAAGGAAAAGAAAACTCCTGGAGAAGCAAAAAAAGGGGAAGAAGCGGATGAAGCAGGTGGGCCAGGTCATGATTCCGCAGCAGGCGTTTCTCTCAGTCCTTAAAACCAAAGATTAAGTGAACGTTCACTTCAACTTCACCGATATAGCCATCCTAACCATTGGTCCTTTTAAGAGCGCTGTCGTGCGTGAAACTCAAGGCGGCCGCTGGTGAACACCGTATCATGATTATACAGCCGGAAGAGACAGGAGTCCTGATTTATCTCCAGACCTGCGTTGATTCGCTGGACACCCATTCCCACTTCTTTCGCGAATTGAATCATGATGGTTTTGACCTCGGGCGGATCGCTGAAACGGGAGTAAAGAAGGGTTTCAATGTAATCAAAATACACCGCACTGTTGACATGGCCCAGGGGGTCAAAATCAGAACTTCGCATGGTGATTTCCGTGGAGAACGACGGTGAAAATTTAATGTGCGGCCGCCATGATTCAATGTTCAATCCCTCCACCTTATCGGTTTCCGTTGTATAGGCGGCTACGGCATCCTTTGGAACCGGCACAATTTTCCGGGTTTTGAGATCCGCAAAGATCCACAGGCTTGAAGCCTCGGCCACCTTTTCAGAGCCTGAGAACACTTCAAAATCCCTGTAAGACCGGAATCCGCCGGTCTCCCTGTGCCAGGTGACCACTTTTAACGATTCCAGATATTTGGGGCTTTTAAGAACGGTGACGCCGATCCGGTTCAATACCCAGGCATGGCCGCTTTGGACAAGGTTTTCCGTGCCGAATCCCGCCAGTTCGGAATGGCGCACGGCACATTCCTGCAAACGCCTGAACAGGGATGCCAGGGTTATCCGAAAACCGGGATTGACTTCAAAATACTCAATTTTTCGTTCAAGTTCCACCTTCATGACTGGAAAACCTGTAGTTTAGAACTGCGGGTGATGTCAAGTCCTGAATGACTTGAAAGCGGCTCTCAGTTGTGATTCCGGGCCGCTATCGTATGGCTGCTGTTATAATATGCCTTGTAATCTGAACCGGTTTCGACTATCCAGATAGTGGTCGATGTCGTATTGTATTGAACGCTCTGTGTAAAGACAGGGCCGGTATGGGCTGTTTGGGAGATTGGGATGATTGATACGGGAGAAAACAGGGAAGCTAGTTGTGACGTTCTTGTCATTGGGGCCGGCTTCGGCGGGTCTGCGGCAGCCAAAATATGTGCGGATGCGGGCTTGACCACCATCCTTGTGGAGCGATCGGAAAACGTCGGAGAAAAAATTATTTCAGGTCTCACCATACCGTTCCACGGATTTTTATTCGGCCCGGCCTTTATTCGGGACGGAACCCCCCCCATTGAGCGGCCGGTGGACGGCATTGAAAATTATATCATCAAGGATATTGAAACCAACGATATCGATATCGATGATTCACTTAAGGTTCCCAAACCGTTCTCGCCTGTATTTGCAGTGGGATATAACGCATACTGCAAGGCCTTTTGCGAATGGGAGGCGGAAGAGGCGCTTCAATCCGGAGTTCAACTGAAAACATCAACTACGGTGGTGGATGTTATCCGAAAAAACGGCAGGATATGCGGCGTCGTTACCGAGCACAATGAAAAAATACAATCTAAAATTATCATCAATGCCGAGGGGTCCCACGGCCTTCTGGCCATTAAGGCCGGTGTAAGAGAAAAATACCCGCCGGACACCATCTCACTGGCCGATGTCTATGTTTACGATATGGACAAAAAAGATATCGATCGGATATTCGGGTTCTCGCTGAAGTTTTGCTGGGGATGGGATGAACAAAAAGTGGCACCGCCCCTGGGACATGGTAACGGGCTGATGGTATGGCCGTATGACGCCAGTCTACACCTGATGCAGGATCAGTGCCTCCGCAAGGATGAAGGCCCGGTGTATAATGTTGCAAAGGCCTTGAAAGACTATCACCATAACATAACATCAAAACTGCCCTGGTGGAGGGATGAGGTGGGCCCCCGGGTCAAACTGAAAGCCCGGATGTGGGACGGGTTTGAAATTTTTGTGGGGCTGAACGAGCGACTGAGAAATATGCCGAACTTTACTGACGGCATGCTCCTCATCGGCGATGCCGCGGGGCTTGAGAATACCGAACTGTGCGACGGGGTCCCCACCGCCTGGTTCTCTGCCGAGATTGCTGCGGAGGTTGCAATAGAAGCGATCTCAAACAATGATACCTCGGCGGAATTTCTGAGTCGCTACAACGATCGTATCAAGGCACATCCCATCATTCAATGGGCAATCACGTCCACCAACCGCTACAACCTTCGCTATGCCCAGGAAGATCATGATGAAAAGAAGCTGAAAAAATATATTCATGAGGGGTGGGGAATCGGTTTCTGCATGCATGGAAGCACTCCGCTTTCAAAGATCGTTCTTTCTTTTCTGAAAAAAGATCCCCTTGTTATCGGAAAATGGATCCGGATGTATCTTCGCTATTATTACAACTGGCACCATCAGCATTTTGAAGATGCGTCAACGGCGGTTGACCCCGGATGCAAGAAAGATGCATTGCGCCTTTCAGCCGGACTTCGATTCATGGACAGGGTGTTGTCCGCTTTCGGCCCCTTTATCCGACTGCTCGCAAGGCTGATGGAGCCGCTGACCGAAGCCGCCAACCCGCTGATGAAAGTCGTTTTCCCTTTTGTTTCGCCGATATACCTCAGGCTCATCAAGCGGTGGGATGCCTTGATGGAGCCGTTGTCAAAACGGGTGGTCAGGGCTGTTGCCGCATCCGATCCGTCCATTTTCGATGTTCGGACGACATGGAGGAGAGACACATGATTCGATCATTTAAAGACATACCGGGAGTGGAGTGGGTACCCGGAACCGGCAGGTTCATTACGGTGGATCCCGACACGTGCACGGGGTGCGCAAACTGTGTTAAGGTCTGCCTTGGCGAATGCTATGAATTGACGGATAAAAAAGCGGTAATTAAATCACTTGACCGGTGTATGGAGTGCGGTGCATGCTGGTATGTCTGCGAAAGCGGGGCGATCTCATTTTCCTGGCCCAAAGGCGGCACCGGTTTTCGAACGGAATATGGTTAGCGTCAGCAATAACCATAAAAAACCGTTGTTCGCATGGTAAGCTGACAATAAAAAAATATATCCAAAAGACAGGGAGAAAACCAATGCTGGTCGTCATGAATAACAAGGCAACTCAGGAAGAGATCGACAATGTGATACGGGTGATTGAAAAAAGGGGGTATATGGCCCGCCCCATACCCGGCGGAGAGCGGGTATCCATAGGTATTTTGCACAATAAAGGATCCGTCGACGCATCGCACTTCAGGGGTCTTGCCGGTGTCAAAGACGTGATTCCGGTTACCAAGCCGTACAAACTTGTCAGCCGGGAGTTTAAGCCCGAGGATACCATAATCAGGGTCGGGGAATCGGTGATCGGCGGCAGCGGCATGGTCATGATGGCGGGTCCCTGCGCCATTGAAAGTGAAACACAGGCACTGACCATTGCCGGACATGTGAAGCAGGCAGGGGCGGATATTTTCCGGGGAGGGGCGTTCAAGCCGAGAACATCGCCATACTCGTTCCAGGGGCTTGGAAAAGAGGGCCTGGAGATACTGAAAAAAGTGAGAGACGAAACCGGCATGCCGGTGGTGACCGAGGTAATGGATATGGGCACATTCGATCTTGTTGAAGAATTTGCGGATATCATCCAGATCGGCACCCGCAATATGCAGAATTTCAGCCTGCTGCGGCGGGCCGGCAAGGCCGGAAAGCCCGTTCTTCTAAAACGCGGCATGGCGGCGACCATCGAAGAGTGGCTGATGGCGGCCGAATATATACTTGAAGAAGGGAACCATGAAGTGATCTTGTGTGAACGGGGGGTGCGCACATTCGTTAATCACAGCAGAAACACCCTGGACATTTCCGCCATATCGGTTGTCAAAAAAGAAAGCCATCTTCCCATCATTGTGGATCCGAGCCATGCGGCAGGGATCCGTGATCAGGTGATCCCCCTGAGCCTGGCATCGGTTGCCGTAAATGCCCACGGCCTTATGGTTGAGGTGCACCATACGCCGGACGATGCCTTGAGCGATGGTGCGCAATCTTTGTATCCGGAGCAGTATGAAGCCCTTTGCCGGAAGGTGGCTGCCGTTCATAAAATTTTTCACCAGTAAAATGACCTGGGGAGAGCCCTGCTATTTCATGGACCGGAGTCATAATGGAAAAAATTGAAATCAGAGGAAAGCTCGGAAAATCAACTGTTCTCATCAATGAACGGCTTAAGAACCTTGCCCACTATGTAAAGACGGACAGGGCGGTTATTATTACCGATGAAACGGTCTCCGGTTATTATCAACAGGATTTTCCGCCATGGGATGTCATCACCATCGGCCGGGGAGAAACGATTAAGAACCTTGATACCGCGTCCTTGATATATGAACGTCTGGTTGAGTTGAAGGCCGACAGGTCCACGTTTATCGCCGGCATCGGCGGCGGTGTTGTGTGTGATATTGCAGGTTTTGTTGCATCCACCTTTATGCGCGGCGTACCTTTCGGGTTTGTTTCCACCACGCTGTTATCCCAGGTGGATGCGAGTGTCGGGGGCAAAAACGGCGTCAACTTCAAGGGCTTTAAAAACATGGTGGGGGTGTTCAACCAGCCGGAATTTGTTATCTGCGACACCTCGCTTTTAAGGACACTCCCGGAAAAGGAATTTCTGTGCGGGATGGCGGAAGTCGTCAAACACGCCGCAATTGCCGATAAAGACCTCTTCTCTTTTCTTGAAAGCGGATACCAGGATGCGCTGGTTCTGAATGAGGACGTGGTCACCCGGCTTGTGCATGACTCCATTATCATTAAATCGGATATCGTAAACCGGGATGAGACTGAAAAAGGGGAGAGGCGGAAGCTGAATTTCGGGCACTCTTTCGGCCATGCCATTGAGAAAGCGGAGGGCCTGCCCCATGGAGAAGCCGTCGGCATCGGTATGATCCTGGCAGCGGATTTTTCCGTTAAGGAAGGGCTCCTTTCCAAAACTGATGCAAACCGGCTGAAACAGCTTATAACGCATCTGAAACTCCCGGTGCGTTCAAGGGCAGACAGTAAAACAATCAAGGAGGCGCTCCAAAGGGATAAAAAAAAGGATGGGGCGCACATGCATTTTGTTTTCCTGGATGATATCGGAAGCTGTGTTATCCGTGAAATTTCAATTGACAGCATACCTGTCGGCGAGCTGATGGACCATGCCTGATAACGGGCCAACCCAAACGTGCAAGCAGTGCGGCACATGCTGCAGAAAAGGCGGCCCTTCATTCCACACGGAAGACAAGCCGCTTCTGGACAAGGGCTCCATTCCGTTGGCATACCTGTTCACCATACGAAAGGGGGAGCCGGTTCATGAAAATGTGAAGGGCGGACTTACGGCGGCGAAAACGGATATTATTAAAATAAAGGGCAAGGGGTCGTCATGGACCTGCCTTTTTCTGGATGAAAACGACAATGCCTGCACCATATACGAAAACCGGCCACTGGAATGCCGGGAACTCACCTGCTGGGACACCCGGAAAATAGAGGCGATGTATGAAAAAAACCGGCTTTCAAGGAGCGAATTGTTGTCACGGGTCGAGGGCATATGGGCTCTTGTCACCCACCATCAGGACAGGTGCTCGTATGAAAAGCTGAATGCATTTTCAGTTGAAGCCCGGAATGACATTCATGGAAAGGCCGCTGAATCCATCCTTGAAATGGTGAGGTACGATGCCCACC
>Ga0180436_10006525_pt1 | contig 10132 bp, 9 predicted proteins | sample SS_ome_2_FD_132434 | JGI IMG/M metagenome (GOLD analysis project Ga0180436, IMG submission 132434) | Hypersaline lake sediment archaeal communities from the Salton Sea, California, USA - SS_3_S_2 metaG | ecosystem: Environmental > Aquatic > Non-marine Saline and Alkaline > Hypersaline > Sediment...
TTGCGAACAACAGTGCTGTCTACGAAGCTAAGCCTACGAGTGAAGAGTTTATGGAAGAATGGATGGCTCTCATGAAGGGAAAGACGGGAGAACGAGGTATCTTCAATCGTGGCGGCCTCATGACACAGCTGCCAAAGCGCCGTCTCAATCTTTGGAAGAAGCAGGGCATCATTGAGAATGGTCATATTGCAGAGCCGGTTGGTACCAACCCATGTGGTGAGATAATTCTTCAATCAAAACAATTCTGTAACCTTTCAGAGGTTATCGAACATCCCAACGACACCGCGGAAACACTCAAACGTAAGATACGTATTGCAGCAATCCTTGGTACGTACCAAAGCTCACTTACAGACTTCAACTTCCTCTCAAAGGAGTGGACAGACAACTGCCGTTCAGAGCGCCTTCTTGGTGTATCGGTCACAGGTCAGTGGGACTCACCCGAGGCACGTAAGCCTGAGGTACTGAGCATGCTTCGCGATGAGGCTGTTGCCCAGAACAAGAAGTACGCTAAGCGCTTTGGTATTCCTGCATCAACGTCAGTCACCGCAGTGAAGCCATCAGGAACCGTGAGTCAGACCGTGAACTGCGCCTCAGGTATGCATCCACGACATAGCGAGTACTACATCCGTCGTATTCGAATCACTGCAACTGATTCACTCTTTAAGATGCTCAAAGACCAAGGTGTGCCACATCAGCCAGAGATAGGTCAGACAGAGGAGAATGCCAACACGTATGTGCTTGAGTTCCCAGTGAAGAGCCCGAAGAGTTCTGTCTACAATAATGACCTCTCAGCTATCGAACAGCTTGAGTACTGGAAGAATGTGAAAGAGAACTACACCGAGCACAATCCATCAGTCACCATCTCCATCGGTGAGGATGAGTGGGTAGGTGTTGCCAACTGGCTCTACCAGAACTGGGATATGCTTGGCGGCCTCTCGTTCCTTCCACGACAAAACCACGCATACCGCCTTGCCCCGTACGAATCCATCGACAAAGAGACATACGAAGACTTGGTGAAGAAGTTCGACAACCTCGACTACTCAAAGCTTGTTACGTACGAACTAGTTGATGAGACCGAACAAGCACGAGAGCTTGCATGTGCGGGTGGAACGTGCGAGATAAACTAACAATAACAACAAGCAGGCCGCCCGTGAGGGCGGTTTGTTCGAAGTAACATCTTTTACGTTCAAACAACGTACCGTATACTTAGATTATGTATTTAAGATCACTAGAACTGATCGGCTTTAAGTCATTTGGAAAGAAGAGCTTACTAGAGTTCTCAACTCCTATTACTGCCATTGTCGGTCCGAACGGTAGTGGAAAGAGCAATACCGCAGAGGCATTCCGATTCGTACTTGGTGAGCAGTCAATGAAGGGATTGCGAAGTAAACGTGGCGAAGATCTCATCTGGGGTGGTAGCACCGAAGTGTCGCGAAGCAACCGTGCGTCGGTGAAGGCAGTGTTCGACAATAGCAAACGACTTCTAGACATAGACTTTGACGAGGTGACCATCGAACGTGTCGTATATCGTGATGGCACTAATGAGTATTCGATAAACGGTTCCAAGGTGCGCTTGAAGGACGTTACAAGCCTTTTAGCTGCGGCAAACATCGGTTCCTCTGGGCACCACATCATCTCGCAAGGTGAGGCCGACAGAGTGCTCGCTGCAAGTCCGAAAGAGCGTCGTCAGATGATTGAAGATGCCCTAGGGTTGCGTGTGTACCAGTACAAAAAGGAGGAGAGTCTCAAGAAGCTTGAGAAGACCGAGGAAAACAGGGCGCAAGTGGAAGCGCTTCGAAAAGAGAATGCGCCACACCTTCGTTTCCTTGAGCGACAGGTAAAAAAGCTTGAAAAGGCACGAGAACTACGTGAACAGCTTGTGGGTATGTACCACGAGTACCTCAGACGTGAAGAGACATACTTGAACTACGAAAAAGAGACCATAGAAGGTCTACGTGATGAACCGCGTAGAAAGCTAAAGGATACGGAAAGGCGGGTAGCAGACATACGAGAGATACTTGAAGAATCGAAGAAAGATGATGAATCCAGCAAGCAGCTCCTGGAGATTGATGCTGCACTTTCCAAGTTCAGGACTGAAGAGGCAGAACATCTACGTACCGTAGGTCGCATAGAGGGTCAGATAGCATTTGAGGAACAGCGCCTCGAGGACGAAAAGAAGCGTGCAAGCAAGGAAGAGGGGCGACCTATTCCATACAAAGACGTGAAGGCATTTTGGGATGAGCTTACACGCATTCTTGATAGTGCCCACAACGGAAGTGAGGCAACGGCGACAATCCGAGGTGCATTGAAGGACGCGCAGAAGACAGTGCGCAAGTTTGTCGAACACCATATCACCCACACCGAAGAGTACGTACCAAACATGGAGACGCTTGAGCGACTGCGCACCGAAAAAGCACAAGCCGAGAGTAATGTAGAGCGCGTGACACGTCTCATCAAGGAGCAGGAGGAGAAGCTTCGTACACTCAATGAAGAGATAGAAAAAGGCAAAGATGAGAATCGAGATCTTGAGCGGGAACTCTTTACACTTATGGCAGACCAAAGTGAGCTTCGCTCGACACTGGCCGCTGTCGAGGCGCGAGAAAAGGCTCTTTGGCAGGAAGAGCAAGAGTTCAAACGTGAAATAGGAGAAGGTATCGCACTTATTGGCAGACAGGTGCAGGGCTACAAGGATTTTCAACTTGCAGAAGACGCAGTAGACCTCGACTCAATTCATGAAGAAGAGAGAAGTGTACAGCTCGACAGAAGGCGGACACTAGAAAAAACCAAGATTCGCCTTGAGGAAATAGGTGGAGGCTCAGCTGATGAGATATCTAAAGAGTATTCAGAGACCAAAGAACGTGACGAGTTCTTAGAGAAAGAGCTTGTCGACCTTGAGCAATCGGCAGAATCACTTCGCAACCTAATCTCTGAGCTCGAACGTGAGCTTGATGAGAAGTTCCAGCAGGGTGTGGCAGAGATAAGTACGCAGTTTAATGAGTTCTTCTCGTTGATGTTTGGCGGTGGCTCGGCCAGGCTTAAGGTTGTCGCAGAAAAGAAGAAGAACAAGCTGGCATCTATGTTAATGGGTGATGATACTGTGCCTGAAGAGGAAGACGAGGAAGAAAAACAGACCGGTATTGAGGTCGAGGTCTCACTTCCAAAGAAACGAATCCAGTCACTCATGATGCTCTCTGGTGGTGAACGAGCGCTTGCATCTATCGCTCTCATCTTTGCAATGAGTCAAGTGAACCCACCTCCGTTCTTGATTCTCGACGAGACAGATGCTGCACTCGATGAAGCCAACAGCCGTCGCTATGGTGACATGATTGAAAATCTCTCACAGAAGAGCCAGCTCATCCTCATCACCCACAATAGGGAAACTATGAGTCGAGCGGGAGTCCTCTATGGTATTACCATGGGGGCTGATGGCGTATCACGTATACTTTCAGTCAAATTCGACGATGCGGTCGCTGTGGCAAAGTGATGTGATACAATAGGCACCGTATGAAACAACTCTACATCATTGGCATTCTTGTTGCTGTCATGCTGTTTGTACTTCTTGGTCTTTCCAAGTTGAGTGACAGGCCGCTTGAACCAGCGGCGACAGAAGAGCCAGAACCAGCAGCAGCGCTGCAAGATGAACAACCTAATCAAGAGATAGATATGAGTGATAATCCTACAGAGAACACCACTGTGGTTATGAAGACCAGCATGGGTGACATTACCATTGAGCTCTTCACGAAGGACATGCCAATTACGGCAGGCAACTTCTTGAAGCTAGCCCAAGAGGACTACTATGATGGCATTAAGTTCCATCGTGTTATTGATGGCTTTATGATTCAAGGTGGCGATCCGTTGACAAAAGATGATGCAATGGCAGCCCGTTGGGGAACAGGTGGGCCAGGGTACTACATCGAAGATGAGCATGTGGCTGGGTACTCTAATGTACGAGGCACACTTTCAATGGCAAACGCAGGCCCGAACTCTGGTGGCAGCCAGTTCTTCATCAACCTTATCGATAATGTAAACCTCGACTTTGACAAGATGCCGCTTTCAAGCAAGCACCCTGTCTTTGGTCAGGTCACTGACGGTATGGATGTAGTAGATGCAATTGGTAAGGTTGCTACAGGAGCACGTGACGTGCCCGAAACACCAGTTGTCATAGAAGATATTGTTGTTCAGTAATTAGAACGTATATGGCGCGATACCAAAAAGGTCTATCAGAGTACGAAATGGACAAAAAACATGTCCGTTCACGTATGTACAGTACGCTCGGTGGTAGCCGGTCGTCACGTAGTCGCAAGATGGCTGCAATAGATGCAGCACTTGGCCAGGCAATGGATAGAGACAGTGGTAGAAATCGGACTGTTCAAGCAGAAGAGTACACACAGGTCATGGACAACCTTGTTGAGGGAGGTGTTATATCAGAACACGACCGTACAAACCTCGACCGTGTCGTCGATAAAGAGTTGAACGATTAGTTTAGGAAGCCAAGAGTTCCCAATCTATCGTCTTGCGCTCAATATCAACACCAGTGAGCTTTACGCGAACCTTGTCACCTAGTGACAGGGTTCGTCTCGTTCTACTGCCCACAAGACGGAAGCCGTGGTCAGCGAGTTCGTAGTAGTCATCTCGAAGCGAGCTGGTTCGCGCCATACCCTCAGCCATTGTCCCGCTCTCTTCGATGAAAATACCCCAGTCGTTAATGCCGGTTATGACACCATCAAACTCTTCACCAATATGTTGAGATAGGTACTCCACTTGCTTGAGCTTAATGCTGTCGCGCTCAGCTTCCATCGCAGCCACTTCACGCTCCGAGCTCTGGATACAAAGCCGCTCATGCCAACCGTAGGCTTGTGTGCCATGTACTGACTTGCCGGCCAAGTGACTTTTAACTATACGATGCACCATTACATCCGGGTATCGTCGAATCGGGGATGTGAAGTGTGTGTAGAAATCAAAAGCCAGTCCAAAGTGACCAATGTTCTTTACCGAGTACACCGCCTTTGCCATTGAACGAATGGCAGCTGTTTCTATCATCTCTTGTTCAGGTGCACCCTCAATCTCATCAAAGAGTGCGTTTAAGTCTTTTGCGCGAACAATACCGTCCTTGTGTGGCAGGTCATAACCGAGCACCTTCAAAAACAGCGCAAGATCCTCAATTCGCTCCGGTTTTGGTGTGTCATGGATGCGCCAGACAAACACACCCTTGGACTGCTTCTTTTTTATCTCATTTCCGACCCAGGTTGCGACTTCACGGTTGGCAAGCAACATAAGGTCCTCAATCATCATCATTGTCGGCAGGCGCTCTTTACGGTATGCATGCACCGGCTTCCCCTTATCATCTAGTTGGAACTTAATTTCATCTGTTTCAAACGCTATAGAACCATTCTTGAAGCGTTTCTCCCGAAGGGCATCAGCTATGGTCTCTGCTGTCTTGAGCTCATCATAGAGCTCACCTTCGCCCGCAGTGAGTATGTCCTGTGCTTCTTTGTACGAGAATCGTCGGTCGCTGTTTATTACAACCTCACCAAACCATCGGTCGTACACCTGACCCTCGAGCGACATTTCAAATACGGCAGAGAATGCCAGCCTGTCTTCATTTGGCACAAGGGAACAGAGGTCATTTGAAAGTGCCTCAGGCAGCATTGGAATGGTCCTATCAACGAGGTAGATAGAAGTGCCACGCTTTTGTGCTTCCTTATCCATTTGTCCTTCAGGCTTCATGTATGCACTCACATCCGCGATATGCACTCCGAGCTCGACATGGCCATTCTCAAGCATCCTCACCGAAATGGCATCGTCAAAGTCTTTTGCATCATCTGGGTCAATGGTGAATGTTGGAATTCCTCGAAAGTCTCGGCGCCGTTCTATCTCATTCTTAAAGAATGCTTCTTTGTTTGCCTCGAGCTGTTCTGCCTCAGCCTCTACTCCCTTGGGGAAGTGCCAATCGAATCCTTTCTCTGCAACAACTGAGCGCATCTCGGTCTCATGCTCTCCCATTGGCCCCAACACCTCCACAATTCGAGCAAGCGGATTCTTCTTTGGTGTGCTCCAGCGTACAAGCTCCACAGAGACCTTCTGGCCTGGAGGAACATCCTCACCTTCACCACGTTCCAGGATAAAGTCGATGTAGCATTTTGGGTCATCAGGTTTGAGGAATAAGTAGCCACCTTCTTCCTCAAGTACTCCAACAAATCGTGTCTTGGCTCGGTTAAGTATCTCTACGACCTCGCCACGAATTCTTCCGTTGTGACGCTTGGGTTTTGGTACGACGCGTACAATATCGCGATGCAGTGCTGTATTGAGGAGTTCTGGAGCTATCTCAATATCCTCATCATGGTCGTTACTCTCTACGTAGCCGAATCCACGGGCTGTGAGGCGAATCATGCCTTCTATCTCGACCGTTGAATGTTTCTTGTGTTGTTTACGTTGTTTCGTGTGTTTATTCATAGTTTCGAGTATACCAGGCCTCATAAAAAAAGCTTCCCGTAACGAACAAGGACCGCAGAGCGGCCCTTGAAGTGTTTTTCGTGGTGAGTTTTAGATCTTTCCGACAAGATCAAGTCCAGGCTTCAATGTATCGCTACCTGGCTCCCAAGCTGCAGGGCAGACCTGGCCACCGTGCTCTGCAACGAACTTAGCAGCGCGGAATTTGCGCACCAATTCCTTGGCATAACGGCCAACACCGTCGGCATGTACCTCCATTGCCTGAATGGTGCCTTCTGGGTCGATAAGGAAGCTACCGCGAAGTGCGACACCCTCATCCTCGATGTAGACACCGAATGCACGTGAGAGTGCACCTGTTGGGTCAGCGAGCATTGGGAACTGAATCTTCTTAATGGCTTCGCTGTCATCATGCCATGCCTTGTGTACCCAGTGGGTATCTGTTGAGACCGACATGACCTCGGCACCTTCCTTGGTGAACTCTTCGTAGTGGTTTGCCATTTCCTCGAGCTCGGTTGGGCACACGAAGGTAAAGTCTGCAGGGTAGAAGAAGAGAACGAGCCACTTACCCTTAGCGTCTGACAGTGAAATATCCTTCACGTCATCTTTGTGATACGCCTTGAGGGTAAAGTCAGGAATCTTCTCTCCCACCTTTACCGCACAGGAATACTGTTTTTGATCTTCCATAAATATGGTGGTTAGTGAATACGAAGGCAGTATACCACAGGGGTAGTGCTACTTCACTATGAGCGGGACAAAAATAAACCCCTCATGTTTTTCTATCATCGGTTGATGCTCAATACGTATAACCTTCCAGATTGCATCACGCACCGGTATCACAACAGTCCCACCCTCACGGACCTGACTCACTAGTTCGTCAGGGAAGGAACGTGCCGAAGCAGAGACAAGGATTCTGTCGAACGGACCCTCTTCTGGTCGTCCCAACACCGTACCAGCATGCTCAATGCGAGCGTTCTTGAGACCATGCTGTTCAATGTTCTTCCTTCCGAAGTCAACAAGCTCTTCTACTCGTTCAAGTCCGAGCACAGAGCCTGTTGGCCCCACGATGTGTGCCAGGAGTGCAGTGGTCCATCCAGAGCCAGAACCAATATCGAGTACCTTCTCGCCCTCTTGCGCACCGAGTAATTCAAGCATAAACGCAACAGTAGATGGCTGGCTGATGGTCTGCTGATGGCCAATGTGTATTGGATGGTCCTCGTGCGCGAGTGAGATAGATTCTTTGGGTACGAACGCGGTTCTATTCATACTGCGAAAAGCTTCAATAATGCGTTCATCGCGCAATGTGCCCTCATGTATGAGTTTGTCGACAAGTTCGTTCATTACTAGTACGAAACACCTAAATGGCCCGTATCGCAAGGGGATTATCCCATCCTGCAATACCAGGGAATTACTACAATACGCGTCTGCTGATTTTTGGTACAATACCCGCATGCCAAAAATCACAACCACTATATTGAGCCTTGTGCTCGTCACATCGTTCATTGTGCCGGTAGGGTTTACTCATGCCGCCCCCACTATTTACGCAGATGCAGTACTTGCATACACAAATGTAGAGCGATACAAACGCGGCTTGGATATACTCGATAGTGATAGACGACTCTCTGAAGTTGCTTACGTTAAGATGGAGGATCTTTTCGCCCGGCAGTACTTTGAGCACGAATCACCAACAGGTGAGAGTGTTTCAGATCTAGCAAAGGATGAAGGCTACACCTACATCGCCGTGGGAGAGAACCTAGCGCTTGGTGATTTCGATTCAAGCAGGGATGTTGTTGAAGCTTGGATGGACAGCAAAGGGCACCGTGAGAACATACTGAGCGAGACATACACCGAGATAGGTATTGCTGCTGGTCGTGGATACTACGAAGGTAGGACCACATGGATTATTGTGCAGGCCTTTGGACTTCCGCGCTCAAGCTGTCCAGCGGTAGACGCAGACTTACGTGCTGAGATAGACCGACTCGAAGAACGCCTTGATATCCTTAAATCACTAGCAGACGTGCGAGAAGAACGCATTGAAGCATTCAAAGGAACAGCTCGTGAGAAGCAAATACTCATAAACGCGTACAATCTTGTAGCGCGCATATACAACAGCACAGCTGAAGACTACCGAGAGCTAATCGAGGAATACAATGACGGAGTCGAAGGCTTCAACGATTGTCTCAAGAGCAAAGTTGCGGTTAACCACTAAGGTTCGACACGCTCATCAGATGAAGTAGCAACGTCGTCACTTGTCGTGGCGGCGTTTGTTGTTTCTACTTCAGGCTCACTCTCAGGTATAATTTCTTCAATCGCGACTGGCTCTTCTGCTTGGGGTGGTGCAGGACGTTCTCTGTAGTTGTATCGCATGACACCTTCCCAGGTCATACCAAAGGTAGAACTACCTGCTATCTCACCTCCTTCGATTATCGCAGTCTTCTCCGAGATGGTGGCATCCACACCATCTCTCGTTTCTATTTGAACCACTGGTAAGTATATTTGCTCATCGTCCTTTTGGTGCATCGCTTGAATGGTTTCAAAACCTAGTATGATAGCGGTTGTCTGGCCTTCGGTGATGGTGTACGGGCTCGCAAGTCGTATGAACTCACCAGGCATGCTTACTGATTCAGGCGCCTCTTCTTCTTGCCACGGGTTACTTACGGAAGGACTCTTCATAAGGAACGAGAAGCCGCTGTACTCTCCGACAGGCATATCGGCATCAAGGAGAACTTGGAGATCACTATCACCTGGTGTGAGAGTGATACGACGGTTGAGTATACTTGCTGCCAAAACCTCGCCATCTTCGCGGTGTAGCTTCATATCATCGAGGCCGACACCCACCGAGAGCTCTGCCGTTGGTCCAGGGACAGGGCGGGTGACAATAACAAGTCGTCCACTTGCTTCCCACGGAGCCGCCTCAGGGCGCAGAAGTAAGTACAGTCCAAAGACGACCACAATGAAGACTAAACCTGTCACCATGAGCTGTGTTCTCGTCATGTCCGTATGATAGCACGATGTATATACCGCATCTTTGCGTGGTATAGCGGGCAACGGTATACTTTTTACATATGGAAGCAGAAGCATTTCTAAAGATGGACCTTTTCTTTATGGTCACAACCGCAGTTGTGGCTATTACAGGGTTCATCGGTCTATTACTACTCTTATACGTACTTAAGATAGTGCGAAATATCAGCAAGATAACCGATACAGTGAAGCGCGAAGCTGATGAGATAGCTGAAGATTTCAGAGCTATCCGCAAGGATGTCAAAGCTGGCGTGCATGATGCCAAGGAAGGTATCGCAACAGCAACAGGGTATGCCAAGACTGTCGCTGGTGCTGCGATTGTAAAGGCATTGAGTGGCCTCTTTGAGGCATACACAGAAGAGAAGGAGGAGAGCAAAAAGCGCAAGGCACACAGAAAGAAGAAAAGTGCCAAGAAGGAAAGTAAGTAGCAGTGTTTATTATTTAATTAATCATTGTTCATAACCATGGCAGCAAAAAAGAAAGGTGGTTCAAAACTAAAGCTCGCAGCAACACTTGTTGGTGCGGTAGCAGCAGGTTTCTTCCTCTACGGCCCAAAAGGCAAGGAGAACCGCGTTAAGGTAAAGGCATGGACACTCAAGGCAAAGGGCGAAGTGCTCGAGCACTTTGAGAAGCGAAAAGAGGTGAGCGAAGAGGAGTATCAAAA
>Ga0180436_10006526_pt1 | contig 10130 bp, 5 predicted proteins | sample SS_ome_2_FD_132434 | JGI IMG/M metagenome (GOLD analysis project Ga0180436, IMG submission 132434) | Hypersaline lake sediment archaeal communities from the Salton Sea, California, USA - SS_3_S_2 metaG | ecosystem: Environmental > Aquatic > Non-marine Saline and Alkaline > Hypersaline > Sediment...
CGGGCGAGCACCGCGTGTTCTCGCTTTCCAAGCCGGAACGCCTGGTAGTGGATTTCGAGAAAACCCAGGTCAGCGGCAGCTTCCGTGCCGATAAGCTCAGTGACAAGCACCTCAAGGGTCTGCGGCATGCGCCCCGCCAGGATGGTGGAATGCGCGTCGTACTGGATCTCAAACAGGCCGTTCGGCCCAAGACGTTTCTGCTCAAACCCAACGCGGGTTACGGCCATCGCCTAGTAATCGACCTTTACGGCAAGGCTGGCAGTAGCGAAAAGCCGCGCGTGGCCAAGAGCGAAAAAGACATCAAGAAATTGCGCGATGTGGTGGTCGCGGTGGACGCAGGGCATGGTGGTGAAGACCCGGGTGCGAGCGGTTCGGTCAAGCGCACCAAGGAAAAACACGTAACCCTGCAGATAGCGAAGCGGCTGAAGCGTCTGATTGACGCCCAGCCGGGAATGCGAGCTGTACTGACCCGCACGGGGGACTATTACATAGGCCTGCGCAAGCGCATGAAGTTGGCGCGTAAGCACCGTGCAGATCTGTTTGTTTCTATTCATGCCGATGCCTTCCGCGACAAACGCGTGCGCGGTTCCTCCGTGTATGTCTTGTCCAATCGCGGTGCTACCAGCGAGGCGGCGCGTTGGTTGGCGGAAAAGGAAAACTCGGCTGACCTGGTTGGCGGGGTCAGTCTTGATGACAAGGACGATATGCTCGCCTCGGTGCTGTTGGACCTCTCGCAATCGGCTACCCAGGAAGCCAGCCTGTCGGCGGCACGCCGCGTCTACCGAAATCTCAATAGCGTGGGCAAGGTGCATGGCCGGCGTGTGCAGCAGGCAGGATTCATGGTCCTGAAATCACCCGATATTCCCTCCATGCTGGTGGAAACCGGTTTTATCTCCAATCCCAGCGAAGAACGTAACCTGCGTAACCCGAAGTACCAGGAAAAACTTGCCGGGGCCGTGATGAAGGGCGTGCAGCGTTATTTCAGCGATGCGCCGCCGCCGGGCACGCTGATGGCCAAGCTGGAGCGGGAAAGGCGTCCAGCGCGACATACTATCGTCGCTGGGGACACGCTGTCTCACATTGCCGAGCGGTACAGTGTAAGTCTCGCCAGCCTTAGAACCGAAAACCGCATCACCAACGACCGCCGTATTCGCGTCGGTCAGGTACTGCGCATCCCCGAGTCCTGAATTCCGGTGCTTGGACTCCCGGTGACCTGGCGCGTTACGGTTGTTAGACGGTTGTGCCGAAGCGTGCATTTCTCAACACCAGTTTATTCTTCGATCCACGCATAAGTCGTGGGTCCTTCGATCCATTTCTATCGGTTTGGAATAGAAATCAAAAGCTTTTCTGCAAGGTTGAGTGGGTCTGCTGAGCGGCATTACTCCGTTACGAACCTTTTCCCATTTTTGCTCGGCCACGAATCCTTAAAGAATTCGTGCCTTTTGCCGCCAAACCATCAGATGAAGCAGGGGGCGGCTTTTCCAAAAAAATCCCGCCGGGTTTCCAGCCAATTAGTTCGCTCAGGTGAATAACGATGAATAAGCTTGTTATGTTTTTTTTGGTGCTGTTGAACGTGGTCGTCCTGGCAGGATCTGCGTACGCGGCTGCTCCGGCCAAGGTCCTGGTAGTGCACAGCTACGGCAGTAAACACGTATGTGGCAAACCGCAGGGAGACGGTGTGGCCCGGGCACTTGCAGAGAGGGGCTGGATACAGGGAGAAAACCTCGAGTTGCGATCGGTATTCATGGATACCAAGGTCAAGCACACCACACCGGAAGCTATCCGGGAGCAGGGGAAAATTGCGTTGGCGGAAGTCGAGGCTTTCAAACCGGATGTCGTGGTGGTTCTGGACGACAATGCGATCCGTGAGGTGATGTTGCCTCTGGTCGGGCGCGATGACTTGTCCGTGGTGTTCAGCGGAATGAATGGTCAGCCAGCTGACTACAACAAGAAAGCGGCCTTCCTGAAATCGCTAAAGGCGCCGGGCAGCAATGTGACCGGTGTCTACGAAAAACTACATCTGGTGAAATCCTTACGTGTTATATCGGCGGCGCTTGGCGATCTGAAACCGGGTGACAAGGTTGTCGGGATCACGGATTTTTCCCCGACCGGTAACGCGATCACCCGACAGTTCGAGATCGAGTTGGAGGGCACTTCACCGCAACTCGGATGGGAGCTCCGCCGGGTCAAGAATTTCGAGGAATATAAAGCGCTGATACTTGAGCTGAACCAGGACCCGAGTGTTCGTGCAATTTACCCGGCGGCCTTGAAATTGCGCACAGCCGGCGGTGAAACCTACGCGGCCGGGCAGATTTTCAATTGGACCACCCAGCACAGTAGCAAACCGGAAATGGCACTGAACTATTACTTCTCCAAGATCGGTTTGTTCGGTGGCGCAGCGGTAGATTTCACAGCCATGGGTTACATGGCCGGTAAAAAAGCTGCCCTGATCCTGGGGGGGGGCAAGGCTGGTGCAATCCCGATTGAGGATGCCGCTGATTACGCCATCGTGTTCAACGTGGAGCGCGCAACGGCACTGAAGATCGACATCCCCGAGTCGCTTTTGACCGCTGCAGATCAAGTCTACAAATCAGGGGATACCAAGCGGTAATTGCTTACGCGCAGCAGGTCAAGTCCGTTGATCGGTATAGCCCCAGTTTCGCACAAGCGCTCAGTGGTACTCGTGGTGGTACTGCTACTGTTATTGCCTGCGTTCCTGGTAGCAACACTGCTTTGGCGTGCGTTTTCTGACCAAATTGAGGCAAGTTACGAAAAGCGCCTGGTGACAAGTCTGGGCGTACTGGAACTGGCGCTCGATCGCAGTGCTCGCGAATTTCGCTCTGCCCTGTCACGACTGGCGGTCGACAACACGATTCACATAACAGTGGATCTGGATATCCGCCCCCAGCTGAAGCGCTATCTCGCTTCACAATTCGAGGTCAGCGACTACAGGTTTTTGCAGGTCGCTGGTTTGGATGGCAACCCCCTGGTCGCTGTCGGGGAGACTCAGGCGGCAAGCACCGCGTGTGATTTTTCCGATAAGGGGTCTGTCGAAGCACTGAGTATCGCGGGTGAGAAACTTGTACTGGTCCGCACCCTGCCGCTGATGTTCAAGAAACGTCCTCTGGGTTATCTATGTGGTGGCTTCTCCGTGAATGGTGGCGTTGCCGTCAAGCCTGTGGTCGATCGTATCGATGGGATTGCCCAGCTGGTCGTTGAGGGCCAGGTACTCCCCTACGGCAAAGCACTACTGTTGGGCGACGTGTCGCCGCAACTTGACGAGGTCTTTCACAAGGAGATCGACGGGATACAGTACCTGGGTATGGCCTCAGCATGGTCGTTGAGTGGCGACGAACTGATTCTGGAAGTGCTGGTGGACATGCGGGAATACCAGGCATTGATCGAGCGTTCGAGTATGGTCATCGGTGTTGTCGCACTGGCAATTTTCGTCATTGCGGCATTTGCTTTGAAAGCACTCGGTATGCGGCATCGTGCCGAACTGGATTTGCAGACTGAGCGCGAGAAAGCAGTCGTAACCCTTGAATCAATCGCCGATGGCGTCATCAGCCTGGATCTCGCGGGGGTGATCAACTATGCAAACGCGGCAGCCCAGCGAATGCTTGCCAGGCGCGGGGAAACCCTGGTCGGACGGCGTTGGCGCGAGGTCTTCAATCTGCAAAGCGAAAGTAATACCGACAAAGTTTTCGATCTCGAAAGCTATTTGCGGGACAGTAATCCGGACCTCATCAGCGACCCTGTTTTGATTGCCCACGACGGTAGCGAAAAGGCGGTGCATTTTTCCGCGGCGGCCATTCATCACGAGGGCGAGTATGCAGGTGCCGTCATCACGTTCCGTGATGTCCACAAGGAACGGGAATTGCGTCGTAGACTTGCCTGGAAAGCCAGCCGTGATGACTTGACCGGCCTGCTGAACCGTTCGGAGTTTCGTCGCACCGTGGAGGTGGTTATCGATGCGCTGGATGACGAGTCGACACATCATTGCCTGCTGTACATCGACCTTGATGAATTCAAGGTGGTCAACGACACCTGCGGGCACAAGGCTGGTGATGACCTCTTGCGCCAGGTCAGCGCCAGCCTGCTGAGCCAACTGCGTGAGACTGACGTGATTTCCCGCCTGGGTGGTGACGAGTTTGGCGTGTTGCTTCGCAACTGTCCTTTGGAGCGCGGTGTCAGCGTGGCGAACGAGCTTGTTGAACTCGTTCATGACACCCGGTTTAACTTTAACGATAAAGTTTTCCATGTCGGTGCCAGCATCGGGCTGGTCTCGGTCACCAGCCATACCAGAAATCTCGAAGATCTCATGGCTTCGGTGGATGCGGCCTGTTACGCAGCCAAGGAGGCGGGACGTAATCGTGTGTATGTCGGCCAGGTCGACTCCGAAAAAATCTCCTACCGGATGGAAGAGTTACGCCAGGCATCGCACATACGCCATGCCTTGAAAGAAAATCGACTGATGCTGTACCAGCAGCCGATCGTGAATTTGCATGCTCCCGAAGAGATACTTCATGCAGAGGTCTTGGTGCGCATGATCGACGAAGACGGTCTGCTGGTCGTTCCGGGGGCATTCATTCCGATCGCGGAACGGCATGGCTTGATGCAGGATGTCGACCGGTGGATTATCCGCCACTTGTTCGAACTGGAAGGCGAGACGCTGCGTTCCTGGCAACGGCCATCCGGTGCCATCGAGGGGCAGAGTCGTTTCATCTACAGCATTAATTTGTCTGGTGCGTCATTGACCGACCCAGGGTTCCTGGAGTTTGTACAAGGGGAGTTGAAGAAACACCGTATCCCGGCGGGAGCCATCGCCTTCGAAATCACCGAGACACAGGTCATTACTCATCTGGACCGCGCTGCGGAATTGATCAGCGCGCTCAGAGAGTTCGGGTGTAGCTTCCTGCTGGACGATTTTGGCAGCGGCATGTCTTCATTCGGCTACCTGAAGTCTCTTCCGGTTGATTATCTGAAGATCGACGGAAGCTTTGTGCAGGATATTATCAACGACCCGATAGATCGATCCATGGTCAACATGATCAATGAAATCGGCCACATCATGGGACTCGAGACGATCGCCGAGTACGTGGAAAACCAGGAGATTCTTGAAGAACTCCGGGACATGGGGGTCGATATGGCCCAAGGCTTTGGAATTGCCGAGCCACATCCCATGGAGCCGAACCCGATGCTAAGACAGCGCAATCTAGCCTGATACCTTGCAACGCTCACTGGAAGCGTCGGGCGAGACCGCGTCCGGTTTGCTCTCCAATTCCTTCACCGAAATGGCGTTTGCCGTCAACATGCCGATGTCCAGGTAGTCTGCAACCCGGAAGTGAGATTGGGCTTTTTGCAGGCGCGGGATCAACCAGTCGTCCAGCGGGGCGAGCGCGAACATGGGCACCAGGAACCAGGTTGCCAGTTCCAATGCCACCGGGTTGCCGGTCAGGCTTGCCAACAGAATCACCAGGAAGATGTTCGGATAGCTCATCGCAAAGTAGTCGTCCAGACCGTATAGCGATTTGTGCCTGGCCAAGCGCACGGATAACAGGCGAAGCAGCACGCCAAGTGCAATCGCCAGCACGCCGTTGGGATAGAAGGACGCCAACTGGATATTCTGAAACGCAACCACCACAAAAGCCGCAAGTGCCAGAACGGCGAGGTAGCCTTGGTCTTCGGCAAACTTTGCGGTGCTGATCGGATGGGTGCGCCTGAAAACGCTCACCAACAGGAGTGGGAAAGCAAGGCTGACTAGCGAAAGGCCAATAAACAGGATCCCTTGCAGCGCAAGGTCCTTCATGCCAAACCAGGCGAGCAGCCCGATGGTATTCGCGGAACTCATTGCGGTGCTGACCAAGATGGCGAATACCGCGGGAAGGATCATGCCACCGGCGCTACGCGTTAAGGTGATAGCCGTTGTTGCCGCCGGGGCTGCAAGCAGCAGGACCACCGCCAGCAAAGTCTGTCTGGCCGGGTCGTTATCGGTTTGTAGCAGCATTGCCCCGAGTCCGACGATCAGCCAAGGCAGCAGGACAAAGCGCCCGAGCAGGCGCTTGGGTGACAGCAGGTAATCGCTGAACCCTTCAGCCGGCGGCTTGAGTGACACCCTGGCGAGGCTGACTGCGGTGGCAGCCATGAGCAAGGCCAGAAGCAACAAGGAGGGGGGCGCGAACGTCTGGCCAAACGCGTGCAATAGCAGGCCCAATACGGCGGCACCCGCCAGAATGCTGGAATGATGCACAACGATCCAGTCCTTTAGCAGGTTGTGTTCCTGGGATTCGGCCTTTACGAAACGCTGCAGTTCGTCTCCGCCAAGAATCCGGGCATTGGGCAGGCGCAAATCGTAACCCTGTGCTTCGGGGAGACGCAGAATCAGGCGTGAAATCAGCTCGATGACATACTTGTGGGCAACCACGAGGACTTTGCGACCCGCTTCGAGCGCCGGGTAGAGCTCGTGCTTCAGAAAATCCAGTATGCGTTCACGAAAATTATCGAAGCTTTCCCCGCCGTGCAGGCTGGCATCACTTTGATATAGGGATGCCTCGTAGTTGCGCAAACCGAAACGGCGCTGCAAGCGCGTCTTGTTTTCCAGGGTAAAGTCGCCGAAGTGGCGTTCGACGATCCGTTCATCCAGCTGAAAACGGCTCTTGTCCAGCTGCGAGGAGGGGATTCCGTCCAGGATGATATCGGCCGTCTGGCGGGCCCGGGTAAGTGGCGAAACATAAATCTGGTCAATATGGCCGGGATGCCAGGTTCGGCCGGCTCGACGCGCCTGGGCCTTGCCCAAGTCGGTCAGCGGGGCATCGATCGCACCGGCAAACCGATTGACTTCGTTGGCGGTGGATTCACCGTGACGAACCAGAAAAAGATTCTTCCACAGCTGATGCTGACGCCGTTCTGAGCGCATGGTGGCTTGTCCTCAAAAACCCCACGTTTTTGTGCTCGGCGTTATTTCCTGCTGCTGATTTATATTTTGGTGCGCAGGTATAGAAATTATTGTCCTAAGAATACTATTCCCGGGAAAGAAAATATGCAATTGCGCCAAGTCAAAAGACTGGCGACGGAATGGCTGTCGGCCGCGCCGGTTTGAATTCGGGAAGTAAATGTCGCGAAACCCGCAACATGGCAGAATAGGGCGATGCCGAATCGTGTGCACGCACTTCCCTCCCAGCTGGTAAACCAGATCGCTGCCGGCGAGGTGGTCGAACGTCCGGCTTCCGTGGTCAAGGAATTGGTCGAAAACAGCCTGGATGCCGGGGCCGACCGGATCGAGGTCGATGTCGCTCAGGGTGGCGTGAAGCAGATTCGCATAACGGATAACGGGCATGGCCTGTATGCCGAGGACATGCCGTTGGCTTTGTCGCGTCATGCCACCAGTAAGGTCAGCTCGCTGGTCGATCTCGAGCGCATCAGCAGCATGGGGTTTCGTGGCGAGGCACTGCCGAGTATCGCTTCGGTTTCGCGCCTGACCCTGACCTCTCGCGAGCAAGAAGCCGAGCATGCCTGGCAACTCAATCACGAGCAGGAAGAAGTGGTACCAGCGGCGCACCCGGTCGGTACCACGATCGATGTTCGGGACCTCTTCTACAATACGCCGGCACGCCGCAAGTTCCTGAAGACCGAAAAAACCGAGTTCAGCCACATTGAGCAGACTTTACGCCGACTGGCGCTGGCTCGTCCGGATGTGGCATTTCATCTGCAACACAACGGTCGCACCGTGTTCAATGCCAAGCAGGCGCAGGAGACAGCAGCACAACAGCAACGTATTGCTGGCCTGGTTGGAGCGGCGTTTATCGAAAATGCGCTGTACTTCGAGCACGGGGCGGCGGGGCTCACCCTGTCCGGGTGGGTGGCAAGGCCGACTTTTTCGCGCAGCCAGGCCGATATGCAGCACTTTTATGTCAATGGCCGCATGGTGCGTGACAAATTGGTGACCCATGCGGTGCGCCAGGCATTCCAGGACGTTTTATTCCACGGGCGTCACCCGGCGTACGTGCTATTCCTTGAACTCGATCCGGTGCTGGTGGACGTCAACGTGCATCCGACCAAGCACGAGGTGCGCTTTCGTGAAGGTCGCCTGGTACATGACTTTATTTTTCGTACCCTGCACCAGGTTCTGGCGGATGAACGGCCGCAAGCGTCATCGGAGCCAGCGGAAACGGACAACTATGAGCAGGCGGCCCAGGTGCCGACCTCGTTGAGTGCTGCTCCAGCGCAACGCGGGCTGGGGTTGTCGGTAGCGGAGCGCTCCGCGGGCTATCGGGCCGCGCTTGAATGGCAGGCCCCGCGACCGGGTTCCAGCGTCCCACTGCCTGCTACGGTGGCTGTTGTCGATGAGGAAGAGGCGAGCGAAGTCCCGCCCCTGGGGTTTGCCATTGCGCAGTTGCACGGTGTCTACGTTTTGGCGCAGAACGCCGATGGGTTGGTCTTGGTCGACATGCACGCAGCGCACGAGCGGATCACTTACGAACGTTTCAAGGCGGCCCGTGAAGGTGAGGGGATGAAATCCCAGCCCCTGCTGGTGCCGGTCAGCGTCAACGTGAGCGCACGTGAGGCTGATCTTGCCGAGCAGCAGGCGGAAACGTTTAGGTTGCTGGGTATGGAAGTCGATCGCATGGGCGAGCAGGTGCTCGCGGTGCGTGCGGTGCCGCCTCTGCTGCGTGAAGCCGATGCGGAAAAGCTCCTGCGTGACGTGCTCTCCGACCTGGCGATGTATGGACAGAGTCAGCGCATCCTGGATTCAATCAACGAAGTGTTGGCGACCATGGCCTGTCACGGCTCGGTAAGAGCTAACCGTCGTCTGAATATTGAAGAAATGAATGCCTTGTTACGTGATATCGAACGTACCGAGCGCAGTGGCCAGTGTAATCATGGGCGTCCCACCTGGACGCAACTGTCCATGCAGGAACTGGATAAGCTGTTTCTGCGCGGGCGATGAGCGAACTGCCCTCGGCGATTTTCGTCATGGGCCCGACAGCGTCGGGCAAGACCGATCTGGCCATGGCTTTGTACGACCGCTTGCCGGTGGAACTGGTCAGCGTGGATTCTGCCCTGATCTATCGTGGCATGGATATTGGCACCGCCAAGCCAACCGTGCAGGAACTGGCTGATTACCCGCACCGCCTGATCGATATTTGCGATCCCAGCGAGGCTTATTCTGCCGAGAATTTCCGTACCGATGCCCTGCAGGCCATGCAGGAGATAACCGCTGCAGGCAGGATCCCGTTGCTGGTTGGCGGCACCATGCTTTACTACCGGGCTTTGCAGTACGGGTTGTCGAGAATGCCTGCGTCCGAACCCGTGGTCCGCGCACAGCTGGAGCGGGAGATGGAGCAAAAAGGGCTTGTCGCATTGCATGCCGAGCTGGGGTTGGTCGATCCGGAAGCCGCGCAACGTATTCACCGCAACGATCCGCAACGAACCCTGCGGGCACTTGAGGTTTACCGGCTGACAGGTAAGCCATTGAGCGAGTTGCAGGCTGCAGAGCGGGGCGAAGGCATGCCGTATCGGGCGGTTAAGCTGGTTCGGGCCCCGGCTGACCGGGCGGTGCTACATGCGCGGATCGACCGGAGGTTCCAGCAGATGCTGGATGCCGGGTTCGAAGAGGAGGTGCGGAAGTTGATCGGGCGAGGGGATCTGCGAGCCGACATGCCTTCGATGCGTTCGGTTGGTTACCGGCAGATGTGGGAGTACCTGCATGGTCATTATGGCTACACTGAAATGACCGAACGGGGAAAGGCGGCAACGCGTCAGTTGGCGAAACGCCAAATCACCTGGTTGAGGTCAGAAAAAGGGGCATCTTGGCTGGATGAAGAGGCTGGTAACGTGGTCGATCAGGCCTTGAAATTGCTGGAAACTGGGCTGAAGTTTTCAAAATTATGACAGTATTGATATTCCGCATAGCAGCTCGTAGCTGCTGTGCTATATTCGCACCTGATCATATGCTTTTTTAGGAATCGGGTTGCAGAGACGATTGCCGAATCCCGTATGGTCCGTTAGATGACGACTGCTTAGGCAGAAAAAAATTATCAAATACAACAAGGAGACATGATCATGTCGAAGGGGCAAAGCCTCCAGGATCCGTTTCTGAACGCCCTGCGAAAGGAACGCGTACCGGTCTC
>Ga0180436_10006527_pt1 | contig 10130 bp, 5 predicted proteins | sample SS_ome_2_FD_132434 | JGI IMG/M metagenome (GOLD analysis project Ga0180436, IMG submission 132434) | Hypersaline lake sediment archaeal communities from the Salton Sea, California, USA - SS_3_S_2 metaG | ecosystem: Environmental > Aquatic > Non-marine Saline and Alkaline > Hypersaline > Sediment...
CGCAGTTCGGTCTCAACCTTGCGGTACTCCGCGTCGATCTGCTTCACCGCGGTCTCGGCGGCCTTTATGCGCGCCTGCGTTTCGGCCCGCGTCCGCGCGTCGATGAAGCCCGGGTCGCTCGCCTCGAACCGGACCAGCGCCGTCCGGTTCGCCCGCACGCGGTCTCCCGGCTCCAGCTCGATACGGTGAACCCGCCCGGCCAGCGGCGCCGATATGACGAAGGGCTGCCGGACGCGCGTCTTGCCCTCGTGATCGAGAGTGACGCGCATCGGTCCCCGGCTCACCGTGTGAAACTCGGCCGGCGCCGGCCGCGGCTTCAGCGCATACACCACCAACGCGACAACTGCCGCCAGCAGCACCAGCCGGACGATGACTTTTCTGACTCTCGACTTCTTCTTCATTTCCGTTACTCCCGTATCTTGAGCGACTCGACCAGGTTCAGGTGATCCAGCTTCCGCCGCACGATCAGCCCCGACAATACGGCGGCGGCGAACACCGACAGCGCCGCCACCATGGAGGTGCTCGCCGTTACCACCGCCGGAAAGCGGTAGACTTCCGAATCTAGGCTCTCGATTAAGGCTGTTGCCGACAGGTGTCCGAGAGCGACTCCCAACGGCAGCGCCAGCAGCGTGACGATCGCCATTTCCCCGAGTAATATGTAGGACACTTCGCCCTTGGTGAAGCCAATTACCCGCAACGTGGCGAGTTCCCGCGCTCGTTCCGACAGCGAGATTCGAGCGCTGTTGTAGACAACTCCGAAAGCGATGATGCCGGCGAAAATGGTATAGATGGCCCGCATCCTTCCCATCAGTTCACCCATCGTCGATTCGAAGCTCTCCATGGCGGCGGTCTTCAGGCTCACCCCCGCGACGGCTGGCGTATTCTTGAGTTGGCGGTAGAGACGGTCTTTCATCGCCGGGTCGGCCCGCAGCCAGGCGCCCGAGATTGTGCCGCCTTCTTGCATGAGTTGGCGGAGTGTATCGGCGTTCATGTACACGTTCATCCCCATGTAGTCCTCAACCACCGCGCTCACCGCCACATCCAGCACCGGTTGCTGGCCTTCGAGCACCTCGACGACAACGCGGTCTCCCGGACGCAACGCGAGCAATTCGGCTAGGATGCCCGAGAGCGCCAGCCCGTCCGGCGGCACATCGACAGTACTCCACGACGCATCGACGATCCGGTTCAGTTCCGGCTCTGGCGGCAAACCGAGGATGCTGATGTTGCGATGGCGGTGCCCGTGGCGGAGGCGCACCGGAACGCTGCGGAACTCCTCGACGGCGATCACCCCCGGCATCCCCTGCAATTCGTACAAGGCCCGCGCCGAGGCGGGCTCGGCGAACGTCACCGTCATGTCATAGCGCTGTGCGACGTTGAATTGGAAATCCGTCAGCACCTTGATGGCGTCCATCGAGAACGTGCCGAGGATCAGAAGCGTCACCCCAAAAGCGACCCCGGTCAGAGACAGCAGCGCCCGCACCGGATTCCGGTGGAGAGAACGGACAATCATCCGTGAGGGCTGCGACAGCAGCCGCTTGAATACTCCCTTCTCGATCGGACTTGCCTTGTAGGTCGCCGGGGGCGCCGGGCGCATTGCCTCCGCGGGCGCCAGCCCAACGGCCCGGCGCACCGCCATCAGCGCCCCGCCGGCCGCTGCGGCCATGGAGATCGCAACGGCGAGCAGCAGCGTTTCCCGCCGGGCCATGTAGAGCAGGATCGGGAAGTGGAAGAAATCCGCATACATCTCCACCATTGCCCGTCCGAGCCACATGCCGGCGCCAATGCCGATGAAGGCCCCGGCCGTCGCGACGCCCAGGCTCAACTTGATGTAGTGCCATCCGACCTGCCGGTTCGAGTAGCCCAGCGCCTTGATAGCCGCAATCTGTTCCCGTTGCAGCGCGATGATGCGGGTGAGAGCTACGTTTAGCAGGAACGCCGCGACGCCGAGGAAGATGACGGGCAACGTGGTGCCCATGCCCTCCAGTTGCGTCAATTCGCTTTGCAGGTACCAGTTGGAAAGCTGCAGCCGCCGCGGGATCGCTCCGATTCCGCCGTAGCGTTTCAGAATGCGGTCCAGGCGGTCGATCACTTCTTGCTCGGAGGCGCCATCTTGAAGCTTCAACACGACATCGTTGAAACCGCCCTCCATCTGGTACGCGCTCGCCAACGCCCGGCGTTCCATCCAAATCGGCCCGAAGCGCTTGTCATCCGGCATTAATTCGCCCGGCCGCACGTTATAGACGAACTCCGGGGAATACGCCCTCGCCCGGATGCGCAGCTCCCGCCGGCGGCCGTTGATCACTGCCGCGAACGAGTCTCCCGGCCGCAACCGATGTGCGTTTGCGAACGTGTCGTCAACGATCACCTCTTCGGGATGGCCCGGGCGGATATAGTCTCCCTCGGTCAGATGTACATCACATAATCCGGGGCGGCCGTCCGCGGGGATCGATACGAGGCGGCCGGTGGCCGGTTCGTCAAATCCGGGCACGTCGATTGTCACGTCGACAACGACGCGCGGTTCGGCATACTCGACGCCTGGAATCTCGAGGATCTCGTCCATCACGCCCAGCGGCGCCCGCTTTAGCGACGCGAAGACATCCCCGAACCGGTAACGCTGGTAGTAAGTGTCCAACGTCAATTGCAGTGAATCGAGGGCCGACAGCATTACTACAAAGACCGCCACCCCGGCGCCGATGACGAGGGCGATGGCGAGCGCCTGCCCCTTGATGCGCCAGAGGTCGCGCATCAGCTTGCGGTCCAGTGTTGCGATTCCGCGCATTGCCCCCTACCACTCGATCTCGCTGACGTCTTTCCTCGTCTCGTTCCGATGCTCGCTGGATATCTTGCCGTCGGTTAGCGACACTATGCGGTCCGCCATGTTCCCGATAGCCGCATTGTGCGTGATTACCGCCGTCGTGGTCCCGAGTTCGCGGTTCACCTGCGCCAGCGCATCGAGCACCAGGGATCCCGTTGAGAGATCCAGGGCGCCGGTCGGCTCGTCGCAAAGCAGAACGTCAGGACGTTTCGCAATGGCCCGGGCGATGGCCACTCTCTGTTGCTCGCCGCCCGACATCTGTGACGGAAAGTGGTCGATGCGGTGATCCAGGCCGACGATGCCCAGCGCCTCCTTCGCATCGAGCGGATGATCCGCGATCTCGACCACCAACTCCACGTTCTCGCGCGCCGTCAGGCTCGGAATCACGTTGTAGAACTGGAACACGAACCCCACGTGGCTCCGCCGGTAGTCCGTGAGTTCGTCCTCGTCCGACGCCGTGATTTCCTCGCCCCGGTAGAACACGCGGCCGCTCGTCGGGTTGTCTAGCCCGCCCAGGATGTTCAAGAGCGTCGATTTGCCGCTGCCCGAATGTCCCAGGATTACGACGAACTCGCCTTCCCGGATCCGCAGGTCGATGCCCCGCAGAGCGCTCACTTTCACCTCGCCCATCTGGTAGATCTTCGTTAGCCCCTCGGCTTGGAAGACCACCGGCGGACGGTTCGACCCGGCGCTCATCGTTCATCTCCTGTCTCGCCGCCGGTTGCGTGCCTGGGCCCGAACGCCTTGAGCGAGCCCTCGCTGGTGATCTGCAGCGTGCCCTTCGGCAAGCCGAGCATCGTCTCCGCCGACCATTCATAGGCGCTCAGGCGCCGCAAGAGAAGCTCCCAGTTTTCCGGGTGTTCGTCCATGCCTGTCAGTAGGCGGAAGTTCTCGTGCCCCAAGGCGTAGCTCGCAGAGATCAGCATTTCCGCCGCTTCCCTGGGGAAAGGAGTGCTCATGGAGCCCTCCGCCACGCCCTGCCGGATGATCTTCTCCAATACCGGCACGCCAAGCTCGACCGAGCGCGACAACAACTTCTGGCGCAGCCGGAAGTTCTCCTCCGCGTAGACCGGCTTCACCACAGCCATCAGGGCGTCCCGGTTCGCCGCTTTCCATCTCGAGGAAGCGGCAAAGAACACCCGCAGCTTCCCCACCGCGTCCCGCTCCCCCACGGCCAGCACCTCATCAATCTTGCCAAAGATGTTCTCGAGGATTCGGGCCACCTGCTGATCCAGAAGGTCTTCTTTCGACTTGAAGTAGTGGTAGAAGGTGCCCTTCGAGACGCCGACCGCCTCGATAATGGCGCTCACAGGGGTCGCATCGTAGCCGCGCTGGACGAATAGACGTTGAGCGGCATCCAGCAATTCGTTCTTGCGCTCTTCGTGGTCCTTGGAAACTCGCTTCGCCATGGTGACTTTCCGCCTGCGATGTTGACTGACCGTCAGTCTAGACCGACGGTCAGTCAACATTCAGTATACACTTCCCATCAGCCAGGTCAACCCCCGATGATGACCGCCACTCCGCGGCCCCGAGCCCGAGCGCAACGCTACGGACAACCAAACACACCGTTCTCACCCCACTCATTCCTCAAGACGAGCCCAATCTGCGGGATAATAGGATTGAGTCTGCCGGACGGGCAACCGCCTGGAAACGGGAGGAAAGTCCGGTCTCCGCAGGGCAGCGTGCCGGCTAACGGCCGGGGAGGCTCTCTCAAAGGGAGCCTTACGGAAAGTGCCACAGAAAACGTACCGCCTGGGGCGGCGACGCCTCCGGTAAGGGTGAAAAGGTGCGGTAAGAGCGCACCGCGGCCGCAGCAATGCGGTTGGCAGGGTAAACCCCACGTGGAGCAAGACCAAATAGGAGAAGAGGAGCGGCCCGCTCCGCTACGATTCTCGGGTAGGTCGCTAGAGCCGTCCAGCAATGGCCGGCGCAGATGAATGGTTGCCGCTTCCGTCGCGAGACGGTGGGTACAGAAACCGGCTTACAGTCCGGCAGACTCACGGTTTAGGAGGCGCCCCTGCACTCACTTGCGGCCCTTACTCCACTAGACTAGTCAATAGAGGACCCCGAGGTCCCGTATCGCTTCAGGTGCTGAATTCTATGCGTTCTACAATGATCCTGCTATTCCTCGTCTTTCTCTGTGTTCCCGTGGCCGCCGAAGTCTGGACGGTCGATGACATTCTCCTCGCCGAGCGCGCCAGCGCTTTCGACGTCTCCCGCGACGGCAAGCTCGCCGTCTACGTCAAGGCCCGCATGGACAAGGAAAAGGGCACTTCCGTCTCCCACATCTACTTGCGCAGCTTGACGGAGGACTACGAGCTTCAGCTCACCCGGGGCAAAGTCTCCAGCACGCGCCCCAAGATCTCGCCGGACGGGAAGAAGGTCGCTTTCCTTTCCTCCCGGCAGGAGGCCGGCGCCGATGACGCCAAGGCCGACAAGCGATCGCAGGTCTGGATTCTCGACGTGCGCGGCGGCGAGCCGTACAAGCTCACCGAGTTCGCGAAGGGCGTCAAGGAGGCCGAGTGGCTCGACAACGGGACGCTTCTTCTCACCGCCACCGAGGACCCCAGCCTCTACGAGCAACTCAACAAGGAACGCAAGGACACCTCCAACGTAGTGGACGACGAGGAGCATGCGCCGCCGGTCCGCCTCTACCGCTTCTCTCTCGAGGGTAAGAAGGCCGAGCGTCTCACGTCCAACATGGACCGCATCAATCACACCTACGTCTCGGATGACGGAGCCTGGGCCGTAACCACCCGCGAGCGCAGCCTCTCCTACGAGTACAACCAGAAGATCCGTCCGGCGACTTATCTGCACGACCTGAAGAACGGGACCGAGAAGCGGTTGTTCACCGACGACAAGCTGCTGCCGCAACGCGTCTCCTTCGCTCTCGACGGCGCGGGATTCTACTTCATTGCGCCCTACACGACGCACCCCGTCTACGTCTTCGGCGCCGACCTCAAGCTCTACTACTACGGCATCGAGGCCGGCGAAGCGGTAGAGGTCAACCTCGACTGGGAGCGCAACATGGGGACGTCCTTCGCGGCCGCGCCCGGCGGCGTGGTGGCGCTGCTGGCGGACGGCGTTCGCTTCAAGCCGGCCCGCTTCACGAAGAACGGCGGCTCCTGGACGCGCGAGTGGGTCACCGGGGAGCACGCTTCCAACATCTTCAATCTCGCCCTCAGCCGTGATGGCCGGACGCTGCTCTACGAATACTCGACCGCCAGCACCCCTTCACAGTGGTACGCTTCGCAGCTTCCGGGCGCCGCCATCGTCGACGCCAAGGTGATCACCAAGCTGAATCCGGGTTTCGAGAACAAGCCGAAGGCCAGAACGGAAGTCGTCAGGTGGACCGGCGCTAAGGACGAGGAGGTTGAGGGCCTCCTCTACTATCCGCTGGGCTACGAGGAAGGGCGGAAGTACCCACTGGTTCTCATGATCCACGGCGGCCCGCACGGAACCGACATGGACCGCTGGTCGGCGCGCTCCGGCTACCCGCATCCGCTCTTCAGCCAGCGCGGCGCATTTATCCTGAAGCCGAACTACCACGGCAGCGGCAATTATGGCCTGGAGTGGGGCGAGTCGATCAGCGGCGGCGCCTACAACGACCTGGAGTGGATCGACTGCGAGCGCGGCGTCGACGCGATGATCGAGCGCGGTTTTGCCGATCCCGATCAGCTCGGCGTCATGGGCTGGTCGAACGGCTCCATCATCACGATTGAGATCACGACCCGGACTACGCGCTACAAAGTCGCTTCCGCCGGCGCCGGCGACGTCAACTGGTTGAGCGACTGGGCCAACTGCCAGTTCGGCGACTCCTTCGACCAGTACTACCTCGGCACGACGCCGCTCGACGATCCCGAGTTCTACATGAAGAAGTCCCCGTTCTTCCGCATGGACAAGGTCGTCACGCCGACTATCATTTTCTTTGGGACCATTGATCGCCAGGTTCCCACCGAACAGGGCTGGCAGCACTTCCGCGCACTGCAACACCTCGGGAAGACCGACACCAAGTTCATCCTCTTCCCGGGCGAGGCGCACAGCCCGCGGCAGTACGGGCACCAACGCCGCAAGGTCGTCGAGGAACTGGCCTGGTTCGATAAATACCTATTCAAGCCCGGCGGGACGCCGAGCGAGTCGCTCCGGCCGGACTCCCCGTTGGCCGCGGCGCTCAAGCTGAAAGCCGCCGGAGACACGCCGGCAACCGTCGACCGCGGCGCCATCAAGATCGGCCGCTTCGAGGTCACCCGCGCCCAGTTCGCCGCTTTCCGGAGCGGCTACGACTATCCGGCGGGAACCGGCGCCTACCCGGCCAACAACGTCTCCTTCGACGACGCCAAGGCCTACTGCGAGTGGCTCTCCGAGCGCACCGGCTCCAAGTTCCGCCTCGGTACGGAGAAGGAGATGAGCAAGCACCTGAAGGCTTCGGCCAAGGAGAATACGCTCGACGCCTGGGCCGGTTTCACGGTGAATCCGGATGACGCCGGCAGCCTCGCCGGCATGGTCCAGTCGCTCGGACCCGGCGCCTTGCTGAAACCGGCCGGAAGCTTCCCTGGCAGCGGCGAGGATCCGGTCTACGACCTGCTAGGCAACGTCGCCGAGTGGGTGGTCGCCGAAGACGAATCCGGCAAGGCGATGGGCGGCAGCGCCGACCGGCCGGCCGACGCCAAGAGCAACGCGGAGCCCGCGCCGGACTACATCGGCTTCCGCGTCGTGGAAGAGATCGACTAGCCGGCGAGCTTCTCGCCGCTCAACCGTTCCAAGGGAACCGGGCCGGACCTCACACCGGCGCGGTAGGACGAATGGTGCGTCCGGACGTCAGTGACCCCGGCGAGGCCTTCGAGCCACAGCCGTCCGTTGGGCGACTCCCAAATGAGGCGCACCTTGTCCTCGCTCCGGCGCGGTTCCAGGTGGCCCATTGAGCAGCGCAGGCTGAAATCCGCGAGCGTTTCCCCGGGCGTGTCCATCACGAGATTCAGAGCGGCCCACGCTTCGCGGACTTCGGACCACCGGACCGTCGAAGGCTCGGCTGTCCGGTGCAGATCGAGCGAGATCGTCAGCAGCCCTTCCTCGCGATCGATCGAGAGGTGGGGCTCGTTATCCCCAAATACGGCTCGCGGGAAGCGCAGCCAGAGGTAGGTTCCGCCGAGGTCCAGCGATACGCGGCTTCCGGGAAGAAGGCCGCCCGCCGGCAGATTCGCCTCCTTGCCGTCGATGAGCAGCCGAGCGCTCTCGGGAACGCCGGCAAGGCCGGCGCGAACGCGGAGCCGGGAGCACTCGAAGGTCCCGTTCTCGATGGGCTCCAGGCTGATGTGCCGGTCGCCGCCGGGAGAACGGAAGTTGACCAGGCCGAGCACGCTGTTGCGCTCCTGGACGGAGAGGAACACGCCCGACGCGAAGTCGTAGTCGTCCTTGAGCAACCGCAGTTGCAGCCAGCGCGCCGGCCGCGCCGGACCGCCCCAATAGGCCAGCAGCCCGCGGCGTTGCGACCAGAAATCGGACTTGTTCGCGGAGCCGAGACAGAACTCCGGCGCCAGGAACGTCGTCCCTTGCAGCGGCGATTCCGGCGGCTCGGCGTTGATGAATAGCTCCCGGTGCTGCCGCTCGCCGCCCGGCTCGAGGAAGCAGCGCCGCAACGGTTTCGGGCACTCGAGATCGAGCACCGTAACCTCGCCGCTTGCCCGCGCCTCGTCGAGCGAAGCGAACTCCAGCCGGCCGCCGAGCGCCTTCTGCAGCCAGAGCGGGGCGCCGATGTCGTTCCGGTAACACCGGCTCATCGGCCCGGCTAGTTGGCGCGTCCCCGCGTGCCAGTGTTTCGCGAAGTGAAGCCAGGCCCGTTCGTGGATTCGATCGGCGATCCTCTTCATCTCCATGTTGCGGACGACCATCCGCAGCCGGGTGAGGTCGGCGATCATCACTCGCGTGTAGGTTGGGCTGTTGTACTCGTCGAAGCTTCCGGTCTCGTCGATGTAGCGGGCCAGGCGGAGCATCCGCTCCCGGGCGTACGTTTGCAGGTCCCCGAAGCCGAGCAGTTCGGCCGCCGCCAGCGTCACGAACGTGCCCTTGACGGCGATGTTCGTATAGCCCATCCGGACGTTCCGCCGCCGCACCGAGTAGGCAGCGTGCCGGATGGCTTGGTGGACCCTCTCCCGCAGGTTCTCCGGAAGGTCGCCGCCGTGGCGGTTGGCGATCATGAGAAGCGTCGCGCCGTTGAAATCGGCCCAGTTCCAGTCCGCCGGCGACATCCGTGGCGGAGGCTCCTCGAGATACCAGCCCCAGAGCCCGTACCACTTGCTGGCCAAGTCCGTATCCTGCAGCGCCAGGACGCGATCGAGCGTCTCCTCCGCCCGTTTCCGCCGGGCATCGGCTCCGTCCTCGAGCAGGTAGAGCGCGTACTCGAGCGACTCCCGCACGGGGTGCGCCACAGTGCTTCGAAGGTTCGTGTGGTACTGATACCGCGGCCCGATCTCGCGCATCAACATGCGCGCTCCGGCGTCGTACAGTTCATCGAGTGCGATCAGCGCGCGGCTGAGAACGGCCCGGTCCCATTCGGAAGTCCAGGGCGCGGCGCGGGCGTCCACGCCCGAGACCGGAGCCAGCGCCGCCAATTTGATCGCGTTCCGCCGAGTCCACATGGCAGAACCATCTTAGCGTCTGGAGTCCGGCGGCAGGGGCGATGCTAGTGATCGCGGTCCGTGACCAAGTCGGTCACGGCGGTCAAGGCCCGCTGGGCCGGCGAATCCGGGAAGGTGTTGATGATGGCGCGGGCCTTGTCGGTGAAGGCCTGGGCGCGGCTGCGGGCGCGGTCAATTCCGTCGTGCTGCTGGATCAGATCGAGAATGTCGCGGAGCGCCACGCGGTCGTAGCTGCTGTCGGTCAGCACGGTCTCGACGAGCCGGCGCTCTTCCCGGCTGGCGTCTTCAAGCGCGTAGATCAACGGCAGCGTCACTTTGCCTTCCCGCAGATCGTTGCCCACCGGTTTGCCCAGCACCGCCTCGCGGGAAGTGAAGTCGAGCACATCGTCGACGAGTTGGAACGCCATGCCGAGGTTCCACGCGTAGTCGGTGAGAGCGGCTTCCGCGGTGTCGCCGGCGCCTGCCGCCAGTCCGCCGAGCCGGGCGCACGCCGAGAACAGCGTCGCCGTCTTACGGTGGACCAGCTCCATGTAGTCCGCCTCGGTCACGTCGATCTTTCCGATGTGCTCGAGTTGCAGCAGCTCCCCTTCCACCATCAACTGCGTCAGCGCGATCAGGATGTCCAGGAACTGGAAGTTCCGCAGCTCCAGCACCGACTGGAAAGCCTGCATGTAAAGCCA
>Ga0180436_10006532_pt1 | contig 10128 bp, 4 predicted proteins | sample SS_ome_2_FD_132434 | JGI IMG/M metagenome (GOLD analysis project Ga0180436, IMG submission 132434) | Hypersaline lake sediment archaeal communities from the Salton Sea, California, USA - SS_3_S_2 metaG | ecosystem: Environmental > Aquatic > Non-marine Saline and Alkaline > Hypersaline > Sediment...
CCCGGATCGTGGACTTCCTGGTCGAGCTCATCGAGGAGGACTGACATGCGGACCCGGACGATCCTCATGTTCGCGCTGGCGATCGCCCTGACGGCCGGGACCGGCGCCGCAGGGAATCCGGACGACCCGCTGGACGGGCGCGCGGACGGGATCTACCGGCTGACGTACCCGGTCCGCGACGGGGTCTACGGCGACGGGCGCAGCCGGACCATCATCCACGGCGGCGGCGAGATCCACGACACCGACTGGTGCGGTCGCGAGATGAACAACGGCCCCGCCCGCCTGGAGACCACAATAAGGCATGGCGAGGTCGTCGAGGTGGATCTCGCCGTCGGCGGCGACTGGCGCGCGCCGCGCCGCGGCGAGATCGATTTGGGCGAGGTGGCCCCGGGCCGGATCGCCGCCCGGATGCTCGATCTCGCCGCGACGGCCGGCGAGCGCGTGGCCGAGGACGCCCTCCTGGCTGCCATGGTCGCCCGCTGCGACGTGGCCTGGCCCCGGCTGCTCGCTATCGCCCGGGATCGCGGCCGCCCCGATGACGTGCGCGAGCGCATCCTGTTCTGGCTCGCCGAGGCGGCCGGCGACGAGGCCGCGGACGCCCTGGGCGGCATCGCCGCCGCGGACGACGAGAATGCCGGCCTGCGCGAGGCCGCCGTCTTCGCTCTGAGGCAGCTGTCCGAGGAGACCGCCCTGCCCATCCTGATGGAGATGGCCCGCAGGAACGACCGGCCGGAGGTCATGCGCGCGGCCCTGATCGGCCTGGCGCAGATCGACGCCCCGGAGGTCGTGGACCTATTCGAAGACATACTCGTGACGCGTTGAAGACGGCTCTGGAACCACAACACGCGGAGGGAACCATGAAGCGCGGTGCCGTGATCGCCCTGGCGACGGGTCTGCTTCTCCTGACGGTGGCAACGGCCGAGGGCGCCGGCAACGGCGGCGCCGTGGTCCGCGCCCACAGGCTGTCCGCGCCGATCGACATGGACGGCCGTCTCGACGACCCGGCCTGGCGGCGGCCCACCAATCCGCAGCTCGTGCAGAACGAGCCGGAGAACGGCGCCGACCCCATCCAGCCCACCGACTGGTGGGTGTCCTACGACGACGACGCTCTCTACGTGGCCGCCCGCCTGCACGAGTGCGAGGTCGTCAACAGCAAGCTCGGACGGCGCGACACCTGGCCCGCCTCGGACTGGGTCTACCTGAACCTCGACACCTTCAACGACGACCGCAACGCCTACTCCTTCTCGGTCAACCCGGACGGCGTGATCGGCGACTCGGCCCTCTACAACGACGGCTGGAGCGACGACAGCTGGGACGGCATCTGGACCTGCGCCACGGCCGTCGACGCGCACGGCTGGACCGTGGAGATGCGCATCCCCTTCTCGCAGCTCAGCTTTCCCGCCTCGGAGCAGCAGGTCTGGGGCATAAACTTCTCCCGTCGATATCTGCGCTGCAACGGCCGGGAGGATCTCTTCCACAGGCCCCGCGGCGAGGCCGGCTACATGAACCGATTCCCGGACCTGGTGGGCATCGAGGGCGTCGAGCCCGGTCAGCGTCTCGAGATCCTGGCCTTCGGCGTGGGTAAGGCGGAATACCTGGAGGTCGACGCCGACGATCCCTTCCGCGACGGATCGGACTACACGGGCGACGTGGGCGCCGACATCACCTGGGGCCTGAGCAGCAACCTCACGCTCAACGCCACCATCAACCCGGACTTCGGGCAAGTGGAGGTGGACCCGGCCGTGGTCAACCTCTCCGACTTCGAGACCTACTTCCAGGAGCGCCGCCCCTTCTTCGTGAAGGACGCCAACTCGTACCGTTTCGGGCGCGAGGGGCTGAACGGCAACGTCGGCTTCAACTTCTCGGATCCGAACCTCTTCTACAGCCGCCGCATCGGTCGGGCGCCACAGCTCTCGTGCGCCGACCACGACTACGCGGACGCGCCCTGCGCGACCACGATCCTCGGCGCCGCCAAGCTGGGCGGCAAGATCGGCAACACGACCGTCGCCTTCATGTCCGCCGCCACCGCCGAGGAGAAGGCCGACCTGGACCTCGACGGCGTGCGCAGCCGTCAGTCGGTGGAGCCCTTCTCCTCGTACACGGTGGCCCGCGTCAAGCACGCCACGCCCGACGGGCGCCAGGGCGTGGGCGCCATGGTGACCAACGTCTGGCGCGACCTGGGCACGCCCCTGGCCTGCGAGCGCCTGGCCAGAGGTGCCACCGTGGCCGGCATCGACGGCTGGACCACCCTGGACGAGGACGGCGTCTGGGCCATGCGCGGCTACCTGTCTGCGAGCCGCGTGAGCGGCGACCCCGAGGCCATCGACCGCCTGCAGACCTCATCGCGCCGCTACTTCCAGCGCCCCGGCGCCGATCACGTGGCCCACGACCCGACCCGAACCTCCCTGCAGGGCTGGGGCGGCCGCGTCATGCTCAACAAGCAGTCGGGGAACACGAGCCTCAACACCGCCCTCGGCGCCATCTCGCCGGGCTACGAGATCAACGACCTGGGTTTCCAGTACCGCGCCGACCAGATCAACTGGCACCTGATGACCGGCTACGCCTGGCACGAGCCCAAGGGCTGGTTCCGCGACCGCGGCTTCGACGTGGGCCTCTACAAGAACTGGGACTTCGGCGGTCGATCGGATCAGTACGGCGCCGGGCTCTTCTACAGCGCGCGCTTCGACAACTTCTGGGGCCTGCACGGCATGTTCTTCTACAACCCCGAGCGCAACGACCTGCGCGCCACGCGCGGCGGCCCGGTCCTGCGCAAGCCCGAGAACCGCGAGGCCGACCTCAGCCTCTACACCAACTGGCAGCGCCCGTGGGTCGTGGAGCTCGGCGGCAACGTCTGGGAATGGGGCGACGGCTCCTCGGGCGCCTATCTGTGGACCGACGTGTCCGTGCGCCCGCTGCCTTCGTTGCGCCTCTCCTTCGGGATGCGGCGCTCCTGGCAGGACACCCGTCACCAGTGGGTCGACAACGTGGACGACCCCGCCATGACGGCCACCTACGGCACCCGCCACGTCTTCGGCCGCATGGACTACGACGAGCTGAGCTTCCCCACGCGAGTCGACTGGACCTTCACGCCCAAGCTCACGCTGCAGTCCTACATCCAGCCGCTCTTCGCCACGGCCCGCTACGAGGACTTCAAGGAACTCGCCCGCGGCGACAGCTACGACTTCACGCATTACGGCGAAGACGGCACCACTATCACGCGCACAGACGACGGCTACACGGTCGACCCCGACGGCGCCGGACCCATCGAGCCCTACGGGCTGGACGACCCGGACTTCAACTTCAAGTCGCTGAAGGTGAACCTGGTGCTGCGGTGGGAGTACGGACCGGGATCGACGTTCTACCTGGTGTGGACCCAGGACCGCGTGGACTTCCAGAACCCCGGCGACTTCTCGCCCTCGCGGGACTGGGATCTGCTGATGGATGCGCCGGGCGATGACATCGTGTTGGCGAAGGTGACGACGTGGCTGGATTGGTGAGCCGGATCGGCTGACCTACCGGCTGCCGCCCGCGGACACGAGTTCGCCGTAGGCCCGGACCATCTGCTCCGCGCGCAGCCGCCAGTCGTAGTGTTCCTCGGTGATGCGCCGCAGGTCCCGCCCGCGCGCCACGCCGATCTCGTCCTTCAGCAGGCCCGCGAGATTGCCGGCCAGGCTCTCGATCCGCAGTGCGTCCTCCATGGGGATCTTCATGCGCTCGGTGACGTCCTCGCCCAGCCAGGGAACCAGCTCGTCGACCCCGTCCGCGAACCCACTGAAGTAGGAGACCACCGGCAGGACCCCGTTGGCCAGGGACTCCATCAGCACCAGCGGAAAGGCCTCGGGCACCACCGAGGGGAACACGGCCAGGTCCGCGCACGGAAAGAGATGGCACAGCCGGTCGTGATCCAGCCGGCCGAGGAAGTGCACGTGCCGGTCCAGGCCGCGCCCGTGCTCCAGCAGCGTGGCGAGGTTGTCGCCGCGCGTGAGATAGGCCGCGACGTCGCTCCAGGGACCGCCCTGCTCGTTGCGGTCCAGATCCAGCCCCTTCGCGCACAGGTCAGACAGGAGCTCGCGCTCACCGGTGGCGATGGCGTAGACCAGGGCTTCGAGCGCTTCCCGGTATGCCCCCGCACCCACGACGACCAGATGCGTGTCCGGCACCGCCTGCCGCACCGCCGGCAAGGCCGTGATCAGGCTCTGCAGGCCCTTGCCCACGGTCAAAGCACCCACGAAGAGCAGGATGTTCTTGCCCCACGGGATGCGGCGCAGGTGATCGTTCAGATCGTCGTCGGGGCGAGCGTGATCGTAGGCCTCCCAGTAGCCGCGCACGGCGTCCAGGTCGCCGTCGGCCAGACGCGCGCGCAGCTCTTCCGACTGCAGCGGCGTCTTGCCGCCGGCGCCGTACGTGGCGATCAAGGTTTCTATGGCTCCCGCTCTCTCCGCCCGCTCCACCGGTTTGAAGAGCGCGGTGTCCACGCCGACCCCCACGATCCGCGTCTTGGCCAGGATCTGCTCCCTCAACCCGGGATATATCCCCAGCACACGATCCCGCACCTCGTGATTGCCGAAGATGATCCCCGAGCACCCCGCCAAGGCGTCCTCCGCGAGCCGCAGGTATCGCCCGTCCTTGCGGACCGTGTATTCGATGGCGCTGCCGTGCGGATAGATCACCAGCGGCGTATCCGTCTCCCGGCAAGGCCCCAACGCCGCGACCGGCTGATAGACCAGATGGTTCGTCTGCAGGACGTCGAGCCGGAAATTCCCGAGCACGGTCCGCAACAGGTTCTCCTCGCGCCGGTGGTATGCGGCCAGTTCGTCGTCGTCCAGATCGATGAAAGCCCGCACGTCGCCCTCGCGCTGCTTGTCGGTGAGGTAGACGGGGCGGATGGGGCCGTGGGGAAGTTGGTGGAGGGTGTAGCCCGGTGCTTCGGTCTTTCGCTCGAACAGTTGCTCGGAACTCCCGTCGGCGCGCCAGGCGAGGGCCCGGGCTACCTGCGGCACCTTATCGGGCGCGTCCTCCCGGCAGATGACGTGGACTTCGTGCCCGGCCGACGTCAGGGCCCCCGCCAGGTAGCGGGTGTACTCGTTGCTTCCCGAGCCGGTCAGTTCGTATCCATGGTATAGACCGATGCGCATGGGGGGCACTTTCCCGTGGTCGGCGATGATCGTGTCCGGATGATTGTCGAATGGCATCGTAGCGGAGGGACGGCGCGTCTGCCAGCGTCGATACGTGTCAGGGCGATCTTGGACAAGGGCCGGGAGGCGTCTCATCGACGATCACCCGGCCCGTATCGATTTCCAGAAACCCTCCCTAGCGTACGAGCGCTAATTTCCGACTGATCCCCCGTCCGTCCGGCATCTGCAACCGTGCGAAGTACACGCCGCTGGCCACGCTCCGTCCCAGTTCGTCCGCGCCATTCCAGTTGACCTCATGCCGCCCCGCCGCCAGCACCTCCGCCACCAGCACCCGCACCCGCCGTCCCTGCAGGTCGTAGATCGCCAGCTCGGTCCGGCCGGCTCTGGCCAGGTCGAAGCGCAGGGTCGTTTGGGGGTTGAAGGGATTCGGGTGGTTGCTCAGGCGCGCGGGTGTGATGGCCGGCGTGTCGCCCGCATCGGTCGTGTCCTCGCCGATGATGAGCTTGGCCTGGACCAGGTGGATGCCCGTGGGGTCGTCCGAGAAGATGTAGATGTTGTCGTAATGGATGCCTTCGAGCACGCCCTCGGGGTCGAAGGTGGCGCGGCAGGACAGCGAGTCGCCCGGGTCGATGCGGCCGCCCGTGGGCTCGATGTCGAGCCAGTGGGCGGTCCAGAGGATGTCCGACACGGTCAGGGGCAGGGCGCCGTCGTTGTGGATGGCGAAAGTCTTGACGCCCAGGTTGGGGATCGTGCCCAGGGCGGCGGGGATGTCGAGGACGCCGGCGCCGGCGGTGTTGTCGCGGCCGGGGGCGCCAATGTCGATGGCTGTCGTTTCGAGGGTCTCGGCCAGCAGGGCCGGCGAGGCGCCGGGGGAGGCCTGCAGCAGGATGGCCGCGGCGCTCGTGACCAGGGGGCAGGCCATGCTGGTGCCCGAGTAGACCGTGTAGCCGCTGTTGGACAGGGTCGAGGTGATGTTCACGCCGGGGGCGGAGATGTCGGGCTTCATCAGGCCGGGCGGGTAGGGGTAGTCGTCGTAGTCGGTGTCGGCGATGTCCCAGACCGTGGGGCCGTAGCTGGAGTAGGCCCAGACCTCGTCGCTGGCGTTGGTGGCGCCCACGGCGATCACGGCCGAGTGGCTGGCCGCGCCGTACCAGGGGTCGGGGCAGTCGGCCGGCGTGCCGATGTCCTGGGGCACGGCGAAGTGGCCGCCGTAGCCGTCGCCGTTGCCGGCGGCGGTGATCCAGGCGATGCCCATGGTCAGCAGGATCTCGGCGTTGTCGCGGTTGGCTTCCTTCAGACCGTCGCCCGGGTCGTCCCAGCCGGCGCTGAAGCTGAAGAGGTCCACCGGGCCGTTGTCCAGGCCGAACTGCATGGCCTCCACCAGGTCGGTGTACAGGCCGGGTACGGCGCGCAGGGCCATCAGCGTGGCGCCGGGGGCGGCGCCGGTCTCGGTGCCGCTCGTGCCGTCGCCGATGATCAGGCCGGCGGTGTGTGTGCCGTGATGGATGCTCGTGTCGCCGTCGTAGGGGTCGTCGTCGTCGTCCACCGAGTCGTAGCCGTGGTGGGGCCACGCGGTGCCGCCGTCCCAGAGGTGGCCGGCCAGGTCCGGGTGGTCGGTGCTGACGCCCGTGTCGACGTGGCCCACGAGGATGCCCGTGCCGTCGAGGCCCTGGGCCCACGCCTCGTCGGCGCCGATGTGGGTGAGGTGCCAGGCCGGGTCCCGGTCGCCGCCCTCGCTCGCCGTGCTCGTCGCTGCGGCGTAGGTGCGGCTCAGGCGATCGTCGAGCCAGATGCGGCCGACGCCGGGGGCGGCGGCCAGGTCTCGCACGCCTGCGGCCGTCGTGGTGACGGCGTAGGCGCCCGCCAGCCAGAGGGCGTCCGCCCGTTCCAGGCGTCCGGCGGCGGCGAGGTCGGCGAAGGTCGGGGCCAGTTCGGCGCCGGCGCGGTCCAGCGTGTTGCGCAGGGCGGCGACGGTGGTCTCGCGGCGGTCGTCGCGGCCGGTCTCGCCGAGGGCCGCGTGGAGGGCGCGGGCGTCCACGCGCAGGACCGGTTCCACGATCACCGTCAGCGGATCTTCGGAGTCGGCCTTGGCCAGGGCCGCCTGCAGACGGTCGCCCAGAACCTCCACGTGGCCGACGCGGCGGGTCGGCGGGGCGGCGGCCAGGCGGCCGAGGGCGGCGCGGCTTGGCGCGTCGAACTGCTTGACGACCTGCTCGGGCTCCACGCGCAGAAGCGGGTCGCCCACGACCCAGGTCCAGGTCTCGGTCATGGAATTGTCCGTCTCGTCGGACTCGTCCACTTCGGCCAGGGTGTCCACCGTGAAGGCGATCTCGTGGGGGCCGGCCCCGAGGTCGATCTGGAAGTCCTCGACGGGCTGGTAGGTCGACACCGCCAGGCCGCCGCTGAGGACCCAGGTCGCCTCGGTGGCGCCGTCCACGCTCAGTTCGATGTGGAAGTCGGCGGCGATGTCGGCCAGGCCGTCGTTGATGAAGGCGAAGCTGACGTAGGCGGGCCGGTCGGCGGCCAGGTAGCCCATGGTGCGCTCGCCGCTGTACAGGCTGCCGACCAGGGCCGCGTCCCAGCCATCGGGGGCGAAGGGCGCGAGGTTCGGCCGGGAGAGGCGTTCGCAGGTGTAGACGTTGTGGCCCTGGGTGGGCGTGTCGCGGCGGTCGATCCAGGCGGCGTGCAGCCGGCCCGCGCCGACGGCGCCGTCGAGGTAGCGGTACTGGGGTTCGGCCAGGTTCTCGTCGGTGACGATCTCGATGTCGCCGAAGTTGTCGGGGTGACCGTGGCCGCCGGCCTGGCGCGCGGCCACGTCGAACTCGTCGTCGCCCGGGGGCGCGTCGAGCCAGAGGCAGCCCACCACGCCGTCGCGCGTGAAGACGGTCGGTCCGACGCTCTCGTACTCGTCGGCGACCAGCTCGTAGGGGCCGAACATGGTGGTGCCCGCGTCCCAGGAGAAGGCGTAGATCACGTCGCCGTCGATGTTGCCCAGGCCGTCGTCGAAGTCGTGCTGGAAGACGGCGAAGACCTCGTCCTCGGCGCAGGCCACGCGGGGGAAGCCGCAGCCGTTGGTCGTCCAGTCGGTCAGGTCGGTCACCGATGAGAAGCCGCCGCTGACGGCGTCGCTGGCGATGAGGATGCGGGTGGGACCGCCGTAGACGTCGGCCTCGCCGTTGATCATGTGGGCCAGGGCGCCGTCCAGGGCCACGTCGGGCCAGAGGTCCGGATAGCCGTCCGGGACCAGGGTGTCGAAGCTCACGGTATTGCCCGCGTTGGTGGACCACATCCAGACCAGGGTCCACTCCCACTGGTAGAGGTCGTAGTTGATCTCCTGGTAGCTGGCGGCGATGAAGAGGGTGGCGAAGTCGCCGGCGCCGCTGACGGCCACGCTGGGGGTGGCGTTGATGGAGTCGGTGAACAGGCCCTTGATCCAGGCCCAGTCCGTGGGATCGTCGGCATTGGAGGAGCGGGCGCGCAGGATGTAGCCGTCCTCGCGGATCCACACCACGTGCAGGAAGCCGGCGCCGTCGACGGCGATGTCGGGCATGGACTCGTCATGGGAATACGAGGGCATTTCCCAGATGGTCCAGGTCAGGCCGTCGTCCTGGCTGCGGGCGATGTGGATGTCGCGGTCGGTGCCGCCGAGGTCGGTGGCCTCGAAGACGGCGTAGAGGTCGCCGCTGGCCGGGCTGTAGGCCAGCGAGCAGTAGGCGTCGTTCATCTGGGTGGCGTCGGCCAGGAGGCGGTCGGCGGTCCAGGGCGCGTCGCGGGTCGCGTCGCGCGGGACGGAGGCCGTGGCGGCAGCCTGCGGCCTCAGATCCTGCCACTGCTCCTTCGTCATGGCCGCCGGGCGGGGTGGCGCCCCGTCCATATCGGTGCGCAGAGAGGCCGGGCGCGTCTCGCCCGCCAGGAGATCCACATCGGGGAAGACGAGACGGTTCTTATCGGCGGCGGCGTTCCGGCGTGAATGTGTCATGGATGGGAGCGCCATGGGGGCCGCCACGCGCGTGGGATGCGCGACCTCGATCGCGAGGGGGTCGCGCGGGGCCTGCGAGGCTTGCGCCGCCAGGATCGTTTCCGATCGGCCGGCGGCGGTGACGTCCGCGGCCAGGGTGGAGATGAAGATCACAAGGCCCAGCCAGACGAATCCGTGTCTCATGATGCCTCCTACAGACGAATCCCTAAATATCAAATATAATTATAACAGATCATCATCTTTCGTGGTGAGGGAATTACTGTCTTGAACGGGCGTCAGCGCACAAGCGTGATCTTCCGCGAAACGGTATGTCCGTCCAACTTGGCCCGTACCAAGTAGATACCGCTCGACAGGGCCTGCCCGTGGTCGTCGCGGCCCTCCCAGACCAGGGCGGCCTTTTCGCCGCGGAGGGGCCCGCGGTGCAAGAGGGCGACCCGCCGGCCCCGCAGGTCGTGGATCGCCACCTCGGCCTCGGCCGCTCCGCCGCGGGGCAGATCCAGCAGGATCGTCGTGCGCGGATTGAAGGGATTCGGGCGGGCGCTCAGGGACACGGCCGGGCGTGGCGGTCCGTCGGGCCCCTCGATGGCGGTGGCGGCGCCGGCGTAGACGGTCTCGCTGACGGTCAGGACGACCGATTCGGCGTAGGTGGACGCACGCACCTGCACGTAGCGGTAGTTGTTGGGCGCGGGGACGGGCGGTGCGGCGTCGGCCGGCTGCCACGATTCCCACTCGATCATCGCGAGATCGTCGAACCAGCTCATGGCGGTGCCCGTGGCCGGGGGCTCGGTGCCGCAGCGAATATCGAAGTAGATGGCGTTGTAGGGGGTCGTCAGGTCCACCCACTGGCGGGTCCAGTCGCAGTCGCCGGTGAAGCGATCGGCCAGATCGGTGCTGCTCAGAGGCGTCGTCGAGTAGCGGTTCACGTAGAAGCGCAACATGATGCGCGCCTCGGCCGCGTTCTCGGCGTGCAGCCAGCCCAGGGCCGAATGCTCGCGCGTGGGATCGCAGGGGAGG
>Ga0180436_10006533_pt1 | contig 10128 bp, 7 predicted proteins | sample SS_ome_2_FD_132434 | JGI IMG/M metagenome (GOLD analysis project Ga0180436, IMG submission 132434) | Hypersaline lake sediment archaeal communities from the Salton Sea, California, USA - SS_3_S_2 metaG | ecosystem: Environmental > Aquatic > Non-marine Saline and Alkaline > Hypersaline > Sediment...
CTCGGGGGCGGTATCATGCAGATTGAAGCGCTGGTACCGCAGGCGGAAACGCTCCGGTACGCAATCGATCTCCGATCCATAACGGCCGGTACCGGGAGTTTTGAGCTCGAGTTTGATCACTATGACCCGGTTACCGGAAAAATCGCGCAGGATATCATCGCCACCTCGCAGCACGAATCGCACGACGAATAGTGCGTCCCGTGCGTCGCCGCGCGGCGTTATGCCCGCGGCGGCGTGCGCTCCTCTATAGCAGTGTATGACCGGTGACCCAGGATATTCTTATACGCCGGTCGGATAATTCTTCCACCGCTCACCAGCTCCTCCAGCCGATGAGCACACCATCCGGATACACGGGCTACCGCAAAAATCGGCGTATAGAGCTCTTCCGGAATACCAAGCATCGAGTAGACGAATCCCGAATAGAAATCCACGTTCGGTGCGATCGTATGGCTGCTCTTTCTCGTTTCGCGAAACACCTGCGGAGCCAGTTCAGCAACGTTTTTATAAAGCGTCATCTCCCGATCGTTCCCGCTTTCCGTGGCGAGTTCGCAGGCTTTCTTCTCGAGGAGAACCGCCCGCGGATCCGAGAGCGTGTATACCGCGTGCCCAACACCGTAGATCAAACCGGTTCGATCATACGCTTCCTTGTTGAGTATGCGACGAAGGTACGCGGCGATTTCGTCCTGGTCCGACCAATCCTCGACGTGGGTTTGTATATCGCGCATCATGGATCGGACTTTTGCGGCGGCCCCTCCGTGCTTCGCACCCTTCAGCGATCCAACACCGGCCGAAATCGCGCTGTATGTGTCGGTCGCAGCGGACGAAACAACGTGAATCGTAAAGGCGCTGTTGTTACCGCCGCCGTGCTCCGCATGGAGGACCAGCGCCAGGTCGAGTGTCTCCGCCTCGAGCGACGAATACCCTCGATCCGGCCGAATCATCGAGAGAAAGTTTTCCGCCGTCGACAGTGAGGGATCCGGCGAGTGGATGTACAGACTCTCGTTGTGAAAGTAATGGCGTTTCGCCTGGTATCCGTAGGCCACCATCGTCGGAAACCGGGCGATCAGCTCGATCGATTGGCGCAGCACGTTTCCGATCTCCAGATCCTCCGCTCTCGGATCGTAGGAGTAGGCCGCAAGCACCGATCGCCCAAGCTTATTCATGACATCGTTGCTCGGTGCACTCAGAATCATATCTTCAGTAAAACCGTCGGGAAGATTTCGTTTTCGACCGAGCAGCTCTTTAAAATCCTGCAGACGATCTGCATCCGGCAGTTCGCCGAAAAGAAGGAGATACGACACCTCCTCAAAACCGAACCGCTTATCCGCCTGGAAGCCGTTTACGATATCCCGGAGGTCGATACCGCGATACGAGAGGCGCCCCTGGTCGGGAACCCGCTCCTGGTCGTCGATTACATATCCATGAACCTCACCGATCTCCGTAAGACCGATGAGCACACCCGTTCCGTCGTCGTTCCGAAGGCCCCGCTTTGTGTTGTAGCGTCGATGCAGTTCCGGATCGATCGAGTTCTTGTTCTCCGCCAGCGGCGTGTGTAGCGTTAGAAATTCTTGCTCATTCATAGTGCTGCGCGAGTGTATCATGCCCGCGATCGTCGGACAATCGCTCGTATATGAGTTCGTATATACTATGCCCCTTGGCAATCCCTTTTCGCTCGAACGCCGTGGTTGGACGCCAGTCTACCGGTGGCGCAAACCGATCGTACCGGTTTTGTACAAGATCGGAAGAATCAAGGACTTCACGCATCTGCAGTGCGTAATCCTCCCAGTCGGTTACGAGATAGAGGTATCCCTCCGGGCGAAGAAGCGGCGCCACCATCTCCGGGAAGCCGGGGCGAACCAGTCGTCGTTTATGGTGTCGTTTCTTGGGCCAGGGATCGGGGAAAAAGAGATGAATCCCCGATAGAAACCCGGGAGCGAGTACGGTTTCACACAGGAGTACCGCGTCGGTTTCCACGATCCTGACGTTTTTTAGATCCCGCCGTTCGATCTCGCTCAGCAACTTGCCTACACCCGGTTTGTGAACCTCCACACCGAGGTAGTTTATGTCGGGAAACCGCGTTGCCAGTTCGGCAAGCTCGTATCCCATTCCGAATCCGATATCGAGAACGACGGGGTTTTTCCTCCGGGACTCACCAAAGAGATTACGAGGATCGAGCCGCTCCACCGTCTCGTCCGTGTATAGGCAATACCGGTCGTGCAAACGTTCATAGGCGTTTCGTTGGTGCGGGCTCATTCGGGAGGTGCGAACGACGTAACTGCGGTTTCTCCGCATCGGCGATTGTTCCACGGATATGTACTCCTACAACAGTTGCGACAAGCGCCCGAGGATATATTCCGATTTTTCTCGTAGCGAAACTTGACCTGTATCAAGAAGCAAAACGTTTGGCCGGTTTGGATCGAGGCGCACGCTGCCGCCGGAGTTTCGAATCAGCGCCAGAACACGATCCGCCGAGATCAACGCGACACGCCGAAACTCCACCTCCATCGTGCCTCGTCGTTCCCTCATGGATCCCACGTGAAGCCGACGTCCGAGTATTCGGATCTCCGACAGTGCCAGCAGACTGAGAACCTCCTCGGGCATCGGACCAAAACGGTCTTCTACCTCCGCCACGAGAGAATCGAGCTCCGGCTGGTCAGCCACAGCGGCGATTTTTTTGTATACCTCCATCTTTTCCATCGCCTCTTCGATATAGTCGTCCGGAATAAATCCACTGTATTCGAGCTCCAGGTAGAGTTCGTCCCCCTGGTCGTCCTGGGACTCCTCGCGCTCACGAATCGCCTCGTCGAGCAGACGAATGTAGAGATCGAATCCAACCGACAGGATATCACCGCTCTGCTGGCTGCCGAGGATATTGCCGGCACCACGCACTTCGAGATCCTTGAGCGCGATCTTGAATCCGCTGCCGAGATCGGTAAAATCGCTGATTATGCGAAGTCGTTTCATCGCTAGTTCCGACAACGCCCGGTCTTCGGGATAGAACAGATATGCGTGGGCAACACGATCGCTCCGACCCACGCGTCCACGAAGCTGGTAGAGCTGCGAGATACCGTACATATCCGCGCGATCAATGATTATCGTATTTACGTTGGGAATATCGATGCCGTTTTCGATAATCGTCGTCGCAACAAGCACCTGAAACCCCTCGTGAACAAAGCGGTGCATGATATCTTCCAGCTCCGTAGAGGACATTTTTCCGTGGGCGGTCTCTACCATCGCTTCGGGAACAAGTTGTTCGATGAACCTGCGTACGTTCTCGAGCGTTTCCACACGATTATGAAGAAAAAATACCTGACCGCCCCGGGATATCTCGGTCCGTATCGCCTCCGCCACCGTTTCCTCGTTGAACTCGGCGATCACCGTTTCGATCGGGTGTCTATTGTGCGGTGGCGTGGTGAGCAGGGACATATCTCTGATCTTAAGCAATGACATGTGGAGAGTCCGTGGGATCGGTGTCGCCGTGAGCGTAAGGCAGTCCACGTTGGTCTTCATCTCCTTGAGTCGTTCTTTTGCTTTGACCCCAAATCGCTGCTCCTCATCGATTACGAGAAGACCGAGATCTCGAAATCGCACATCACGCTGAAGCAATCGGTGTGTACCAACCACGATGTCGACCTCACCGGAATGGAGCCGTTCCAGCGTAGCTCGCTGGTCTTTTTTAGAGACAAAGCGGGACATCATCGTTACCGTTACCGGGTACGACTCGAAGCGCTGAAGGATCGTCTCGTAATGTTGTTCCACAAGAATTGTGGTAGGTGCCAGAAGCGCGACCTGTTTCCCGCTCGTTACCGCTTTGAAAGCGGCGCGAAGCGCAACCTCGGTTTTTCCATACCCCACATCGCCGCAAATGAGACGATCCATCGGTTGTGGCTTTTCCATATCGTCCTTGATTTCGGCAATACAGCGGAGCTGATCGATCGTTTCTTCGTAGGGAAACGCCGATTCAAACTCGAGCTGCCACTCCGTATCCGGGGGAAAGGCATACCCCGTGACTTTGGATCGACGGGAATACAGTGATATCAGACGGTCCGCCAGGTCTTCGACGTTTTTTTTGACGGACCCTTTCCGTTTTTCCCAAGACTTACCCCCGATCGTGTCCAGACGGGGTGCGCTGCCGCCGGTACCGATATAGCGCTGGACGAGGTTTACCTGCTCTATCGGAACAAACACCATCTCTTCTCCGGCGTATTCGAGACGAATGTAATCGCGTTCGTTGGCGCCGGTACTCATCCGCTGAATACCCCGGAATACACCAATCCCGTGGTTCAGATGAACGACGAAATCTCCCTCTTCCAGCTCCACGAAGGTATCGATCGCTCGACTTTCCACGCGCTTCACGCTCGCCGGTGCGCGTTTTCGCCGTCCGAAAATCTCGTTCTCCTGGATTACCGCCTCACCCTGCTCCGGAAGCGCGAACCCTCCGGATACGCGTCCCACTTCCATGGATAGCTCATAATCCGCGAGGAGATGGGATATTCGCGTTCGTTGCGTTTCCGTATCGACCAGTATCGTTACTCGGTTACCCCCGTGAATCAGAGAGCTGATTTCTTCTTTGAGAAAGGAGATGTTGCCGAAGAACGATCGCGGAGGATCGCACGCAAATCGGAGAGACTCACCATCACGGCTGTCGGCCAACGACTCGATCCAGATAGACCGGTCCGATACACCGTCCGCTAATTCATCAAAATCGGACGAGACGCGTCGGGGGTGTGGGAGCGGTCGAAACGGATATTCCTGGCGATACACCGTTTCGTACTCTCGACGTACCGTTTCCGAGATTGCTTGGAGACGTTGACGGTCGACCCAGACCACGATTGTGCCGGGGAGAACGTAATCGAGTATCGTCGCTTCGTCGATAGCCGCGGCCCATTCAGCGTCGGGAAAGTCCTCGTTCTCGAGAACCGATTCAAAAGCGTCCTTCCTGGATCTGATCTCTTCCCACTCCCCGGAAATCGCACCGATCTCCTGTCGGAGCGACGGAGTCCAGAGAAGCTCCCGAATGGGATAGATCAATATCGACGCCACACGAGCAATCGATTGTTGCGTGAGCGGATCAAACCGTCGAATCTCGGCAACGTCGTCATAATCGAGGACGATGCGACATGCCGTGTCCTCGCCCGCCACAAACACATCGATAACTTCACCGCGAACGGCAAACTCTCCGTGAACGCTGACTTTTGGAACGCGCCAATATCCCATCTCCGTGAGCGTACGAGAGAGATGGGAGGGATCGATCGACGCTCCCCGCCGTATGGACAGCTTCTTTTGTAAACTGCGTCGTGGTGATACCGTGTTCTGTATGAGTGCCCGCACGGGAGCAATCACCACGGACCGGTCCTCGTCGGAGAGATCTATCAGCGCCCGCATCCGCTCGCCCCAGACCGGAGAGTTTTCCGAGGGCGAAGCGTACGCACGTGTTCCGTATGACGGCAGCACGCGTGGTGTCACGCCGAACAGTTCGAGATCCATTTGCAACCGCGTTACGTCACGCTCATCCGGCGTAACCACCAGAATCGAGCCGATCGACTCGCGGACGACCCTCGAAAGGACGTACCCCAGGAATCCCGATTTCGGCCCACGCACCGTTAGCGGAAAACCCCGGGAACGGATACGAGAGGCGAGTTTTTTCATCGTTTCACTGGTCCGGAAGACGTCGTCCAGACGCTTGGCCAGTAAGGTTTTATCTCTATCGGCCGACATTATTATTGGAGCGGTCTAGTGATACGAAGAAGAATAGTACCCTTGTTATTCGCGCTAATACCTGTATCGATTTTTCCCGCGAACGGACAGGAATTGTCTCTTCGCATTAACCTTTACGATGAGCAGGTTTATTTCCCCGATTCCGAGATTCAGATTCACGTTACGCTCGAAAACGATTCACCTCGGGCGGCAACCTTTCAACTCGCCACCGAACGGCTGTTTAACGTCGAATTCGAGGTGCGAACCGCGGAAAACGAAACGTTGCCTCCGTCGGACCAATTTACCATAGCCCGAAACCGTGATCAAGTTTTCTATCGGACGGTAACACTCGAGCCGGGCGAGAGACTCAGTTTTGTCGAACCACTTGCAACCTACGTTGCTATTCCGGCCAGCGGTATGTACACGGTGCAGGCGCGATTTTATTCCGGTCTGCAGCGCTACGACGTTGGAGCTGCTATCCATTCGAATCCGATTTCTTTACATGTCCGTCCGGGTACGACGCCTGTAATTCGCCGGGAACAACGGGTAGCGACGATTGTAGAGGAACGCCTGCGTCGAGAGGACCTGAGCCCCGATCAGGTTGTGTCCTACACGCTCTCGGCTTTGCAGTCCCAGAACTGGGAACGCTTTTTCTTGTACCTTAATCTTGAACGTCTGTACCGATCGGTTCCAACGCGGAACAATTCCTATATTCGACTCAGTGAGCAGGAACAGCTCGATACTCTTTCCTCGTATCGTCGTGAGTTGGAAGATCGTGCATCCGGCAACGCGGAGCAACTGGTCATTGTTCCCGACGAGTTCGAAATTCTGCAAACCTCATATACTCCGACGAGCGGTACAGTTCGCGTTATGATGTATTTTGATATGCGCACCTTTCGTGAACGACGCGAGTACGTCTACGACCTCGAACGCCGCAACGGCTACTGGGAAATCGTGGACTACACGGTTATGTCTCTGTCAAACGAGGCGCTTCCGCAATGAAGTTCATGCTCGTCAGTGAATCGACCACCCTCAAGCCGTTTCTCCAGAAGCATTTTGCCATGCAGCAGGCCGAGGTGATTCACTACGACAATCCGATAAAGGCGATGGATAATCTCGATGAGGTTGATCCGTCGGTCGTCCTTTTCTCAGCCACAGATTTTCCGCGACACTGGAAGCCGTTTCTTATCTTCCTCAGAAATACCTATGGACGCCACGAGTCGGTGTTTATCCTGCTCATCGGAGAATCCTTCAGTGAAGAGGAGGCCGCCAAAGCGGAACACCTTGAAGTAAACGCCGTGGTTGACGAGGATCTTTCCAATCAACGCGCGGTGGAACGCATACGAGGGATTATCACCCGGTATAGGCATGACAGCGATGTGCGTCGCGCGATTCGATACCTACCGGGGACTGAAGATGGAATACGATTTGCGTTTACGAATCCCTATACCTTCGAGATCATCGGCGGGCGCGTTGTTGATATCTCCACCGGCGGATTACGTATCGATCCGATAGATCCACGCGTTCTGGACACTCTGGACCCCGATACCGTCGTCACTGCGGCATCTCTGCGTCTGGGCGACGCTATTCTCGGAGTAAAGTTGCGGCTGGTTCGCGCCGTCGAAACAGCAGCCTTTGAATACATAGATCTGCCGCTCGAGACGGAGCAGACGATCGCAGATTTCATCACGAAACTCGTCGCAACCGCCTTTGAAAACTCCGAGGAAAACGAAGCGCAGGAAGTCAGCCTCGAGTAGGCTCCTGTTTACTCTTCCGTCAACCGGGGATGTTCCGGGTGTTCGTCGACGATCGGAATCCAGACGCTTCGGTCATCGGTGGTAGGCAGCGAATCAATTTCCGATACGGCGGATTCCAGGTCCGCCTGCAGGCATCGATGGGTTGTTACTACAACAGGCACTTTGTCGTGAGAATCTTCGGCTTGCTCATGTTGTACGAGGCTCGCAATGCTGATCTCCCTGTCACCGAGAATCTTGCTGATTTGTGCGAGTACGCCGGGCTTGTCCAGTGCCATGATACGGAGATAAAACCGCGAAATCGTCTGCTGCGCCGCAATCTGCTTCGTATCGGTATTCGTGTCCGGCCAGAACGCGGTGGTCGAGAATACCGCTGGAAACGTGCCGAGTCCTATCGCCAGGAGGTCCGCAAGTACGGCGCTTGCTGTGGCGCGCCCACCGGCACCGCGTCCGTAGTACAGCGTGTGCCCTGCGGCATTTCCATACACGCTCAGCGCGTTGAAGGGCCCGTTCACCCATGCCAGAGGATGCTCCCGCGAAAAAAACGCCGGACGCACCCACAAGCTCACACCGTGATCGATCCTGTGTGCCGCGGCGATGAGCTTGATAACGTATCCAAGTTCACTTCCAATACGAACATCGATCGTCTCAAGGTTATGGATTCCCCGTACTTCTATTGAATCAAAATCGACGGCCGTACCAAAGGCAAGAGATGTCATGATCGCGATCTTGTGGGCCGAGTCGACGCCCTCCACGTCCAACGTAGGATCTGATTCCGCAAGACCGATCTCCTGGGCCTTTTTCAGCGCTTCCGGGAACGTGAGACCGCGTTGAACCATATTCGTAAGAATGTAGTTGCTTGTACCGTTTACGATTCCGTAGAGTGCGTCGATTCGGTTTGCCAGGAGACCGTCGGTTATCGCTCGGATTATCGGGATACCACCGCCACAACTCGCCTCAAACGCGATCGAGAGTCCCCGTTCCCGAGCGTAGGCGAAGAGCTCGCGACCGTGATGTGCAAGAAGCGCTTTGTTTGCAGTGACGACGTGTTTTCCCGCCTCCAGCGCTCTCGTAATGAGACGTTTTGCATAATCGAGACCACCTACGAGTTCAATAATTATATCTATCGAAGGATCATCGAGAAGTTCTGTATCGTTGTCCCGAAACAGGGTATCGGGCAACCCCAGATGCTTGGCATGATCAAAGGAACGGTTGAATATCCCGGCGAGTTCGATATCGATTCCGCTCCGTTGAGAGATCGCCTCCCGATCCTCGAGAAGAAGTCCCGCCACGGCCCCGCCGACGGTGCCACACCCTACAAGTCCCACACGGAGACGTTTTTTTATTGACATGCGCGGCATGGTACGGAATCGCGCGAGATCGTGTCAATAAATACTGTCCACCACTGTGCAGGTGAGAAAAAAAACGTGGGTGAGCCGGTATCACCCGAACGCGTTGCGATTCGCCTTCACGGAACTGATGGGTGAGGCGGGACGAATGTGGGAACTCGTGCCGAAGGATCGCCGGGTTCTGCGTACCGACAAGCATGCCACCTACCCGGGTTCGCTGTCGTCCGTGGAACCGGGAGAGCCACGCCGACGTGGCGGGGATCGGCCGCACAATGGTGAAACGGGCGCGGCGACGGCTATTTACCGAAGGGCGTTTATTTCGCGATCCCGACTGCACCATGTGCCTCGACAGGTGTGGGCGGATAGGATTCCGACGCCGGAGCGGCAAAATCGCATCAATCGGCGGTTAACTCCCGCCTACTGTCTGAGTTACGTCCCGTATACCTGCACGGTGGTGGACAGTAATAGACCTTTACAGTCCGGTCCGGTTCCAATAAAGTCCTAGTTCCTGTAAGGAGGCATGTATGTTTGAGGGTGTTTACACCGCACTGATCACTCCCTTTTCTGCGGACGGTGCAGTTGACGAGACGGCTCTGCGAAGGATTGTCAATCAACAAATTGATGGTGGAGTTTCCGGTCTTGTCCCGGTTGGTACAACCGGAGAAAGTCCCACCGTGAGCCATGACGAAAATATTGATATTGTACGAATAGTAATCGAGGAGGCTCGCGGGCGCGTTCCTGTCATCGCCGGTACCGGTTCGAACAACACCTTTGAGGCGATCGATATGACACGGCGAGCAAAAAACCTCGGCGCAGACGCTAGTTTGCAAGTTGCGCCGTACTACAATAAACCCTCCCAGGAAGGATTCTATCGCCATTTTTCGACAATCGGCGACGAAGTCGATCTTCCGATGGTCGTTTACAATATCCCCGGACGAACCGGAAAGAATATCGAAACAGAAACGCTTCTTCGAATGACCTCCCACCGCAATATAGTGGCGGTAAAAGAAGCGAGCGGAAGTATTCCGCAAATGATGGACGTCGTTGCCGGCGTGCCTGAGGACTTCTCCGTGCTGTCCGGAGACGACAATCTTGCTCTTGCATTGACGTTGCTCGGCGGACGCGGAGTTGTTTCTGTCGCAAGCAATCTCGTTCCCAGCGACATGTCGCGAATGATCCGACTCGCACTCGATGGCGACGTTGCCGCTGCTCGTGCCGAACACTATCGTTTACTTCCGCTGTTCAAAGCGGTATTCCTCGATACGAATCCGATTCCGATCAAGTATATGATGCATCGAGCTGGTTTCTGCGAAAACTCATATCGGCTA
>Ga0180436_10006534_pt1 | contig 10128 bp, 8 predicted proteins | sample SS_ome_2_FD_132434 | JGI IMG/M metagenome (GOLD analysis project Ga0180436, IMG submission 132434) | Hypersaline lake sediment archaeal communities from the Salton Sea, California, USA - SS_3_S_2 metaG | ecosystem: Environmental > Aquatic > Non-marine Saline and Alkaline > Hypersaline > Sediment...
CCGAGGTCGGTAAACATATTGATCTGCGTAAACTGGATTACCTGATTGCCTCGCATCAGGACCCTGACATCATAGCTTCACTCTCAAGCTGGGTTTCCCGTACCGATGCGAGAATAGTCTGCTCGCGGTTATGGGCACGTTTTCTGCCGCATCTTTTGCCTGGTTACATGGGGCAACAGGTGGCATCACGCTGTCTTGCCCTGCCGGACCAGGGTGGCGATATCCCAATGGGAGACGCTGTCATCAAGGCCATACCAGCACACTTCCTGCATTCCGTCGGTAACTTCCAGTTCTATGACCCTGTTAGCAAGATTCTTTTCTCGGGCGACATGGGGGCTTCAATTGTTGATGAGGGGCCGGATAAGCCGGTTGAGGACTTTGCTGCACATGTACCCAGCATGCTTGGTTTCCACCAGCGTTACATGTGCTCGAATAAGGTCTGCCGCCTGTGGGCGAACATGGTTCGTGACATGGATGTCGAAATGATCGTGCCTCAGCATGGTCGGCCATTTAAGGGCAAGGCCATGGTGGCACAGTTCCTCGACTGGATTTCAGGGCTGGAGTGTGGCGTCGATCTGATGACCCAGGAAAATTACAAAATGCCCTGATAGTAGTCGGGCATGTTGCATAAAAAAGCGTGACCAAAGTGTCACGTTTTTTTTGCGACCTTCCATTGAGTGCTGGATCACTGACTAATGAGAAAAAGCCATTCCTTATCGAATCAAAATCGGATCTTTGTTTTAGCTGGATGAAAATACTTTGTTAGGCAGTGAACTGGCTGCTGCAATTGGATAAGAGCATTTCTCCTGTTCATTATTAATTGCAGGAATTTACAATCAATGACTATGAAGATCGGTGCCACCAGTTGTGGTGGCACCGATGATTAGAGAGTTTTAATATTTCTGTCTAGTGAGGCCCGCCCTGCATGTGGTGGATCGGGTTGCCATCAACAGCGATCGCCCTCTTGTTCTCGAGCTTCTTGATCTCCTCTTCCGACAGCTTCGGCCGGTCCACCTTGATAGTCAGCTTGTTGAGCTTGGCCGTCAGCGGGAATGGTGGCTTGTAATCCGCGTCATTGACGCCGGTCAGGGTGTCGGAGCCGACATCGAAGGCCTCGTCCCACTGCAGAATGATCGGCAGGGTGTGCTTCATCGGCTTGCTGTCGACCACCTTGCCGTTCACTTTGAGTGTGCCGGTACCACCCTGACCAACACCGCTCATGTTGTTGTAGAGGAGGGTTTCTGCACCCAGGCCATCATATTTAAAGTCGAACTCTACGGTATGGCGACCAGGGGGCAGCGCCTCTGGACCTTCCCACTTGATGCGTTTCAGGTTGATCAGATTCCAGAGGAACACCGGCTTACCCTCTAGCAGGTAGAAGCCGTAGCCGGCAAAACGCCCACCGGAGGTAAGGATCATACCCTCGGCGCCACCTTTAGGAACCTCGATGTCCGCAGTGATGGTATAGGAGCTGTTCAGCAGTCCTGGCGAGTCGCCCTGTGGCAGCCCAGTCATCGGATGGGTATAGACAAACTCGTTACGACCGGCGGTGATGTTGGGGCGCGGCTTCCCAAGACGGTTGGCTACTGAGGCATCCAGTGGGAACACCTGGAACTTCTTTGCCTCCTCAACGAACAGCGCCTTGAGCTCCTTCACCTTATCCGGGTACTTATCGGCGATATTGTTGGACTGGGTGAAGTCCTCGTTGAGATTGTAGAGCTCGAGCACCTGGTTGTTCAGTGGATCCGGATTGGGTGTGCCGAAGGCCTCCCAGGGCGCACGGTTCACCTTGGTGGCGAGCAGCCAGCCTTCATGATAGAGCGCGTACTGGCCCATCATCTCGAAGTACTGGGTCTTGTGCCGGGACGGCGCCTTGGCGTTCTCCTTGTCGAAGGTGTAGGCGAAGCTGGTACCCTCGATGGGCGCCTGCTTGATGCCATCCACATACTCGGGGGGCTGAATGCCAGCGACTTCCAGGATAGTAGGCGTCACGTCGATCAGGTGCATGAACTGCTCGCGCAGACCGCCCTTGTCCTTGATCCGCGCAGGCCAGGAGACGGCCATGTTCTGGCGAATGCCGCCAAGCCTGGAGGCGTTCTGTTTGAACCAGGTGAACGGCGTGTCGAAGGCCCAGGCCCAGTGGGCCGACATGTGGTTGTAGGTCTCCTCGGTTCCCCACACGTCGTACCACTTCATCTGGGTTTCCGCCGGCATCTGGGTGACGCCGTTGAAATAGGCTACCTCGTTGGGCGTGCCCAGCAGGCCGCCCTCGGCACTGGTGCCGTTGTCACCGTTGATGTAGATGACCAGCGTGTTGTCGAGCTTGCCCATGTCGTCAATCGTCTGGATGACCCGGCCGATCTCGTGATCGGTATAGGCCGCGTAGGCAGCAAAAACCTCGACCTGTTTGATGAAGAGCTTTCTCTCCGTGTCCGTCAGCTCATCCCAGGGCTTGAGTACATCCTTCGGCCAGGGCTCGAGCATGGCATCCGCGGGGATGACGCCGAGCTTTTTCTGATTCTCGAAGATGCGTTCGCGCAGCTTCTCGTAGCCATCGTCGAACAGCTTCATCGCGCTGATCTTCTCTACCCACTCTTTAGTCGGGTGGTGAGGCGCATGGGTGGCGCCGGGCGCGTACTTGACGAAGAACGGCTTGCTAGGGTCGACCTGATTAAGACGGTTAATATGATCTATGGCGTCATTGGCCATGCCGGTCACAAGGTTCCACTCAGGATCGCCCTTGAAGGGGTAGATCTGGGTGGTGTTACGGAACAGGTTCGGCTGCCACTGGTTCGCGTCGCCACCGACGAAACCATAGAAATATTCGAAGCCCATACCGGTCGGCCACTTATCAAATGGACCAGCCTGGCTGGCGGCGAAGGCTGGCGTATTGTGGTTCTTGCCGAACCAGGACGTAGCATAGCCATTGTCCTTCAGGATGCGGCCGATCGTGGCCTTGTCCTCGGGAATAATGCTGTTGTATCCGGGGTAGCCGGTGGATTGCTCCGAGATCACACCAAACCCCACCGAGTGGTGGTTGCGACCGGTGATCAGTGCCGCCCGCGATGGTGAACACAAGGCGGTGGAGTGGATGTTGTTGTAGCGAAGTCCCTCGTTGGCAACCCGGTCCAGCGAAGGCGTGGGGATCACGCCCCCAAAGGTGCTTGGCACGCCAAATCCGGAATCATCCGTGATGATGAGCAGGACGTTGGGCGCATCTTTGGGTGGCACAATCCGGGGGGGCCACCACGGTTTAGATTGTTGTGCATTCTCCTTGATGACGCCGCCAAAAGCCGGCGGTGGTGCTGGCAGCTCCTTACCTTCAATGGTGGTTGTCGCACCCGGTTCGCCTATAGTGCCGGTTACTTCAGGCTTTGCCGCCGCCACTCCCCAGACAATGAGGCTCACCAGCAAGAGTGTAAGAGTGTTTCGCCATGGTCGGCAAAGCGATCGTTTGTTTAAGGACTTGGAGCGCATGACTGATTCCTCTTGTCTAGTATGAACAGGTGGTTTTGTGATGATGCGGCTTGTCGAGCGAAAAGCCTTGGGACCAGCGACACGCCTGTAGTCGGGCTTCCAGTAAGCCCACTCGATAGCGTAAGGCGTGACCTTCAGGTTTCGGGGAGTGAAGGTTTGCCAAGACGTGGTCCATAGTGTCTTCCTTCAGTGTGGCAAGGTTCGTGGAAAGGGCTTGCGGATTTTATGGAATATACCGCATTTCAATCCTATCGAATTGATAATTCGCGACAATCTGATTTCGAGCTGGAGGCCAGTTAGCCCGCTGGGTTCTGTTCGCGCCACTCGGTTGGGGTGATCCCGGACCAGCGGCGGAAGGCGCGATTGAAAGACGCGGATTCCGCGTAACCTAGAACAAACGCGATAGCCGCGATCTGCATGTGGGTGTCTCTGAGCAACTGCCGGGCAACCTCGTAACGGGCTGCGGCCAGCAAGGTATTGAAGGTCGTCCCTTCGGCACTTAGCCTGCGATTGAGGGTGCGGGGGTGGACTGCGAAGAGTTCTGCGACCGCCTTTAAGTCGATGCCCGCCGGGCCGGATCCGGTGATGAGCAACCGATGTAGCAGCCGACGTACCTTGTTTTCAAGCAGCTTGGCGTCACTAGACCCTCCCAGATTCTCCAGCTCTCGAAGCGCCCTGGCATAGGCAGCCGCGTCTGCGCCGGGTAGCGGCCGGGTTAGATCGGTGGATGGAAAGACAATCGCCGAAAAATCCGCTTCAAAACACAGGGGGGCACGAAAAATCCGCTCAAAGAGATCGATCTGCTCAGGCGGTTTACGGAAAAGGTGGACCTTGGTGATCTTCCATTCCTTGCCTGCTAACTCCGACAGGACATTTCGAGCAATGATCATCGCGGCGTCATAGATATGTTCAGTTCCGCTTGCCTCAGGGCAAAACAGGGTATAACCGAACATCGCGTTGCCATTGGACGTCCATAGCGATGGTACGGCTCCACGGTCGTGCAGATGAAAGTGCAGTATCAGCGCATTTATTGCAGTGCCGAGATCGGGTGCAAAACGAAGCGCCTCTCCCAGCACGCCCAGTACATTCAGGCCCAGGCGGCGTCCGAGTTCCAGACCAGGATAGGGTTGCCCCGTGACGGCCGAGGTATGGGCCAACAAGTGGCCCACGGCTGCGAAGTCGATGGTGTTTTCTGGATTCGAGAACAATCTGGGATCGCATCCAGCATCCCGGATCACCGCATCGGCATCCAGCCCATGGTCTGCAAGCAGTCGGGGCAGACCAAGTAATGGCGCCAGTCGCACGCTACCCTCTGTAACCAGGCCCGCTTCAGCCAGACGACAGGGAGAAATTGACATACGCGTCTCCGAGATCATGAGACAAAGAGTATCGACCGAAAAGATCCTTCAAGACAACGGTGTGGAGGTATAAGCCAGCTTTTATTTTTACTGTCTGCTATTGACTAAGCGCAACCCAGGCTGTTTCAGGGTGAGGTAACCGATTCTGTCCTGAAACAGATGCCCTGGGGACCTGAAAAAAAATCGGTTTTTGGGCCATAGCAGATATTCATTCAGCAATTTTTTATAAAAAACGGTCAGCGTTCCAGGTACTGTAATTTATCCTCGACACCATCCCATTCTGCCGCATCGGGTAAGGGGTCCTGTTTCTCATTGATTACTGGCCATTGCTCAGCCAGTTCGGCGTTTAATTCAAGAAACTTTTCCATTCCATCCGGCAGATCATCCTCGGCATAAATGGCCTCGGCAGGACACTCAGGCACGCAGACATCGCAGTCGATACATTCCTCGGGATTGATGACCAGGAAGTTGGGGCCTTCGTGAAAGGCGTCTACGGGGCATACCTCGACGCAGTCAGTGTACTTGCAGCGTATGCAGTTGTCAGTTACCACATATGTCATGCTATGCCTCCTAATTAAGATGACGGTGCCTGAGAACTTTATCTCAGATTAGTATTCAATGCCCAGTGAGAAAATGAGCTTGTAGTCATTTGACTCGGGTACCGTACCATCAGCATTCGCAGTCGGGTCCCTGATGTGATCCCAGACCAGGGAGATATCGAAGTCCAGCCAGCTGAGTAGTTCTGTTTCAAAAGTGGCCATGGCGTGATGTGTGTAGGTGCCTGATGCCTCGTTCAGTAACTTGAACTGGTAGTTGCCGGTGAAGTCAATTCTCCGGGTCAGGCTCGTTTCATAAGTTGAGCCTGAAACCAGGGCAAGCGTTGAGGTTTCGTCATCCTCGCCAGCCTCGACTGATTCGAACTGCGTGTTCTGGTACGCAATGCCCGTACCGATAGTCCACTCGGTTTTTGAAGTATCTATGAGCTGGTAACCGAAACCTGTACCCACGGAATACTGATCCTTGATATTCTGGAAGACATCTTGGAAATATTCACCGAAGACCGGGCGCAGATAAAACTGCCGGGAGCGAAAAACATCGTAGAAGGCGTTGATACGGTTGTTATCAGCGGTAACGACATTCTGGGCCTTCGAATACTGTGTTAGCGAGGTCAGCACAAAACGGTTGTCTGCCGTGCGGCGACGGATATCTGAAGTGCCAGAGAAATTTGTCTGTTCCGTATTCCCTGCGGAAAGGTCCAGACCTAGGTTGATCTTAATTGACCACTTGTCAGCCTCGGAGAGGCCGCCGCTTGTGATTGATATCAGGTCGGATCTTTTAAAAACGCGTTGTGTCTCGCCCTGGGTAATAATGATCTGGTCTTTTGTAACCTCTAACAGACCATAAAAAGTCACTGGCCCATTCAGGCGTACACTCTTGATGCCTCCCCCCCGAATTTGATGGATGTCTTCCAGGTCAATCGTCAGGGTGTCAAGCTCATCACTATCGAATTCAAGTTCTTCGTTATATAAGACCTTGATTTCCCCCTTGAGCCATTCACCTGAGTTGAGCTGTACCCAGTCATAATTGTCTTTCGGTGGCATGAAATTTTGCCAGGGGTCAGATGGATCATCGGGTTTGAGTTCTACCTGTTCTGCTATTTCGTCTGCAAGATAGTCTTCTGATGGAACCTCCTCAAATTCATCTGACACCCTGATTCCATCTTCAGCAAAGCAGCTGAAGGGCAGGGAAAACAGAAAGATTAGGAAGGGAAGCAGTAGTATGCGTGACATCAGGATATTTCCTCAGGACTCATCTTCATCACTGGCTTCATACACGGCCATGATGGACTGGAGTTCAACGAGAAGAGCAGGTAAATATTCAGTGGGGATGCCTGAGAGATCTTCTGGCTGCTGTCCCTGTTCAAGTATTTCGATGACCTGATACACATGGGTGCAGCCCAGTTCACAGATCTGTAACACATAATCATCGATGGTCAGAGATATTTGTGGTTTTTCTATCACCATGGATGTCTATCTTACCGTCCGACCGGAAACAGTAAACCATAACGCTAATCGACACCGATACTGTGTTCGCGCATAAAGGCTGACAATTCTGCTGAGTCTGTAACGGGCGGTCTACAGCCCAGGCCTTCACAGATATATGCCGTAATGTTGCCCAGCGGTTTTTTCTCTGCCAGTCCCTCGGGTAGTTTGCTCGCATCGTTGGGGATGGCAAACAACAGCAGGCGAGGGCTGTAGCGTGTCTCGAGTTCATTTTTCAGAGGCGTGATTGTTTCTGTCTCACCACGAACCACGAGTAGTGTCGGCGGGTATAGCTGTTCTTCCAGGGCGTTGGCCAGGCAGGCATGTCCGCCGGGTGCCTGTTGCATGAGCTGGGTGCCAGCACGCAGGGTAGATTCCGCTGCGTCGAGATAACGGGTTTCACCCAGGAGATAGCCCAGGCGAAGTAGTGCACGGGCTGCGATGGCATTGCCCGAGGGCATGGCCTCATCGCCAAAGCTGCGTGGGCGTTCTATCAGTTGTTCATGGTCATCGGATGTGAAATAGAAGCCGCCCTGTTCTGAAAGGAAGTGACCAAGCAGGGTATCGGCCAGGTCCCGGGCAAATTGCAGGTGATTGGAATTCCATTGCCATTGCAGCGATTCGAGCAGGGCCTCGATCATGAAGGCATAGTCATCGAGGTAGGCATTCAGGTGCACGCGTCCATCCTTGCAGGCTGCTTTGAGTCGCCCGTCCACCCACATTGTTTCCTGGATAAATTCTAGTGCACGCATTGCGGACTGGGCAAACTCTGGTGCCTGCAGGTGTCTGGCAGCCTGCAGCATACCCCTGATCATCAGCGCGTTCCAGGAAGTGAGTATCTTGTCGTCCAGACCAGGCCTGGTGCGTTGTTCGCGTTCCTCGAATAGCCTTTTCTCTGCAGATTCAATCTGTTGCAACACATCATTTTCATTAAGGCTGAATGCCTGGCTTAGCTCCTCGGTTGATGTGTAAGTATGCAGATGCCATTTACCCTCGAAGTTTGGCTGTCGATCCAGGCCATATCGTGCCGCAAACAGGGGATAACTCTGATCACCGAGGATCATGGCCGCATCCTCGGGTTCCCAGTAGTAGAACCTGCCTTCTTCTCCCTCGGAGTCGGCATCCAGGGCGCAGTAATAACCCCCTGCGGGTGACTGCATCTCGCGCATAACCCAGCCCGCCAGTTTTCGTGCCGTGCGCGCAAACAACTCATCTCCGGTAGCGACATGAAGCTCTGATAACAGGCCAAGCAGAGGGCCATTGTCGTAAAGCATTTTTTCGAAGTGGGGAATCATCCACTGGTCATCGACCGAGTAACGGCAGAAGCCGCCCCCCAGTTGATCAAAAACTCCTCCCTCGGACATTTTCCTGAGGGTGAACCGCACAATATGCAGGGCCTGGTGATCTTCCTCGCTGAGTAGCCGGGTCGCCGCCCAGTGTCTTAGCAGGCGTTCCAGTGCGCCGACGTGTGGAAACTTGGGTGCCTGTCCAAGGCCCCCATGACGTTGGTCAAAATCCCGAGCCAGTTCCATGCGAGCGGCATCCAGGATGCTGCTGTCAGGGGCGGCTTCATGGCTGTTACCCTGGTAGATGCGCTCAAAGGTGTCGGCGAGCTGCTGGTTCTGCTGATCGATCTCACCCCGGTGTTGCATGAAATAGGCACTGACCTGAACCAGCAGTTCCCTGAATGCAGGCAGGCCATGACGAGGCTGGTCGGGAAAATAGGTGCCGCCAAAGAAGGGCAGCTGGTTGTCCGGGTTCAGGAACATGGTCAGGGGCCAGCCGCCATTACGCTGGGTAATCAGTGAATGGGCGGTCTGGTAAAGCTTGTCGAGGTCAGGGCGTTCCTCGCGGTCGACCTTGATGTTGATGAAGTGCTCGTTCATGACCTGGGCCGTAGCCTCATTTTCAAAGGACTCATGGGCCATGACATGGCACCAGTGGCAGGCCGAATAACCGATCGATAGCAGGATGGGCTTGTTTTCTTTTTTCGCCAGTTCCAGGGCATCTTCACCCCAGGGATACCAGTGCACGGGATTATCAGCATGTTGAAGCAGATAGGGGCTGGTGGACTGGGCAAGATGGTTCTGGCTCATGGCACATTTCCCGTTAGGAGATCGCAACAATATAGGGGCATAAGCTTCATAAATCTTTTTCCCATAACGAGCGAATGAGAATTTAGGCCTTAATAATGCCACGGGCTGGTTTCTACCCATTGTCGGGTCCAGGTAAAGGAAGGAGTTTCATGCTGTCCGTCGGGTATGCAACAAAGCCTTTCGCTGCTGAGATCGCGATGAAACAAATACCTGCAACCTTTATAGAGGGCCGGCCGCCGCGCCGCTGACAGGTCATGCCAAATATTCAGCAGAATGAACTGAAAACAAGTTGGGTTAGTGCTGGAGACATTAGTATCTGGCCAGCCTCCACGTTGCCGTGCTTCCCATCGATGGGGAGCGGGCGAATGCGCCAGGGAGTTGTTGTTTGCGCTGCTCAGTCGGATCCTGGTTTTCTCGACGATCCGGCTTCAGCCTCAGTTTTATCGTGGCACTGCCCACCATCCAGCATGTCATCACCCGGGAGTCTGGCGAGGGACTTCAGACGCAGGTGCAATGCTGCTTTCGCCATCAGGTGGGCGCCCACCGGAGCGGTGATGAACAGGAACAGGGTCACCAGCACTTCATGCAGGCTCAGGCCCTCCTCCTGGTGGCTGAAGAATACTGCCGAGGCAATTAGCAGGCTGCCCACGCCCAGTGTGGTTGCCTTGGTGGGCGCATGTAGGCGGCTGTAAAAGTCACGCAGCCGCAACAGCCCCAGAGAGCCAATGAGGATGAAGCAGCCGCCGATCAGGATCAACAACGAGACAATAATTTCCACCATGATTACATCACTCGATGATATCGCCGCGGGTGAGGAACTTACTCAGCGCAACAGTGCCGACGAAGCCGATCATCGCGATCAGCAGCGCGGCCTCGAAATACAGGTTGCTACCCAGGTGGATACCCAGCAGCACCAGCAGCGCAACGGTGTTTACGTACAGGGTATCCAGGGCCAGGATGCGGTCTGGCTGGCTCGGTCCGCGCAACAGGCGCCAGAAAGAAAGCAGCAGCGCGGTGCTCACCAGGCCGAAGGCGATGTAGATAACGGTACTCAGCATGCTTCCAGGATCTCCTTGAGGGGCGTTTCGTAACGCTGGCGGATGGTCGTTAACAAATCTTCCGGGTCGGTAGTATGCAGACTATGGATGATCAGGC
>Ga0180436_10006535_pt1 | contig 10127 bp, 9 predicted proteins | sample SS_ome_2_FD_132434 | JGI IMG/M metagenome (GOLD analysis project Ga0180436, IMG submission 132434) | Hypersaline lake sediment archaeal communities from the Salton Sea, California, USA - SS_3_S_2 metaG | ecosystem: Environmental > Aquatic > Non-marine Saline and Alkaline > Hypersaline > Sediment...
CGTGTCTGCTCGGTTTGGTTCATCGCCTGTTCTTTCCTCAAATTGTGGCCAGGTTGCCCTTGTCTTCCAGCCATGCCTTGCGGTCCGGGGCGCGCTTCTTGCCCAGCAGCATGTCCATCATTTTCGTCGTCGCCGCGTGGCTGTCGACCGTCAGTTGCACCAGGCGCCGGGTATCCGGGTCGATGGTGCTCTCGCGCAACTGCAGCGGGTTCATCTCGCCCAGGCCCTTGAAGCGGGTCTCGAGCACCTTGCCCTTGCGCTTCTCGGCCAGGATACGCTCGTGGACCGCCTTGCGCTCCTCGTCGTCCAGGGCGTAGAAGGTCTCCTTGCCGACGTCGATGCGGTACAGCGGCGGCATCGCCACGAACACGTGGCCGGTCTCGACGAGCGCCGTGAAGTGTTTCAGGAACAGCGCCGATAGCAGGGTGGCGATGTGCAGGCCGTCGGAGTCGGCGTCGGCCAGGATGATGACCTTGCCGTAGCGCAGGGCGCCGATCTGGTTCGACCCCGGGTCCACGCCGATCGCCACCGAGATGTCATGTACCTCCTGGTTGGCCAGCACGGAGTCCGATTCCACCTCCCAGGTGTTGAGGATCTTGCCGCGCAGCGGCAGGATGGCCTGGAACTCGCGGTTGCGGGCCTGCTTGGCCGAGCCGCCGGCGGAATCACCCTCGACCAGGAACAGCTCGGTCTGGGCCAGGTCCTGCGAGGTGCAGTCGGCCAGCTTGCCGGGCAGGGCGGGGCCCTGGGTGACCTTCTTGCGCACCACCTTGCGGGCCGACTTCATGCGTTTCTGGGCGCTCTGGATCGCGAGCTGCGCGATCGCCTCGCCCTCGGTGACGTTCTGGTTCAGCCACAGGCTGAAGGCGTCCTTGACGATGCCGGAGACGAAAGTCGCGCAGCCGCGCGAGGAAAGCCGTTCCTTGGTCTGCCCGCTGAACTGCGGATCGCCCAGCTTGACCGACAGGATGAAGCTGATTTTTTCCCAGATGTCGTCCGGCGTCAGGCGCAGGCCGCGCGGCAGCAGGTTGTGGTGCTCGCAGAACTCGCGCATCGCATCCACCAGCCCGGTGCGCAGGCCGTTGACGTGCGTGCCGCCCTGCGGCGTCGGGATCAGGTTGACATAACTTTCCTGCAACTGGCCGCCCTCGGGCAGCCAGGTCAAAGCCCAGGCGGCCTCGGAGTCGCCGCCCTTCATCTCGCCGGCGAAAGGGGTGACCGGGACGCGGGGGTAATCCTCGAGTTCGCTGACCAGGTAGTCGGTCAGGCCGTCCTCGTAGCACCATTTCTCCTTGTCGCCGGTTTTCCTGATCTCCAGGCTGACCGTCAGTCCAGGGCACAGCACGGCCTTGGCGCGCAGCAGGTGGCGCAACCTCGGCAGGGAGAAGTTCGGCGAATCGAAGTAGGAGGGGTCGGGCCAGAAACGGATGCGCGTGCCGGTGTTGCGCTGGCCGACGGTGCCGACCTCCTTGAGTTTTACCTTGCGGTCGCCGTTGGCGAACATCATGTAGTGCTCGACGCCGTCGCGCTTGATCCAGACCTCGAGCTTTTTCGACAAGGCGTTGACCACCGAGACGCCGACACCGTGCAGGCCGCCGGCGAACTGGTAGTTCTTGTCGGAAAACTTGCCGCCGGCGTGCAGCTTGGTCAGGATCAGCTCGACGCCGGACATTTTCTGTTGCGGGTGGATGTCCACCGGCATGCCGCGGCCGTCGTCGACGACTTCCACCGAGCCGTCTTCGTGGGCGATCACCGCGATGCTGCGCGCGTGGCCGGCGAGGGCCTCGTCGACGCTGTTGTCGATGACCTCCATGGCCAGGTGGTTGGGACGCGTGGTGTCCGTGTACATGCCCGGACGACGCTTGACGGGTTCCAGCCCGGTCAGGACTTCGATGTCTTCGGAGAGGTACTTACTGCTCATGCAAGGCGTTCGGCTTCCCTGCTTCCGGCGGGCCGGAAGGCGGCTCGGTGGTGGTCGGGACGCCGCAGCGCCCGGGGTGTTTGCCGAGGGATGTTCACCTGTTTGCAGGCTGTTTTCAAGTCGCTCGGGCATCCAGTACAATGTGCTTCCAGAACTTCACCGGTAAACCCGCTACCAAAGGACTCGGTTCTGGCATGGCCTCACTCATTTTCGTTACCGGCGGCGTCGTCTCTTCACTTGGCAAAGGACTCTCCGCCGCGGCACTCGCCGCCATTCTCGAATCCAGGGGACTGAAAGTCACCCTGGTCAAGCTCGATCCCTACATCAACGTCGATCCGGGCACGATGAGCCCGTTCCAGCACGGCGAGGTCTATGTCACCGACGACGGCGCCGAGACCGACCTGGACCTGGGCCACTACGAGCGCTTCGTGCGCCAGCCCACCCGGCAGCTGAACAACGCCACCACCGGCCGCATCTACAGCGAGGTTATCGCCAAGGAGCGCCGCGGCGACTACCTGGGCGCGACGATCCAGGTGATCCCCCACATCACCAACGAGATCAAGGACTGGATCGAACGCGCGGCGGAAGGCTTCGACGTGGCCATGATCGAGATCGGCGGCACGGTGGGCGACATCGAGTCGCTGCCGTTCCTGGAGGCCATCCGCCAGCTGGGCGTGGAGTACGGCGACAAGGCGCTGTTCATGCACCTCACGCTGGTGCCTTACCTGCGGGCCGCCAAGGAAAAGAAGACCAAGCCGACCCAGCACTCGGTGAAGGAACTGCGCTCCATCGGTATCCAGCCGGACGTGCTGCTGTGCCGCTGCGAGATGGACCTGACCGAAGACGAACGGGCCAAGATCGCCCTGTTCACCAATGTGCCGAAAAAGGCCGTGATCACGGCGCTGGACGCCAAGAACAGCATCTACGATATCCCGATGATGCTGGAAGCCGAAGACCTGGACGACATCGTTATCGAGCGCCTCGGGCTGCAGGACAAGGTGACCGGCCCGGCCGACCTGAGCGACTGGGAAGGGGTCGTCGACCGGCTGGTCAATACGCAGCACGAGGTGACGGTGGCCATGGTCGGCAAGTACGTCGACCACGCAGACGCCTACAAGTCGCTGACCGAGGCCATCACCCACGGCGGCCTGCGCCAGCGCATCAAGGTCAACATCGTCTACTACGAATCCGAGGACTTCGCCGACGGCGACATGGCCCCGCTGGAGAACGTGGACGCGATCCTGGTGCCGGGCGGCTTCGGCGAGCGCGGCTTCGAGGGCAAGGTCAACGCGATCCGCTACGCCCGCGAGAACGGCATCCCCTACCTGGGAATCTGCTACGGCATGCAGGCCGCCGCGGTCGAATTCGCGCGCAACGTCTGCGGGCTGGAGGGCGCCAATACCACAGAGAACGAACCCGGTACGCCGCACCCCGTGATCGGCCTGATCACGGAGTGGCGCGACGCTTCCGGCAGGATCGAAACACGCGACGAGGATTCGGACCTCGGTGGAACGATGCGCCTGGGGGGCCAGGAATGCCGCCTGCAGGAAGGTTCGCTGTCGCGCGCGCTGTACGGCAAGGAAATCATTCGCGAGCGGCACCGTCACCGCTACGAATTCAATAACCACTACCGCGAAATCTTCAAGCAACATGGCATGGTGCTGGCCGGACTGTCGATGGACGAGACGCTGGTCGAGATCATCGAGATCGCGGACCATCCCTGGTTCGTGGGCTGCCAGTTCCACCCCGAGTTCACCTCGACGCCCCGCGACGGCCACCCGCTGTTCACCGGCTTCATCGAGGCAGCATTGCGCGTTCAACAGGGCGAATTGCCCGAAGGAGTGGCCCAGTTGTGAAGCTGTGTGGATTTGATGTAGGACCTGAACACCCTTTTTTCCTGATCGCCGGACCCTGCGTCATCGAGTCCGAACAACTCGCGCTGGACACCGCGGGCACGCTGAAGGAGATCTGCGCCCGGCTGGAGATCCCCTTCATTTACAAGTCGTCCTTCGACAAGGCCAACCGCTCGTCCGGCGAGAGTTTCCGCGGACCGGGCGTGGACGAGGGCCTGCGCATCCTGGCCGAGGTCAAGCGCAAGGTCGACGTGCCCGTGCTGACCGACGTGCACGAAGACACCAACATCCGGCAGGTCGCACGCGTGGTCGACGTGCTGCAGACACCGGCCTTCCTGTGCCGGCAGACCAATTTCATTCACCGGGTGGCCTCGGCGGGCGTGCCGGTGAACATCAAGAAGGGCCAGTTCCTGAGTCCATGGGACATGATCAACGTGGTCGAGAAGGCCCGCGCGGCGGGCAACAAGCATATCCTGGTCTGCGAACGCGGCGTTTCGTTCGGTTACAACAACCTGATCTCGGACATGCGCTCGCTGGCCGTGATGCGGGATACCGGTTGCCCGGTCGTGTTCGACGCGACCCATTCCGTGCAACTGCCCGGCGGCCAGGGCACGTCCTCCGGCGGGCAGCGCGAGTTCGTGCCGGTGCTGGCGCGGGCGGCCGTGGCCGTGGGCGTCTCGGGGCTTTTCATGGAAACGCACCCGAACCCGGACAAGGCGCTCAGCGACGGCCCCAACGCCTGGCCGCTGGGGCAGATCGAAGAATTACTGGCTGTGCTCAAGGACATCGACGCCGTGAGCAAGCGCACGAGTTAACCCCTATCAAGGAAACGACATGAGCAACATCAAATCCGTACACGCCCGGGAGATCCTCGATTCCCGCGGCAACCCGACCCTGGAGGCCGAAGTCCTCCTCGAATCCGGCGCCTTCGGGCGCGCCGCGGTGCCCTCCGGCGCCTCCACCGGAGCGCGCGAGGCGATCGAGTTGCGCGACGGCGACAAAAACCGTTACGGCGGCAAGGGCGTCCTGCAGGCCGTGGCCAACGTCAACGACGTGATCGCGCCGGCCGTCGCCGGTGACGACGCCGACGACCAGGCCGCGCTGGACGCCAGGATGATCGAACTCGACGGCACGCCCAACAAGGGCAAGCTGGGCGCCAACGCGCTGCTGGGCGTCAGCCTGGCCGTCGCCCACGCGATGGCCGCCGAGGAAGGCCGCCCGCTGTGGCAGCGCCTGGCGCAGGGCCGCGCGCCCGAGCTGCCGGTGCCGATGATGAACATCATCAACGGCGGCGCCCACGCCAACAACAGTGTCGACATGCAGGAATTCATGATCCTGCCCTGGGGCTTCGACTCCTTCTCCGAATCGCTGCGCTGCGGCGTGGAGATCTTCCACTCGCTGAAGAGCGTGCTGAACGGCAAGGGCATGAACACCGCGGTCGGCGACGAGGGGGGCTTCGCGCCCGATCTGCCGTCGAACGAGGCGGCCGTGGAAGTGATCCTCGAGGCGATCGAGAAATCCGGTTACGCGATCGGCACCCAGGTGAGCCTGGGCCTGGACGTGGCGTCCAGCGAATTCTTCCGCGACGGCCGTTACCACCTCGAGTCCGAGGGCAAGTCCTTCGATTCGCAGGGTTTCGCCGAGTACCTCGCCTCCTGGGCCCGCCAGTACCCGATCATCAGCATCGAGGACGGCATGGACGAGGGCGACTGGGACGGCTGGGCCGTGCTGACGAAGCTGCTGGGCGACGACGTGCAACTGGTCGGCGACGACCTGTACGTGACCAACACCGAGATCTTCCGCCGCGGTATCGAGATGGGCATCACCAACTCGATCCTGATCAAATTGAACCAGATCGGCACCCTGACCGAGACGCTGGAGGCCATCCGCATGGCGGACGAGGCCGGCTTCAGCGCCGTGGTCTCGCACCGCTCCGGCGAAACCGAGGACGCGACCATCGCCGACCTGGCGGTCGCCACCACCGCGACCCAGATCAAGACCGGTTCGCTGTGCCGTTCCGACCGCGTGGCCAAGTACAACCAGTTGCTGCGCATCGAGGACGCGCTGGGCGCGGACGCGAAGTTCGCCGGCGCCGCGGCCTTCGCCAACATCAGGAACTGGGGCTGAAGAGCCCCGCATGAAGACCCTGCTGGTCATCCTGGTCGTCGTCATCGCCGCCTTGCAGCTGAAGTTGTGGTTCGGCGAGGGCGGCTACCGGGATGTCCAGCGCCTCGCCGAGCGCGTCGAGGAGCAGGCGCGGGAAAACGAGATCCTGGCGCGCCGCAACGCCGAGTTGCAGGCGGAGGTGGAAGACCTCCGCCAGGGGCTGGAAGCCATCGAGGAACGCGCCCGCAGCGAACTCGGCATGGTCAAGGAAGACGAGCAGTTCTACCAGGTGGTTCCCGGCCAGGCGGAACCGCCCGAGCGCCAGCGGTGAGCGCGTGAACGGCCAAGCTGCGGTCCACGCCCTGATCCCCGCCGCCGGGCGCAGCGTCCGTTTCGGCGGCACCACCCTGAAGCAGTACGCCCACCTCAACGGCATCCCTGTGATCGCGCACAGCATCGAGGCCGTGTCGGCGCACCCCGCGGTCGCCTCGGTGACCGTCGCGCTGGCCGAGGACGACGGCATTTTCGACGAGCTCGTCCGGCCCGAATTCCCGGCCGTGCACACGGTGATCGGCGGCGACAGCCGGGCGCGCACGGTGCTCAACGGCCTGCAGGCCATGCTCGCCCGCGAGGCGGCCTGCGACTGGGTGCTGGTGCATGACGCGGCTCGCCCCTGCCTGTCGCGCGCGGCGCTGGCGCGGCTGGTGGAGGCCGGCCTGGCCAGCGAACACGGCGCGATCCTGGCGGTGCCGGTCAGCGACACCCTGAAATGGGCCGGTGAAGACGGCCGCATCGAGCGCACCATCGACCGGTCGCGCTGCTGGGCCGCGCAAACCCCGCAGATGTTCCGCGCCCCGGTGCTGGAGCGCCTGCTGCGCGATGCGCTGGAGGCCGGCGAGCAGCCCACCGACGAGGCGGCCGCGATGGAATACGCCGGGTTGCGGCCCCGCCTGGTCGAGGGCGAGCCGAGCAATATCAAGATCACCGGCAGCGGCGACCTGGCGCTGGCGGGCTTCATCCTGGAACAGCGGGTGGTGGCGCCGTGAACATGAGCTTTCGCATCGGCCAGGGGTTCGACGTGCACGCCTTCGGCGACGGCGACCACGTGGTGCTGGGCGGTGTGCGCATACCCCACGACCGCGGCCTGGCCGCGCATTCCGACGGCGACGTGGCGCTGCATGCCCTGTGCGACGCGCTGCTCGGCGCGGCTGCCCGGGGCGACATCGGGCAGCACTTTCCGCCGACGGATGCCCGCTGGGCCGGCGCCGACAGCCGCGACCTGCTGGCCGCGGTGGTCGCCCTGCTGGACGAATCGGGCTGGCGGGTCGTCAACGTGGACCTGACCCTGGTCTGCGAGCGCCCCCGGATCGGTCCGCACGTGCCCGCGATGCGGGCCGCCATCGCGCCGGTACTCGGGGTGGAAAAGGGCGCCGTATCGGTGAAAGCGACCACGACCGAGCGGCTCGGGTTCTGCGGCCGCGGCGAAGGCATCGCGGCCCTGGCCGTCGCGCTGCTGCGGGCCGCGGATTGAACCCGGCAGACGGCCCGCCGGACGGGGCCCATTTTCTCGGGGCGCCCGCGGCCACCGGCACGATTCGCAGCGAAATCGACGACTTCCGGGTGTGGGAATGCCCGCTGGTCGAGCCGTCGGGCGAGGGCAACCACCTCTGGCTGGAAATCGAAAAACGCGCCGCGAATACCGACTGGGTGGCCGGACGGCTGGCCGCGCTGGCCGGTGTGCCGCGTCGCGACGTGGGCTACGCCGGCATGAAAGACCGCCACGCCGTAACCACGCAGTGGTTCTCCGTCGGCCTGCAGGAGGCCGCCAGCGACGACTGGCAGGCCTGGCGGATCGAGGGCGTGAAGGTCCTGCAGGCCCGGCGTCACGGGCGCAAGCTCCGCCGCGGCACCCTGGCGGGTAACCGCTTCCGCATCGTCGTCCGCGACCTGCGCGGCGACAGCGATGAACTGAACCGCCGCCTCGAGCGCATTGCGCGGCAGGGCATACCGAACTATTTCGGGTCCCAGCGCTTCGGCCACGGCGGCCGCAACCTGGGACGCGCGCGGCACTGGCTGCTGAGCGGTGGGCGGGTGCGCAAGCCGCAGCGCGGCATCCTGATGTCCGCCGCCCGCAGCTTCCTGTTCAACCAGGTGTTGTCTGCGCGTATCGAGCAGGGTAACTGGAACCGCCTGCTCGACGGCGAACTGGCGAACCTGGACGGCCGCCGCGCGGTGTTCGCCTGCAGCTTGCCGGACGAAGAACTGGAGCGCCGCTGCGCCGGCTTCGATATCCACCCCACCGGGCCGCTGCCCGGGCGCGGCCGGGACGCGCCCCAACGCGACGCGGCCGCCGTGGAGCGTGCGGCCCTGGCCGGCGAGGAAGCCCTGGTCGAGGCCCTGGAGCGCGCCGGCGCCGAGGCGGCCCGCCGCAGCCTGCGCGTCCGCCCCGCCGGCCTCGAGAGCGAATTCGACGGCGACAGCCTGGTGCTGGCCTTTTCGCTGCCGGCCGGCAGCTACGCGACCAGCCTGTTGCGGGAGCTTGTGTTCGCGCAGGATGCCTCCACCTTGCACCCATGACCATCTACCGGCTCAAGGGCGCTTCCGGCGCCGTCATCAACCAGTCTCACGCCCTGGGCGCCCGTACGCTGATCGGCCGTGCCGACGATTGCGACCTGCGCGTGGACCAGGACGGCGTGGCCGGCCGGCACGCCGAGGTCGTCGAGGACGGGCAGGGCGGCCTGACCCTGAACCACCTGGCGGACGGCTACGAGACCGCGTTGAACGGAGAAACGGTGCAGTCCGCCGCACTGGCCAGCGGCGACGAGATCCGCATCGCGAACTGCCGCTGGGTGCTGCAGGCGCCGGGTCTGCGCCCGGAAAAGGTGCTCACCGAGCAGGCCGTGGCGCGGCGTCGCGGCTGGATTCCCTGGGTGATCGTCGCGGGCCTGCTCGGCGCGGGCGCGGCCGCCTGGTACTTTGGCCTGCTGCCGTTCGAATTTCCGGTTTTCCCGACGGATTAGACAGCCGTTTTCGAGTCCGCGCCTGCCTCGCGATGCGGACATCAAACTGTCACGTAATGCGTTCGCTGGGCGGATTTACATGAAACTTTCGTGACGCACGCCCCTGTCTTGATTTTTGTCACGAACCGGTCAACTCCCTGGCTTAACTTGTCCCCGTTCGGGGACCAAATAATCCAGGGAGATCCACAAATGACCCAGTTATCACGCGCAATCGCGGCCGCCTTGTTGCTGGCCGCCAGCCCGGCTGCGTTCGCGGACAGCCGTATCGACGGCCGCGTCGTCTCAGCGGACGGCGAGATCAACCTGCAGGGCGCCCGGGTGACCATCCCGGAGCTGAACCGCAGCGCGACCACGGGCGCGGACGGCCGTTTCATTTTTGCCAACGTTCCGGCCGGCGATTACTCGCTGAACGTCGAATACCTCGGGGCTGCGATCGAGAGCCGCGACGTGCAGGTTTCGGACGACGCGCCGGCGACGGTCCTGTTCGAACTCGGCCCCGAGATGGAAGAGGTGCTGGTTCGCGGCATGCGCGCCAGCGCACTCTCGGCGCTGAACATCCAGCGCAATTCCGACCGCGTGGTTTCCGTCGTATCGTCGGACGACATCGGCGAGCTGCCGGACGCCAACGTGGCCGAGGCCCTGCAGCGCGTGCCCGGCGTGTTCCTGGAGCGCGACCAGGGCGAAGGCCGGTATGTCGGTATCCGCGGCATCGATCCCAACCTCAACATCACCACCATCAACGGGCTGCTGGTGCCCGCGCCGGACAGCGGCGCGCGCTCCGTGGCGCTGGACGTGATCCCTTCCGACCTGGTCGAGACGCTGGAGGTCAGCAAGACCTTTACGCCCGATATGGACTCCAGCGGCATCGGCGGCTCCGTCGACGTGCGCAGCCTGTCGGCCTTCGACCGCCAGGGCCTCAACCTGTCGGCGGAGTACAGCTACAACGACCTGGTCAGCGACTACAGCCCGAAGCTGGCCGGCAGCTGGTCCGCCCTGTTCGGCACGCAAGGCGAGGAGACCTTCGGCGTGGCGCTGGCGTTCTCCTGGTTCGACCGAGACTTCGGCAGCGACAATCTCGAGAACGGCGACGGCTGGCCTTCTGACCTCGAGACCGTCGACGGCGTCGAGTTCAAGGGCACGGAAGAGTCGGAGCAGCGCAGCTACACGATCAACCGCGAACGCCTCGGACTGGTCGCGAACTTCGACTTCCGGACCGATAACGGCAGC
>Ga0180436_10006536_pt1 | contig 10126 bp, 7 predicted proteins | sample SS_ome_2_FD_132434 | JGI IMG/M metagenome (GOLD analysis project Ga0180436, IMG submission 132434) | Hypersaline lake sediment archaeal communities from the Salton Sea, California, USA - SS_3_S_2 metaG | ecosystem: Environmental > Aquatic > Non-marine Saline and Alkaline > Hypersaline > Sediment...
GGATGCTCGCGCATCGATCAGGGTTGCGTAGTCGTCGATAGAAGCGTAGTCATTGGCGGTGGCATAGAGTTGAGACTCGAACGCCCAGAAGAGACCTTTCAAGCCATAATCGTCCAGACGATTGAAGCAAAGCTGCATGTCATCGACAGTGCCGGAACCTGTGTTTTCGCCCCAAACTTGCAGTGCCGGCCTGCGTTCTTCGGCCAGTTGCGCCAGGTAGTGCGCGGGACTCCAGCCGGCAGGATTGTCGCCCGTCTCATTCCCAAACGAGGGGGATGCGTCCAGCCACGTCGTGTAGGCGATCACCTTGCGGTCTTCCAGACTCGCGATGTGCCGGGCGAAGTCGTGACCACGCTGGAGTTCGCCGTTCTGTTCGGGTGGGGAGAGGCCGCTGAGGTCTGTGGCAATCGCCGGCTCTAGCTGCCCTGGACGTACACCCCAGGAGGGGTACAGCACGGCAAGCTGTCCGTCGAAGTGACGGCGCACGGTCGCTATCTGCCAGTTCTGATAGTCTGTGAGCGCGTCAAGATACCAACTGAGGAACTCTCTGGCCGATGCGTGATCCTGGCTCTCGGTTCTGGGGATCCATCCTGGTACGGGGTTGGGCATCAGTGTCATGCTCAGACCGGGCGCAAGGCCCTGAGCAACGTCATCGAAGGCCCAGTAAGCGTTGACCCGGTCGGCGTAGGTGTGGCCGGGGTAGGAAAGCTCCCCGTAATACCCCCAACCCAGCCGAACGGCGTAGAAGTCGCTACCGAGCTCCTCGAAGACCCTGTCAACGTAGGCCGCCTGAAGATCGCGGACCTGCTGGTTGAAGACAGCATTCAGGCCGTTTGAACCAGGTAGGTCGTCGGTGTAGGCATCACCGTACTGGTTCACATAGCGGCTGTTCTGCGTGGTGAATGCCCATGAGGGCGGGTACTGCAGGCCCAGATCGAGCACGATCTGCATTCCCGCATCACGGAAGGTCGCCAGATCGTCTCTGGCGCGGTCGAACTGCGACAGACTGAAGCGGTCCGAGAATGGCTGAAGGCGATCCCAGTATACCTCGTAGGTCACTGCGCCGAGACCTGCAGCACGGTTTGTGTCGGCGTTCTCGATTCTGCTGGCGACCGTGCCGTAAGTAGTGCGACCTGACCCACGTCCGCCAGTGCATCCGCCGAGCAGCGCGGTCGTAGCCAAAGCGAAGGCGAACGCGGCTCGCGTGCACATGTCCACCAGCCCAGATCTGTCCCTCACGTGCCTCCCCTCTGGTGCCTGCGCTCTCGTGAATGGCCCCGCTCCGCGTGCCTACTGATATGCCTCTCCAGGCAACAACTGGCGCTGGCCGCTGGGGCGCGTGGGGGCGGGCTCGATCGTGGGCACGGTCTCGTTGGCCTCCGCCATCCGCCGGAGCAGGCGCTCGCGCATCAGGGCTTTCACCTCGTCGTAGGCGTCGAACGCGATCAGGTTCTTGAGCTCGTACGGGTCGGCATCGAGGTCGTAGAGGAACTCCTCGACGTAGTGGTCGCTCTGGGGGTCGCTGCCGCCGCTCTTGTCCGGTGCGCTGACGCTGTACTTCCATTTGCGCGTGCGGACGGCGCGCCCCACCTGCGACTCGCTGATCTGCAGGAAGACCTCCTCGGGCCAGTCGTCAGCGGTGCGGTTGACGAGGGGCAGCACACTGCGCCCGTGCATCGAGTCGGGCACGTCGATGCCAGCGGCATCCAGCAAGGTCGGCGGCACGTCAACCAGGCTGACCAGGTCGGACAGCCGCCCGCCACCCTCAAAGCCCGGTCCGGTGATGGCCATTGGGAGGCGGATGCAGCCATCGTGACAGGATCGCTTGTACTCGCTGTTGCGGGTCTTGAAGTGGCAGCCGTGGTCCGAGGTGAAGAGGACGATGGTGTCCTCGTCGATGCCCAAGCTCTTGAGCGCGTCAAGCATGCGGCCGAAGGCCTCGTCGAGTCGCTTGACGATGCCGTAGTATCCGGCGATGTGCTGCTGCGTCGAGCCTCCGAGGGCCGCCAGATCGGGCGGAATCCAGCGGTTCTGGTAGGGGCTCCGGTAGCCGTCGGGCGGCACGAAGTCATCGATGCGATTCTGGTGATGTGGCTCCAGATAGGAGATGAAGAGGAAGAAGGGCTCGTCCTGGTGGTCGTCGATGTAGCGGATCACGGCATCGGTCTCGGCGTCGACGCGGTAGCCAGGCATCCTGACCGGGTGCTGATCCTTGTCGTACATCACTGTGTCGTAGGGTTCGGAGCAGAACTCGAGGACGTTGGCCGCGAGCCAGTAGTCATAGCCGCCCTGATGCTCCGGTGCCACCGCCTGCTCTTCGGCCAGGTGCCACTTGCCGATGTATCCGGTGGTGTATCCGGCCTCTTTGAAGTAGTGGGCAAGGGTCTTCTCCGAGTCAGGCAGGGCGATACCGTTCCGCCACACGCCGGTGTCCAGGGCATAGCGCCCGGTCTGCAGCGTGGCGCGGGCGGGGCCGCAGACGGGTTGGCATGTGAAGGCGTTCTCCAGGTGCGTGCCGGACTGGGCGATACGGTCGAAGTTCGGCGTGAGGCCGAGGGGGTTGCCGTGCGCGCCGGTGGTGTCCCAGCGTTGCTGGTCGGTGAAGAAGACGATCACGTTGGGTTGCTTGGCCATTGAGGGCTCCTTTGGATGAGACATGGACTGGTGACTGGGTACTCGGAATCCGGCGAGTGCTGCCTCACTCACTGATTCGCGGCCAGGTGCGCCCTAAGTTCTGCCGGCATTGGGTGGTCTAGCTGGACGTGTTGGTCGCGGAGACGGGAACGCAGCAGGTCGGCAGTCAGGTCGGGCGGGTCCACCGCCAGCTCGCGACAGAGAGCGGCGGCTGTACCGGCGGCCTGACCTAGCTGTAGCATTGTTCGACTCAGCCGGCAACTCGACGCGGCCAGCGAGCTGAAGCCGGCGCCGCGGCACGCGACCATCAGGTTGGTGGGGCCGGATGCTGGGAGCAGACACCGATAGGGGATGCCGTACGGCTCCTGAAGCTCTCCACAGCCGGCTCTCCCGGTCGAGGCCCCATGTGTGTCCATCGCGTGGTCGGCGAGCGCGATGATGTCACGGTGCTCCTGTCCGGAGATGCCTGCCAGCAGATCGTGTTCGGTGAGCACGTACTTCCCGACGATGCGGGGCCCTTCTCGGATGCCCAGGGCCGGTGCGATCCAGGTCAGCCTGTAGCTCTGGAACTCGAGGTAGGTGGCCTGTAGCCAATGCCAGTGCGCGAGCACCCGCCCCCTGCACTCACTGTAGGCGGGCCCCGGTCCCAGTGCCCTCGTCTCGATTCCCGACATCGTGGGCAACATGTTGACGTTCAGGTCGCCGCCGGGCAGTTGAGCGATACTGGCGACGGGGAACCGCTCCTGCCACCAGCATACCTCCAGCACACCCTCAGGCAGCGGCCCCACAGAGGTCGTGTCAGAGGGTGAGACGTGGTAGATCAGCGTCGTGCCATTGAGGTGTTTGGTCGCCGCGACAGGGGCATCAGGTTCCCGGTACACCGCGCGCGACTCCTGGCCATCCACGGTGACCACCCCGCATGCAGCAGCGAGCGTGACGTCGCCTGCTGCATCGATAACGGTGGAAGCCGTGACTCGGGTGCTATCGCTCAGGGCCAGGGCCTGTATCCTGCCGTCCGCGACCTGGACATCTGTGAAGGTCGTGTTGGTCAGCACGGTGCACCGACCTGTCTCTGCCAGCATCTCGCGAACAGCGCGCCCATAGGCGTCCGGCTCGAAGGGAACGCCGTGCCAGTGCTCGCGGACGAAGGCCTCGTCCTCGCGTACCGATCTCGCACCATGGCGTCGGAGCGTGTCTGTATAAGTGCGCGCCGGATCGATCAACAGCTCGCCACCGGGGTAGGGCTGCTCGTCATCGGGGCCTGGCCAGAGGCAGTGTCGGCCACGGGAGTAGATGCCCACGGCGTGGGGCATCCGCTTGAGGCGCCGGTAGATGTCGAAGGGGATGCCCGTGCCGCCGGCTCCCATCTCCCACACCGAGACCCCTGCCCTCACGGCTGTGCCGCCGATGCGGTCGGCGCGCTCCAGCAACAGCGTGTCCAACCCGGCTCTGCCGGCCGCGAGCGCGGCGCCGATCCCGCCGCTGCCGGCACCGACGACGATCAGGTCATACCGCCGCCGGCGACTTTCCAGGCTCACACGGTCTCCGCAGGCTCGGAGGCGACATACGCTTCAGCGCGCCGCTTCGCAGCGTGGAGCATCTCGGGTGTCGCGGTCCTCATTCTCAACAGGTGCACGGTCACGCCAACGGCCACGGCCAGGAGCAACGCACGTAGCGCCCAGTGATCGAAGCCGATGAGGATGCCGTAGGCAGCCGTGGCCCACATGAGCGCGACGCTGGTGATCTTGGTCCTCCGGGAGATGGCTTTGTGCTCGCGGTAGCTGAGGATGTAGGCGCCGAGGACCCTGTGACCCAGAAGCCAGTCGTGCAATCGCTTGGAGCTTCGTGTGTAGCAGGCCGCCGACAGGAGCAGGAAGGGCGTGGTCGGGAGGAGCGGCACGACGGTGCCCGCGATGCCGAGCACGAGCGAAGCTGTGCCGGCCACGACCAGCAGAACCCGGCGCGCAGGCGTCGGGCGGGTCCAGCCGGGGTCTGGGGAGGCGTCGTCGGTCATAGGTCTGCGTTCAGGTCGGCGGCGCACCCGTGTGAGCGCGCCGTGCCGCCCGCTGCCGGCGATTGTACCGCAGGCACCCGGCAATTCCAGCCGGAGTATCGGCGGGATGGCGCGGGTGTGGGTTCTGCGGTATGCTTCGTGGCGTGGCTGGGCCACGCGTGGTCGGGCCACGAATACTGCCAGGGAGTTGACCCACATATGAAGATCACCCAACTCGACCAACCGGACTATACCGTGGATGCCGATGTTCTGGAGCCCTACTCAGCGGAGCGCTGTGTCTTTGGGCGCCACCGCTATGACGAGACCGCATCCTTTTTCGGACGCTCGATGCACCCCGTGGCGCTCTCTCGGGCGCGGGACAAGGAAGCGGGCTTTGGGCAGGTAGGCGCGGCGATGTCGTCGGCCTCGTGGACCGCGGCCGAACACTTCCGCGGTGCCTATGGCCTCGAACGGCTGGGCGAGGCCGGTCGTATGTTGGTGGATATGGGCAGGTATGAGGTCACGGATCGTGCGGAGATGGGCGCCCAGGTCAAAGAGGCCGCGCGCCTCTATGGCGCCGGCAAGACGGGCATCTGCGAGCTGGACAGGCGCTGGGTCTACTCAGCCAACCGCGCCGGCGGCGCGGTGTACGTGCCGGAGACGCTGACTTACGCCATCGTGATGGCGATGCCGATGGACCCCAGCGCCATCGGCGAGACGCCGGCCTATGGCGCATCCGTGGCGACCGGGGCCGGCTACTCCAGGATGGCGGTGGCGGCGTCGAGCGTGGCGCAGTTCATCAGGAACCTGGGGTACGAAGCGATGGCGATGGGCAACGACACGGCCCTGAGCATTCCGCTGGCGGTGAACGCCGGACTCGGCGAGATGGGCCGCAATGGGATGCTGATCACGCCGGAATACGGATCCTGCACACGTCTGTGCAAAGTGTTCACCGATCTGCCGCTGGCGCCGGACAGGCCCATCTCGATGGGCGTGCAGGATGTCTGCAGGACCTGCAAACGTTGTGCGGAGGCCTGTGAAGTCGGGGCCATCTCCAAGGCCACGGAGCCCTCTTTCGATGCGGCCTGCCTCTCCACGATGCGCGGCGTGCGCAAGTGGGCGGTGGACTCCGACAGCTGCTATACGTTCTGGATGGACAACGGGGTGGACTGTTCCACCTGCATCGCGGTCTGCCCATTCACGCCCGAGGAGGGGTGATGGAGAAACTGTGCGACCTGGAGTATGCGCGCGCAGGGGACCGTGCCCTGCGCCTTGATCTCTATCTGCCCGAGGGCGTAGACGGCCTGCTACCGGTGTTGGTCTGGGTACACGGAGGCGCGTGGCGGCAGGGATCCAAAGACCACGCACGCGCGTTGCGGCTGCTGCCACGGGGCTATGCGGTGGTCAGCGTCGACTATCGACTGAGCCAGGAGGCCATCTTCCCCGCCCAGATCCACGACTGCAAGGCCGCCGTGCGCTGGGTGCGCGCCCACGCAGATGACTACGGGCTCGACCCCGACCGCATCGGCGCCTGGGGTGGTTCCGCCGGCGGACACCTCGTAGCGCTGTTGGGCACGTCGGCCGGCGTCGCTGAGCTCGAGGGTGACCTCGGGTCGGCAGAGCACTCCAGCGCGGTACAGGCTGTGTGCGACTGGTACGGTCCCAGCGATCTCCTGCGGATGAACGACGTGCCGGGCCGGATGGACCACGATGCACCCGACTCACCGGAGTCGCAGCTCGTAGGCGCGCCGATCCAGAGCCGTCCGGATCTAGTGGCCTTTGCGAACCCCATCACCTACGTGACGGCGGAGACACCGCCGTTCCTGATCATGCACGGCACGGCAGATGCCACGGTGATCCCCAATCAGAGCGAGTTCCTGCACGCAACGCTGGTGGCGGCCGGCGTGCCGTCGAGCTTGATCATGTTAGGGGGATTGGGCCACGGTTTCCCCGGTGAACACGGGCGTTGGGGCGAGATCTACGGGTATGTGGGCACCTTCTTCGACAGTGTGCTCAAGGGTGTCTGACTGACGGGTCCAGGGGCTTTCCGAAGGCCCTGAGGCCCGGGAGGGGTCGTGTTGGTGAGGACCGGTGCTAGCCGCTGGTTGCTGCTTCTTGCGCTCACTCTCAGCGGGTGCGTGCCGACGCCGCGGGCGATCGGCGACGAGCCGGCTGCCACGCAATCGGCCACACCGGCGATGCCAGAGGCCACCGAAGCTCCCTTATTGGCCACGCAAGTCGAGGCTACGGCGACGCCAACCGAGACCCCACGCCCTTCGCCCACACCCGAGGACAGTTCAGCAAGCACAGGAGATGAGATGACGACACTAGTGTACATCGGCAGCTACACACACAAAGGTGGCGATGGGATCGCCATCTACGAGTTCGACGGCGCGAGCGGCGCGCTGACGCAGATCGGATCCGCGAAGTCGGACAACGCGTCCTTCCTCGCGATCGATCCTGCGAAGCAGTTTCTCTACGCTGTCAGCGAGGTCGGGCAGTTCGAGGGTGAGCCGACCGGCGCGGTCAGTGCCTTCAAGATCGACCAAGAGACAGGGCTGTTGACCTTCCTAAACCAGCAGGTCTCGCACGGGCAAGCGCCATGCCATCTCACCGTGGGGAGCGAGGGTCACGTCTACGTTGCCAACTACTCGAGCGGGACTGCCGCGGTCTTCGAGACCCATAGGGACGGCTCTCTGGAACCCGCGGGCGATGTGGTGCAGCACACGGGATCGGGGCCGGATGAGCGGCGACAGAAGGGGCCGCACGCGCACTCAGTCAACCTCAGTCCTGACGGCACGCGGCTCTACGTGATGGACCTGGGCATCGACAAGCTGATGATCTACGATCTATCCGGCGATCCGGGCAAACTCACGCCCAACGAGCCGGCCTTCGTGGAGGTCGCCGGTGGGAGTGGCCCGCGCCACTTCGCCTTCCACCCCAACGGTGCCTATGCCTACGTCATCAACGAGATGGGGAACACAATCACGGCCTTCGCGCACGACCCGGCGACCGGCAACCTGACAGCCCTGCAGACCGTGCCCACGCTGCCCGAGGACTTCGCCGGCAACAACACGACGGCGGACATCCACGTGCATCCCTCCGGTCGGTTCCTGTATGGCTCCAACCGAGGCCACGACAGCATCGTGGTCTACGCCATCGACGAGGACGGCGCGCTCAGCTACGTCGACACCACGCCCAGCGGGGGGCAGACGCCGCGGAACTTCGCCCTAGACCCCACCGGGAAGTGGCTGCTGGCGGCCCACCAGAACACCGACAACGTCGTCGTGTTCAGCATTGACGCCGGGACGGGCAAGCTCTCACCGACGGGGATCGAGATCTCGGTCCCGATGCCGGTCTGCGTCAAGTTCCTGGTGAGGTAGCCGGTGGCGGATCGGCCCAACTTCGTCTTCATCCTGATGGACGATCTTGGCTGGCGGGACCTAGCCTGCTATGGCAGCACCTTCTACGAGACGCCGAACATTGACCGTCTCGCGCGGCAGAGCATGGCGTTCACGGATGCGTACGCGGCGTGCCCGGTTTGCTCGCCTACGCGCGCAAGCATCCTGTCGGGCAAGTACCCGGCATCCGTAGGGGTGACGGACTACATCGGTGGGAGAACATCCGGCAAGCTCCTCACGGTGCCCTACACGCACCACTTGCCGCTCTCTGAGACCAGCCTGGCGAGCGCGCTCAAGGCGGTGGGCTACACCACCTGGCACGCCGGTAAGTGGCACCTTGGGGACGAACCCACCTACCCCGATCGCCACGGTTTCGACGTCAACATCGGAGGATGTCACTGGGGCCATCCCAAGCAGGGCTACTTCAGCCCGTGGGGACTGCCCACCCTGGAGGACGGCCCTGAGGGTGCGTATCTCACCGACCGGATCACCGATGAAGTAGTGCGGCTGATCCTCGAGCACGATGGCGAGACGCCGTTCTTCTTGAACCTCTGGTACTACTCGGTGCACACGCCGATCCAGGCCAAGGCTCGGGATGTGGCGCGCTTCGAGGCGAAGGCACGGGAGATGCACCTGGACGAGGTCGATCCCTTCGTGTGGGGCGAGTACTTCCCCAGCCTGCAGAGGCGCGACAAGCGCGTGCGCCGCCGGCTGGTGCAGTCCGATCCGGTGTACGCCGCGATGGTCTATGCGATGGATCAGAACATCGGGCGCGTTCTCGACGCGCTGGAGGAGACCGGGCAGGCCGAGAACACGGTGGTGATCTTCACATCGGACAACGGCGGTCTGGCCACCTCGGAGGGCTCCCCGACCTGCAACGCGCCGCTCGCCGAGGGAAAGGGGTGGATGTACGAAGGGGGCACACGCGAGCCGCTGCTGGTGCGATGGCCCGGCGTTGTGCCGCCTGGAAGTGTCTGCCACGAGCCCGTGACCAGTCCCGACTTCTATCCGACGTTGCTGGAGATGGCCGACCTGGATCCGATGCCGGAACAGCACGCTGACGGCGAGAGCCTGATGCCGCTGCTGACGCAGACCGGTGATCTCGACCGCGAGGCGATCTACTGGCATTACCCGCACTACGGCAATCAGGGCGGCACGCCGGGGTCGTCGGTGCGAGCCGGCGACTGGAAGCTGATCGAGTTCTTCGAAGATGGCGCCATCGAGCTGTACAACCTGCGCGAGGACGTGAGTGAGACGCGGAACCTCGCCGCCGTAGAGCCAGAGCGCGCAGCCAGGATGCAGCAGATGCTGGCGGCCTGGCGCGACAGGGTCGAGGCGAAGATCCCTCAGCCGAATCCGGACTATGCACCCCCTGGCGCGTAGCTCGGCGTCGATGTCTGGCTTCGTCTTCGAGTCCAGGCGGTATCCGGGTGCACCGGGCTGCTGCTTGATGAAGAGTGTCTCGGGTCGCGTCATCTACGTGGGCAAGGCGAAGCAGCTGCGCCGCCGTCTGGAGCCATATCCGAGCGGGCGCTTCTTGCGCTGTGTGAGGTAGACCTGCGATACCGGCAAGGGATACCGGCGGAGGAGCGACAGGTTCGGGCGTAGCCATAGGGGGACACGGCAGATGGTACCTGACGGGGAGCGAGTGGCTGTGTCGCGAGTGCATAGGACGCCGGAGGACGCGCGACGGGCGTACAATAGGCTGAGCCGCTGGTATGACGCCCTGGCAAACGCGTCGGAAGGACCGTTGCGCGACCGTGGTTTGGCCGTGCTCGGTGCGCGGCCAGGTGATCGCGTCTTGGAGATCGGCTTCGGCACCGGCCACGGGCTGTTGCGTCTGGCCGAATGCGTGGGGGCGTCGGGGTTCGTCGCGGGCGTGGATATCTCGGATGGCATGGCCGCGCTGGCAGGGCGGCGACTCGTCGAGGCCGGTCAGGGTGGGCCCATCCTGGTGACCGTGGCCGATGGACCGTACTTGCCTTACGGGGCCGCCGGCTTCGACGCGGTCTTCATGAGCTTCACATTGGAGCTCTTTGACACGCCACGATTGCCGGAGGTTTTGGCCTCGTGCCGGCGCGTGCTGCGCCCGGGCGGA
>Ga0180436_10006538_pt1 | contig 10120 bp, 7 predicted proteins | sample SS_ome_2_FD_132434 | JGI IMG/M metagenome (GOLD analysis project Ga0180436, IMG submission 132434) | Hypersaline lake sediment archaeal communities from the Salton Sea, California, USA - SS_3_S_2 metaG | ecosystem: Environmental > Aquatic > Non-marine Saline and Alkaline > Hypersaline > Sediment...
GACTGCAATCCCGCGGCGTCCGGGTGGCCATGGTCGGAGACGGCATCAACGACGCCCCGGCCCTCGCCTACGCCGACGTGGGGATGGCCCTCGGCGGTCGCCGCACCGACATCGCCATCGAGGCGTCGGACATCACCATCGCGTCGGACGACCCGCTCATGATCCCGGGCACCATTCGCCTCGCCCGCGACACCATGGCGATCGTGCGGCAGAACTTCGGGATCGCCATCGGCGTCAACACCGCGGCGCTCATGTCCGCCTCGCTCGGCGTGCTGCCGGTGTTCTGGGGGGCGGTGCTGCACAACGCCACCACTGTCGCGGTGGTGCTCAACTCGGGCCGGCTGCTGCTGCACGACGTCTGGAAGTGGCGGTGACGCCGTGAGCCTGTCGCTGACCATCGTCCACCGGCTGCCCGGGCGGCTGAGAGTCCGGGTCTCGAACCCGTTCCGCGACCCCGAGATGCTGACCCGCCACGTCAGCCACCACGACGGCATGCTCGGGCTCGACTACACGCCGGCAAGTGGTTCGGTGCTGGTCCGCAGCGATCCGGAGGTCGTCGCGCCGGAAGAGATCGTGCTTCGGATCGGCCTCGCCCTGTCCCTCGACCACGACGCAGCTCCGGTGCGGGTCTTCTCGAGCCCGCGCACCCAGCAGCTCGCCCCGTCGGCAGTCGTCTCGGGCGCAGTGCTGCTCGGTGCAGTGGTGTCGCGCGCCGCCGGAGACGCCGTCCCCGGTGCTGATCTCGCGGCCGGAGGCACAACCCTGTGGGCGGCCCTCGACCACGCCTGGGCCGAGATCCGCGAACGTGGCATCTTCGATCCTGAGGTCGCGTCGGCCTTCCTGCTCGCCGCCGCCATGCTCCGCGGCCGCGCCCTGCCGGCGGCACTGCTCACCTGGTTCTCGACCTTCGGCCGGCACCTCGTCGAGGCGCCACCGAGCGCGGTCGAGGTCCGACCGGTGCAGATGACGGCTGGCGACGGCGGACCGCGGTACGAGATTGCGGTCAACCCCGTCCAGGCGGAACCTCGCGGCGTCCCGTTGCTGCGCATCGTCCCATCGCTGCTCTGGTACTCGCTCACCGGGGGCAGTGCCGGCTTCGCCTCGGGCCTCATCCACGAGATGCGCGAGGTTTCCAAGCTCCACCACAGCGTCCTGGAAGGCCTCGGCACGACCACCGGCGGCTTCCCGCTGCGCGTGCAGTGACGCGGCCCGACGCCAACGTCCGGACCATCGAAACCGGCATCACCGAATCGAGATCAGTCCGCCGGTCGTCGACCCCGTGAGGGGATCGCCAGAGCCGATCAGTTGGAATTCCAGTCGCTTCGGTCGTGGTTACCGGAGGAGGCTTTACGATGAACACCACTCTCAAGCTTGTTGTTTCTGTTGCGATCCCGCTCACCGTAGGCGGTCTTTCGGGATTCGCCACGGCCCGAGGGGTCGCCGACTGGTACCCGACCCTGACCAAGCCCTCGTTCAACCCGCCGGCATGGGTCTTCGGTCCGGTGTGGACGGCCCTCTACGTGATGATGGGCGTTGCCGCCTTTCTGATCTGGAGGAGGGGGATCGACACCGACGGAGTCAAGCTCGCGCTGACGGTATTCGCCGTCCAGCTCGCGCTCAACGGGCTCTGGTCCATTCTCTTCTTCGGCATGCAGTCGCCGGGCTGGGCCCTCGTCGAAATCGCCCTGCTCTGGCTCGCCATCGGCGCCACCACGGTTCTCTTCTGGCGAATCTCCCCGCCCGCCGGCTGCCTCTTGCTGCCGTACTGGGCGTGGGTCAGCTTCGCGTCGTTTCTCAACGCGTCGCTGTGGTGGCTCAACCGCTCACCGTCGGGATGAAAGGAGTTCTGCGATGACCTTCTCGGTGTTTCTCAAGCTCTACGGCGTCGCCCTGGTCGCCTTCTTCGTCATCGATCTGCTGTGGCTCGGCGTCGTCGCGCGCAGTTTCTACCACAACCAGATGGGCCACCTGTTGAAAGACAACGTCAACTGGGCGGCGGCCATCGCGTTCTACCTGATCTTCCTGGTCGGATTGGTGGTGCTCGTCATCTGGCCGGCGGTGGAGCAGCAGAGCTTCGCACGGGCGGTGGTCCTCGGCGCCCTCTTCGGGCTGGTGACCTACGCCGCCTACGATCTGACCAATCTCGCCACCCTGGAGGGGTTTCCGCTCACCGTGGCGTTGGTGGACATGATCTGGGGAATGGTCCTCTGCGGCACGATCAGCACCGTGACCTATCTCGCGGGGAGCCGCATGCTCTAAGGGCAACCGATTTCGTCTGAATCGCTGTCGTCAGCTGATTTCGGGGGAGGCATCGACGTTGATGTGGTCGAAAGGGCAGTGGCGGCATTCGAATCCGCAGCAGAAACCCCGGTTTCGGTGGAAGAGCTCGGTGAAGACGCGGGCGCCTGTCTCCGGGTCGGTGTACCGGTCCTGACCACGTTGAACAGCTTCATCGTGAGCGCGGATTCGAGATTCGGATTCCATCACTGTCATCGGACGCCGCAACGGTTTCCGGGCCTCGGTCTATTCCAACCCTCGCCGTCAATCCAGGCTGTCCAACACGGCCCGTGTGTGCTCGCCGAGGGTCGGAGCCGGCCGTTCGGGTGTCCGGCCTGCATCCGGCAGCCAGGGTCCGATGACACGGCAGGCGTGCTCGCCCCCCATCGGCAGGTTCTCGAGGAGGCCGGCGACGTGGAAGAACGGATCGTCGACCGCCCCTTGCACGCCGCGAACCGGGCTCACCGGCAGACCGCGCCCCTCGGCAAGCTCCAACCAGTGCTCTCGCGGTTGTTCACCGAGGAGCTCTTCGATCCGTGCCACTGCGGCGTCGCCCTCCTCGCCCATGGCGAAGGCCGCCGTGTCGAGCTCTTCAACGCCGAGCATCGACACGAAACCGATCCAGAACTTCGGCTCCAGCGCCGACACAGCGATGAGCTCCCCGTCGCCGCACCGGTAGGTCCGGTAGCATGGGCACGCGCCGCCGAGCAGCAGGTCGACCACCTGCTCTCGACCGGCGGCGGCCTCGGCCCAACGCCAGGTCACGAAGGGCAGCGAGCCGGTGACCAGCGGTTGATCGACACGGCCGCCGAGGCCCGTCCGCTGACGCCGCAGCAGGGCGGCGAGAATCGACGTCGCGGCCAGCATTCCGGCGCCGACGTCGGCGAGCTGGAGCTTCGGCTGGTTCGGCCCCACCGCCTCGAGCGCGCCGGTCATGGCGATCAGGTTGAGGTCGTGGGCCAGGCGGTGGCGGACCGCCTCGCCGCGGCCGAACGACGACAGCGAGCACCAGACGAGCCTCGGGTTGACGGCCGACAGGGCGTCGTAGCCGAGCCCCCAGCCGGTCATGGCTCCCGGCCGGAAACTCTCGACCAGAACGTCGGCGTCGGCGGCCAGCCGGCGCAGCCCGTCCTGCCCTTCCTCGGTGGTCAGGTCCAGACACACCGACTCGGCGCCGCGCAGCAGACAACGAAAACCGATCCCGATGCCGTCGACGACGGGCGGCACCATCCGCATCGGATCGCCGCTTCCGGGCTCCTCCACCTTGATCAGCCGCGCCCCGAGATCGAGCAGCTGCCGCGCCAGCACCCCACCCGGCAGCAACCGCGACACATCGACAACAACAATCCCCGCAAGCGGCAGACCAGCCTCATTCATCGTGATACCTCACCATCGCAGATTGAACCGCAGAGACCGCGGAGAACGCAGGGAAACTAATGGCCATCGCATGATTGAACCAAAGATTCCCGTTCCAACCAACCGAATTGACTGGATTCGAATGTGATGGCCCACGACATACTCCGCGTCCTCTCTGCGATCCCAGCGATCTCTGCGGTCCAAATGGGATGGATGCGACGCTTCACGCCCTTGACGTTTTCGCGGTGAAATCACGCGCCCGGATAGAAGACTTTTCCGTTCTTGGCGAGATCGAGGAGTCCGGGGGCTGGTTGGAAGCGAGGCCCGTGGCGGTCGGCGAGAGCCGTCATCCGATCGACGATCCTCGAGGCACCCTCGTGGTCGATGAAGCGGAACGGACCGCCGCGGAAGGGCGGGAAGCCAAGCCCGAGGATGGCACCGAGATCGCCGTCCCTCGGCGAGGCGATGACCCCGTCGTCGAGACAGTGGACCGCCTCGTTGACCATCAGCAGCGCCATCCGGTCGCGGATCTCGTCGGCCGCCACCGACCGGCGCTCCGGACCGCCGAAGAACTCGTAGACCTCGCCGTTGACCGGCTTCGGCCCCTTTTTCTTCTTCTTCGGGTAGAGATAGAAGCCCTTTCCGTTCTTGCGTCCCTGGAACCCGGCCTCGTACATTTTCGGCAGCGCGTCCGACGCGCCGAGACCCCGCTCGGCGAAGGCGGCGCCGAGATCGGCCGCCACGTGGGCGCCGACATCGATTCCCACCTCGTCCATCAGCGCCACCGGGCCCACCGGGTAGCCGAAGTCCTTCATGACCCGGTCGAGGTCTTTGATTTCGGCGCCCTCCTCGAGCAGCACAACCGCCTCGTTCAGGTACGGGGCGAGGATCCGCGTGGTGTAGAAGCCCGGTCCGTCCTTGACGACGATACAGGTCTTGCCCTGGGCGGCGCCGTAGGCCTTGGCCGTCGCCGTCGCCCACCCGGCCGTGGCCTCCGCCACCACGATCTCGAGCAGCGGCATCTTGGGAACCGGCGAGAAGTAGTGCATCCCGAGGATCCTCTCCGGGTGGCGCGCGCCCTCGGCGATCGTGGCGATGGGCAGGGCCGAGGTGTTCGACGCGAACACCGCGTCGGGAGCGATGAGCTCCTCCACCTCGGCGACGATCCGGCGTTTGAGATCGAGGTCCTCGAAGACCGCCTCGACCACCAGATCCGCGCCAGCGAGATCGTCGGTGTTCGTGGTCGGAAGCAGCGCCGACCGGCGGCGGTCGGCCTCGAGCCGCGAGATCGCGCCCGACCGCGTCTGGATCGTCAGCCCCTTCTCGATGGTCCGAACGCCCGCGCCCAGGGCATCGTCGGAGATGTCCTTGAGTACCACCCGGCTGTGGGCGAGCGACACCGAGGCGACCCCGGCGCCCATGAGGCCCGCACCGAGGACGGCGAGGCGATCCACCGGTCTGGGCTCGGGGCCGTCGTCGGTCTTCTTGGTCTCGTTCATGGCGTGGAAGAGCCGGACCAGGTTGCGGCTCTCCATTCCGGTGGCCAGGACGCCGAAGTAGTGTGACTCGCGGGCGAGCCCGGCGAGCCGACCCTTCTTCAAGCCCGTCTCGACACAGTCGAGGATCGCGGGCGGCGCGGGATAGTTCCCACGGGTCGTCCGAGCAACCCGCTTGGCCGCCTCTGAGAGGATCTTCGCCCTCACCGGCCCCAGGCCCGAGAGCCGATCGACCAGGCCCTTCTTCCGCACCGGCCGCTGGAGCGTGCCGTCGGCCATGGCGAGGGCCGCCCGGGCCGCGGTCTCGGCGATCCCGCCGGGAGTCGTGAGCGCGTCGACGATCCCCATCCTCTTGGCCTTCTTGGCCCGCACCTTCTTCCCGGTGAGGAGCAGCGGCAGCGCCGCGGCGAGCCCCGCCCGCTCCACCAGCCGCTGGGTGCCGCCCCCGGCGGGCAACAGCCCGAGCATCACCTCGGCCTGGGAGAAGACCGTTCGCGGATCGTCGGAGGCGAGGATGTACTGGCAACCCAGCGCCACCTCCATCCCGCCGCCGATGGCCGCGCCGTGCACCGCCGCCACCACCGGCTTCGGCCCGGTGTGGATCGCCTCCAGGAGGGCGTTGCCATCCCGCGACATCTGTGAGATCTGCTCGGCGTCGAGGCCCTCGATGACGTCGAGATCGGCGCCGGCGATGAAGGTGTCCCGCTTGGCCGAAACCACCACGAAGGCGCGGACCGAGTCGTCGTCCATGAGCGGCAGGACATGGTCGTTGAACTCCGCCACCGTTGCCGGCGTCAGGGTGTTCACCGGTTTGTCGGGGTGATCGAGCCAGACCATTGCGACCCCGTCATCCCGTTTCTCAATTCGGATCATGGGCATTGTTCCGTCCTCAACATTCTTCTGTTCTTCTTATCGCCGGAGTTTTTCTCTCAGCGCTCATCACATCCGGAGACCGCTTGCAGAAAACCTCCGGCGAAAAAAAGACGTGGGTTGGCGTTCGGAACATCATGCTCGCTCGAACGTGATGCCGATGCCGACGGCGCCGGCGGCGCAGGCGGCGACAACGCCGTGATCCGCGTCTTCCGCTCGCATCCGGTGGCAGCAGTTGGTGATGAGGCGCGCGCCGGTGGCGCCGAAGGGGTGGCCCACCGAGAGCGAACCACCCCATGCGTTGAGTCGATCGGGGTCGACGGCGCCCACCGGCTCATCCTTCCCCAGCCGGGCAGTGCACCAGTCGGGGTCCTCGAGCAGCTGCAGGACCGCGAGAACCTGGGCCGCGAAGGCCTCGTGGAGCTCGACGACCTCCACCTCGGCGAGCTCGAGGCCCGCCGCGTCCAACGCCCGCGGGAGGGTCAGCGCCGGCCCCAGCAGCAGCTCCTCGAGCGGGTCGAGAGCCGCCACCGCGGCCGCGCTCAAGGTCGCCATCGGCTCGAGATCGAGCCGTTGCGCCGCATCCTCCGAGGCCAGCAGCACCGCGGCGCCACCGTCGGTGAGGTACGAGCTGTTGCCCGCGGTGATGGTGCCGAACCTCCGGTCGAAGGCGGGCCGGAGCCCGGCCAGCGACTCCGGCGTCGAGTCGCCGCGGATGCCGTTGTCCCGGCGCACCGCGGTCCCCTTGGGCGGCACGAAGACCGGGGCGATCTGCCCCGACAGCCAGCCATTCTCGGTGGCCGCCGCCGCCCGTCGGTGCGATTTTGCGGCGTACGCGTCCTGCGCCTCGCGGCTGATGTGAAGGCGTTTGGCCAACCGCTCGCAGTTCTCGCCCATGATCTCGCCGGTGGAGAACTCGGCCAGCGCCACCGGCTCGGGCAGCAGGTCCTTGGGGCCGAGGCCCTTGAGCAGCGCCGCGTAGTCCCCAGGCCCCTTCGCCTTCTGAGCCGCGATGAGCCGTTTCCGGACCGATCGTTTGTAGCGGATCGGCGCGTCGGAAAGCGTCTCCGCCCCGGCCGCGATGGCCACATCGGCGCCGCCGGTGACGATGGCCCTCGCAGCGTCCAGGAACGCCTGCAATGACGACACGCACGCCACCGACACGGTGTACGCCGGACAGCTGTCGGGGAGCTGTGACGCCAGCACGACCTCTCGGCCGAGGTTGGAGGTCGCCGGGTCGGCGATGACGGTGCCCATGACCAGCAGGTCCACCGCCTCGGGTTCGATGCGGGTTCGGTGCAGCAGATCCGACACCGCCATGCGACCCAGGTCGTACGATCTCAGATCGGTGAAAACGGTCCCGGACCGGCAGAACGGCGTTCGGCACCCGTCGACCACCACCACCCGACGCGAGCAATCGGCGAAGCTCTCGATCACAGCAACCACCTTTCGGAGTGTCCATTAAGGTCATAGCAGAGCCGAGAGGGTCGCGCCACTGGAGAACGGATACTGAATGGATCCAGCATCGACACCGGAGGGCACATTTCCGCCGCGCCCTGCTACGATCCCAGGCGAACCCGCGCCGCACTGCGACGTATGAGGTCCCGGGAGGAGTCAACCATGCGTCAGACCCTGTTCGCCGTCGTCGCCATCGCCCTGTCATCCATCGTCGTTGCCGAAGAAGCCGAAGATCCCTACCTCTGGCTCGAAGAGGTGGAGGGGGAACGGGCCCTGAAGTGGGTCGAGGATCGAAGTGCCGAAGACACCGCGACCCTCGAAGAGGTGCCCGTCTTCGCGGAGATTCACGAGAAGCTGCTCGAGATCTACAACTCGTCGGATCGAATTCCATCGGCCTCCATCCGCGGCCCCTGGCTGTACAACTTCTGGCGCGATGCCGAGCACGTGCGCGGCATCTGGCGCCGGACCTTCCTCGATGAGTACATGAAGGACGAACCATCCTGGGAGATCGTGCTCGACATCGACCGGCTGGCCGAATCGGACGGTGAGAACTGGGTGTGGAAGGGCGCCGACTGTCTGGCACCGGAGTTCCGCCACTGTCTCGTCAACCTCTCCCGCGGCGGCGCCGACGCCACCGTCGTCCGCGAGTTCGACGCCGTCGCTAAGCGTTTCGTCGAGAACGGCTTCCAGCTTCCCGAAGCCAAGTCGCAGATCACCTGGAGAGACCGGGACACGGTCTGGGTCGGCACCGACTTCGGCGACGGCTCCCTGACCACCTCCGGCTACCCCAGGGTGGTCAAGCTGTGGCAGCGCGGCAGCGACCTCGACGAGGCAACCACCGTCTTCACCGGTTCGGTGGATGATGTCGCCGCCTACGGCTACAGTTCGCAGACCGCCGACGGCCGCTATGACATCCTCGGCAAGACACCGGAGTTCTACCGGGGCTCTTCGTACCTGATGCTCGACGGCCGAATCGTCAAGCTCGACCTTCCCGAAGACGCGAATTTCTTGGGCTTTTTCAAGGACCACCTGCTGCTCAACCTGCGGTCGAACTGGACACCGGAGGAAACCACCTACGCGGCGGGGTCGCTGCTGGTCATCGAGCTCGACGCCTTTCTCGCCGGCAGCCGGAACTTCGACGCGGTGTTCACGCCGTCGGAACGGGTCTCCCTCGGGGGCGTCGACTCCACGAAGAATCACCTGTTGATTTCGACCCTCGACAACGTCCGCGGACGTCTCTACCGGCTCACCCCGAGCGACGACGGGTGGATCGAAGAGGAGATTGATCTCCCCGGACTCGGGACCGTCGGCATCTCCAGCACGAGCGAGGTCGACGACAGCTTCTTCTACTACTACACGGATTTCCTGACACCCTCGAGCCTCTACTTCGTCCCCGACGGCGGAGAGCCGGTGTCCGTCAAGACCTCGCCCTCCCGTTTCGACCCCGAGGGCATGACCGTCGACCAGTACGAGGCGGCATCAACCGACGGAGTGATGATCCCCTACTTCGTGGTCAAGCCGAAGGATTTCGTCGCGGACGGGACGAGCCCCACCCTGCTCTACGGCTACGGCGGCTTCGAAAACTCACAGCTGCCCTCCTACCTCGGTTCCAAAGGGCCGTCGTGGGTATCTCGCGGCGGCGTCTACGTTCTGGCCAACATCCGCGGCGGCGGCGAGTTCGGCCCCGCCTGGCACATGGCCGCGGTGAAGGAAAATCACCAGAAGAACTTCGACGACTTCATCGCGGTCGCCGAAGACCTGATCGCCCGCAGGATCACGTCGCCGGATCATCTCGGCATCCAGGGCGGGTCCCAGGGCGGGTTGCTCGTCGGCGGCAGCTTCGTCCAGCGGCCGGACCTCTTCAAAGCCGTCGTCTGCCAGGTGCCCCTGCTCGACATGAAGCGCTACAACAAGCTTCTCGCCGGCGCCAGCTGGATGGGCGAGTACGGCAACCCCGACACCGACGACTGGGAGTACATCAAGACCTGGTCGCCGTACCACAACCTCGATCCGGACACCGACTATCCCGAAGTCTTCTTCTACACCTCGACGCGTGATGATCGGGTCCACCCGGCCCACGCGCGCAAGATGGTGGCCAAGATGACCGACATGGGAAAGAAGGTGTACTACTACGAGAACACCGAAGGCGGCCACGCCGCCGGCGCCAACCTCAACCAGCGAGCCTACTCCACCGCACTGGCCTGGGCCTATCTCTGGATGATGCTGGAGTAGCCATTCGTCGGACGAATGGCGGTGGCGGACGCTTCGCTCCCGCCAATCCGTCGCACCCACACCCCCGCCTCACGGCGGGGGTTCTCTTTCGCATCGATGATCGCGACCACGCACCAGATCCCCACCGCGACTCAATGCCGAGCTGGAGCTCGGCGGTCCTGGGCGCTGCGAACCCGGCAGGTGTCAGAATCCCAGAAGGCCGGCGTCGGGAGTACCGTCGGTATCCGAGGCCGATGACAGTTTCAACGACAGCGGCAGCGGCGCGCCGCGGCCGGTCAGGAGCTCATGTCACCAACGAGACCCCCGCCCAGACCACACCTCCGATGAGGAGCAGCGGGACGAGGAGGAGCAGGCCGACGCCGAGCACTACGGGACCGGCGACGAGGAGCACGACCAACGCACCGAGGAGGAGGCCGAGCCCCTTGAAGAGC
>Ga0180436_10006540_pt1 | contig 10118 bp, 5 predicted proteins | sample SS_ome_2_FD_132434 | JGI IMG/M metagenome (GOLD analysis project Ga0180436, IMG submission 132434) | Hypersaline lake sediment archaeal communities from the Salton Sea, California, USA - SS_3_S_2 metaG | ecosystem: Environmental > Aquatic > Non-marine Saline and Alkaline > Hypersaline > Sediment...
ATCATTATTTCTTGCGAACTCAATTAAGCGGCGAATTAATTCTTTGCCCCCCTCATCCTTCGGGTGGGCCTTGCCGGAGAATATAAACTGAACCGGATACTCCTCGGACGTCAGAATTGATTTAAATCTCTCCGGGTCCTGAAGTAAGAGGTTGGCCCGCTTGTAGGTGGCGAAACGGCGTGCAAATGCAATGGTCAGTATATCCTGATCGAGAACCGATTCCGCTTCTTTCATGACAGCTGTCGGTGCATTCCGCCGGCTGCACTGCCTGACCATCAGGGTCCTGCAGGTGCGGATCAGCCTGGACCTGCTCATTTCATGGGCACGCCATAGCTCTTCATCATAAATTTCATCGATCCGGTTCACGACATCCGCATCCTGGGTATCGACGTACCATTCAGGTCCCAGATACCTGTCAAACAGAAGGGAATTCTCAATGGAAATCCAGGAGGGGATATGAACCCCATTGGTCACATGGGTAATAGGCACTTCGTCCATCGGCCTGCCCGGCCAGACATGTGCCCACATTCTGCGTGCGGTCCTGCCGTGAAGATCACTGACACCGTTACAGTAATGAGCCAACCTTAAGGCAAGCACAAACATGGAAAAGGGTGCATTAGGATCACTCGTATCCGACCTTCCCCATGACAGAATTTCATCTATATCCATATTCAGCGGCTCGGCAAGGGGAGACAGACAGGGTTTCACCAGCTCGGCGGGAAACTCGTCATGGCCGGCCGCCACCGGTGTATGGGTTGTAAAGATCGTTGTGCGGGAGACAACCTCTTCTGCAATCTTCAGATCGATGTGATGAGCCGCCATGATTTGAGCCAGTCGTTCAAGACCGGCAAAAGCGCAATGCCCTTCATTCATATGGCAAATCTCGGGCTCTATTCCCATGGCATTCAGCGCCTTCATTCCTCCAATGCCGAGGAGAACTTCCTGGGTCAGTCGGGTTTTTGCATCCGCCATATAAAGTCTGGAAGTTATCTCACGGACTCCAGGTGAGTTCTCGGGGATATATGTATCGAGCAGAAAAAGAGAAATTCTTCCGACGGCAAGCTCCCAGACAATCGCCCGGATGTCCTCTCCGGTCGGTCCTGTCACGGAAACACGGACCTCATTTCCAGAAGAATCTTTTGCGTGTTTCAACGGTAAATTGTAAATGTTGGTTTCAGGATATTCTTCCTGCTGCCATCCGTCTTTGTTCAGAAATTGGTGAAAGTACCCCCTCCGGTACATTAGCCCGACGCCGACCAATGGAAGCGCCAGGTCCGATGCAGCCTTTAGATGGTCTCCGGCAAGAATGCCCAGTCCGCCGGCAAACAGGGGAAGGCTTTCATGGATTCCGAACTCCATGGAAAAATATGCGATGGCCTTGTCCTGCTGATACGGTGTTTCCGAAAAACTTTTTGGCGATAATACCTGGCGCCCAAAAACTTCTTTTACCTTCTCCTGGTGAGCAAGATAGCTTTCATCTTCCGCAAGTTGCTGAAGGCGATCCTGGGGCAGGAGGGTTGAAAAAAGGATCGGATTCCTGCCGGCCTTTTCCCAAAGCCTCGGGTTAACTCTGCGAAACAGTTCAATGGCATCAAGGTGCCAGCACCACCACATGTTTCTCGATAGAGTGACTAAAAATGACAATTCCTCCGGGATATTTGGGAACACCTGAAATGTTTGCAGATAGCTCATAATATTGCCTTCTCCTTTTAATCAGACGTTAATTGAATCCAAACTCGTAAAAACTCACTGGCCCCCCATGCCTGAGCCTCACATCCTCGCTGGGTATGTGGATAGTCACCGTCAAGTATTTCAGGAACAAACCCCACTGCACCCTCATTCATGATGTTTACACTGCTGGAAAGAATTGAAAGGGCGGTTTCCCTGCCGGCTTTTCCGTATACCTTGGCCCATGACTCGCAATAAGCCGGGAAAAGCCACGTCCATGCCGTTCCATTATGGTAGGCTGGTTTTCTATCGGTATCTTCATCCCCTGAATATGACCCCCTGTAGGGACGGTAAGGATCGCCAATAACCTGTCCATTATGTATGATTTTGAGCGGCACATCAAGCGGTTTGTCACAAAGGCTTCGAATCGCCCCCGGAACCAGCAGCATGGAGCAGGCATCAAGGGCCCCCCGGCACAGACTGAAATCCTCTATTGCCCCAAACGTTATTGCCAGCAACTGATTGGGCCGAAGCGCATCGTCTTTTTTTCCTTTGCCGGCCGGTTCTCCCGGCCCTGCATGGAGACAGTCGGAAAGATATCTCTTATCCGCAAAAAAGTACAGATTGAATATGCTGTTTTTAACCTGGTCTGCCAACCGATGCCATTTGTTTTTATTCACAGGCGAATCGAGTCCGGACAGTATTAAAAGTGCTTTGTACCACAATGCCTGAATTTCAATGGGATATCCCTGTCTCGGTGTCCCTGCGGGATGGTTGGTATCCATCCATGTGAAATGAGCCGGGCTGTAGATAAGGCCCGATTGAGGGTCCATTTTTATACCATTTGAAGTACCCTCGATAAAATTTGAACCGATGGACAGCAGAATCTCTCTGACGGTCCTTCCACCGACAACCTCCTCAAAAAACCGATTGCTTCCCGTTTGCCGGGCCAGTTCATCGCATGCAACGACAAGCCATAAGGGTGCGTCGGAAGTATCTCTGTTCCGGTCATCGTCTCCGTCAATCATGTTCGGCAGTGTGCCATGCCTTTCAAACTGAGCGAACTGCTTCAATATCGCACCGGCATCCTCTGTCTTCCCTGCAGATATGAGGCCCCTTGTAAAAATAATGGAGTCCCTTCCCCAGTCAAGAAACCAGGGATAGCCTGCGATGACGGACTTGAAATCATTTCGTCCGACGACAAACCGGTCCAAAGCAGCCGCCATCGCCTGATCAGGCCTGATGTGGTCGAATTCCTGAACATCAGCCGAAGGCGGTGATAGAAAAAATTGAGGAGTCAACACGTCATCGGAAAAAAGCTTATCACCAGCTTCCGCTGCCAGCACGGCCGTCTCACCCCCGTGAAGAAATGAAAGAAAGTATCCGGGACTGAAAAGGTCCGAATCCGGATCAAGATTTCGATCTTTGTCCAGTTTTCGATGAACCATATACTGCCATTCCGGCTCGGACACGAATTTTCCAGAACTTATGGAAATATACAGGTGTCGATTTTCAGAAGGTGAAAATAACATATTATCATCACCCGCAGTTACCATTCCGGGCCACATGTGTTCAGGCCCCCTGTAAGCTTTCGTGGTCTCATGAAAACTCCGATCCTCGATATCGGGACGAATAATCAGACTTACCGGTTTATGATCGGGCAAAAGAGCGGAGGACCCGGTTGGCGAAATTCTTGAAAATGTTATCCCCACTGCATTTTCATTTTCGGGCATTTCCATGCGTACCATGAGAATGATATATTCTCCCTGTCCTGTGGGTATGCTGTATCGCCAATTCCCCCTGGATTGATAATCAAATTGAAATGACTCAAGGCAGTCAGGCCCGATTTCCTGAGAATACCCCTGGAACACAACCCATGCTCGGCATCGTGTAAGCATCACTCGCCTGTTTACCGGCATGGACTTATGTAAATTTGCTGCAAGTATCGCATCATAGCGGCTTCGCAGACTGCCCCAGGAAATATAGGCTCTCATCATACCGCCCATCCTGTTGCTGCCGCAAAGAAGACGTTCGGAATTAAGTATGTCATGTCTCATAAACGTTTGCTGAACAAAAGTGTCCCGCCCATACGGGAGATATAAAAGATGTGCATCTGCATGTTCAGAATATTCTGACTTATACACCGACAATTTCAACTGAACACGTTCGCGGGAATTCGGTACGGGAAGCGGCGTGAAAAGCACAAAGAATGTGCCGTCGTCTAAGGGCAAACTTTTCTCGCAAGCTACCGTAAGTTTTTCCCTGATCAGCATAGCCCGAAATTGGCTGTCTGCCTTTATGCATAAAAAATGCTTGGGCGGCACCATCACTTCACGGCGCATATCCTCAGGCCAGTTCCATATAACGACACGTGTTTCTTGGCTTTCTGCATTCATGCTTCTGCAAAATTCCACGGGGTCATCCATCAGGGCACATGCGGCGTCATCGCGGTTAAAGCCCGACGTGTCACGGAACCCGTTATAATAAAGATAAACATCAATTGCTTTTGCATAAAACAGCTGCTTTTTGATTCGTTCGGGAAAAACAAGATGAGAGTGCTTTGCAGATTCGATTAAATCCAGATCACTTTCGTCCGGAGTCAGACATAGAACGTCATATGGTTCAAGCCGAATACCAAATCGGCCGTTCCTAAACGTCAAGTCAACTTTCCGCCCTGTAAGAAGATCAATACAAACGCCATCGTCTATTTCAATGTCTTTGCGGCTAATTGAAATATAACCGGCACTGTCTTCATCAAGGTTAACGCATATCATCAGCTTTTTTCCGGACGGCAGGTGATGGCGCAATACAACGACCTGATTGTCATTATGGCAATCGATTATTTTAAGCCGGGTCTGATCATGAAATACAGGATGAAGTTTGAGAATCGTATTCACCCTTTTTATATCGTCCACCTGATTGTCTGATGCACCCCAGTTCAGTGAAGTGGCCTGGTGAACATCTATTTTATCTTCCGAATACCATTCCAACCCGCCGGCAAAACCAAACCCGCCATTTTGCGAGAATAATGCACACAGGGCCGTCCTCATTTTAGCGTATCTCTTTGACCGGGATGCCAGCCTGTTGTTGTCATGGGTTTCTGCGAAGTGTATCATTATCCCTTCGGTTTCCGAAATATCAATCGCCTCCGGAAGATAATGCTCAATCTCTGCTTTTGTATAGTTTTGGAAAAGCTCGGAGTATGCCCAGTCAAAATTGGCTTTATTTAAAATCCGTCTTGTTACGGATATTTTCCCCCCCAGTCCTTCCAGAAGGAAAATCGTCTCCGGATACTCCTCACGTATCATGGACACGATATATGTCCATGCCGCAACAGGAATCATGTATCCCGCATCACAGCGGAAACCGTCCACCCCCCGTCGACACCATGTTAAAAAAATATCCGCCATGTACTGCCATAGATCGCTATTTGAGTAATCGAGCCGGGTTAAATCCGCCCAGACAACTCCCCATGCACCGGGTACCTCTATGCTGCCGTCCTCATTTCTGGCAAGCCATTCAGGGTGAGACTCATGCAAGGCAGCTGCCCAGCCGGTATGATTAATCGCTATGTCGAGAATAATCTTTGCCCCTCTATCATGAACTGCATCCACGAGCTCGATAAGTTGTTCCATGGGGGTTGACTTGGGATCAAACACCGCCAAAGCCGGATCAACATCCGTAAAGTTGAGTGCGGCATAAGGGCTTCCGAATCGCCCCATTCGAGCGTATGTCGTGGGCGTCGGATGAATGGGTAGAAGCTGAATATAGCGGCAACCCAAATCGTGTATAATGAAATCGAGCTCCAAAATCAGATCGCGAAAGGTTCCTGAAGGTGGAATAACCGTATAGCCTTTCTTATCAAGATCGTCTATAAGGTTTTCGCTTATCTCCTCGGCAGGATCACGTTTTTTTTTATTGGGACCGAACTGGCGGACGAAGGTATTATAGATGATATTTGCACAGCATGAATCCGCAGGACAAACATTTAACGAAATATTGCCGCCCTCCGGCCACATCGGAATTTTGTCTCCCTCCTTCAAAAAAAAGGCTTTTGCCTCAAAATGACCTACCTCTGATAGGGGGAGTGTAACCTGGAAGCAGGCGTCATCAACAGTTTCCATAGGAATATCAAACCACCCCCGTCCCAAGCTCGGCGTCTCATGTTGAATCTCGGATATAATCTCCCGGCGCAGGACACGGGCCTGTCCGATATTGGTCCGCAACCACGCCCTGCCTTTTATACCTCGATCCAGGGTCAAGGTGAACGCCTGCGTATCACCCCGGAACAACACCATATGTGTCCCGGGCTCAGGGTTTTGGCGCATAAATTCTGAATTCATTATGAATTATCCGATGACATTGAATATAAACAACAAATTCGTACTATTTCTTATGCTGCTTATCCTTATGTTACTGATCCGGACAGATCATCCAATAATAAGTGAAGGTGATGAACAAACCGAATATAAAAAAGATGCCCGAGATGTGTCAAGATAGTTTTCGCGCAAAGAAAAGATTATTCGCCTTGCATTTTGATTGATATATGTTAAGAGAAAATAAATTATTGGCTTAGCAGACATTTTAGTATAAATTAGTATAATAAATCCAAAATTAAATCTTATATTACCTTTCTTTGGCGGTGCCATGGCAACAAACCAAGCAACAAAAAAAGAGAAATTTGATACATATCAGGGTTTTGAACAGGGGCCTATTCGGCCGCCCAGTGAAGCTGAGAGCCTTCTTATACGTATTACCAGGAATTGCCCGTGGAACAGGTGTACATTCTGTCCGGTTTACAAAGGCGAGCGTTTTTCGCTGAGGCCTGCCGAGCACGTTAAAAAGGATATTGATGCCGTGAACAAGAGCATAGGGGCTCTGAAAAAAGTTACAGATGCAGACGGCACTATTAACAGGACCGCACTCAATTCAGCGGCGCAACAAATGGCGGGAGATGAAATGCGGGCGTTTCATGCAGCCATTCACTGGATGAACAACGGCATGAAGTCCATATTTATCCAGGATGCAAACAGCCTCATTATAAAACCCCATGACCTTATCGACATCCTCGAGCACCTGAAAAAATGTTTCCCATGGGTGGAACGTATCACTTCCTATGCCAGGTCCCATACTATCGTGCGAATTAAAGATGAGGATCTTGCCGCCATGGGCAAAGCCGGTTTGAACAGAATTCACATCGGCCTTGAGTCCGGATCGGATGATGTGCTGAAAAAGGTGAAAAAGGGGGTAACCAAAGACGTGCATATCAGAGCCGGCCTCAAGGTAAAAGAGCACAACATCCAACTTTCGGAATATGTCATGCCCGGGTTGGGTGGCAGGGCGCTTTCACACATCCATGCACGTGAGACCGCCGATGCGTTGAATCAAATAAATCCCGAATTCATACGCCTAAGATCCCTTGCCATACCCAACAGCGTGGAGCTTTTTCAAGACTGGAATTCGGGGACGTTTGAAAAATGCGCAGACTTGGAAATGGCTGAAGAAATCCTTTTGTTTCTTGAATCGCTGGACGGAATTACAAGTTATATAAAAAGCGATCATATTCTCAATCTTTTCGAAGAGGTTGAGGGACAACTGCCTGACGCTAAAAACAGGATGATGGAAACGGTTAGATCCTTTCTGGATCTTCCTCCGGAGCAGCGAACCATTTACCAGGTTGGAAGGCGCCTTGGCCTATTTTCCCGTTTGCATGATCTTGACAACCCGCAGTTGGTAAACCAGGCCGAACAGGCCTGCCGGCGCTTTGGGATCAATTCAGACAATGTGGACAACGCAATAGACGAGTTGATGAAGCGTTTTGTGTAGTTTTCTTAATCTATTCAAGAGGAATTTTTCATGGCAAAACCGAAACTAAAAGAACACATTATTAACCGGGAGTGGTGCAAAGGCTGCGGCATCTGCGTTCATTTCTGCCCTAAAAAGGTACTGGAACTGGACGAATCCGACAAAGCCGTGGCGAAAAGACCTGAAGATTGTATCTGCTGCAAACTTTGCGAGTTAAGATGCCCGGACCTGGCCATTGAAGTCATAATAGACAACGAATAAGCGGATAGGAAAATAAAGAGGGTAAAAACATGAGCGGTAATATTAAATTTGTTCAGGGAAATGAAGCCTGTGTGGAAGCAGCGCTTTATGCCGGACTGGAATTTTTTGCAGGTTATCCCATCACCCCATCCACGGAAATAGCCGAGCACATGGCAGTAAGACTTCCTGGGATAGAAGGAAAATTTCTCCAGATGGAAGATGAAATTGCCTCTATATGTGCCATCATCGGTGCATCACTCACCGGTCACAAAGTTATGACCGCAACCAGCGGACCGGGTTTTTCGCTTATGCAGGAAGCACTGGGCTACGCCGTTATGACAGAAATTCCATGTGTGATCGTCGATATTCAGCGTGGTGGACCTTCAACCGGCCTGCCCACCCATGCCAGCCAGGGTGACGTTAAACAGGCAAGGTGGGGGACCCATGGCGACCATGCCATCATCGCCCTTACAGCGTCCAACCATCAGGACGTGTTCTCCATTACAGTGGATGCCTTTAACATGGCGGAAATATATCGGACTCCGGTTATTCTTCTTTTTGATGAAGTTGTGGGGCATATGCGCGAAAAACTGACCATTCCTGAAAAAGGAGCATTGGAAATCGTAGAGCGCCTCAGAACGTCGGTGAAAAGCGGAGTTGATTATCACCCCTACCTTCCACGTGAAGACGGCCGGCTCCCCATGTCCGACTTCGGAGGTGAACATAGGTATAACGTAACAGGGTTGTTCCATGACATGTGGGGATTCCCGTCCAGTGAACCCAAAATCGTCCACGGCCTGCTCCGTCATCTGGTGGATAAAATTCAAAACAATGTCCACACTATTACCCGGACGAAAGAGTACCATCTGGAAGACGCCACGACGATTCTAATCTCCTATGGCTCTCCGGCACGATCTGCTCTCCACCTTGTGGAAAACCGGCGCAGCAGAGGGGAGCGTTTCGGACTACTGGAACTTCAAAGTCTGTGGCCGTTTCCTTACGGTTTGGTGCGTCAAAAATGCCGGAATGCCCGGCATATTGTCGTCGTGGAAATGAATATGGGACAGATCTTCAATGAGATACAAATCGCCGTTGATCATCCGGAAAGAGTGTTTCTGGCCAATCGAATAGACGGTGTTTTCATAACGCCAACAGATATTCGCAATATCATCAGGCTGATACAGGGAAAGGGGGTATGATCCATGGCTGTTAAAGATTATATCAGAGAACGGTTCTTCCCTCATATGTGGTGCCAGGGCTGCGGACACGGCATTATTCTTAATGCGCTTTTAAGGGCTCTTGAAAAACTGGGAATGAGCAAAAATGAAATTGTGATGGTGTCCGGCATCGGATGTTCTGCACGAATAACGGGATACGTGGATTTTCATACGCTTCACACCATCCATGGAAGAGCCCTGGCCTTTGCAACAGGGATCAAAATGAGCAGACCGGAGCTTAATCTTATTGTTCCAATGGGCGATGGCGATGCCCTGGCCATAGGCGGTAACCATTTTATACATTCCGCCAGGCGAAATATTGATATGACGGCCATTGTTATGAACAATAGAATATACGGGATGACCGGCGGCCAGTATTCACCGCTGACCGGGTACGGGAAAATGGCGACGACATCTCCCTATGCCAATATTGATCATGAATTTGATACTGTCGCCATCTCCATCGCCGCCGGAGCAACATTTGTGGCAAGGGCAACCACTTACCATGTCAACGAGATGTCGAAAATATTTGAAAAAGCCATTCTCCATGAGGGGTTTTCCGTTGTTGAAGTCATGTCCCAATGCCCCACCAACTACGGCAGACGGAATAAAGAAGGGGATGCATCGGAAATGATGGAAGCCTATAAAAAAATCACAACCCCCATAAACTCAAAAGCAAAACAGGAGAACCCTGATCTGATAGAAAGGGGACTATTCCTTCAGGTCGAATTACCTGAATACTGCAATGAGTATGAAAAGGTCATTGCAAAAGCAAAGAAGAAATGACCAAGGAGATAACCCGAGGAGACCACAATGGAAAGATGCAGAATTGTATTTTCAGGTTCGGGCGGACAGGGCATAATTACTGCCGCCATTATCATTGCCGAAGCAGCCGTACTGTATGAAAATTTGATTGCCGTGCAATCACAGTCCTACGGCCCTGAAGCGCGGGGAGGATCGGCACGCTCAGATGTCATCATTTCCGATACCGACATCCTGTTCCCTAAAGTAATTCAACCCAATGTGCTGGTCTGTTTGACCCAGCAAGCCTATAATAAGTTCTATTCCACCATCAGACCCGGAGGGCTCTTGCTGACGGACACCCGTTATGTGGAAACACTTAGAAAAGCAGATGCACGGCAAGTCGAGCTCCCGCTGTATAAATCGGTAATGGAAAAAATTGGGAAC
>Ga0180436_10006541_pt1 | contig 10117 bp, 9 predicted proteins | sample SS_ome_2_FD_132434 | JGI IMG/M metagenome (GOLD analysis project Ga0180436, IMG submission 132434) | Hypersaline lake sediment archaeal communities from the Salton Sea, California, USA - SS_3_S_2 metaG | ecosystem: Environmental > Aquatic > Non-marine Saline and Alkaline > Hypersaline > Sediment...
ACACATCCTGGAAAGCGGTGGATTATCTGCAGGTTATACTTATCAGGTGACTCAACCAATATCAGGTCAGGAGTGAATTCCGAGTTTGTAGGAGAACCTCAGTGAGAGATCTATTCCCCCAACTTCAAAGCTGGTTGAATGATGGCAAGACTGTCGCCCTGGCGACGGTAATAAAAACCTGGGGATCTTCACCGCGTCCTGTTGGTTCTGGGATGGGAGTCACCGAAAATGGGGAAATTGCAGGATCGGTCAGTGGTGGATGTGTTGAAAGTGCGGTGATTGATACTGCATTAAGAGTATTGAAGAATGGCCATCCTGAGAGACTCCATTTTGGTGTAGGCGACGATCTGGCTTGGGAAGTCGGTTTATCTTGTGGGGGAGAAATTGATATCTTCATCCGAAAGTTCGATCATCATAACCTCGAAATATGGAAAAAGGCATTGTCCAAGATGGACTCTGTAGGAGTGGCTCTCGTTCTGAAGGGAATTGAGCCTTACCTGGGCCAAGATCTGATCCTTGAAAGCCCTGGATCAATCCAGACTCAATTACCTCAGGGAGTGATCGCTGCCCTGGGAGATTTAGCCGGGGAACAGGGTATTCACCAGATTGAATCATCTGAGATCGAGGAAGTTTTTATTCACAGGATCCAGCCCTCACCGGAGTTGATCCTGGTGGGTGGAGTCCATATCGCGATTCCCCTGGCATCCCTGGCAAAAACAGTTGGTTTTGATATCACCGTCATTGATCCTCGCAGACTATTCAGTACCGAAGAACGTTTTCCTGATATCAAACGTTTGATTTCAGATTGGCCGGGGAAGGCTTTCAAGGAGATTGAAGTTACAGAATCCACGGCAATCGTAATGTTGACTCACGATCCGAAGATTGATGACCCTGCTCTTGAAATAGCCCTCGATTCTCCTGCGTTCTATGTTGGAGCTTTAGGGAGCAAGAAAACCCATCAAAAAAGGATTGAACGCCTTATACTCGCCGGAATATCCCCATCGAAACTGGATCAAATTCATGCCCCTGTTGGGTTGGACCTGGGAGGTAAGACCCCACCAGAAATCGCCCTGGGGATCATGGCAGAGGTCCTTCAGGTCTGGTATGGAAAAGAAAAATAAAAATGTTGATATTTCCCTGGCTTTAGGTGGCGGTGGATCAAAAGGATACGCGCATCTGGGTGTGGTCAGGGCTCTGGAAAAGAGAGGATATCGTATCAAGGCAATTGCTGGAACGAGCGCCGGAGGCATGGCAGCATCCATCCTTGCGGCTGGATTTTCTCCAGATGAGATTATTGATAAGATAGCTCCTCTTCATCAGGACAATCTGTACGGTTTTGGCAAAGGACCTTCATTGCTCGGCAACAGCGGTGTCGAACAGATCATCCGCCAATTTTTGGAGGATATGACCTTCGCCGATCTGAAAATCCCCTGTGCTCTCACAGCAGTTGATCTGATCAATATGATTGAGATCAATATTCAGGAAGGGAAAGTGATCGATGGGGTAATGGCAACCATCGCTATCCCCGGGATATTCCCGCCAAAAGAATGGAAAAATTACCTGCTGGTGGACGGCATGGTTCTCAATCCTGTGCCGGTGGAAATTGCCCGCTCCCTGGTGCCCTCTTTGCCGGTGATTGCGGTCTCTCTTACTCCCGAGCCTGAGCGCTGGAAAAAAGAATCACCCTGGGATAGCACTCCCGCAAATCCGTTATTGCGAACGGTCTCAAAACTTCGAGTAGCAAAAGCTTTTGACGTGTATTTGCGATCGATGGATATGACCAGCCACATGCTTGGCGAAAAAAGACTGGAATTAGAAAATCCAGATCTGATCATTCGCCCTGATGTCGCCCATATCGGATCACTTGATCGGGTAGATATACAAGAAGTTGTTGAGATCGGTGAACAAGCTGTTGAGAAGATTGAAGATGAATTGCGCAGGATACCCCGGCGGAGGCGCAGATCTACCCGCCGATAGCAGAAAAGATCCCTGACCGTTTTTTCAGTTAAAGTGTAAATAAGAAATAATCAAATCAGCAGGGTTGGGTTAATCCAATCCCCTGGTATCTGATGTTTACACCATTTTCAATACTGGAGAATGGAATACTTTACTACTGGTAAAATCTGATTTTGGTTTAGGGTAGAATTACTCTAATTGTCCAGACCAGTATCCCAAGAATTTCTTCAAAAATATGAAGATAACTGAGCTTCGACTGAGATACAAGATCATCCCATATCTGATTCCTATACTGTTTATCAACCAGCTTCTCTCACCCAGAAAAGTGTGGATGATCATGCTGGTTGGATTGACAACAGTCTTGATCCTCAGTTATTACTGGGCATTAACTCTCAAAGAAAATCTTACGATGACTCGAGAGATGAGATTTGGTTGGTCTCAGGTTGGTGATCATCTTCAGGAAAGATTCAATCTCGACAATACTGGATGGGCTCCTGCTATCTGGGTCTTCCTGGAAGACCATTCGGATCTAGCAGGCTATACTGCGAGCAGGATCTCCCGAATTGGCGGAAATGCACACAGGCGCTGGTTTGAACGGGGTTTTTGTGAACGAAGAGGACTTTATACGATTGGCCCGACCAGCCTTCACACCGGAGATCCTCTCGGATTTTTCGAAGTCAAGATCGAATACACAGCGACATCCAATATGATGGTCATGCCGCCAATAGTAAACTTGCCGGATATCCAGATCGCACCCGGCGGAAAAATTGGAGAGGGGATTAATACTACAAAATCCTGGGACCACACAGTGACAGCATCAGGTGTCAGGGAATACAGCCCGGGTGACAGCCTGCGCTATATCCATTGGCCTACTTCAGCTCGTCGGGGCGAATTATTTGTCCGGACTTTCGACAGCACACCAACCAGTGACCAATGGATCTTCATGGATATGCATGCCCGGGTCCATTTCGGTGAAGGGGATGATGCCTCGGAAGAGCACGGGATCATTATGGCAGCATCCTTAATGAACTGGTCTTTGGAAAATGGCCGGGCAGTGGGTTTTGGTTCCAATGGACAGGTATTATCCTGGCATCAACCCCGGATGGATGAAACTCAGAAATGGACGATCCTGAGAACATTAGCTTTGCTTGAGAAGGGAGATGACCCACTTTTCAAGCTTCTAGAGGCTGCCAGGCAATCTCTCCGATTTAGATCCAGTGTGATAGTCATCACTGGCGATCTTAGTGGAAATTGGCTGAACCCCCTTTTATTGATGAGGAAGAAGGGGATTGTTCCAACGATTATCCTGCTCGATATTCCAGCTTTTGGCGGTACAGGAAGCACCAAAGAGATCCAGAAAAAATTGGTATCTTTAGGATTGGATTATTTCATGATTGGCCCGGAATATCTGGATGGTTCAGACCTGCAATTATCTCCTGCTACCCAAAAACGAAGAGAAGAATTCAAAGAAAAAAGAAAAATCCATTGGAGGCCGTTGATATGAAGGCCATTTTGGGTTTTCTAACCAAAAGGATTTCTCTCTCAACGCTTATCTATCTGGCTTTAATCTACCTGATCATGTATTTTGTGCTCTTGGGAGCAGAGCTGGTAGTGCGCGGAACATCGGTGGAGGTTCTCAGGCTGCTGGTGCTATTCGGCGTTCTAATTGGCTGGGTTTTAGGAAGGACCTCGTTAAAATTCTGGTCAGCGCTCCTAATTGGGCTTGTTAGTGGATTTATTCTGACACTGATCCATATCGGCGGTATCGATATATCGATTTGGAATTTGATCAAGGCAAGTATTGGATATCTTGTTGACTTGATTTTTAATGCTTCTTCAGTTGATCCCACAACCTTGAGTTTCCACCTGTCTGTGATCCAGTCACGAACTCAGGAAATCATAAATGGGTTATCCCGCTGGGGAAGCGATTTGCTGACAGGCTTTGTTGTCTATAACCAGGTAAGCACACTGATCTCCTGGGGATATCTGATGTTTCTTGGATCAGCATGGATCTCCTGGGTGACCAGAAAAAAGGATAATCCACTCTGGGGAGTCATACCAGCTGGATTGATGTTAACGATACTGATGACATATACGCTTGAAAAACGGATCTTGTTAGTTTTCTTGTTAGGGGCAGGATTGATTTTGATCGGTTTGATCAACAATGAAGTCAATCAGAGGGAATGGGAACAGAGGAACATCAGAGGGTTCTCAACCTCTAGGGAACGTGTAAGCCTGGTTGTAGTGGGATTTTCAATATTTATTATGGTGTTTGCGGGGATCATGCCTTCTATCAGGATCAATGCCATTGCTGAACCATTTGAGCGATTGGTCTATGGCGAAACGGAATCAGGAAATATTGGGGCAGAAGGGTCCATTGATATTGGAGGTTTTAACTCGGAACTTTATGCGATTGAAAGGTTTGCAGGGTTACCCCGCCAAAAATTAATTGGTACTGGACCTGAATTGGCCAAGCGGGTGGTTATGATCGTTCAGTTTCCAACTACCGCTTTTGTTGAGTCTGAGCTGCCGAAAGCTGCCAGATATTGGGGTTCTTACTCCTATGATACATATACAGGAAATGGTTGGCAAGCCAGCCCAACTGTTGAAGTCGAATACAGTCCCGGTCAGGAAATTGTCCCGATCCAGTATGAGAATTTTGATATCGTAACTCAGCGGATCAGATTGAGCAATGCGATCAGGGGCACCCTTTATTCCGCAGGTTCTCCTGTTACAGTAGACCAGGATGTTTTGGTTTCCTGGAGGACACTCCTGGATCAACCGGAAAATGGCGATAATCATACCTATCAAGTTGACGACCTTTTTGCCGCTACTATAGATCATCTGCAGTACCAGGTCCGTTCTCAAGTAACCAATGCCACTGATGAAGAGCTGCGATCGGCAGAAGTGGAAGTACCGGAATGGATCGAAACCAGATACCTGGAACTTCCGGAGACCGTTCCGGATAGAGTTCTGCAATTAGCACAGGAGATTGTGGCAAATCAACTTACTAAATATGATCAAGCCAAGGCAATAGAAACATTTTTGAGATCTTATCCCTACACGCTGGATCTGCCAGCTCCGCCAGCAGATCGAGATGTGGCAGATTATTTCTTGTTTGAGTTGCAAACGGGTTATTGTGATTATTATGCAACCTCCATGGTGGTTTTATCACGGGCGGTTGGGCTTCCTGCCCGGGCAGTGGTCGGATATGTAGGAGGCCAGTACGAAGAAGAAAATGATCGCTACCTTGTATCTGAAGCTGACGCTCATACCTGGGTAGAAATTTATTTTGGTAAATTTGGTTGGATACCTTTTGAACCGACTGCAGCTATAGGTTTGATTGGTGAGGATGGGCTCGACTTACCTCTGCCTCCGGAATTGGAACAGCTACCACAATCAGTAGAGACTGTTGAAAAAGGAGAGTTCCCCTGGTTGGAAGTGGGTGCAGGAGCCTTATTCCTGATCGTGATCGGGCTCTGGTTCTGGAATCGAGTTGACCTGGCGCGATTGAATTACCTTGATGCTAACAGCCTGGTCCTTGTTATTTATCAGAGATTATTCAGGTACAGCCGCTGGATGGGGTTGGGGCACCTGAGGTCGGACACCCTCTATGAATTCAGTACTCAAGTTAAGAAGGGATTCAGTGAATTGAGTACTGGGCCGCGCAGGGCAAAACATTTCAAGGATGTTTACCATCAGGTCGATCAATTAACTCGTTTGGCTGTACTGGCCAATTACAGCGACCTGCCGGTTATCGAGGAACAAAAAGAAAGGATTATCAAGATCTGGAAGCACCTGCGAATACAATTGAGGAAAGCGACCTGGCTATCATTCTGGAAAATGGTTGGGAATTGGATGTTCACGTTTGAACGGGATAATGAGCAAGATGGATGATATTTTAGGAAATGGAGCAGCTGATGGAAAACGTTAAGGAACTGACTACTACTTTAGTACAGAATATTGAAAAAGTGATCATTGGCAAACGACGAGCAGTTCAGCTGGTTGTGCTGGGTTTGATATGCGAGGGCCATGTTTTGATCGAAGATGTGCCTGGTGTTGGAAAGACCATGCTGGCCAGGAGTTTGGCGCGTTCGCTGAATTGCTCTTTTAGCAGGATCCAATGCACACCGGATATGCTGCCTAGCGATATCACTGGGGTAGAGATCTTTGATCAATCCACAAGTGAATTTAAGTTTTTGCCTGGTCCGATACTGAATCAGATCATTCTGGCAGATGAGATCAACCGGGCTACTCCAAAAACCCAATCAGCACTTCTGGAAGCCATGCAGGAGCGCCAGGTAACGGTCAGTGGTGTTACTCATCAGATTGAAAAACCATTTATGGTATTGGCGACCCAAAACCCAATCGAGTATGAAGGAACTTTTCCTCTGCCTGAAGCTCAGCTGGATCGTTTTATGGTTAAGGTCAATATTGGCTATCCCGGGATCACAGAAGAAATGGCTGTAATTGCTAATCAGCAGATCACTCACCCAATTGAATCGATCGAGCCTGTGACCACCCCCGAGAAGATCATTGAAGTACAGGAAAGCATCAAAGGTGTATTCATTTCTGAACCTATTAAGAAATATATTGTTGAAATTGCCCAGGAAACCCGCGGTGCGGATTCTGTATATTTGGGAGCCAGCCCGAGGGGAAGCTTAGCGCTGGCACGAGCCTGCCAGGCCTGGGCTGCTATGTATGGGCGCAATTTTGTGATCCCGGATGATGTGAAAATGCTGGCAGAATCAACCCTTGGGCATCGCGTGATTCTCAGTTCTTCCGCCCGACTGCAGGAAATGCGAACCGGGGATCTGATCCGGGAGATCCTTCGCAGTGTACCGGTACCTGGTGGAGATTTCCGCAGTGACTAGAGACTTAAGAGAATACACAAAAAACACCAGGACCAGGCTGGTTGTAGGTTTCATTGCTCTGGTCTTCCTAATAGGCGATGGATTGATATTTTTATTCTATGGGAAAGAAGCCGGGATCTTTGGGCTGGTTTGCATGCTTGGAGCGTTGATCCCGGTCTTGTTGGTTGTAATATTCCTGCTAATAGCGGACAGGATAGTCAAGAAGAATCAGTAGATCATCAGCTTCGCTGATCAGCTTAAACGAAAATACGGCATCTTTTCGGATGCCGTATTTCTTTTAAACAAGTGTTTGGTTGAGAATCTCTATGATGTCCAGTACCTCAACTTCATCAGCCATGCCCTTTGAACGCAGGGCGTCATCGAACATGATCAGGCAGTACGGACAGGCAGTTGTGATGGTATCTGCTTTGATGTCCAGAGCCTGCTGAAGCCGGTGTTGATTGATGCGTGTATCTGCTGCTGTTTCCAGCCACATTGCTCCTCCGCCACCGCCGCAGCAGAAACTCTCACCTTTGGTTTTTTCCATTTCTAGCGGGGAAAGATCGGCTTTCTTGAGCAGCTCCCGTGGTTGAGAATAGATGTTGTTATAGCGGCCCAGGTAGCAGGAGTCATGGAAAGTGAGTCTCCCCAGATCTATCCCATTTGAGTTCCGGAATTCCAATCCGGGAAGCAGCTCGGACAGGAACTCAACCGCATGCTGAACCTCAAAGTCTCCTCCAAAAGCTGGGTATTCATTCTTCAAAGTGTTCAAACCATGAGGACAAAGAGTGATGATCTTCTGGAACTTGATCTCCGCGAATACCCCGATATTTTCCTCAGCGGCAACCTGGAATAGATATTCATTTCCCATCCTGCGGGAAGTTTCGCCGCAGCACATTTCGGCATCTCCAAGGACCCCGTAATCAATCTTGAGTTTATTGAGGATCTCGACAAATGCCCGGGTGACTTTTTTGTTTCGATCGTCGAATGAGCCGGCGCAGCCAACGAAATAGAGAACATCAACTGTCTCTCCCGGAGAGAGTACGCGAACATCCAGGCCGTCAGCCCAGCTCATGCGATTTTGGGAAGGCATACCCCAGGGGTTCCCCTGGCGTTCAAAATTCCTCAGCGTTTCGCCAACAGTCTGGGGGACTTCTCCTGTCATCAAGACCTGGGATCGGCGAAGGTCTATTACCTGCTCAGGAGGGCGGATGAATGCCGGGCATACATCAAGGCAGTGTCCGCAAGTTGTGCAGGACCAGAGGAATTCTTCTTCCAACAATTGCGGTTGAAGCTCGTTCTTCCTATCTTTTTCAGGTGATACCAAGATGGATGCCATATTTTCCCTGAGCATCAACAACAAGGTCCTGGGTGAATAAGACAGCCCGCTGTTCGTAGCTGGGCAGACTTCTTCGCAGCGGCCGCACTGCAGACAGGAATCGAAGGCAAGTAAATCTACTGAGGAAAACTCGTTGATGGTTGAAGCGCCTAATACTTCTGCATCCATGATATCTGGTATGGTTTCCAATTCACCTGAAACCCTATCAGATTTCATGAAAATATGGATAGGGGTGATGATCATGTGCCGCATTTTAGTGAATGGAAGGCTGGCAGCTAACAATAATCCCAAAAGGACATGGATGATAAACATATAAGAATGGATTGAGGCCGCCAGGGAAGGTGTGAGGGCAGTCCTGCCGAGGAGGACTGCAACCCAATTTCCTATTGGAGACCATTCTGCCCAGAGCGGGTTCCAGGCGAGGATTCTGAGACCCTCTGTAAAGAAACCAATCAGTGGAATCAATGACAACAGGATCAAGGCATAGACGTCATCCCAGGAATTTTCCATAAAGTCAGGTCGGATAATGAACCGCCTGATTAGGGCCATAATAACGCCAATCAGGATCGCTATTCCTGCCAGATCCATGATCAGTTCATAGCCAAAATAGACAGGACCGGAGAAGAGGGGCCATGTAAAAGGAACGAATAGACCCATTTGCATGATCTTGATAGCTGTTCCGATGATCTGGATGATCACGCCCCAGAAGATGAGCAGGTGCATAACCCCGGGATAGATCTTCATTACTGTCCGCACTTGACCCAGTGCATACAGGATCACATTACCAAGGCGTTGCCAGGGATTTGATATTCTCTTTTCAGTTGTTGTCATGCGGATCCTCCGATGAAAATCTCACCATCTGTGATCGTCAAGGGAATCTTTTCCAGCGGTGTTGGTGGTGGGCCTGAGATTACACCGCCGTCATAGGGTTCAAAGAAACCTTCATGGCATGGGCAGTGGATCACCTGATCTGCAACATCCCATTTGCATATACAGGCAAAATGAGTACATACAGCTGAATAGGCTCTGAAACCCTGATCGGTATTGATAACGATAGCCGGGTAGCGTCCATAAGGAACTGTCAGGCTTTCTCCAACTGGTATATCGTCTACTGTTCCAACTCTTACAGGACCCGCCGGAGTCTCTTCCAGGCTCGGAGGGTAGAGATAAGCCAGAAAAGGCGCCAGCAAAGCAGTCAAACCAGTTGCTGCCAATCCTTTTTTGATCATATTCAGGAAGTCACGACGCGAGATCTCACTCATTTAGCTCACCTCCCCCCAGATAGTCAGGGCAATAATGATCACGACTGCTGCGAAGGATAACCAGAATCTTATCCTGGTTGTCTTTTTTGATTTATCCGGTTTCTGATCCAGGAAAGGCCAGATCATAAGCAGGACAATAGCCAGGACTGGTGAAGTGGCACCAATCGTTTCCGGGATAAATCGCAAGAGTTGATATAGGGCCAGAAAGTACCATTCAGGTTTGATATGAAGGGGGGTGTCCATTGGATCAGCCGGCTGTCCTAACCCGACCGGGGCAAATAGGCCAATCAAACCGATCACTACAACCAGGATGACCACACCCAGGGCAACTTTTGCTTCGAGGGCTACGTGGTCTGGGTAAAATGGAACTCCCTTTTCTTGAGTATCTTCAGACATCAGCTTACTCCCGTATATTCATTTTCTCTATCAGTTAAAGAGGTTTCATCAAGCCTTGTTTGCGGATCATAATGAAATGGAGTCCCATGGATCCAACAGTGATCAACGGAAGGATCAGGATATGGGCTGCGAAGAATCGGCTCAATGTCAGGCTGGTTATGCTCCATCCGCCCCGCAAAAATACGAGGGCAAGATCCCCAATAATCGGAATGCTTCCTCCGATCTCTGTACCGACCGTGGTTGCCCAGTAGGCTCGTTGGTCCCAGGGAAGAAGATAACCTGTGAAGCCGAAAGCCAGGGTCATAACGAGC
>Ga0180436_10006542_pt1 | contig 10117 bp, 6 predicted proteins | sample SS_ome_2_FD_132434 | JGI IMG/M metagenome (GOLD analysis project Ga0180436, IMG submission 132434) | Hypersaline lake sediment archaeal communities from the Salton Sea, California, USA - SS_3_S_2 metaG | ecosystem: Environmental > Aquatic > Non-marine Saline and Alkaline > Hypersaline > Sediment...
ATTGTTCATGGCGGCGCGACGATACCCAATAGCAGGTTGCGCTGTGTCCCAATGACCCCGAAGGGATACACGAAGCGCAGAATCCTGCCTTATTTCTAGCGCATTCCGGGCGCCTGACCGTCTGAATGAAGACGGGAGTGTCGCCATGACCCACCCGAATCGATATGCATTCATCTTTGGACGGTTCCGGCGCCGCGACGAGGGCGCGCAATCCGTCGTGGAAACGGTGCATCCGCTGTGCCTGCGCGAAGGTTTCACCGGGGAGGGGATCGTCGACATCCAGTCGAACAACTCGTTCTACAACGGTTTCTGCCTGCATTCGAACACGCATGTGTCGGTCAACCAGAACAACTTCTTCGAAGAGGGCACCGTGGTGTCGATGCCCTATGACACGCAGGGCGACCTTCTCGAGGCGCTCGATGCGCCGGCCTCGGCCTGCGAAAGCAATACCGGCCTGTGCGAGGCGCTGACGCCCGGCTTCTACGATATCCGCATCCTGAACCGGATCGACGACATCTATGCCGCGATGACATCGGGCGATGTCGACCGGCTGCCGGATTACATCGATGTCGCCGGCGCCTTCCCGCAGATGGTCTACGGCAAGACGCTCAGCATGAACGACCTGACGCCGGGCAATGTCGACCGGCTGGCCTGCGACCAGGGCAAGAAGGTGACATTCCAGAACGATGCCGTGTTCCAGCGTGTCGTCCTGATCGCCAGTTGCGAACTGGCATTCGCGCAAGGTGTCGAACTGAATGACGTGGTGATCGTGAACACCGACACGTCGGCCAAGTCGATCAACGCGCCCTCGGGCCTGCAGCTTGGCGCCGACGACATGTGCGCCGAAGGCGGAGGCGCGCAGATCGTGACGATGGGCGGGGTCGACGTCGCGTCCGGCCTGCGGATGTTCGGCGGCCAGATCATCGCCAGGGGCAACGTGTATTTCGCGGCCAATGCCGACGGGCTTGCCGGCGCCAACATCATCTCGGGTGGCGAAATCTCGGGCACCTCCAACATGACGATGGGCTTCTGCGGCTCGGGCATGGAGGACAATTTCGAGGTCGACTACTATCGCATCGTGATGTGATCGCGGGTTCGACGCGGTCGGGGGCGGGTCTTCGGGCCCGCCCCGTCGCATGTGCGAAACCGCAATACCGTCAATGTTGCGCGCCGGTGCGCCGGTTCATCGATTCCCCATTGAAAATGCACCGCGAACCCTGTTCAGTCGTGTACGGGAAGCGGGAGTGCTGCGATGCGATATTCCGGGCTGCGGGTCATCGGCGAGGGGCTTTTCGGCAACAAGGGCTGGCGCCCGGCATGGCGCGACCCCGAGCCGAAATCCTCCTATGACGTGGTGATCATCGGCGGCGGCGGTCACGGCCTGTCGACGGCCTATTACCTGGCGAAGAACCACGGCATCACCAATGTCGCGGTGCTGGAAAAGGGCTATCTGGGCGGTGGCAATGTGGGCCGCAACACCACCATCGTGCGGGCCAACTACTTCCTGCCCGGCAACCAGGAATTCTATTCCCATTCGCTCAAGCTCTGGGAAGGGCTGGAGGCGGAGCTGAACTACAACGTGATGCATTCGCAGCGCGGTCTGATCAACCTGTTCCATTCCGACGGCCAGCGCGACGCCTTCGCCCGGCGCGGCAACGCGATGGTCAACCAGGGCGACGACGCGATTTTGCTGGATCGCGAAGGGGTGCGCAAACACCTGCCCTATCTGGATTTCGACAATGCCCGGTTTCCGGTCTATGGCGGGCTTTACCATCCGCGCGGCGGCACCGCCCGGCACGACGCGGTGGCCTGGGGCTATGCCCGCGGGGCCGACATGCGCGGGGTGGACCTGATCCAGAACTGCGAAGTGACCGGCATCGATGTCGAGAACGGCCGCGTGACCGGCGTTCAGACCACGCGCGGCGCGATCGGCGCCAAGAAGGTGGCGATCGTCGTGGCCGGCCGCTCCGGCCAGGTGGCCGCGATGGCCGGCATGCGCCTGCCGATCGAAAGCCACGTTCTGCAAGCCTTCGTGACCGAGGGCCTGAAGCCGGTGATCGACCATGTCGTCAGCTTCGGCATGGGGCATTTCTACATCAGCCAGTCCGACAAGGGCGGGCTGGTCTTTGGCGGCGACATCGATTTCTACGCCTCCTACGCCGCGCGGGGGAACCTGCCCATGGTCGAACACGTGATGGAGGCGGGGATGACGCTGATGCCGATGATCGGCAAGGCGAAGGTCCTGCGCTCCTGGGGCGGGATCATGGACATGTCGCCCGACGGCTCGCCCGTGATCGACCGGACCGACATCGACGGGCTGTTCCTGAATTGCGGCTGGAACTACGGCGGGTTCAAGGCCGTGCCGGCCTCGGGCTGGTGCCTGGCGCATCTGATGGCGACGGGGCAAAGCCACGACGTCGCAAGCCGCTTCCGCCTCGACCGTTTCGCGACGGGCCATCTTCTGGACGAAGAAGGCACCGGGTCGCAGCACAACCTGCATTAGGGGGACGATATGCGCATTCCCTGCCCGATCTGCGGCCCGCGCGACCGGCGCGAATTCTACTATTACGGGGCCGAGGATTACCTGGATCGTCCGGCCGAGGGCGCGGAACTTTCGGCCTGGGACGATTATCTGCACAACCGCGACAACCCGGCGGGCGTGACGCGCGACCTGTGGTACCACGATGCCGGCTGCACCGCCTGGCTGGTGGTCGAACGCAACACCGTCACGCATGAGGTGATCGGCGCGAAACTGGTCGCCGACCGGGGGGGCAAGGCATGAGGATCGAGGGCAAGGGCCTGATCGACCGTTCGCGGCGTCTGACCTTCCGGTTCGACGGGCGCGAGTATGAGGGCCATGTCGGCGACACGCTGGCCTCGGCGCTTCTGGCCAATGACGTGAAGCTGGTCGGGCGCAGCTTCAAGTATCATCGCCCGCGCGGGGTGCTGACCGCGGGGCCGGAGGAGCCGAACGCGCTGGTCACCGTGGGGCATGGCGCGCGGGCCGTGCCCAACGTTCGCGCCACCGTGCAGGAGGTCTATGCCGGGCTGGAGGCGCGCAGCCAGAACCGCTGGCCCTCGCTGGGGCTGGACCTGCTATCGGTCAACGACCTGTTCGCGCCGTTCCTGGGCGCGGGTTTCTACTACAAGACCTTCATGTGGCCGCGGGCCTTCTGGGAACGGGTCTATGAACCGCTGATCCGCCGCGCGGCGGGCCTTGGCGCGCTGTCCGGGCAGGCGAATGACGAAAGCTACGAAAAGGCCTTCGCCTTCTGCGACGTCCTCGTGATCGGGTCGGGCCCCGCGGGGCTGATGGCCGCGCTGGCGGCCGGTCGGGCCGGGGCCGACGTCATCCTGGCCGAGGAAGACATGGCGATGGGTGGCCGGCTGCTGGCCGAGGCCGAGCATGTCGACGGCAAGCCCGGCCCGGTCTGGGTGGACGAGGTGCTGGCCGAATTGCGCGGCATGAAGAATGTCCGCCTGATGACCCGTACCAGCGTGGCCGGCGCCTATGACGGCGGCACCTATGGCGCGCTGGAGCGGGTGGGCCTGCATCGTGCCGATGCGCCCGCCGACCTGCCGCGCGAATGTTTCTGGCGGATCGTCGCGCGCCGCGCGGTGCTGGCCGCAGGCGCCCATGAACGCCACATCGCCTTCCCGATGAACGACCGGCCCGGCGTGATGATGGCGGGCGCGGTGCGCGCCTATCTCAACCGCTGGGGCGTGGCGCCGGGCAAGGCGGTGACGGTGTTCGGCAACAACGACGACGCCCATCGGACCGCGCGCGATCTGGTCGCGGCCGGGGTCGAGGTGGCCGGGCTGATCGACACCCGCGCCGATGCCCGCGTTTCGGGCGATTTCCCGGTCTATGCCGGGGCGCGGGTGGTCACGACGAAGGGCCGCAAGGGCCTGACCTCGATCGACGTGCAGACGGTGAACGGGTTGCGCGCGATCCATACCGATTGCCTGGCGGTGTCGGGCGGGTTCAACCCGGCGGTTCACCTGACCTGCCACATGGGCGGCCGGCCGGAATGGCGCGAGGACATCGCCGCCTTCGTGCCGAAACCGGGCGCGGTGCCGGGGCTGGTGGCGGTGGGTGCCGCGGCTGGCAGTTTCACGACCGAGGCGGCGCTGCGCGAGGGCGCCGAGGCCGGCGCCGCGGCTGCGGAAGAGACCGGGCACAAGCCCGCGGCCCTTGACCTGCCCGCGGCCGAAGATGCGGCCTATCGCGTGCAACCCTATTGGGAGGTTCGCGAACCGGGCCGTGCCTGGCTGGATTTCGCCAATGACGTCACCACCAAGGACGTGCGGCTGGCCGCGCAGGAGGCGTTCCAGAGCGTCGAGCACATGAAGCGTTACACGACGCAGGGCATGGCGCCGGACCAGGGCAAGAACTCGAATGTCGCGGCGCTGGCGATCCTCGCCGATGCGACGGGCCGGGCCATTCCGCAGACCGGGACGACGACCTTCCGCCCGCCCTACGCGCCGGTTTCCATCGCTGCGCTGGGCGCGGGCGGGCAGGGCATGGGCTTTGCCCCGCGCCGGCTGACCACCTCCCACGCCGCCAGCATCGAACGCGGCGCGCCGATGATCGAGGCGGGGCTGTGGTACCGGCCCAGCTATTTCCCGCGCCCGGGCGAGGAGGATTGGGAAAGCGCCTGCCGACGCGAGGTTCTGGCGGTGCGCGAGGCGGTGGGCGTCTGCGACGTGTCCACCCTGGGCAAGATCGACATCCAGGGCGCCGATGCGGCGCGGTTCCTCGATTTCGTCTATACCAACACCTTCTCGACGCTGAAGCCGGGGCGGGTGCGCTACGGGTTGATGCTGCGCGAGGACGGGATGGTTCTGGACGACGGCACCACCGCGCGGCTGGGCGAGACCCATTTCCTGATGACCACCACGACCGCCGCGGCGGGGCAGGTGATGCGGCATCTGGATTTCGTCCAGCAGGCGCATTGCGCCGATTGGGACGTGCGCTTCGTCTCGGTGACCGAGCAATGGGCGCAATTCGCCGTGGCAGGCCCGAAATCGCGCGCGCTTCTGGACAGCGTGCTGGATGCCCCCGTCGATGACGATGCCTTCCCCTTCATGGGTTGCGGTGCGGTCCGCGTGATGGGGGTGCAGGGGCGGCTTTTCCGCATCTCGTTCTCGGGCGAGCATGGCTACGAGATTGCGGTGCCGTCGCGCTATGGCGACGCGCTGTTTCGCGACCTTGTCGCGCGGGCCGAGGCGCTGGGCGGCGCGCCCTACGGGATGGAGGCGCTCAATGTCCTGCGGATCGAGAAAGGCTTCATCACGCATGCCGAAATCCATGGCCGGGTGACGGCCTTCGATGTTGGCCTTCAGGGCATGATGTCGAAGAAGAAGGATTTCATCGGCAAGGGTGCCAGCCAGCGGCCCGGCCTGTCGGGCCCGGCGCGCGAACAGATGGTGGGCCTGCGTCCGGTGCAATCGGACAAACGGCTTAGCGCCGGGGCGCACCTGTTCACGCCGGGCGAGGATGTCACCGCGGCGACGAGCCAGGGCTATGTCACTTCGGTCGGCCCGTCGCCGGTGGCCGGTTGCTGGATCGGGCTTGGTTTCCTGAAGAACGGGCGCGCGCGCACGGGCGAGATGGTACGCTTCGTCGACCACCTGCGCGGCAAGGATTTCCTGTGCGAAGTGGTCCATCCTGTCTTCTACGATCCCGAAGGAGGGCGCGCGCGTGGCTAGCCTGATCGAGAAATCCCCCGCCGCCGGGCTTGCCCCTGTCAGCCATGGCGATGCGGTGCTGACCGAGGTCGCGGCCGGTCCGGTCACCTCCATCGCGCCGTTCAAGGGCAAGGATCGCGCGGTGTCCGCGGCGCTGAAACCTCTGGGCCTGTCCTTTCCCGGCCCGGGACGGGTGGTGGCCAAGGGCGGCGCGGCCTGTATCTGGACCGGACGCGGCCAGGCCTTTCTCATGGGGGCCGAGGCGCCCGAGGGGCTGGCGGATATCGCCGCGCTGACCGACCAATCCGATGCATGGGCCGTGTTCCGGCTGGCGGGCGCCGCGGCGGAAGACGTCCTGGCCCGGCTGGTGCCGATCGATCTGCGCGTGCAGGCGGGGTTCAAGACCGGCACCGTGGCGCGGACGATCCTGGGACACATGCCACTGGTCATCCGCCGCACCGGCGCCGCGGAATTCGAATGGATGACCTTCCGGTCGATGGCCGACCATGCCGTGCACGAGATCGGCGTTGCGATGAAGGCGGTGGCTGCGCGCGGCTGACGCGCGGCCCTTGCCGCGGGCGCCCGGTGGACCGATATTGAGCGGCATGAGTCTGCCCCCCGGCTTCCTCGACGAATTGCGCAACCGCATCTCGCTGGCCCATGTCGTGGGCCGCAAGGTGACCTGGGACATGCGCAAGTCGAACCAGGGCAAGGGCGACATGTGGGCGCCGTGCCCGTTCCACCAGGAAAAGACCGCCAGCTTCCATGTCGACGACCGCAAGGGCTATTACTATTGCTTCGGCTGCCACGCGAAGGGCGACGCGATCGGTTTCGTGAAGGAGACCGAGAACGTGGGCTTCATGGAAGCGGTCGAGATCCTGGCGCGCGAGGCCGGCATGCAGATGCCCGCCCGCGATCCGCAGGCCCAGGCCAAGACCGATCGCCGCACCCAGATGGCCGAGGTGATGGAGGATGCGCTGCGGTTCTTCCGCATGCAGCTCAAGACCGCCCAGGCATCCGAGGCGCGCGCCTACCTGGAGCGGCGCAAGCTTGGTCCAGCGGCGCTGGACCGGTTCGAGATCGGGTTCGCGCCGGATGCCTGGCAGGGCCTGTGGGATCATCTGTCGGGCAAGGGTGTGGCCGCGCAGATGATCCTCGATTGCGGGTTGGCGCGGCCATCCAATCGCGGCGGCAAGCCCTATGACACGTTCCGCAACCGGATCATCTTTCCGATCCGCGACGCGCGCGGGCGCTGCATCGCCTTCGGCGGGCGGGCGATGGACCCCGGCGACAACGCCAAATACCTCAACAGCCCCGAGACCGAGTTGTTCGACAAGGGGCGCAGCCTGTTCAACCACGGCCCGGCCCGCGCGGCGGCGGGCAAGGGGCGGCCCCTGATCGTGGCCGAAGGCTACATGGACGTGATCGCCCTGGTCGAGGCGGGGTTCGAAAGCGCGGTGGCCCCGCTGGGCACCGCGATCACCGAAGACCAGTTGCAGCTTCTGTGGCGGATGCATCCCGAACCCGTCGTCGCGCTGGACGGCGACACGGCCGGGCTGCGCGCCGCGATGCGGCTGATCGATCTGGCGCTGCCGATGATCGCGCCGGACCGGTCGCTGCGATTCGCGCTGATGCCGGGCGGGCAGGACCCCGACGATCTGATCCGCGCCGGCGGCGCTGGCGCTATGCAGAAGGTGCTGGACGGGGCCGAGCCGCTGGTCAACCTGCTATGGCGGCGCGAGACCGAGGGCAAGGTCTTCGACAGCCCCGAACGCCGTGCCGGGCTGGAAAAGACCCTGCGCGCCGCGATCGGCCGCATCGCCGACCCCGATCTGCGCCGCCAGTATGGCGAGGAGATCCGCAACCTTCTGTTCGACCTCTTCCGCAAGGCGCGCGCGCCGGGCTTCGGCCAGCGGTCGGGTGCCGGTCGTGGCGGGCGGGGATGGCAGGGGCGGCCGGTCCCCGCGGCGGGACCGCTGGCCACCACCAAGGGGTCGGCCCTTGCGTCGGCCACGGGCGACGAGGTGGCCGAGCATCTGCACGAGGCGGTCATCCTGGGAACCTGCGCTGCCCATCCCGGCCTGGTGGCCGAGTTCGAGGACGTGCTGGACCGGCTGGCGATGCACGACCCCGAACATGCGCGCCTGCGCGACGCGCTGCTTTGGCAATCGGCCACCGGGGCGGAACCCGATGCCGAAACCCGCGAGACCCTTGAAAGGCTTCTGGCGCTTCCCCATGTCGCGATTGCGCCCCAGGTGCGACGGCGCGGCGACGCGGATTTCGCGCGGGCCTGCCTGTCGGACCAGTTGGCGCGGATCGTTGCCAGGCGCGGTGCGCAGGCCGAGACGGACGACGCGATGGAGGCGCTGCCGGGAACCACGGACGAAGGCATCACCTGGCGCCTGGGCCAGGCCGCCGCCGCCCTGCAACGCGCCGAAAGCGCGAGACTTGACGACACGTCCGACTTGGGCGAGGACCGCGGCGCCCTGTCGGGCTCTCTCGACGAGATGCTCAGAAACCGCGTCTGGGAAAAGAAGAAGGGATGAGGCGGCTTTCCGCCCCTGTGATTCGCGTGATTGATTCGATACATACGGTCTGATTCGTCCGCCACCGGAAAAAGAATCGCCCCGCCCGACGACCGAGGAGTGCCCATGGCCGCCAAAGACACCGAAGAAGAAAAGCCGCAAGAGCAGGATGCCGAACACTCCCTCGACATGAGCCAGGCGGCGATCAAGCGGATGATCGCCGAGGCACGCGAGCGGGGATACATCACCTACGATCAGCTCAACTCCGCCTTGCCGCCCGACCAGGTGTCTTCGGAACAGATCGAGGACGTGATGTCGATGCTCTCGGAAATGGGCATCAACGTCATCGAGGAGGAAGAGGCCGAGGACGGCGAACAGGGCGGCGCGCTGGTCGAAACCTCCAACAGCCGCGAAGTGACGGTCGCCACCACGCAGACCGAAACGCTGGACCGGACCGATGACCCGGTGCGGATGTATCTGCGCGAGATGGGGTCGGTCGAGTTGCTGTCGCGCGAGGGCGAGATCGCCATCGCCAAGCGTATCGAGGCCGGTCGCAACACGATGATCGCGGGGCTGTGCGAATCGCCCCTGACCTTCCAGGCCATCACGATCTGGCGCGACGAGCTTCTGAACGAAGACATCCTGCTGCGCGACGTCATCGACCTCGAGACGACTTTCGGCAACGCGCTTGACGAGGATCTCGACATGCCGGTCGTCGAGGCCGCGCCGGAGGCCGAGGCGCAGCCCAAGAAGGCCGAGGACGGCGCCCAGGAACCCGAACTGGATGCCGACGGCAACCCGATCCAGCGCAACGACGAGGAAGACGACGAGGACGACGGCTCCAACATGTCGCTTGCGGCGATGGAGGCGGCGCTCAAGCCCAAGGTTCTGGAAACGCTTGAACAGATCGCGCGCGACTATGCCGACCTGGCCGAGATGCAGGATCTGCGGATGTCGGCCACGCTGAACGAGGATGGCAGTTTCACCGAACGCGACGAACTCGCTTATCAGAAGCTGCGTTCCGAAATCGTCGTTCTGGTCAACGGTCTGCACCTGCACAACAACCGCATCGAGGCGCTGATCGACCAGCTTTACGGCATCAACCGCAAGATCATGTCGATCGACTCGGCGATGGTGAAACTGGCCGACCAGGCGCGGATCAACCGCCAGGATTTCATCGGCGAGTACCGTGGCTACGAACTCGACCCGACCTGGCTTGACCGGATGGCGCAGAAATCGGGGCGCGGCTGGCAATCCTTCATCGAGCGCAGCGCCGACAAGATCGAGGATCTGCGCGCCGACATGGCCAAGATCGGCCAGTATGTCGGTGTCGACATCTCGGAGTTCCGCCGGATCGTCGCCCAGGTCCAGAAGGGCGAGAAGGAGGCCCGCCAGGCCAAGAAGGAAATGGTCGAGGCCAACCTGCGTCTGGTGATCTCGATCGCCAAGAAATACACCAATCGCGGCCTGCAATTCCTGGACCTGATCCAGGAGGGCAACATCGGCCTGATGAAGGCCGTGGACAAGTTCGAGTATCGCCGCGGCTACAAGTTCTCGACCTACGCGACCTGGTGGATCCGCCAGGCGATCACCCGGTCGATCGCCGACCAGGCGCGCACCATCCGCATCCCGGTGCACATGATCGAGACGATCAACAAGCTGGTGCGCACGGGCCGCCAGATGCTGCACGAGATCGGCCGCGAACCCACGCCCGAGGAGCTGGCCGACAAGCTGCAGATGCCCTTGGAAAAGGTCCGCAAGGTGATGAAGATCGCCAAGGAGCCGATCTCCCTCGAAACGCCGATCGGCGACGAGGAAGACAGCCAGCTGGGCGATTTCATCGAGGACAAGAACGCGATCCTGCCGCTGGACAGCGCCATTCAGGAAAACCTGAAGGAAAC
>Ga0180436_10006547_pt1 | contig 10111 bp, 5 predicted proteins | sample SS_ome_2_FD_132434 | JGI IMG/M metagenome (GOLD analysis project Ga0180436, IMG submission 132434) | Hypersaline lake sediment archaeal communities from the Salton Sea, California, USA - SS_3_S_2 metaG | ecosystem: Environmental > Aquatic > Non-marine Saline and Alkaline > Hypersaline > Sediment...
TGACGCACTCGCCCGCCAGCCCGACGACCGAGGATACGATCACCTTCACCGCGGTCGTCGCCAACACCGGCACGGGGACGGCCGGCGCCGCGACGCTCGAGCTGCGCGTCGGGGGCGAGAGCAATGGTGCCCGCTACTCGATCCCGAGCCTCGGCACGGGCGAGAGCTACACCGTCCAGCGCCAGGAGGTACTCGACGTCGCCCAGAACTACCAGAACACGGCGACGGCCGACATCGACGGCGACGTGGCCGAGAACGACGAAACCAACAACGTCACGACCGACTTCTATACCGTCACGGCCGTCTATCCCGATCTCGAAGTGACGAGCGCCACGCACTACCCGGCAAACCCCACGACCGTCGACACGATCACGTTCACTGCCGTCGTCACCAACACGGGCAATGGCAGTGCCGGGGCCTCAACGCTGGAGTTGCGTGTCGGCGGCGAAAGCAACGGGATGACCTACGCGGTCCCGAGTCTGGCACCCGGTGAGACCTACTCCGTCCAGCGTGACGAAGTGCTCGACGTCGCTCAGAACTACCAGAATACGATCACGGCCGACATCAACGATGACGTCGCCGAGCTCGACGAGGACAACAACATTGCCACCGATTACTACACCGTGACGCAAGCTTTGCCCGATCTTATGGTCACGAGTCTCACGCACGCTCCGGAAACCCCGCGGACGATCGATACGATTACGTTTACCGCGGTCGTGACCAATGTCGGCACCGCGCCGGCGGAGTTCTCCCTGCTCGAGCTGCGCGTGGGGGGTGAGACCAACGGGACGATCCACGAGATCCCCGGGCTCGCGGCCGGCGAGAGCTACAGCGTTCAGCGCCAGGAGGTGCTCGACGTGCCCCAGGGCTATCAGATTACCGCGACGGCCGATGTGGCCCAGGACGTAGGCGAGGCCGAAGAGGGCAACAACGTCACGACCGACAGCTTCACAGTCGTGGATGGGAAGTAGACGGGAGCCCGATTGCCGGGCTCCCCTAGATCTGGAACAGGTACTGCACCTTCATGAAGAACTGCCGGTAGTCGAGCTTGTGGTGCCGGTAGGCTTCCTCGCCCGACGGCGCCAGGGCATCGCCCGCCTGGTTGAGATTCTCGTAGGCCTGGATGTTGTAGGTCGAGCCGACATAGAAGAGCGTGAAGGGCGTGATCTGGTACGTCAGCAAGGGCTCAAAGACCCAGGTTTCGCTGAAGTCGTTGTACTGCGCAAAGACCCGCAGCGAGAGCTGGCGGTTGTACTGCAGGTTCAGCCGCGATCCATAGATGAACCCATCGAAGAGCTCGGTATCGGTCTCGACTTCGTCGCTGTGAACATGCGTCAGCCAGTTCTCGAGCCGGAGTCGATCGAAGAGGTCGAGATCGATCCAACCGTGCCACTTCGTCTGCCGGCCGATCGCGCGATAGCCGTAGGCGATCTGGTTGCCGTGGCTGAAAGAACCGCCGAAGGAGAGGACCTCGCTCGGCGCCGTGCCGATGTTCCAGAAGTGGTTCCAGATGTCGTCGAAGTAGATCCCGGCGAACTTCTCGGTGCTGATCATGTATTGGTACGTGAGTCGCGTCTGATGAAAGCGTAGCGGCGCCGAGAGGGTCGCAAAGATCGCCTCGTCCTTCTTCTGCCCATCGGTGTTCCAGACGCGCATCGGGTTCACTTCCAGCGTCACCCGCTCGAGCAAGCCTTGATCGAAGCGGAAGTGGTAGTTGGAGTAGAGGCTCGCGGAACGCCGGCTGTTGCGCGGCATCCAGCCGTTGTCGGCGCGAAAGGTCGGGCCGATCTCGGAATACGTGCCGCTGGCGTAGAAGTTCGGGCTGTTGTAGCTGAGGTTGGTGGACGCGGCGTACCCGCCGAAGGACTCGCCATCAAAGACGGCCGTGTGGCGGCCGCCGTCGAAGGTGACACCCTCGAGACCGGCGGTCAGATCCTCGTCCTCCGGCTCGACCGTGTAGCTGCCGACCGCCTGCGTGCGCAGCGTGACGCGGCGCGAGAAGCTCAGGGTCGCATCGGCGCTGTAGGTCGTACCGCTGCCGCCGCCCTCCCAGTAGCGGTTGGTGAAGAGCAACCCGACCTGGGAACCCTGGCCGACAGCGCGCACGACACGGGCGATGTTGGCAAAGCTCTGGCCGCCCAGCCGCTGTCCGGAGCTCGTTTCCTCGAACGGGATGACAAAGGGTGTGTGCTCGTCGTGGGCGCTAAGAACGCTCACCGACGTCCGGCCCAGGCGCGCCGTCGCCTTGGCGGCAAAGTCGGGCTCGTTGATCGAGCGCGTGTAGACGAGATCGAAGCGCGTGCGGTAGAGGTCGCTGCCTTCCTGGAAGAAGGGCCGCTTCTCGGGATAGGAGAGCGCCGTCGGCGAGTTGACGTCGATCTGGAAGGCGTCGGACTCGACGTTGCTGAAGTCGGGGTTGACGGTGGCATCGAGGATGACGTTGGAACTGGCGGCGAACTTGGCCGACAGCGAGGGCTCACCGCGCGGATCGTCGTTCTCGAAGTCGAGGCGGCCCTCGTCTTCGAGCTGCAGCGCACCGGCGGTCGAGCCGGTCCAGGCGGGAATGATCTCGATCCCGCGCCCGGGCGAGACGTTGCGGATGCCGGTCAGCGTGCCCCACGTACGGACCCAGTTTGACTCGCTGCGGTCCATGGCGCCCCAGGTGATGCTGTAGTGCGTGTCGCGGTAGTGATGGCGCCAGAACTGGATCCGCCAGGTCTGCTCCGGCGTGTTGGGAAAGCGCAAGCTCGAGAACGGGATCGCGAGCTCGACCTGGTAGCCCCGATCGGTGATCCGCCCGGCGGAGTCGAAGTTGAGATCGAACATGCTGTCTTCGCCGTACCCGTTGCTCCAGAGCGCGTCGGCCTGCACGCCGAAGGGATTGACGTTGATCGTGTAGGCCCAGGCGGCGTCGCCGTAGGTGTCGATGAAGAAGCCGATGTTGTCGCCGCCCATGTGGTCGCGCGGACTGAGCGTGGCACGGATGTCGCCCGGGTTGTCGTGGCAGATCGCGGAAAGGTAGAGGTGCGTCGGGCTATACGTGGCGTAGACCGTCGTCGCGACCGGCGGGCGGATGTTGTCGCCCGGCTCGACCTCGTGGAAGTGATCCGCCACCGCCGCGCCGACCCAGCCCGGGTCATCGAGCAGGCCGTCGATCTCGATCGCACCCGCCGCCGGGGCCACGTGTAGCTCGGGATGGAAGGCGGGGACGAAGCTGGCCTGGGCGCTGGCCTGAGCCCGGGCCGCGGGGCAGCAGAGCAGCGGGATGACGATCAGCGGGACGACGACCAAAGGCAGGAGGCGCAGGCCAAAGGCGATCGCAAAAACCCTGGTCAAGACGATGTCGGCCGTACTTCGCCGGCGCGCGTGCGCGGCTCCCGCCCGGCCGCTTGCCGTAGAGGAACGTTGGCCCAGCATGACTCACCCTCCCATGAACGAACGCGTCGGCTCGGGGACGTCTAGAGCTACGCGACCGGGCACCCGCGGTTGCATTTCGAGATTGCTAACCGACTATCATCCAACAAGATAGGAGCTAGCGGGTGTGCGCGGCCATGCGCCCCAGGCAACCCCGGGGGACGAGGAGATGGAGGGGACTGGCACTGGGTAGACGGGTGGCGCGGGGCGAGGGTTCAAAGGAAGCTGGGGCGCTTCTTGCCTCCTGGATCACATCGACAAGACGTCCGCCAGAATTCGCTCGAGTTGACTCGCCAGATAGAGCGGCAGAGAGAGCAGGGTGTAGCGGACCTGCTGGAGCTGGTCTGCGACCATGACCTCATGCTCGAAGAACCCGATGGATGGGGGTCCCAGATCGAACCGCACCGCCCAGTGACGCTTCTTCTCCGCCAGGAAGACATGGACGGACTTGAGGCTGCCCGGCTTGCCGGCGCGCACCGCGATCGGCAGGATGACGTCTCCCGCGGCCCAGAGGTATGCGACTGCCGCGTTGGCGCTCTTGGCCTCGCGCTGCCAGTAGTGAAGACGCCGTTGCTCGAATGGCGGCCAGAGCGCGCGTAGCTCCTGGCCCACGAACTGCTCCGCCAGCCTGCCCTCGTGCACGGTCAACAGGTCCCCGGCATGCCTGAAGGCTAGGCCGCAGATGTGGCTGGCGAGACCAATGTCGAGCAGCAAGGGTTTGAAGCGCGTCTCCGAAGCACCGGCGCCGAGCGGAACACCATTGGCGGACGAGTGGCGGACGAGGGTGACGATGCGGCTCAGCTCGAGCAGCTCGAGCGCGATGCGCATCTCTATGCTTCGGATCCTGCGGGTGATCTTGACGTACTTGAGCTTCTCCCCAATGTGGCCCGGAACGTATTGCAGGATGCGGCGCATGTTGCGCTGCTGGGCGCGCGTGCCGTACTTGACGAAGTCATCCTGCAGCGCCGCCACGGTGGAGGCGAGCATCCGCTGGACCTCGGCCAGCTCGCCCCGCTCGACGTACGCCGCCACCGCCGCGGGCATGCCGCCGACGAAGGCGTAGGCGCGCAAGAGGTCCTGCAGTCGTCGATCGACGGCCGGGCCGATCTCATCGCCCAGCGTGAAGTGCTCGAGGTACTCGGCCAGCGCCTCCGCGCCCGCGGCGCGCAGGAACTCCTGAAAGGAAAGCGGCTCGAGATGGAGGTACTCCACGCATCCGGTCGGCAGCGGGAAGCCGAACTGACGCAGCGCGAAATCGAACGGGCGCTGCGCGCAGTCGAACAGCGACCCGGCGGCGATCACGTGAAGCGCCGGCAGCTCCTCCTGGAAGTAGCGCAGGGTGGCGATCGCCCGCGGGCAGGCCTGGATCTCGTCCAGGAAGAGCAGTGTCTTGCCGGGGACGATCGACTGCTCGAAGTAGAGGCCGAGTTCCTGGAGGATCCGTCGGGCGTCCTGGCTCTCGAAGAGCGGATGGAGCTCATTCCGTCGCTCCAGGTCGAGCGTGAGGGTCGTCTCGAAGTGCTGCCGCCCAAAGGCTTCCACTAAATAGGTCTTCCCGGCCTGGCGTGCCCCACGGACAAGCAGCGGTCGGCGTGCGTCGCGCGTCTTCCAGGCGACCAAATGGGACATGACGGCTCGAGTCATCGCGATATCCTTGTGTTCTAGCAGGTTGGATCACAGGACAGGGTTGTATGAGAGGGTCTGGGATGCCCCAATAGGACCATGACTGGGTGAGTCCTCCTCTCCCCCCCCTGACCGGGAGGGGGCAGCCAGCGACGTCCGCCTCCACCGCTAGCCAGGCAAGTGCCCAAAACGCTGCAAATAAGATCTGGACATCGCCGCCCGGAAGGCCGATGATCTTCAATGCACTTGGTGGAGTTCGCACGTGGCGGGCTCGGCCGGGCGCGAGGAGCCTGAGTTCTAGGCTAGTCAAGGAGTTCACTGCCAGCCTATTCCGATCCGCACTCTGGGCCGTCCGGGGTGAGGTCCCGCTGCATCGGACGCCTCTTCTTCCCTCGTCGAACCGCTTGTCGGAGCTTCTTGGGACAGCAGACGCACCGCTCTCCGGAGTCCCCACCGGCATCCCACGAGGAGCCATCTCAGGCAGATACCCATGCGATGACGAATGTTCGGTGCGGCGAACGGTTATCGAGAGGAAAGGTGCTCAATCATGGCGAGCAATCTGTATGTCGGAAACCTGCCCTTCGAAGTCACGGAAGAGGAGCTGCAAGAGCTCTTCGCTGCCTACGGTGCAGTCGCGTCGGCGAAGGTGATCTCCGATCGCGACACGGGCCGCCCGCGCGGCTTCGGCTTCGTGGAGATGGAGCAGGAAGAGGACGCCCGCAAGGCGATCGAGAGCCTGGACGGACAGGACTTCAAGGGTCGCAACCTGAAGGTCAATCCGGCCAAGCCGCGTGAAGACCGCGGCGGCGGCGGCGGCGGCCGTCGTTGGTAGGGCGCGCTGCGCCAGAAGCAGTGTGTGAGAGCGGGGAGGCGCCGCGGCGCCTCCCCCGCGTTCCCGCTTGCTAGGCCTGAACCGGAGAAGAGAGGAAACCGCTACGCTCCAGTGCGCATGTTCTCTCAGGGAGGAGCGATGGTGACCCGAACACAAACTCCGCACGTATTGCTGATCAGCCCCCGTTTCAGCCTGCATTCCTTCTGGAATTACCAGGAAACCTGCGAGGTCGTCGGCGCCCGCTATGTGGTCGCGCCGCTGGGGTTGATCACCGTGGCGGCTTTGCTGCCGCAGGACTGGACGTCACGCCTGGTCGACTGCAATGTCGAGGACCTGAGCGATCGCGATCTGGAGTGGGCCGACCTCGTCATGGTCGGTAGCATGCTCTCGCAACAGAGGGATGCGCTGCGGATCATCGCGCGGGCCCAGTCGCACGGCAAGCCGGTCGTGATCGGCGGCCCCGACGTGACCACCAGTCCCGAAGTGTACGCTGCCGCGGAGTTCCGCGTTTTGGGCGAGGCCGAGGAGCTGATGGGCGACTTCGCCGCCGCCTGGCGCGCCGGCGAAGAGCGCGGCACCTTTGCGGCCACCTCGTTTCCCGATCTCACCCGTTCACCCGTGCCCCGCTTCGATCTGCTTCAGCTCGAGCGCTACATGCACGTGGGAGTGCAGTTCTCGCGGGGATGCCCTTTCAATTGCGAGTTCTGCAATGTGATCGAGCTCAACGGACGCATTCCGCGCCACAAGAACCCTGCCCAGATGCTGGCCGAACTCGATGCTCTACACGCGTTGGGTTACCGGGGCCACGTCGACTTTGTCGATGACAATCTAATCGGCAATCGCAAGGTCGTGCGTCCCTTCCTGACGGCTCTGGGCGAGTGGCGCAAGCGCCATGGGGATGCTTTCGAATTCACGAGCGAAGCCAGTCTCAACCTGGCCGACGACGAGGAATTGCTGAAGCTGATGCGCGCGGCGGGCTTCTTCGCCGTCTTCGTCGGCATCGAATCTCCCGACCCGGCGACGCTGCTCAGCACGCACAAGCTACAGAACGCGCGCCACGACATCACTGCCAGCGTGCGCAAGATCCACCGCGCGGGGATCTTCGTCAACGCCGGCTTCATCGTCGGCTTTGACGGCGAGTCCGGTTCGGTCTCCGAGGCGATGGTCGCCTGTATCGAGCAGGCGGCGATTCCGGTCTGCATGGTCGGGCTGCTCTACGCGCTGCCCAACACGCAGCTCGCCCGGCGGCTGTGTGTCGAGGGGCGTCTGTATGCGAGCTTCGACCGTCTGGCGTCCGATAGCGACGCCGACCAGTGTACTTCGGGGCTCAACTACGTCACGCGCCGCCCACGACGCGAGATCCTCTCCGACTATCAGGAGATTCTCGCCGCCGTTTATGACCCCGGCGCGTTCTTCGGGCGCGTGGCGCGTATGATCCGCGATCTCGACCTCCGCCATTCCCGGCTGCGCAGTTCCTGGAGGCAACGCCTGCGCGACCTGCACTCCTTCCTGCGCATCAGCCGCCAGCTTGGACTCCGCGATCGCCGCGCACGCGGCGCCTACTGGCGGACGCTGGGCGCGTGTCTGTGCCACAACCCGCGGGCGCTACGCACCGCGGTCTCGCTGGCGGCGCTCTACATGCACGTCGGGCCATTCGCCCAGTACCTGGAGCACCGCCTGGCGGGCCAGATCGAGGCGTTGGGCCCAGCCGCGGCGCCGGTGGTCATGGCGGAGCGGGGCGCTGCGGGTGCTGCCGGATCGCTTCGCGCTGCTGTGCAGAAGACGGAGTCGGCCGTGCTGTAGGCGCCGGATGCAATCGCCCACCAGGTAGATCAATCCAGCGCCGCGAGCCGGTAGCTCGTACTACGCCCCCCCGCCGGATTCTTGACCAGGATGCCGAGTTCGAGGAGTGCGCGGATGTCGCGCAGTGCGGTGTCGCTCGAACACTTCGCCACCCGGGCGTACTTCGAGTTCGTGAGCGGCCGCTCGAAGCCGGCGGCCATTCGGCTGAGTATCAGTCGCTGCCGGTCGTTGACGGGATGGTGACCGATGCGTTGCCAGAGCTGCGCCTTGCGTAGCACGGCGGCCAGCATCCCCTCCGCCCGCACGATCGCCCGGTCAAGACAGCCCAGGAACCACGCCAGCCAGCCGGTGATGTCGAGTCCGCCGCCTTGGGCGGACTCGAGTGCGCGGTAGTGGTCCCGGCGTTCGGCCTCGATCTGAGCCGACATGCTGTAGAAGCGCCCGGGCGCACGATCGGCGCGTGAGAGCAGCATGTCCGCGATGGCGCGGGCGAGCCTGCCATTGCCATCGGCGAAGGGATGGAGCGTCACGAACCAGAGGTGCGCGACGCCGGCCTTGAGGATCGGGTCGATGTCGTGCGCAGCGTTGAACCACCGGAGAAACCTCTCCATCTCTGTTTCGAGTAGGCTCGCATCCGGCGCGATGAAGTGGATCCGCTCCCGGCCAAGCGCACCCGAGACCACCTGCAGCGGGCCAGCTTCACCCGTGCGCCAGGCGCCGACGACGATCGGTCGCCGGCCGCTGCGCCCCGTGGGGAACAGCGCCGCATGCCAGCCGAAGAGGCGCTCCGCCGTCAGCGGTGCGTCGCAGTGACGGGTCGCGTCGAGCATGACCTCCACCACACCCTCGACCTCCCGGCTGGGAGTTGGTAGACCAGCCGTCTCGAGCCCGTACCGCCGGGCGATCGAGGAACGCACTTCGTCCGGATCCAGGTGTGCACCCTCGATCGCCGAGGACTGGACCGTCTCCTGGGTCAGTGCGATTACCTGGGCCTCGGCGCGCAGGTCGAACCCGAGCGCTTCCATCCGCCCCAGATGTCGCCCCTGGCGATGCCGCACGGCGGCTAGCAGTTCGGCGAGATCGCCAGTGCGCCAGGTCAGCTCGGGCCACCCGGGTAGCTCGTGAATGCAGGCCATAATCAACGCATCTCCTGCGGTGAATATCCGCCGTATTCGCCGCACAATGCAAGATATTCGGCGCATGGCGAGCGGTGAATAAGCCTGCCCAGGGGTCTCTGCGCTGGCCGCCAAGCAGCTAGTGGAGGCTCGCTCCACGCTGGCCGGCGCGTCGCCACGCTCCTCCGGATGGCAGTCTCGCTCTGGGAAGCGGCCCATTCTCGGCAAGTTGGGTCCATTCCAGACGGCTCATCATCAACAGGAATAAAGCGTTGCCCTTGCAAGCCGATCTTTATACAATGGCCATTGAATAAATTTGTTCATCCGGCATTGAATAAAGAAGGACAAATGGACACGAGGTTCCTTCCCCACAACGCCCACTGGGAATCCCCCGTGCGCTTCGCGGAGCTTGATCCACAGCTTCGAGCCCTGCGCCGCCTGCCCCTCGCCTATCGCTTCCCGCTTCTGGACCGGCTTCCGGACAGGCAGCCGGGGATCTACTCGATCACCGGGGGGCGCCAGATCGGCAAGACGACACTCATCAAGCAATGGATGGCAGAGCTGCTCACGGCTGGGGTCAGTGCCCGAGCCATCGTCTACCTCACCGGCGAGCTGATCGATGACCATCACTCGCTCGTCCGCCTCGTTTCCGATCAGCTCGCGGAGATGGTCTCCGCCCCGCGGCAGTTCCTGCTGCTGGATGAAATCACCTACATCCCGGATTGGGACAAGGGGATCAAGTACCTGGCCGACACGGGAGCGCTGGAGCGTGCCGTCGTCCTGCTGACCGGGTCGGACAGCGCCTTGATCCGCGATGCGCGTTCGCGGTTTCCCGGACGCCGTGGCCAGGCGGACGTAGCCGACTTCCACCTCTACCCACTCGACTTCGCTGAAGTCCTGCGTCTAAAGGGCGTCCTCGGTGCGGAGCCACTCCCGGCCGACTGGCCCGGCGATGAATCTCTCATCCCAACGCTCTTCGCCGAGTTCGATCACTACTTGATGCATGGAGGGTTCCTGACCGCGATCAACGACCTGGCCGCCGAGCAGCGCATCCGCCCGGCCACGCTGGCGACCTATGTCGACTGGATCCGAGGCGATGTACTCAAGCGCGGTCGCAACGAGTCGTCTCTGAGAGAGGTGCTCGGGGCCATTCACAACCGGCTGGGCAGCCAGGTCACCTGGAACAACCTGGCCCAGGACCTTTCGATCGACCACCCTGCTACCGTTGCGAGCTACATGTCGCTCCTGGCGGACATGGACGTTATCTTCATCCAGCCCGCGCTGGTTGAAGACAAGCTGCGCGCAGCGCCCAGGAAAGCGCGCA
>Ga0180436_10006548_pt1 | contig 10110 bp, 8 predicted proteins | sample SS_ome_2_FD_132434 | JGI IMG/M metagenome (GOLD analysis project Ga0180436, IMG submission 132434) | Hypersaline lake sediment archaeal communities from the Salton Sea, California, USA - SS_3_S_2 metaG | ecosystem: Environmental > Aquatic > Non-marine Saline and Alkaline > Hypersaline > Sediment...
GCCGGGGCTATGGGAGAAATGAGCCGGTTCTACGGTCTGCCCAATACTCAGGCAGGTTGCATAAGTGATGCGAAACAGCCCGGCGCTCAAGCGATCATGGAAAAAACACTTAGCACCTTACCGCTGGTCCTGAGTGGTGTTGACGTGGTTAGTGGCACAGGTGAGATAGACACCAGTCAATTACTAGTTTTAGAACAGATTGTTGTCGATCATGAGATAGCTCAAATGTGCCAAAGAATAAGAGAGGGAATAGATGTGGCAGAACAAAAACAGTTGTTTGAAGATGTCAGGTCAGCAGGGCCTGGGGGGCATTTCCTTCTACAACCTGGAACATTAAAATACTGTCGTAGCGAAGAATTTTACCAGCCTGAGCTAAGCGATCGCAACACCTATGAGGACTGGGAAGAGTTAGAGCGGCCTGATCTATATAGCCAAGCAAGGAAAAAAGTTGCAGAAATACTTTCCTGCCCACAAAAAAACCCACTTGATGATGACACAATTGGAAAATTAGAGGAAATAGCTAAAAAAGCGGATGAGGATTTAAATAAGGACAAAAAAAGGAGACAGTAAATAGGAAGGAAAACGTTTTTAGGAATCCGATTTTAAGGCGACGCCTTTTCATATGCTGCTCTGAGTTTTCTAGCCGCTTCTACTTCAACTGCTCTTTGGGCAACTGCCATTTGATACGCTTTCTGCTTTTTCCCTATGCGTTTTTGAAGATCAGCCAGATCGAATTTTTGGCCGGCTTCAATATTACGCTCTTTTAGCTTGGAGATAGCAAAGGATGCATGGTCATTAGATTGACTTTTAGGACTTTGGACTTTCAAACCGAATCACCGTAAAATGAGCGCTTCAACGATGCTTAGACTGCGCCCGAATTATGTTAACTCATTTAATTTTCTTAATTATTTCATTATTTTAGAAAGTTTACATTCCGGTGGAGTCTTCAAGTTTGATCAAGTCATTAGTTTGAGAAAAGGTCTATCTACTGTAGCTTCTTCTGCTAATCTTGCTTTCTATAATTAGGTTCTCCAAACTGTTTTATCCGTAACATACGACGATCTACTCATGACGCAGGGCCTCGATGGGATCCAGAAGCGATGCTTTATGAGCTGGATAAAAACCGAAGAAAATCCCCACTGCGGCCGAAAAGCTGAAAGCCAAAAGCACCGACTGGGGATCGATAATGGCTTTCCACTGGCTATAAGTACTCATGGCCAGGGATCCTGTGAGGCCTAAAATGACCCCCAATACACCTCCGATAAGGGAGAGTACGATGGACTCAATCAGGAATTGAGACATAATGCTCGTACCGGTAGCACCCACCGCCATGCGCAAGCCGATTTCCCGGGTGCGCTCGGTTACCGAAACCAGCATGATGTTCATGATTCCGATCCCGCCTACAATCAGTGAAATCGAAGCCACTGCCATCAAAAGGAAACTCATGGCCTTGGAAGAGTCTGCACGCGCATTCATAAACTCGGCCATATTACGAATTTCAAAATCATCATTCTGACTGGGTGCGATTTGATGCCGCTCGCGCAGAAGCGCTTCAACCGATTCCTCGGTTTGACTGACCATCTCTGCACCTTTAGCCTTGACATAGATCTCATCGACCAGGTTGCCGGCCCGCTTGCGGCCACCTAAAACCCGTTTTTTAGCAGTCGTGATGGGTAGCATGACAGCATCATCCTGATCGCCGCCAGGTCCGGAGTCTCCCTTGGGGTTCAATACGCCGATCACCGTAAACGGCACGCGGTTGATACGAAGGGACTGACCGATGGGATCTTGGTCGGGAAAAAGGTTTTCAGCCACGGTCTCACCCAGAATCACCACTTTGGATGACGCCTTTATTTCATCGGAATCAAAAAGACGGCCATCAGCCAGGTCCCATTCGCGGACTGAGAAAAATTCATTGGTAACGCCGTTGACACTGGTGGACCAGTTCAGGTTTCCAGCAATTAACTGGGCATTGCCCCGGACCGTGGGAGCCGTCAGCTTCACAGAGACAATTTCATTCTGGATGGACCAGGCATCATCTTCGGTGAGCGTCGGAAGCGAACCAGCTCCACCGGAGACACCGCTTCCAAAATTTCGACCCGGTCTGACCATCATGATGTTGGCACCCAGCTTGTCGATCATGGCATTAACTTCCTCTTTGGTCCCATTTCCCACGGAAACCATTATGATTACGGCGCCAACACCGATAATGATCCCTAAGGTCGTCAAAACGCTGCGCATGGTGTTGCTGCGCAGGGAACGCAAGGCCGCTATGAAAGCATCCAGTATTTTCATATGGCACCCCCTGCGATTTCTGGCTCGAAAGACATCTGCATATCATTCAGCATCTGTTTTGCCTCCAATACGTTCCCGTTGCGCTTGTCGGTAACAATCGAGCCGTCTCTGAACATCAAGCGTCGTTTGGCAAACTCCGCAATTTCAGGCTCATGGGTAACAATAACCACGGTCATGCCCTGATGATTGAGTTCCTGAAAAATTGACATTACTTCCGCACCCGTACGTGTATCCAGAGCGCCGGTGGGTTCGTCGGCCAAAATAATAGCTGGCTTGCAGACCAGGGCCCGGGCAATGGCCACCCGCTGCTGCTGACCGCCCGAAAGCTGGGAAGGGTGATGGCCCAGCCTGTCACCCAAACCGACCAGCTCAAGCATTTCCTGGGCGCGCACCAGTCGCTTTTTCCGGGGGAAATCGTTATACCGCAGGGGTAAAGCGACATTTTCCAGGGCACTCGTGCGGGCCAGCAGGTTGAAGCTCTGGAAGACAAACCCGATGCGCTGATTACGGATATGGGCCCGTTCGTCTACTGATAAAGAAGAGACCTCCACACCTTTAAGCAGGTATTTGCCGCCAGTGGGTGTGTCCAGACAGCCCAGCAGGTTCATAAATGTGGACTTGCCTGACCCCGAAGGTCCCATAACTGCCAAAAATTCACCCGGCGCCACACACATGGAGACACCCCGCAATGCCTGAACCGTTTGATTGCCCATGGTATAATTTTTTTTCAATTCAATAGTTTCAATTAATGCCTGTCTCATCTTTCCATCCTCTCCGGTTGCATCACTCGATCCCGCTGATGACCTGCATGCCGGCCTCGATTCCCCGGCCGGAAATTTCCGTATGGGAGGAATCGCTCGACCCCAGGATTACAGAGACTGCCTCGGGCTGCCCGTGATCATCCAGTCGCCATAAGGTGCCGCGTTTGGGTTGATTCTGAGCCAGCATTTCATTAAACAGCTCCTGCTGTTCAGGGTTCAGGATGCGGGTTATGGCAACTTGAGATTCTTTGCGAATTTTATCCCTCATGGCGCTCATGCCGCCTCGCGGACCAGCACTGGCAGTGTTTCGGGCCGCCATCATTTTTTGCCCTATCTGCTGGAATATCTTTCTCAGTTCGTCCTGCTGAGGCTCAGAAAGGTTCAATTGCTCAGTGTATGCCTTAACTCTGGCCTCCGGATCCGGACGTCCGTCGCCGGAAGAACCGGCAGCGCTTGCCTGCAAACCGATGTTGGCGTAGGCCTGGGCACCGGAAGCCGGTTGGGAATCAGGCGGTGTAAACCTTAGGGCTGTGTTGGCCACCGCCAGTACCTGGGGTTTTTTCAGCAGCTCGATGGAAACATCAGCGGTCATGCCGGGCATGAGTAGTAAGTCTGGATTGTCCGCCGAGATAATGACTTCGTAAGTGACCACGTTTTGGACGGTTATACCTAGTTTGCGAATTTGACTGACCTTGCCTGAAAATTTTCGCATTCCAAAAGCATCCACGGTGAACATGGCAGATTGCCCCTCTTTGATGCATCCAATATCTGCCTCATCCACAGACGTGGACACCTGCATTTTGTGTAAATCCTGGGCAATGGTAAAGAGGGTGGGAGCCTGCAGGCTGGCGGCTACTGTCTGGCCCACATCCACGCTGCGGTCTATGACAACCCCATCCACCGGCGATCGGATGATGGTGTTGTCCAAATCCACCTTTCGCTTGTCCAGTGCGGCCTCTTTCAACCGAACCTGAGCTTCGGCCTCTTTGATGCCGGCCTTGGCAACGGCAAGGGAGACCCGGCTGGAAGTGACCTTGCTTTTGGATGCATTCGCCTCGGCGATGGCCTGCTCCAGTTGGGCGGCAGCTTCTTCAAAAGATGCTTTGGCAAGGTCATAATCGTTTCTCGAAACAAAATCCTGGTCAAAAAGGGACTGCTGACGCTGCATGGTGAGCCGGGCATTTTTCGCGGTTACATCGGCTTTCTTGACCATGGCCTGGGATGCAGCCAGATTGGCCTCGGCATTTTCCAATTCCGCTTCGTAGCGCATAATTTCGGTCTTTAAAATGCCCAGCTGGGCTTTTGCAATGTCCAGCTCTGCCTCAGCCTGGCGCACCAGGGTTGCGTAGCTTTCCGGATCGATGCGGGCGATAATCTGATTTTGCTTAACCGGAGAATTAAAATCTGCCAGCAGCTCCTTAATTTGGCCTGAGACCTCGGAACCCACCTCCACCGTTATAACAGCACTTAACGAGCCGGTTGCCGACACCGTATTGACCATGTCCCTTTTTTCAATCTTGGTGAAACGGTATTGGGCCTGTGCATTTTCAGGGGTAAACAGACTCCCCCTGCCCAGGATCCAGACCGCTGCACATAAGGCGATAACAATTAAGCTCAAACTAATTTTTTTCATGTGATGCCATCCTTCTAATTATGATTCTTCCCCTAACCGTTTAAAAATTGAATCCCAGCGGCAAACTCCAGTTCGGCCAGCGCCTTGTGGCGCTCGTAGACGGCCTGCACCAGTGTACTGCGTGATTCAGTATACAACACCTGGGCATCACTCAGCTCGATGGAATCGCTGACGCCGGCCTCGTAGCGGCCCTGTGCAATGGCCAAATTGTCTTTGGCTTGATTGAGTGCAATCTCCGCATTGCGAATGGTCTCTTGTGCCGTTCGCAGCTGGAAATAGGCCTGTGTGACTTCCTGTCTCACAGAAAGCTTGAGACTGTCGAGCTGGGCATTCAGCCTGTTTACATCAGATTTAGCCTCGTTCACTTGACCGGTCTGCCTAAAGCCCGTGAAAAGCGGCCAGTTCAAATAGATGCCCGCTTTCCACTGCTGATCCTCCATGGGCAGGGATTCCCCATCATAGGTGTAGGTGCCACTTGCACTCAGACTCGGGTATGCGGTTTTTTGGGCAGATAAAAGACCCGACTCGGCTGCTTTGGTCTGTGCTTCGAGGCCGGCAAGTTCCGGGCGTTTGTCCAGGGCGATTTGAATCAAATCCTCCAAAGCAGGGGTTGCAGTTGAAGAACTGATTTCTTCGGCCAATGAATAGCTGCCTGACACAGGTTGCCCGCCCAAGAGCTTTTCAAAGGCAATGATTGCCTCCTGCAGACCATATTCAACAATGACCAGACTGAGTTGCGCCTGGGATACCTCCACTTTCCCGCGGGTCACATCTATCTTGGGACGCAGGCCTTGCCGGTATAAGGCTCGGGCCTGCTCTAACTGCTGTCTGCGGACCTCAAGATTCTCCTTGCCGACAATAACCAGCTGTTGCTGTTTTAAAACCTCGAAGTAGGCCTGCTTGACATTCCGGGCCAGTGTTCTTTCAACAGACTCAACATTCTTCTCAATTGAGCTGAGGCTCTGACTGCTCTCTTTTACTTGAGCAGGGGTTTTCCCAAAATCGAAGAGGTATTGGGTAATGGACAATCCGGTGGAATAATTGTCTACCCTACCATCACTGTTCGTGCTGGACGAATCGTTGCCCAATTCAGTCCAGGTGCGGTTAACGCCTGCGGAAGCATTCAGCTGCGGGTAGTAGGTCGCTTTGGTCTGGGTCAATCTGGCGCGGGCAGCATTCACTTCGCTATGAGAGGCGGCCAGGGTGGGATTATGTTTTATAGCGATCTCCAAAGCCTGTTCAAGCGTAATCACTTCGGCAGCCCTTACGCACAAAGGGGGCATGGAAGCTGCAATAGCAAGAACGACAATTAACATAGGGATGGTTTTATATTTTGGGAACATCTCTGCCCTCGACTTTTTTATTTTAAAAGCACTCAATTTCTTTGTGCATAAATTAACAATCAATTGTGTAGAAAATTTGAAGAAAAAATGTGAAGGTTGTGAAGGTTGTAGAATGGGTTTGTATTGTGAAATATTGTATTATAATATCGCACAAAACATGTGAATGAATGCTTTGCATATTATCATGAAATCCAAGCTTTCTTATAAATTTTTTATTGCGTTTTCATTGACGTCGCTTCTGGTTGTGGCCCTCCTGGTTGGACTGATACGGTTTTATATTGCCCGTAATTTTGCCGATTATGTAAACAAATCGCGACTGGAAAAATTACAGCCTGTCTCATCAGCCTTGGCAGCCGAATATCAATCATCCAAAGGTTGGCAGCGTCTGAAAAATAATCAAGACCTCTGGAAGGAGATATTGCGTTCCAGCCTGCGACCGCGTGATACTGAAATCAAAGAATCAGCCGGCAACACCAAAGAAAAACTATCGAAGACGCCGCCCAGCCATGTTCTGCGAAGGGAATCCCGCAATCTGGTGGTTTATAATGCCATCAAACAGCATATCGTCGGTGGACGCGACAATACTTCTTATGATAGCTACACGCTGAAGAAAATTATTGTTTCCGGCAAAACAGCCGGCTGGTTAGGGCTCCATAAAAGAGAATTCCTGGAGAATCCGCTTGCCATTGGATTCTTAAAACAACAGTCACAGGCCCTCTACATCATTGGCGGCGGGATTCTGGCGTTGGCCGCCCTTGTAGCATTTCTGCTATCCAAACACATCTTAGCCCCGATCCGCGAGCTAACGGCCGGAACCCGGGCATTGGCGTCGCGTGTGTTCAACACCCGAATTAGTGTCGAGCCCCAAGATGAATTGGGGCAGTTGGCAGAGGATTTTAATATTATGGCGCAAACTCTTGAAGAATACGAACAGATGAGAAAGCAATGGATTTCCGATATATCCCATGAGCTCAGGACACCCCTGTCGATTCTGCGCGGCGAAATCGAGGCTTTGAAAGACGGTGTCAGGGAGATCAATGATAACACGCTTGATTCATTGCATTCAGAAATCAGCCATCTTAGCAAAATCGTAAACGACTTGCATGAACTCTCTCTGGCCGACACCAGAGCCCTAACCTTCAATAAAGTGCCAGTTGAACCTGCGGCGGTTTTAAAAGAGACCCTTGGCCATTTCCAACAACGTTTCATTGAAAATCAGATTGTGGTTGAAAACAGCCTGGAAGATCCATCGTCTACAAGCATTATTGGCGATGCAGATCGTTTACAGCAGCTTTTTTCCAACCTACTAGAAAACACGTTGCGGTACATGGATGTTCCCGGCGTCTTGAGAGTCGAGCAGGAGTTAAAAGCAAATCGTTTGACAATAATAGTTGAGGATTCAGGTCCCGGTGTTCCTGAAGAAGCACTTGGCCATTTGTTTGACAGGCTTTACCGTGTAGATCAATCCAGAAACCGCAATCAAGGAGGCAGCGGACTGGGCTTAAGTATTTGTAAGAGTATTGTAAACGCCCATGAAGGAAAAATCAGGGCTGCCAATGGGGCCTCGGGTGGACTTAGAATCGAAATTGAACTTCCAGTCAATGGATGAACAGGAAGGAACCGTGACCAGCAAACATATTCTTGTTGTCGAAGATGAAAAAAAGATCGCAGACCTGATATGCGATTATCTAAAAGCAGCCGACTTTCGTACGTCCACACTGAATAGAGGCGACCGGGTAGTTTCGCAAATCAAAAAGGAACCGCCGGATTTGATTATACTGGATATCATGCTTCCCGGTAAGGATGGGATGGAGATATGCCGGGAAATCCGTAAGTTTTCAATTGTGCCCATTATCATGCTAACAGCCCGAGTAGAGGAAATTGATCGTTTGCTGGGCTTGGAACTGGGCGCAGACGATTATATCTGCAAGCCGTTCAGCCCCCGGGAAGTTGTTGCGCGGGTCAAAGCGGTCTTCAGAAGGGTGCATACTGAAATTCCGTCCCACTGCCTGGTTGTCGGTCCAATTTCAATGGATATTGAAAGTCATCAGGTGATAATCAATCAACAGCCGTTAAATCTGACACCCAATGAATTTGGGCTGTTAAAAAGCATGATGAGCCAACCCAACCGTGTATTTTCAAGAAATGAACTTATCAATCGCGTTCAGGGATATGAATTTGAAGGCTATGATCGCACCATTGATACCCATATAAAAAACCTACGCAAAAAAATATCCAAAAAACTCCCCGGCCAAGACATCATAAGTACGGTCTATGGTATTGGTTATAAATTCACTGCTCCAAACGACTAAACAGAAAGGTTATTAGACTCTTAAGGCTTCGTTTGTAAATGGCAATCTGTCAATCTGAGGAGGACATAAAGACTTGAACAATTTCAGGGATTGGCTGCGGGTGTTGATTGTTTGATTTAATATAGGCTATTGAAATATTAGGAGATTGTCTAGATATTGTGGTTAGGCCCTTTTGAGCTTTGAACAAATCTATCGATAATAAAGCGTGGTACCGGTGGCTTTTTTCTGGACAGGTTGGACTAGCTTTCAACGCGATCTCGGACGGAGAGAATCAATATTTCAAGCTCCTTGGCCTCCAATTTAATAAGGAACTCCAGGTCGGCATCAGTTTTTAGGACTCTCTGCAGAACTGTAATCATTTCTTCTTTTGTCATCTTGATTTGCCAAATATCATACCAACAATTGTTTCCGCTATCCTTAACGGGTTGATCAAGAACAAACTGGGCGACAAGATAGTCGGCCACACCAGCCGTGATGCAACAGCAATCAAAGCCCGAGAAAAACCGGTTCGAAAAAAGGTAAAAGCAAAACCCAAGCGAAAGAGAGGTCGTCCGCGCAAATCGGAAGTGCGGCCGCCGCAAACAAAGAAGCGCTTAGATCTACAGCCAGAAAGTATGTTGGGTGAGAATTTATCCGATCTGCCAATCCAATGTGATTAAAGCAACTCATTCGGCTTATTATATGAGAAAGAACAAGTGAAACAGCAAATCCAAAGATAGTGAATAGCGCACAGAGGATAGCTGCGTCTAAAATAGCTATAAGAACATAAAGTTAAGCATAGGTGGCTCGAAAATAGTCTTATGTGCCACCGACTACCTGGAGCGTATCAAGTTTACACTTTATGCGCGCTACTTTTGCATTTAGCTCAGAAATTATACTAAGTTTTATTATTTTAGTTAATCTGTTTTATTTAATATTTTCAATTTCTGTCGACAATAATCAATACTTCGGATTATAGCCAGTTCCTCTTTTTCTAGTGCTTTTTCTTTATCATCGATGGGAGCATCTACAGCTATTTCGATATTAATACGATTAATTCCTGGTGATTTTTCCAATAATTGATAGGCTTCGACTAGATCCAAGTCGCCATCCCCTAGGTCATACTGCGCCTGCTGCGTGACCCAGCTTTCAGCGCTGCCGCCAAAAGCCGTCGACAGCCGTATTGCCATTTCCGGTGATATACCACGCCGTCCATTTAACAATTCAGATAGCGAGGTGCGAGAAACACCCAAACCTTCAGCCGCCTTGGTGACAGACAAGCCCAAAGGCTCTATCCAAAACTCCCGAATTACTTCCCCAGGGTGGGGTGGATCATACATGACCATTTTACTTGCTCCTTAATGATAATCTAAATAATCGACTTCTAATACATATCCGCTTTCAAAACGGAAAATAACCCGCCAATTTCCCGATACGGAAACCGACCAAAAAAAAAGACCTTGATGCAAATCGCAGGCCTTTGTTTTTATCTATTGAATGGGCGCTCTCGGCCTTCACGAATCAACTTCACAATTTCTTTTGTTGAAATATCGGCTTTAATCGATGGAACATTCAAAGGTGACGAAATATTTTTCTCAGGGACTAATGCAAAGGTACGACCATCTTTTCTGCGAATTAACACCTTTCCACTGGTTTCAACCTGTTCAAGAACTTTTGCGAGCTTTTGCCGTGCCTCAGAGTAAGTATACACTTCCATTTTAAACCTCCAATGTTCTGACCTTATGATTTTGAGCCGCAGTCTTCAGTTTTCGATCCAAGGTCAAAAA
>Ga0180436_10006549_pt1 | contig 10109 bp, 7 predicted proteins | sample SS_ome_2_FD_132434 | JGI IMG/M metagenome (GOLD analysis project Ga0180436, IMG submission 132434) | Hypersaline lake sediment archaeal communities from the Salton Sea, California, USA - SS_3_S_2 metaG | ecosystem: Environmental > Aquatic > Non-marine Saline and Alkaline > Hypersaline > Sediment...
ATCAGCCTGCGGGTCGAGCGCGGCGAGACCTTCGTCGTCATGGGGCTCTCGGGCAGCGGCAAGTCGACGCTGGTCCGCTGCCTCAACCGCCTCATCGAGCCGACCACCGGCCACGTCCGGCTGGACGGCGAGGACGTCCTGGCGCTCGGCCGGCGCGCCCTGCGCGACGTGCGGCGCCACAAGATGGGGATGGTGTTCCAGCGCTTCGGCCTGCTGCCCCACCGCACCGTCCTCGCCAACGTCACCTTCGGGCTGAGGGTGCAGGGCGTGAGCCTGCAGGAGCGGCGCGAGAAGGCGAGCGCCTGGATCGAGCGGGTGGGCCTGGCGGGCTACGAGCAGGCGCTGCCGCGGCAGCTCTCGGGCGGCATGCAGCAGCGCGTCGGCCTGGCGCGGGCCCTGTGCACCGACCCCGAGGTGCTGCTCATGGACGAGGCGTTCAGCGCGCTGGACCCGCTGATCCGCCGCGAGATGCAGGGCGAGCTCGTGCGCCTGCAGCAGGAACTCGCCAAGACGATCGTGTTCATCACCCACGACCTCGACGAGGCGCTGCGCCTGGGCGACCGGGTGGCCGTGCTCAAGGACGGCTTCCTGGTGCAGGTGGGGACGCCGGTGGAGATCGTCACGCGCCCCGCCGACGACTACGTGCGGGCCTTCGTCGAGGACGTGGATCGGTCGCGCGTGCTGCGGGCCCGCGACGCCCTGAAGTTCGCGGCGCCCGGCGCGACCGCCGACGCCGAGACGGCCCGCGGCCGCATCGCCGCGACCGCCACGCTCGGCGAGGCGCTGGCGATGATCGCCGAGCTGCGCGGGCCGGTGTCCGTCGTGGGCAAGCACGACCGGGTCGTGGGCGTCCTCGACGAGACGACGGCCCTGCGGGCGGTCACGGAGCGACCCTCGGTGGCGGAGGCCGGGCGGGGCTAGGCGACCTGCGGCTCGTGGACCTGGACGATCGTGTAGCGCTTGGCGTTGGCGCCGATCGTGACCTCCGCCGTCTCGCCGATGCTGCGGCCGATGATCGCGCGCCCCAGGGGTGATTCGTCCGAGACCTTGGGCACGTCGCCCTCCAGGACGCCGGCCTCGATCGGCGACACCACCTGGACCCGCATCTCGCTGCCCGTGCCCTCGTCGCGCAGCGTCACGCTGTCGCCGAGTTCCACGCGGCCGTGGTCGGTGTTGACGATGATCTCGGCGCGGGCGAGCTGGTCCTCGAGGTCGTCGATGCGGTTCTCGATGCGGCCCTTCTCCTGCTTCGCCTCTTCGAGACCCGAGTCGTCGTAGTCGTCGCTCGAGCCGGTCAGCTCGCGCAGGATGCGGGTCGCCTCCTCCAGGCGGACGTACTCCTGGGCGAGGGTCGCCTTGAGGCGGTCGTACCCCTCTTTCGTGAGGCGAACGGTGCGGGTGGCCATGGCATGCCTCCAGGGGGCCCCTGCGGGGCCGGGATCGTCGGGCTAGGAAGCGGCTTGCCCCGCCGGGAGGCAAGCCGCACGGTCGCGCCGTTTGTGGAGGGATTGTAGCGCGTTCGGATGAGAAGCGTCTCGGGGCGCGGGTCCCGCGGACCTGCGGGGCGCCTTGCCCACGGCCCTACAGGGCGCGGCCCGCCCTCTCGGGCGGGCCGCGATCGTGCCGGTGCGCGCGTGGACCGTCGATCAGTTCGCGGCGGCGCGCGCCTCCGCCAGCCAGGCGTCGACCTGCGCGCGGTTCGTCTCGATCCACTCCGCGGCCATGGCCGCGACGTCCTCGTCGCTGTCCTCGCCCTCGGCGATCCGCACGGTCATCGCGGAGACGTCGCCGACCGGGATCTGGACGTTCGCCAGGATGCTGGCGGCGGCCGGGTTGGCCTCCAGGAAGGCGTTGTTCGCGACGGCCTGGATGTCGTCGGCGACGAAGCCCGTCAGCACGGGATCGGTGACGCCGCCGGCGAGGCCGGAGATCATCATGAACTCCTCGAAGCCCTCCTGCGCCTCATTCGGCGCGATCTCGGGGACGTTGATCCACACGGAGTCCTCGCCCGGCACCATCTGGAAGACGGTGAAGTTGGGCGTCCAGGTGTAGTAGAGGACCGGCTGGCCGTCGCGGTAGGCGGCGAGGGCGTCCGCGAAGGCCGGGTTGTAGGCGGCCTTGATGTCGTTGACGTGATCGCGCAGGTCGTAGACGTCGAGGTGGTGCTCGATGATCGTCTCGCAGCCCCAACCGGGCGGGCAGGCGACGAGGTCGGCCTTGCCGTCGCCGTTGCGGTCGAAGGCCGCCTTGACCTCGGGGCGCTTGAAGTCGTCGAGCGAGGTGATGCCGAACTCTTCCGCCGCCGACTTCGTCACCAGGTAACCCTGGGTGCCACCCGCCGGGATGATCGTGCCGGCGATGCTGGCGGTGTCGAAGAAGCCCGCCGGGAGCTGCGCGTTGTGCAGCGGGAACCAGCCGGCGGTCCAGAAGTCGACGTCGCCCTGGGCGACGGCCGTGTAGAAGATCGGGTTGTCGAGCATGATCGGCGGCTCGACGCGGTAGCCGAGCTCCTCGAGCAGCTGATCGAAGATCGACTGCACCGGGCGCGCGTCGTCCCAGCCGGCGATGGCGGGCTGGACGGTCACGCCCTCGCCCGGGCGCTCGCTCTGCGCGGCGGCGAGGCCGCCCAGGGCGATCATGGCAGCGAGAACGGTCGTGAGGAGGGTCTTGCGCATCTTGGTTCCTTTCGCGAGAACGGACGTCGGCGTCATGGTCGAAACGGGCCAACGATCGGGCGGCCGGTAGGCCGCTACGGACGCAGATTATCTGCGCGCCCAGGAATCATAGCAGGTCGCCTCGCCGGGGTCGGCAGCGGCGGACACCCGCCGGTGTCCGCCGACGCTGGGCAGCGTCCGGTCGCGTCAACCGCCGCGCCCGGCGCGGCTCCCCTCGCCCAGCGCCTGGGTCAGGCGGTCGAGCACGATCGCCACCAGCACGATCGCCAGGCCGCCGATGCCGGCCTGTCCGATCCGGAGCGCGTTGAGGCCCTCCACCACCGGCCGGCCGAGGCCGCCCGCACCGATGAGGGCCGCGATGACGACCATCGACAGCGCCAGCATGATCGTCTGGTTGACACCGGCCATGATCGTGGGCAGGGCGAGCGGCAGCCGCACCTTGAACAGCACCTCCCGCTCGCTCGAGCCGAACGCCTCGGCCGCCTCGATGACGTCCTCGGGCACCTGGCGCAGGCCGAGGTCGGTCAGCCGGATGAGCGGCGGCAGGGCGAAGATGATCGTGGCGATGACCCCGGCGACCGTGCCGATGGAGAAGAGCATGACCACCGGCACCAGGTAGACGAACGCCGGCGTGGTCTGCATGACGTCGAGGACGGGCCGCAGGAACGCCTGGAAGCGGTCGCTGCGGGCGGCCAGGATGCCCAGCGGCAGGCCGAGGATCAGGCACACCAGCACCGACGCGGTGACCATCGACAGGGTCACCATCGTCAGGCTCCAGAGGCCGACCATGCCGATGAGCACCAGCGCGGCGACCGTGAAGGCGGCGATGCGCCAACCCGCCCAGCGCCACGCGAGAAAGCCCACGAGCACGATGAACGCGATCGGCGGCAGCCACTGCAGCACGCCGTTGACGCCGTCGAGGATGAACTCGATGGGCACCTTGAGCGACTGGAAGGCGGGACGGTAGTTGGCCGTCAACCAGTTGATGGCGTCGGAGAACCAGTCGTCGAGCGGGATGCGGATGGGATCGAAGATGTCGTCGGTCAGCCAAGCGCTCACGCCGTCACCCCGTTCGTGTCGCCGTCGTGGCCACGCTTCTCGATGATCGCGTGGATGATCTCCCGCTCGGTCACCAGCCCGACCAGCCGCTCCTGCTCGTCGACCACCAGCGCCGGCAGGTTGCACAGGTTGCGCGCCGCCAGCAGGCCGCGGAGCGTGCGATCCGCGCGCAGGACGGCGGCCCGGTCGCGGTAGCGCGACGTGGGCGTCTCCTCCTCGAGGAGGGTGTCGAGCGGCACCAGCTCGACGCTCGCGCCGTCGGCGCGCATGCCGAGCACGCGCCCGTCGTCGGCGACCTCGATCTCGACGTCGGCCTGGGTCCGGTGCGCGATCACCCGCGCCCCGGGTTCGTGCCGCAGCACGTCGACCCGCTCGTGATCGGGCGGCACGGCGACGGTGCCGGCGGTGATGACGCCGGTCGGGTCGGCGTGGGCGACGAAGTCCGCCACGTACGGCGTGCGCGGCTCGGTGACGATCTTCTCCGGGGCACCCACCTGCACGAAGCGGCCGTCGTCCATGATCGCGATGCGGTCGCCCAGGCGCAGGGCCTCGTCGAGGTCGTGGGTGATGAACAGGATCGTCCGTCCCAGCTGGCGCTGCAGACGGATCATCTCGTCCTGCATCTGGACCTTGATCAGCGGGTCGAGCGCGCTGAAGGGCTCGTCCATGAGCAGCACCTTGGCCCCGGTGGCGATGGCGCGGGCCAGGCCCACGCGCTGCTGCATGCCGCCGGACAGCGCCGACGGCAGCACGTCGCCCCAGCCGCCGAGGCCGACCATCTCCAGCGTCTCGTCCGCCCGGCGGAGGCGTTCGGCGCGGCCCACGCGCTGCACCTCGAGGCCGTAGGCGACGTTGTCGCGCACGCTCCGATGGGGCAGCAGGCCGAAGCGCTGGAAGACCATCGCCAGGTGATCCTGGCGCAGGCGCCGCAGCTCGGCCGGTCCCACCTGGGCGACGTCCACCTCGCCCTCCTCCGTCTGCAGCCACACCTTCCCGGAGGTGGGCGCGATCAGCCGGTTGATGCAGCGCAGCAGCGTCGACTTGCCGGAACCCGAGAGCCCCATGATGACGAAGAACTCGCCCGGCTTCAGCTCGAAGGAGACGTCCTGGACCCCGATGACGTCACCGGTGGCCTCGCGGATCTCGTCCTTGCTGCGCCCCTCGGCGAGGAGCCGCAACGCCTCGTCCGGTTTGGGACCGAACACCTTGTGGAGGGACTCGACACGGATCAACTGGGTACCTGACTCTCTTCGGCGACATCGGCGTGGCGGGCAACGAACGCGCGGCCGGTGAGGCCGCGGGCACATGGGCCGCCGGGACGCGGGGCATCCCGGTCGGCGAACCCAAGCCGGTCTCCGAGGCGCGGCAGCGCGGGCCCTGGCGTGGGGTCCGGCCGCCTCGGAGGGCCGTGGGGGATGGGAGGGCGTTCGCCCTTCGGAGCGACCGTAACACGGATCCCACGGGCCGATGTGCTGTCCAGAACGTGACTCGTGCGCACGCCGCGCGTGCTGCACGCGCTTCGCGGCCACGAGGCGCGCGGCGGCCGCCCGGTGAACCACCTCTCAGCGCCCCTTCAGTCCGCCCCGGTAGCCTGCGGCATGCAGCGATCCGCCCGCCGCCGCGGCCTCCTCGCCCTCGCCACGCTGGTCGTGGCGTCGGCCGCCGCGCTGCTGGTCTGGCCGCCGGCGCCGCGGGTGCCGCTGCCCCCGGTCCGCGTCGCCCTGGTCGACCCCTACGGCCAGCCGCCGCTCGAGGACTACGGGCGGGTCCAGGCGCTGCTGCGCGCGGGCGACGTCGCGGGGCTGGCCGCCGTCGCCGACGGGTTCGACGGCTACCTCGCCTACCGCGTCGCCCTGCGGCTGGCGCGGCACGACGCGCTGCCGCCGGCCCAGCGACTGGCGTGGTTCGAGCGCGTGCTGGTGACGCGCATCGACGACCCCCTGGAGCGGGCGGCCCGTCGTGCCCTGCACGCCGAGATCGGCGAGGTCGCGGAGGCCGCGGCCGCCGCCGGGGTCGCCGGAGCCGCCGAGCGCGCGCTGGCCGCCTACCGCCTGGCGCTGCCGGACCAGGCGGCGATCGACGGCCTGGAGCGACTCGAGGCCGACCCCTACCGCCGGGCCAACGCCTACCTGCAGGCGAACATGGTCACGCGCGCGCTGGAGGCCCTCGACGGACGCACGGCCCCGTCGATCGAGGCGCCCGCGCTGCGCGCCCTCGGCCGCCACGCGGAGGCGCTCGACGCCTACCGCCGTTGGCTCGCGCAGTCGCCCGGCGACCGCTCGGCGCTCGTCGGTGAGGCCTGGTCGCTCTTCTCGCTCGAGCGCTGGTCCGAGGCGAACGCGGCGTTCGCGGCGCTCGGCGGCGCGACCGGCGCCTACGGCCGCGGCCTCATCGCCGGCCGCGAGGGCCGGCTCGACGACGCCATCGCGCACCTACGGGCGAGCGATCAGGCCTCGCACCTGTGGCTCGCCAGCGGTTGGCTCGAGTCGCGCGGGCGGGTCTCGGAGGCCATCGACGTCTACCTGGGCATCGCCGCGTCCGGCGACCGCTCGCTGGCGGACGACGCCGCCTACCGCGCGGTCGTCCTGGCGTCGCGCGCGGGCGACGACGACCGTGCCGAGCGCGCCCGGGCGCTGCTGCCCGCGCCCTCCTTCTTCGCCCTGCGGCTCGGCGGGTCCCTCGACGTGCCGAGCGAGCCGCCGGCGGCGAGCGACCCCGGCGAGGCCTCGGCCCCCGCGCGCGCGGCCCTGGAGCTCGCCCGCGCGCTGATGACGGTGCAGGACCCCGAGGCCGCCCGCGGCGAGCTGCTGTTCGCGCTGCGCGAGGCGGCCGCCCGTGACGGCGCCGAGGCGCGCGCGGACGTCATCGTGCTGGCCGAGGCGCTGCAGACCCACCACGGCGAGTACCGGCAGAGCCAACGCGCCGCCCAGCGACTGCTCGACGCCGGCGACCGCGACCCGCGGGTGTGGCGTCTCGCCTACCCCCGGGCCTACCCCGCGTCGGTCGAGGCCCATGCCGCGGCGTTCGGCCTCGAGCCGGAGCTCGTGTGGGCGGTGATGCGCCAGGAGTCGGCGTTCTCACCGGTGGCCGTATCGACATCGAACGCGCAGGGGCTGATGCAGGTGATCCCATCGACCTGGGCGTGGCTGGCCGAGCTGCAGCGGGAGCCCGCCGGCGACCCCTTCGATCCCGACGACAACGTGCGCTACGGCGCGTACTACCTGCGCTGGCTGATCGATCACTTCGCCGGCGATCTCGAGCTGGCGATCGCGTCGTACAACCGCGGCCAGGGGTACATCGGGCGTCTGTTCGCGGGCGACCTCGTGGGCGGCGACAAGGACGAGCTGTACCGCCACATCGACGCCCTCGAGACGCGCGAGTACCTACAGCGCGTCACGCTGCACCTCGAGACCTACCGCGCGTTGTACGGCGACGGGGCGCGGCTGGCCGACGCCGAGCGCTGAGCGTCCGTCACGGATGAGATAGTTCATCACGCACACCGCCCGCGCGTTCGACAGTGGAGAGAACATGTGTGACGCGTGGAGGCCGCCGTCGTGACTGGGCGCAAGACCGTTCTCATCGTCGACGATGACGCGGGGATCCTGCGGGTCCTGAGTGACGGGCTCTCGGGCGTCCTCGACCTGTTCGACGTCGTGACCGCCAGCAACGGTCAGGAGGCCATCCAGGAACTGGAGCGGCGGCCGATCGACGTGCTCGTCACGGACCTGGCGATGCCGGTCCTGGACGGCTTCTCGCTCATCGGCTACGTGACCAACCGGCGCTCGGCGCTGCCGGTGGTGGTGCTGTCGGGCATGGTCGGTTCCATGCTCGATCAGCGCCTGGCCGGCTACGGCGGGTTGCGCGTGCTGCGCAAGCCGGCCAGCTACCAGGAGGTGGCCACCTGCGTGCTCGAGGAGATCGAGCGCGTCGACCGCGGCCTCATCGAGGGCATCCCGCTCTCCGGCGTCCTGCAGCTCGTGGAGGCGGAGCGCCGCAGCTGCAGGGTCGTGGTGACCTCCGGCCGGCGCCGCGGCCACCTCGACTTCGAGTCGGGCCGCCTCATCAACGCCTTCTCGGACGACTTCGGCGCCGAGGGCGAGGCCGCCGCGTACGACATCCTGGGCTGGTCCGACACCGCGATCGCGTTCGAGCCGTTGCCCGCCAACGTACGTCGGCTCATCCACACCCCGATGCAGCTCCTGCTCGTGGAGTTGGCGGCCGCCCAAGACCGCGACGCGGACCTCGGCGAGGCGCCGCCTGCGGAGCCCCCCGCGCCCACGGGCGCGGACGCGGCGGCCCCCGGCCCCGTCGACGCCGAAACGCCCGACGGGGGCGAGGGAAGCGCGACGAACGCCGGCCCCGGCGATCCCGCCGCGCCTCCCGACGTCGTCGAGCCCGAGCCGGACGACGAGGCCGCCGCCCGCATGCCGGCCGGCGACGAGATCGAGCCGGACGCCATCACCGTCGACGAGCCGGAGGGGGTGGACGCGTCGCTTCTGCTCGCCGATCCCTCCCCGACCGCCGCGACCGAGGCGGCACGCGAGCCGGAGGCCGAAGGCGCCGAAGCCGCGGTCCCCGTCGACGCGGCGACCGACGCGGACCGCGAGGCGGCCGCCGAGGCGCCCATCGACGCGGCGGCGCCGGCGCCGGCCGAGGCGCGAGAGCCGGCCCCCAGCGAGGCGCGAGAGCGGGCCCCCGCCGACGCGTCCGACCCGGCCTCCACCGACGCGCCCGCCGCAGGGCCTTCCGCGGCGTCGCCGCCCGCGGACGCCCACGTGCGGGACATGCTCGCGGCGATCGAGCGGCTCGCGCAGCGCGCCAAGACCGCCGACGAGGCCCTCGCCGCCGTCGCCGCGGAGATCGGCGCCTTCCGCGAGGCCCAGCGTCGGTTCGACGAGGAGATCGCGCTGCGCGAGCGCCGCCGGCGCGACCTCGAGCGCTTCCGCGACGAGGTGGGCCGGCTCGCCCGCGAGATCCTCGGCCGCGTCGACGGTCTCTTCGACGCGATGGCGGGCGACGCCGCCGAACGCGACGCCGGGAGCGAACGGCCGGCGACGTGATCAGCAGCCTCAAGACGGTGCTGGTGGCGGACGACGAGTACGCCGTGCGGCGCTTCCTGCAGGAGGGCCTGGCCCTCCACCTGCCCGACTTCGAGGTGGCGACCGTCGCGGACGGCCAGGAGGCGATCGACTTCCTCACCTCCCACCCCGTCGACGTGGTCGTGACGGACATCGCGATGCCCGTGAAGGACGGCTTCGCGGTGCTCGCTCACCTGCGCAACCACCACCCCAACGTCCCGGTCGTGGTCCTCACGGCCGCCGACGCCGAGACGATCGAGCGGAACGCGCCGCGGCTCGGGATGCTGCGGGTCGTCCAGAAGCCCGCGACCGCCGCCCAGGTGGCGCGTCACGTCCTCGACGCCCGCGCGGAGACGGCGCGCGGCCGCATGAGCGGCATGCCGTTGACCACGCTGCTGCAGCTGCTGCAGCGGGAGCGGAAGTCCTGCTCGCTGTACGTCCGCTCGGGCGAGCGGCGCGGTCGGCTGCACTTCCGCTCGGGCGAGCTCGTCAACGCCTACGCCTTCGAGCTGGACCAGGAGGGCGAGGCCGCGGCCCGCTACCTGCTGGCGCTCGACGACGTCACGATCGACTTCGAGCGCTCGCTGCACAACCACCTCCGCCGCATCCACACGCCGCTCGAGGCGCTGCTCCTGGACATCGCCCGCGAGCGCGACGAGCGGTCGCGCGACGCCCAGGCCGCGGTCGCGGCCGCGGGCGACGATGGCGGTCCGGTCGCTGGCGAGCCGCCCAGCTCCCCGCTGGCGGCGGCGGCCGACCAATTGCACGCCGCGGTCGCCGACCTCCGGGGCCGGACGGCGGACGTCGCGCACGCGCTCGACGCCGCGGCGCCCGCGCTGGCGGACGCCGCGCGCGCGCTGGCCGCGGCGGACCGGGCGCCCGCCGCGGCCGCGGAACGGCGGCTCGCGGCCGCCTTCGACGACGTCTCGGCGCTCGCCCGGCGGCTGGCCCAGGCCGCGGACGCGCTGGGCGATCCCGGCGAACGACACGGCCCTTGAGCGATGGCCCAAGACGCACGCCGGCCGCCCGTGAAGGGCGGCCGGCGTCGTGTGGAGCGGGAGACGAGATTCGAACTCGCGACATCTACCTTGGCAAGGTAGTGCTCTACCAGCTGAGCTACTCCCGCGTGCGGAAGAAGGCCCGGAGCGAGACCCCAGACCTTCCACCTGCGTTCAAATAACGCCTCGCACCGACCTACTTTCGCAGGGAGCTACCCCCCAACTATCATCGGCGCTGCGGTGCTTAACTTCCGAGTTCGGAATGGGATCGGGTGGGTCCACCGCGCTAAGGGCACGAA
>Ga0180436_10006551_pt1 | contig 10106 bp, 3 predicted proteins | sample SS_ome_2_FD_132434 | JGI IMG/M metagenome (GOLD analysis project Ga0180436, IMG submission 132434) | Hypersaline lake sediment archaeal communities from the Salton Sea, California, USA - SS_3_S_2 metaG | ecosystem: Environmental > Aquatic > Non-marine Saline and Alkaline > Hypersaline > Sediment...
AGGCAAGATCTGGCCGGTGAGCAAGGTGGTCAATCCGGGCAGATCGGCCTACTCCAACCTGGTCGCCCTGCCGGACGGCATGATCGGCGTGCTGTACGAGAGAGGCGATATCGCGTTCGTAACCTTCAGCCTGGAATGGCTGGAGGGGTCCGCGAGCACAGCGGTCGAGTCTCGGTAAATACTTACGCGGCAAGGATTCTTTTGTCCTCCAAACGTGGTCGAGAGTATAATATTCCGGGTTGTGTGTGATCGCCATGTCGGGACGGTTCGAAGTCGGTATTGGTGAGCACGGTGAAGTTCCTGCGACGGAATCGGTATATCGGCCCGCTGGCCGCCGCGTTATGCGTGGCGGCTGCCGGGAGGGTATGCTCCTCCGGCGTGATCATAAACGAATTCATGGCGATCAACAACTCGACCTTGGCCGACGAGGACGGCAACTACTCCGACTGGATCGAGCTGCGGAATACCACGGCGCTGCCGGTATCGCTTGAGGGTTGGCATCTGTCCGACGACGCCGACGAGCTCGCCAAATGGACTTTTCCCGCGACCAGCCTGACCGCGAACGCGTTTCTGGTGGTCTTTGCCTCGGGCAAGGACCGCGCCGCGGCGGGAGCAGAACTCCACACGAACTTCAAACTTGCCGGCGACGGCGAATACCTGGCACTGGTAGAGCCCGACGGGGTGACTATTGCTCATGAATTCTCACCCGCCTATCCTCCGCAGCAGAGCGACGAATCGTACGGCTACACAATGGACTACACCAACGCCGTGCCGCTGGTCGCCGAAGGAGCCGGCGGCCGCGTCCTGGTGCCGGCGGACGGATCGCTCGGCACCAACTGGACGCTGTGCGCCTTCGACGACGGCGACTGGCCGGCCGGTCCCACGGCGGTCGGTTTCGACGTGGCGGGGGACTATGACGACATCATCGCGACGGATCTGCAGAGCGCCATGCAGGGCGTAAACCAGGGCTGCTACCTGCGTATTCCGTTCGTTGTGGATGACCCCGCGGCCTTCAACTGGCTCCTGCTGGACATGAAATACGATGACGGCTTCGCGGCCCGGGTCAACGGGCGCAAGGTGGCGGCGGCAAACACGCCTGAACCGCTGAACTGGGACTCGGCGGCAACGCAGGAACATGACGATGCCGCGGCCGTGGAATTCGAGCGCTTCGCCGTTCCGCTTGCGGGAGGCGTTCTTGCGGCAGGTACCAACGTCCTAGCGATCCATGGTCTGAACCTGACGTCGAATCCCAGGATCGACGATTTCCTGATCCTGCCTGAGCTGACCGGGGTCAATTCGACCCTGGTTGCGCGCCGGTTGCTTGTGCCGACACCCGGCGCGCCCAACGATCCGTCGGCCGGACAGGTCGTATTCTCTCCCCGCGGCGGCGCATTCTCCGGTTCGATCGACGTTGCGTTGTCGGTGGCCACGGGCGACGCTTCTATCCGTTACACGCTCGACGGCAAGGAACCGACCGAGATCTCGGCCCTCTACGACGGACCGATCCATATCACCGCCGGCGTTAGGATCCGCGCGCGCGCCTTCGCGCCGGGACTGCTGGCGGGCCCAACCGCCGGCGAAAGCTACATCGCACTGGCCGCGGATGTGCGGGACTTTACATCGCCCCTGCCGGTCGTGATATTCGACAACTTCGGGGCCGGCGAGATTCCCAACAAACTGAAGGGCCACACCGCCGCTTCTGACGGCAGCGGCGTCACCCAGGCGGTCAGGCAGGCGGCTTCGATGCTGCTCTTCGGCCGGCGGGATGACGGACGGAGCTGTGTCACCAACGCGGCGGATCTCGCCGCGCGCTGCGGGGTGCGCGTCCGGGGCGGAAGCTCGGCACTCGACAACGTGCAGCCCGTGGGCAAGAAGAATTTGAGCGTCGAGTCGTGGAGCGAGAAGGACGAAACGCCTCTCGATATATCACCGCTCGGGCTGCCGGAGGAGTCGGACTGGGTTCTCTATACTCCCTACACATTCGACCGGGCGCTTGTCAGAAACACCTTTGTCTACGAGCTGTTCACCCGCATGGGCAACTACGCGGTACGCACCCGTTTCGTCGAGTTGTTTTACAACACCGACGGCGGGCAAGTCTCGATGGCGGACTACGGGGGCCTGTATGTTCTGATGGAGGAAGTCAAGCGCGACGCCGACCGGGTCGATTTCGAGGAACTGTCGCCCGAGGGCACTCAGGGCGGGTGGATGACGCGGACCGACCGGATGGACCCCATTCCGGTCGGCGGCAGCGCCGCCGATATCATCAATTTTCATACGCGCGGCCCGAACCGCATCAAGGAGGGCCCCCCTTACGGCAGGGACCAGGGCGGTGACGATATCCCGGTGGGCTACAACAATTTCATCAATTTCGTTTCGCCCAGGGGCTATGACGCGACTCCCGCCCAGACGAACGCGATCGTGCGGGCGTACGACGATTTCGAGACCGCACTGTACGGGGCGCAGTTCGCCGACCCCGCCACGGGATATGCCGCGTACGTCGACGTGGACGGTTTCGTCGATCGCCTTCTACTGGACGACTTTGTCGGAGGACCGGATGCCCTGGCGCTGAGTACTTTCATGGTCAAGCGTTCCCCGTCCGACCCGCTCGAATTCGGCCCGCCCTGGGACTACGACCGCACGATGGATTCGTATGACGGGCGCGACGACAACTACTCCACTCACTATGTCATGGGGCGTTTATGGTTTCCCAGGTTCTACCAGGATCCGGATTTCCGCCAGAAGTTCATCGACCGTTTGCAGCAGCTCAGGAATGGTACGCTCTCGACGGCGGCCATGGACGAGATTATTGACGCGCAGGCCGCGGAGATTACCGGAGAGGTCGCCGCACGGAATTTCGCGTACTGGGGCGGTGATGCCAACTCCCCGCGCGAAGGAAGCTGGGCCGCGGAAGTTACGCACCTGAAGGGGTGGCTGCAGAACCGCGGCCAGTGGTACGATGGGCAGTATGTGCCGATGCCGACTTTCGGCCAGGACGGCGGACCGGTCCCGGAAGGCTTCGAGGTGACGATCGCCGCGGCGAACGGAACGGTCTATTTCACTACCAACGGTGTCGATCCACGGGCGCCGGGCGGAGCCGTCGCCGGCGATGCCGTGCAGGGCGCATCGGTCACGCTGACCGGCAACACGATTGTCAGGGCACGGGCGAGGCAGCCGTCGTGGACCGACAGCCTCGGTAACAGCGCGCCGTGGAGCGGTTTGGCGGAGGCAGTCTTCGTAGTTGCACCGCCCGAGCTCGCGGTCACCGAAGTGATGTACCACCCTCGGGAACCGGCGGGGGTCGAGACCAACGGGGGGTACTTGCCCTCGGATTACGAGTTCATCGAGATCCGTAACACGGGCGCCGCCCCGACGCCGCTGGTGGGGGTGCGGTTTGCCGACGGCATTCAATTCGATTTCACCTGGGGGGCGGTGGACAGCCTGGGGCCGGGAGAATACGCGGTGGCGGTCAACAACCTGGCGGCCTTCACCAATCGTTATCCGGGCTGGTCCGGCATGAAAATCGCCGGCGAGTATGAGGGCAACCTCAACGACGGCGGCGAACGCGTGATGCTGCAGGGACCGCTGGGAGAGACAATCGTGATCTTCACCTACGGCGACGGGCGGATTTGGCCGCAGTCGACGGATGGGGTCGGGCACTCACTGGTGCCGCTGGTGCTGGACGATCAAATCGACGGCCGGCTGGACTACTGGGGCAACTGGCGGGCCAGTGCCTTTATCGACGGCTCGCCGGGCGCTGTGGACCCCGAACCGGCGGCCTCGGTTGTGATCAACGAGGTCGGCGCGCACACCGACACGGGGCTCGCCCCCCCCTACGACTCCGACGACTGGATCGAGCTGTATAACCCCCTGGGCACGGAGGTTGATGTCGGCGGCTGGTATCTGAGTGACAACGGCGACGACCTGAAGCGTTACCGCATTTCCGACGGGACGGTGATCGAGGCCGGGGGCTTTCTGCTGCTGACGGAGAACCTTGACTTCCACACCAACCGCCTGGACGGCTCGGGTTTCGGGCTGAACAAGGCCGGCGAGAGTGTGTTTCTGTCCTGCCTGCCGGGGACGGCCGAGGGCCGGGTGGTGGACGCGGTGCGCTTCAAGGGCCAGGAGAACGGGGTATCGCTGGGCCGCTACCCCGACGCGGGGCAGTACTGGTACGCGTTGAGCCCAACGCCGGATGCGGCCAACGTGCCCCCGGGGCCTCATGTATACATCAGCGGGATCATGTACAATCCTTTGCGCGCCGGTACGAACGCGGCAAACAACACGCGCGACGAGTATATCGAAATCAGTAACCCGCTGGGGACTGCCGTCGAGCTGTGGACGGATGCGGGCCCCTGGCGGATTGACGGAGGTATCTCCTGCACCTTCCCGCCGGGAACAACTCTGGCGGCGGGGGAGAGTCTGTATCTTGTGTCTTTCGACCCCGGCGATAGCGAGGCGTTGAGCGGTTTTCTGGCGGCCTACGGTTTCACCAACGGGCAGGTGCGGCTTTTCGGGCCGTACGCCGGATTGCTGGCCAACGAGGGTGAGCGCGTCGCGCTGGAGCGTCCGCAGGCGCCGGACCTGCCGCTGGAAGGGGTGTCGTGGGTGATCGTGGACGAAGCGGTGTACTTCGGCCGGGCGCCGTGGCCGGTGGACGAGGACGGCGTAGGCCGGGGCATCGAGCGCGTGGATGCCGCGGGCAGCGGCAACGACCCGGGGAACTGGACGGCGCCGGAGCCGTCGCTGCTGCTGGCGCTGCACTGGAAGCTGGACGAAACGAGCGGGACGCTGGCCGAGGATAGCGGGTGGTACGGCAGTCACGGGACGCTGAGGGATATTCTGCCCGGCAACGCCGACGGGAACACTCCGCCGCTTTGGACGCCGGGCAAGCTGGGCAACGCTCTGGAGTTTGACGGGGTTGACGACGTGGTGCGGTTCGACGGCAAGGTCGCAAACGCATTTCCGTTCACGGTTACCGCCTGGGTAAAGACGTCCTCGGGCACGGGCATTCGTTGCGCGGTATATATCGGCGAATCCGGCAATGACTATCGCTACTACTGTATCGGGGTCAACGGCGGCAAGGGAGAGATTGCGGGGCATGTCAGCGACAACCCGCGCGCGCGGCTTTCGGCGCGCGGCAGCACAACGGTTGCCGACGGGAGCTGGCATCATCTTGCGGGAGTTTTCAGGACCCCGACGGAGAAGCTGCTGTATGTTGACGGTGTGCCTGAAGCGGTGCTGACGACGGAGCTGGTCTACACCGACACCGTAGACCGCTGTTCGGCGGGGCTGTGCGACCGACCGTCGGCGGACGGGGCGTGGCTGGGCGAGCTGGACGACGTGCGCGTATACAATGCGGAACTGACGGAAGACGGTATACACAACCTGGCCGAAGAGGTCCCTGAGACGGCGGACGAGGACGGCGACGGTTTGCCGGATGCCTGGGAACGGCAGTACTTCGGAAGCACCAACGCTCCATACGGCGGGCCGCTCGACGACTGGGACCTGGACGGAATGAGCAACGAGGGCGAGTATGCCGCCGGCACCGACCCGACCAACGCGCTGAGCGTGTTCCGGGTGCTGATCGGCGCGAGCAAAGGTTTGCCGGTGGTGTGGTTCGCGACGCTGGAAGCAGAGGGAGAGGGATACCAGTGGCTCGAGCGCTACTACGACCTTGAACACCGCACCAACCTGATCGAGGGCGGGTGGACGGGGCTGGTTCCCTATGTGGATATTCTCGGAACCGGCGCGCCGGTTATATTAACCAACGAAGCGCCGGCAGTGCATACGTTCTACCGCGGCAAGGTTCGGCTCCAGCCCGGCGGACCGTGACGGCAGGTGCGAGCCGCTCATAGAGCGGCTGCTACAGCGGCGGTATCGGCGACCCTCCTGTGGCATCGGCTCTGCGAGCCGATCAAACAGAGCGGTTGCCACAAAGTCGGAACTGGTGAGCCGCCGCTACGCTTGTACAGAAAAAAGCACTGTCGAAATCTGAAAGGTTGTCGTCCAATGAAACTGCTACCGTAAGGCTCCTTCTTCTTGCAGTGTCTGGATATTGAAGCAGCATAATTCACACATCACCTGTCGATATGGCAAATTGCAGAAGGAGCCGATACTCATGGCCGTAAAGGGAAGCACGTGGAATGAATCGGAGATTTTCCAGGATCCAGTTACGCTGAGAAGCGTGCGGCGGGTGACCACCACGGGGCAGTACAACAACACCCCCACCTACCACACCAACACGGCTTTCACGGCCGACGGGGAGTACGTGATCTTCGCCTCGGCACGGCACGGTCACAGCGCCGTGTACCGCTGCCGCGTCGAGACCGGCGAGATCACCTGTCTGACTGAACCGGTCCCGGGGCTCGGCAGCCGGGGGGAGCTGCACGGACTGTCTCCGCTCAGCAGGGGGCTGATCGGCGACGGGAGGGGGATCTGTGGGAGCTTCCTGGTTGCACCTGTGAGCCGCACCGCTATTTTCGGGCGCGGAAACGCGATCCGCTCGGTCCACATCGACACTCTGGACGAACGCGTGCTGATCGCCGGCGAAGAAGAACGGATTTACGGTGTGGCCTCGGTTGATCCGGACGAGACCCATGTGCTTGTTGTTTCCGGGCCGGCTCACCCTCAGATTCTGGCGGGCGAGCGTGTTACCGGCACGCTGGGCGAGTGCCTGCCTCCGGAATCGCGCGTATACCGGCTGCACAAGGTTCCCCTGGACGGCGGGGAACCCGAGATTATCCGCGAGGAAATCGGCGTATCGATGGGCCACTGCCAGTACTGCCCGACCGACCCGGACCTGCTGCTGATGGACCGCAACGATTCCAATCTGTCGAGAGAGGAGTACGTCAGCAGGTTATGGCTTCTCAGGATATCAAGCGGAGAACTCACGCCGTTGGCGCCGCGAGACGAAAACCCCTTCCAGATTCATGCCACCTGGAGCTGGGACGGCCGGTACGTGGTATACCACGGCGAGAGCGCGCATGGCGGCTATCACCCGGCGGCCGAGGCCAACGGCGGGATCGAGGTGCGCGACTTCCGGCGGGGCTGGTACATCGGAGTTATCGGTCGCGACGCGCGGGTTCTGAGGGAGTACTGTTTCCCTATGGCCAGGTACTACGGGCACGTGGCCGCGATGAAGGACCGTCCAGCGGTTATCCTCGACGGCAACCTTTTCCCGGACATGTTGTACTGGCTGTATTACGACGCGGAAGCGCCGCGCATCGAGATCATAGCGCGCCACGACTCGGACATAACGACCATGCCGGGGCAGTACGGGCACGTCCACCAGCAGTGCGACCCGACCGGGCGGTACATTGTTTTCAACTCGGCGCCGCTAAGGTTCATCGACCGCGGGCGGAGCGACGTGTATGTCGTCAAGGTATAGCCCTGTGTAATCCGTAATCGTCAACCGGTCTGGGGTTCTCTCAAGAAAGTCGGGCTTGTGAGCGTTGCTCACATTTCTCAGCGATCTGAAAGACTCTGTGCAGAAATGAAGTGTACCGGGGCAAGTCCAAGATCTTCTCTCTTCTTTTGACAGTACCCCGGCGGTGCAGTTCTACACCAAGAGAGGCCAACCCCGCGGCCACCGTGCATCCAGAATGCCCTCGTCATACATCACCGTGTTTATGAAATCTTGTACGGATCTTTCCCGGAAATTGTGGGTGAAGCCTGTGATCTTACGTCTTTCATCGTCGACAACTGATTCAGGGCGATGCAGGATGCAGGATGCAGGGGGGACGGGGAGAGGGTGGACGATTACGGCGACGATTACGGACAACGAGTGGGCTGTCGAATCGTCCACCATAATCGTCGCCGTAATCGTCCACCGAAATGGCGCGGCGCGAGAGACAGGGAGGGATACGGGATGGGCAAGCAAGGCTGTGTGGTCTTGCGTCTTGCATCCTGCATCAGTCGGACTCATCGAGAAACGCGGCAGAAACCAACGCGCCGCGGCTCATCCACAAAATTCGAGAAAGAACCTCTCTTCTTGACTTCTGCGACACGCGAACCCATAGATCAAGCGGTGCACATTTAAGATGGATTCCGCACAAGCGGAAAGCGTTGCTTTTCCTGCTTTCGTAGAAGGAGCGGCGGCCCCATCAATAGCGTCCCAAACGAGAGCAGCTTCCTTTCCGCCTGCGCCAAGCCTCCGGCGTGACAAGCCGTGGTAAGCAGCCGGTACATCTTGAAATGTAGTGCGCCTGACCCGAAGGGCAGGCGCGGGCGGAGTGGGAACAAAGCTCGCGACAAAGCTTGAACCTATAGTCGGCAGCTTAACTGCTCTGCAGTTGCCGTCATGATTCGCAACCATCGATACATGAGCACGTTACGAGATGTGCAGCAGAGAAAGAACCCGCACCCTTGACCACTTCAACACTCAACAGCCAACAAGAAACGTCCAACTCCCAAGGAATTTGCTGGATGTTGGGCGTTCCTTGTTCGCTGTTGGATGTTCAACTGCTCGTTTTAGGCTTAAACTTGTATCCACCGATTCATGGGTTCGCCTGTAGCAGAAGTCAAGAATAGAGAAGGATAAATGGACCTCCTGCCGGGCGTGGTACGTTCTGTCTGCCAGCCACGTCGGTGGAACACTTGGGGGCTGCCCCACTAACCGTCGGCGCTTTCCAGAAGCCTGACATCCTCAAGATCCACATCGCGACCGGCGGCCCGCTTTGACGCAATCAGGTCATCCTTCGAGAGGATTAAGAACTCCTGCCCCTGATAAGAAAGCGTCTTGCGTCGAACCCATGCGTCCTGAAACCTGACACCCGGCGTGGCTGTTTGAACATCCAGCCGAACCCGATCGCGAAAGATCGTGATTTCATTGGCCAGCAGATCATCAACGGTCGTCAGCGACGCCGTACCGATTCCCGCATCGACCAGCGCCTGACCCGAAGGCAGGCGCCGATCACAGCAAGCACTCCGTGAATTCTCGAACGCAGGTCAGGCGCCGTCGGTTGGAAGGGCAACGATCATTCATCCAGATGATCGAGGATGATGTCGGCGATCCTTGCTGCCACGGACTCGACACTCGACCAATCATGCCATTTGGGCGCCAGGTTCTTGTACTCAGTCAAACCGGCCTCTTCCAGATCGTAGGGAAGAGGCTTCGCGAGCTGTATCTGAAGTTGTTGCAGTGCTGATTGCTCGTTGGGCTGCGGGTAAAGCTCGTCGAAGTTTCGAAGCGCGGCGATGACGTCTGCGTCTTCCATCGCGTCGGCAAGCGCGACGAAGTCCAGGTAATCGCGTGTGGCATTGCGCTTGAGAATCAGTATTCCCTTGATGCGCAGGATTTCCGCCAGTGTCGGAACAGTCAGCTCAACCCCCTCGTATTCCATGTGCATCGTTTCGAGAGGCTGAGCGCGTATGAGTTGGCGAATGCCCGTCTCTATGCCGTCCAGATTCCCCATGATCATAATCGGACGGAGCACACGGGCAGTCTGCCATCCCGCGACCTGTTCCAAGTCATTGAGGACGTTGTCGAAATGCTGTTGCAGATCCTTCAACACGTGATCGGCGTCGTGGGAAAACCTGTGGCGGGCGTGCAGCGCAGCCGCCGAACCGCCCACCAGGACTGCTGACGGCAGAATGCGTTGCAGACGTGCGGCGGCGGAGAGCAGGCGATCCCATTCAGGCAGGAGTTCGGCTGACATAATGCCTCCAGAAATGGTAACGCTGGGCGTACGGATCATCCGAGTGTGCAAGGCAGACCCGAAGGATCTTCCGCGCGACGGCGGGGTCCGTCGTCGCATTCCGCAACTCAACCCAATCACGCCGCCCGCCACGCGCGATGATATCGTCGATCGAGGCCAGTGTAAAACTTCCATGGTTGAGATGCCTGTGTTTCATGCAACCGACTTTATCGCAAAGAATAGCGGATAGCAACATTCAAGGGGGCGGACGAAGCCGGGTAAGCCCGCCGCTACATTCGGGAAATGTAGTGCGCCTGAGCCGAAGGGCAGGCGCCGGGCGGACTGGAGCGGTCCCTCGCCCCGGCCCTTTGCGGAAGGAGAACTGTACCGCGAGTACCGCCCGCACAAAGCGATTCCCGTGCCTGACGGCATGGTCCCGATCGAGCTGATACCGTACTACGGCTGGGCCAA
>Ga0180436_10006552_pt1 | contig 10105 bp, 10 predicted proteins | sample SS_ome_2_FD_132434 | JGI IMG/M metagenome (GOLD analysis project Ga0180436, IMG submission 132434) | Hypersaline lake sediment archaeal communities from the Salton Sea, California, USA - SS_3_S_2 metaG | ecosystem: Environmental > Aquatic > Non-marine Saline and Alkaline > Hypersaline >...
ACCTGGCGCAGGACGAACTGGACGTCGGGCCATTCGGCGGAGAGCTCGGTCAGGACGGTGCGCGCTTGGCGGGTGGCCAGGGCCCCGTCGCGGTGGCCCAACACGATGCGTGCCATGAGGGCAGTTGTATCAGACGCCGACGGCCCGACGCAGCGCCTCGACGCGATCGACGGTCTCCCAGGCGAACCCCGCACGACCGAAGTGACCGTAGGCCGACGTCACCTCGTAGATCGGCCGCTGCAGGTCGAGCTCCTCGATGATGGCCGCGGGGCGCGGGTCGAAGACCTTGTCGAGGGCCTTCGCCAGCACCGCGTCCGGCACCGCGCCGGTCCCGAAGGTGTCGACGTAGGTGCCGACCGGGCGGGCGACGCCGATGGCGTAGGCGACCTGCACCAGGCAGCGGCGCGCGAGCCCGGCGGCGACCACCTGCTTGGCCATGTAGCGGGCGTAGTAGCTGGCGCTGCGGTCGACCTTCGTCGGGTCCTTACCGGAGAAGGCGCCGCCGCCGTGCGGCGCCGCGCCGCCATAGGTGTCGACGATGATCTTGCGGCCGGTCAGGCCGACGTCGCCCTGGGGGCCGCCGATGACGAAGCGGCCGGTCGGGTTGATGTAGGTCTTCGTGTCGTCGTCGATCAGGTCGGCCGGCAGGACCGGATGCAGCACGTGGGCCCGCAGGTCGGCACGCAGCGCCTCCAGGTCGACGTCGGCGTGGTGCTGCGCCGAGAGCACGACGGTGTCGATGCGCACCGGGCGATCGCCGTCGTAGGCCACGGTGACCTGCGACTTGCCGTCGGGCCGCAAGGAGGTCAGCAGGCCGTCCTTGCGCACCTGGGCGAGCCGCTTGGTCAGGGCGTGCGCCAGGGTGATCGGCAGCGGCATGAGCGACTCGGTCTCGTCGACCGCGAAGCCGACCATGAGGCCCTGGTCGCCGGCGCCGAGCCGGTCGGCGGCGTCCCCGGCGACGTCGGCCGAGCGATCCACGCCCATGGCGATGTCCGGCGACTGCTCCTTGATGGCGATGAGCACGGCGGAGTGGTCGGCGTCGATGCCGTAGGCCGTGTCGGTGTAGCCGACCTCGCGGATCGTGTCGCGCACGATCGCCTGCAGGTCGACGTAGCCGCGGCAGGTGATCTCGCCGGCCACCAGCACCAGCCCCATCGTCACCATCGTCTCGGCGGCGACGCGGGCCTGCGGGTCGAGGGACAAGATGGCGTCGAGGACGCCATCGGAGATGCGGTCGGCCAGCTTGTCCGGGTGACCCTCGGTCACCGACTCGGCCGTGACGAGCTTGAGCACGGGTCCTCCTGGCGGGGTCGGGCGCGCGCCCCGCGATGGGCTCGCCGATGGCGCCGATGTCGCGGGCGCGGCCGGCGATGCACGCTGCGCGTCGCCTCCCCGAACGCCCGAGGATAGCAGGCGGAGCGCGCCGAGAAGGCGTCCCTCGCTATACTCGCGCCATGTTTCGAGCGACGCCGATCGACGTCCCCGCCAGCGTGGAGCGCGCGCCGTGGGTCGTGCGCACCGCGCGCCCCAACGATGCCGAGGCCTGGCACGCGCTGCAGCGCGGCATCTACGCCGAAGGAACGGCCTTCGTCGGCGACGGGGCGGCGTCCGCCGCCTCCCTCGCCGTCAGGCTGCGCGGGCTCGATCCGCGCGAGGGGCACGTCTCCCTCGCCATCGCCCGCGGTGAGCCGATCGCCTGGGTGGAGGCACACCGCGGGGGGTCGCGCCGCCTCGCGCACCTCGCGGTCCTCACCGTGGCCGTGGCGTCCGGCTGGCGCGGGCGCGGCGTGGGGACCGCCCTGATGGACGCGGCCCGGCGGTGGGCGGTGTCGTGTCGCCTGCGCAAGCTGCAGCTGCACGTGCGGGCCGGCAACACGGGCGCGGTCGCGCTGTACCGCCGCCTCGGCTACGAGGTGGAGGGGGTGCTGCGTGACCAGGTCGCGGTCGCCCCGCGCGGCGGCGGCGACGCCTACGAGGACGAGTGGATCATGGCGCTGGACCTGACCGAGGAGCGGCCATGAGCGCCGGCGTGCCCGTCGGCCCGCCCGGCGGCGCGTCGGGCGGCCCGCCCGCGGACGCTCCGCCCGACGCTTGGGGCGAGCGCGCCGGGCAGCGGGTCGGGCTCTTCGTCGACACCCAGAACCTCTACTACGCGGCGCGCGACGCCGCCGGGCGCAACCTCGATTACGAGCGGCTGCTGCGGGTCGCCGTGCGCGGGCGCGACCTGCACGCGGCGACGGCCTACGTCGTCGAGCGGGCGGGCGAGTCGAGCGCGCACGGCTTCATCACCCGGCTGTCGGCCCTCGGCTACCGCGTGCGCCGGCGCGACGTGCGCGTCCACCGCGCCGACGACCAGGGGCGCACCGTTCTCGAGGGCGATTGGGACATGGGGATCGCCGCCGACGTGGTGCGCGCCTGGGACCACCTCGACGTCATCGTGCTGGCCTCGGGCGACGGCGACTTCGTGCCCATCCTGCAGCTCGCCCAGGAGCGCGGGAAGCGCGTCGAGGTGCTCGCCTTCCGTGAGGCCGCCGCGCAGTCCCTCATCGACCTCGTCGATCGCTTCATCCACCTGGGCGACGTCGACGGCATCTACCTACCCGCCGGGCGCGTGGGCGAGGCGAGAGCCTGAGGACCCGAGCGCGGCCCGCGGGGCCCGCGGGTGGCGCGGCCCGGTGGGGCGGGCGCTCACGGCGGCGCCAGCACCCCGCCGAGCACGCCGCCCGCGGACCAGGAACGCTCGGCCGCCAGCAGGTAGCCGTTCCAGGCGCGGTAGAAGGCGTCGCGTTCGCGCTCGAGGGCGATCGCGGCGCGCGCCAGGGTGGCGTCGGCGCGATCCGCGGCGGCCGGATCGCCGTCTCGGTCGGGTCCCGCGCCGTCGGGGCCGCGCCAGGCGTCGATCGCCTCGCGCAGCGCTAGCCGCGCCAGCGCCAGGCCGCGCTCGGCGAACGCGACGTCCGCCTCGGCGTCGAGCGCCGCGAAGCGGGCCTCGGCGAGGCGCCACTCGGCGGCATCGGCGGCCTCCGCCCAGGCCGCGGCCGCGTCGGCCACCGTCGCCTCGGCCCGCGCCAGGTCGCGCAGGAAGCCGTCGTCGAAGCGCAGCACGGCGCTCAGCTCCACCGTCCAGGAGGACCGACGCGCGGACCGCAGGCTGAGATCCAGGTCCGCCGTCGGGCGTCCCTCGTCGAGGCCCACGCTGGCGCTCAGCCGAGCGGCCGCTTCGATGCGACTCGCCTCGAGCCGCACGTCGTCGAGCAGCCCGCCCACCCGTACGCGCTCGGCGTATGCCTCGGCAGCAGCCAGATCGAGGGCCGCGCGCCCGACCGCTGGGGACGCGAGGGGGTCGGCGTCGGGCAGCCACAGCCGCCAACTCTCGAGCGGCAGCGGTGTCAGGCGCTCGCGGTGGCGCTCGTCCGCCAGGCGCGGGTCGAACCCGATCTCAGCCGCACGCCGCTCGGTCGCGGCGAGTTCGCGCGCGGCCCGCTCGACCTCTGCGACGGCGCGCTCGGCGTCCAACCGCGAGGCGAGGAGCGTGCGCGGCTCTGGGACGTCAGGATCCGCCGTGAGCGCGTCGAGGTTGGCGCGCTCCGCCGCCTCGAGCGTGACGGAGCGCGCCGCCGCCGTCTCCTGGGCGATCGTCAGGGCGATGTGTGCCCGCTGCAGGTCGATGTGTCGTGAGAGAGCGTTGCGCAGGTCGCGGTTGAGGCGTTCGAGGTGGGCGATGGCCGCACGATGCATGTCGAGCCGCGCGCGCACCTGCGCGAGGCCGTCTGCGCGCCAGTTGATGGAGGCCGTCAGTTCGCTGCTCCAGGTGCCCGCTTCCAGGTCGAACGTCTCATCGCCGGTCCCTCGCCAGTCGATGGTCGGACGCCACGACAGGTCCGCCGTGATTCCGGTGCCTATGCGCGCGGCGTCGTTCTCGGCGTCCCGGAGGCTCCGCTCCGCGATTTCGCTGGCTGCGCTGCGGTAGATGAGCGCCGGCCCGAAGACCGGGTGATCGGCGACCAAGGCGGCGAGCACGTCGTCGTCACGAGTGGCGGCTGGTGGGGCGCCTTGGGCGAGCGCGGGGCCGAGGGAGAGGAGCGTCGCGGCCGTCCAGATGAGGGTGGTCCGAGCAAGCATCGAGTTCATGCCTCCGCCATCCCCAGGCGCTCGAGCAGCAGCGCGCGCACCGCCTCGGGTCGCGCCTGGCCGCGGCTGGCCTGCATCACCTTGCCCATGAGGAAGTTGACTGCCTTGGGCTGCTCCCGTGCGCCCGCGACGACGTCGGGGTGTGCCGCGAGCGCCGCGTCGACCCAGCCGGCCAGCTCGCCCGCGTCGGAGACCTGGCGCAGGCCGCGGGCCTCGACGAGCGGCCGCGGGTCGGCGCCCGCCAACACCTCGCCGAGCAGCGCCTTGGCGGTCGGACCGGTGATCTCACGGGCGTCGACCAGCGCGACGAGCGCGGCGAGCCGGGCCGCGGCTTCGGGTTCGGTCAGTCGCAGGGCGGCGGCGTCCGTGCCCGCGGCGTGGGCCCAACCGACGACCTCCACCAGCAGCCAGTTGGCCAGCGCCTGCGCCGCAGGCGCCGGCGCCGCCCCCGCCATGCGGCCGGCCGCGCCGGCCAGCGCGTCGAAGGCGCGCGCGAGGTCGGCGTCGGTCGCGAGGCGGTTCGCGTCGTCCGGCTTGAGGCCGGCGGCCGCATAGCGTCGGCGCAGCGCGGCCGGCGTCTCGGGGGTGGCGGCGCGGACGGCGGCGAGCCACGCGGCCGTCAGGCGGATGGGCGGTAGGTCGGGATCGTCGAGGTAGCGGTAGTCGGCCGCCTCCTCCTTCGTGCGCATGACGTAGCTCTTCTGGCCGCCCTCGTTCCAGCCGCGCGTCTCCTGCACCACGTCGCGGCCGGCCTGCAGCAGCCGTTCCTGCCGCGTGGCCTCGCTCTCGATGGCGGCCTGCACGCTCTTGAACGAGTTGAGGTTCTTCACCTCCACCTTGGTGCCGAGCGGCTCCCCGGGGCGCCGCAGCGAGACGTTGACGTCCGCGCGCATGCGGCCCTCCTCGGGCGTGGCGTCGGAGACGTCGAGCGCGCGGGCGAGGGCGCGCACCTCCTCGAGGAAGGCGCGGGCCTCGTCGCCGGAGCGCAGGTCCGGCGCGGTGACGAGCTCGATCAGGGGCGCGCCGGCGCGGTCGAGGTCGACCAGGCTGTGGTCGGCGTAGGTCGGGTGGATCAGCCGGCCGGCGTCCTCCTCGAGGTGGCAGCGGACGAGCCCGATCCGCCGGCCGTCCGGCAGTTCGAGCGCGCCGCCGAGCCCTACGGGGCGGTCGTGCTGGCTGATCTGGTAGTTCTTGGGCGCGTCGGGGTAGCCGTAGTGCTTGCGGGCGAACGCGGTGACCTCGGGGACGGCGCAGCTGAGCGCGGCGGCGAAGCGCACGGCGAGCTCGATGGCGCGGGCGTTCGGTACGGGGAGCGCGCCGGGGAGTCCCAGGCAGACGGGGCAGACGTGGCGGTTGGGCTGCGGGCCATCCGGGTCGCCGTCCGCTTCGCCTCCGGCACGGCAGGCGCAGAAGAGCTTCGTGCGGGTGCGCAGTGCGAGGTGCACCTCGAGGCCGACGACGACCTCGTAGCCCGAGCGGCGCGCGGCGGGATCGGGAGCGGCCGCGGGTCGGCTCATGCGCGGGAGTGTACCGCGCCGGGGTTTACACTCGGACCATGGTCGAGGTCACGCTCGAGGACATCGCCGTCTCCGGCGAGGACGGCGCCCGCTTTCTGGTGCTCCTCAAGGCACCCAAGGGCGAGTTGCTGCCCATCGTCATCGACGCACTGCAGGCCGTGTCGATCGCGACGGGGCGGCAGGCGGAGCCGCCGGAGCGGCCGCTGACGCACGATCTGCTGCTGTCGATGCTGGGCATGCTCGACGCCACGGTCGCCAAGGTCGAGGTCACCGACCTCGTCGACGGCACCTACTACGCGATGGTCGTCCTCGAGCGGCACGGCGTGCGCTTCGACGTCGACGCCCGTCCGTCGGACGCGCTCGCGTTGGCGGTGCGCGCGAAGTGCCCGATCTTCGTCGCCGAGCACGTGCTCGAGGCCTCGGGCCTGAGCGACGACGTCGGCGGCTCGGGCGGCTTCGAGGCCTAGGCGCCGGCGCGCGCTCCGTCGCCCCCTAGGCGCATCACGCTGAACCGGTGGGTCGCCTCGGCGCCCCGCCAACGCAGCGGCCGCCGCGGTGGGCGGCGGCCGCTGCGATCGTTCCGTGTCCGTCTGGCTCAGCCGGGCAGGTGGGACTGGACGAAGTAGAGGTGCAGGTCGATCTCGCGCTGGATCTCGGTGAGCAGGTCCTCGGTGGCGGCGTCGCCCAGGTCGCCCGCCGTGTCGATGCCGCGGCGGTTGTCGGCGGCGTAGGCGGCGAGCCGGTCGCGCACGAGCGCCAGGTGGGCGTCGCCATCGACGGCGTCCGCCGGGTATTCGGTGAGGGAGCTGGCGTCCGCGGCCATGCGGACGGTGCCGCGGGCGGTTCCGCCGAGCCCGGTGATGCGCTCGGCGAGCATGTCGACGTAGGGCTCGACGGCCTCGGCGACCTTGTCGAACAGCTCGTGCAGGGTCTGGAAGTGGATGCCCTTGACGTTCCAGTGGGCCATCTTGACTTGGCTGTAGAGGTCGGCCGTGTCGGCCAGGCGGGCGTTCAGCAGCGCCACCAGGTCGGCGCGTTCGGCTTCGGGGATGTCGTGCACGATGGGATGCAGCGTTTCGGACATGGTCGTACCTCCGTTCCGGACTCTAGCACACGAATCGGAATCATTCCGATATACGGCCGACGCGGAACGGCCCGCCCGCTCACCCCGTCAGCGCGTCGTGCGCCGCCGCCAACGCGGCCGCGATCCCGTCCGTGGCCGGGCCCGCGCCCTGGGCGCGCTCCGGTCGGCCCCCGCCGCGGCCCGACAGGTGCGGCAGCGCCGCGGCCAGGGCGGGTCGCACGTCGACGCCCGCCCCCGAGACCAGCGCGATCTCCGCCTTGCCGCCCCGCACGACGGCCAGCGCGGCGGTGGCGCCACGGGACGCCAGGGCGTCCGCCAGGGGCGTGAGCAGCTCGGCCTCGCGCTCGCCGAGTTCCGCCACGAGCAGCGCGCCTGGGGCCGGGTCGTCGCCCAGCAGGTCGTCGGCCAGGTGCTCCGCGAGCAGGCCACGCGCCTCGGCCAGCGCCCGCCGCAGGCCGGCGGCCTCCTCGGCCAGCGCGGCCACCTTGGCGCCGAGCTCGGGGACGCCGGTCGACAGCGAGGTGGCGGTGTGGCTCGCGACGGCGTGCTTGAAGCGGTGGTCCTCCCACGCCTCCCAGCCCGCCCGGAAGGTGATGCGGGTCAAGCCGCCACGCACGCGCTCGCTGCGCAGCACCGTGATCGGGGCCGCCTCGGCCGTGTTGCGCACGTGGGTGCCGCCACAGGCGCTGAGCTCCCAGGCCGAGGCCGGGTCGTCGCGGACGCCGGGACCCATGGCGACCAAGCGCACGCGGCCCGTCACCTTCGGCGGACGCCGCAGCGGGTAGCGACCCAGTTCCGCCTCGTCGATCTCGGTGGCGACGACCGGCCAGCCGGCGTAGGCGGCCTCGTTCGCGAGCAGCTCCGCGGCGGCGACCGCCGCATCGTCCGGGTCGCCTGCGAGGTCGACGGTGCAGTCGGCCGACGCGAGCGACACCGCCCGCGTCGCGAACGCGGGGTCGGTGCGCACGAACGCCTGGGAGAGCAGGTGCTGGGCGGAGTGGCGTTGGCGGTGGCGCGCGCGCCGGCGGTCGTCGACCTCGCCGCGCGCCAACTGCCCGACCGGCCACGCGCCGACGGGGGCCGCGACCCGGTGCCAGACGCCGGCCTCGTCGATCGTCACGTCGACCACCTCGACGCCGTCGAGCCGGCCGAGGTCGTGCGGTTGGCCGCCGCTGGTGGGGTAGAAGGCGCTGGCCGCGAGCCGCACCCAGGCCTGCTGTGGGTCGTCGTCCACGACCCGGGTGGCGACCACGGGGGCGCCGAAGGTCAACGCATACGCGTCGAGCTGATCCAGGCGGGTCATGCCACGAGCGTAATCGCCGGGTGCCGGGACGTGCGGCTGCCCGTGCGCGCCGAGGCGCGCACGGCAGCCGCCAGGCAGTTCGAGCGTGCCTGGGCACGCTCGAACTGCGCGTGCGCCTGCACGAGTGCCCGTGCACGAGGGCGAGCCCACGCAGGCACGAAACGCAGGGCCGGATACGGTCCGCTGCCGCCGGCTCACCTATCGTGCGCGCACGCCGCACGGCACAGCGTCACCGGAGGGTCGCTGCGCGGCGCTACGATGGACCAGGAGGCCCCCGTGCGCGACCATGCCCACCTCATCCGGCCGTTCGACCCCGAGTTCGACGAGGTCGGCGACGTCGACATGACCGACCTCATCGCCGACCTGATCACCGGGCTCGGCGAGGACGTCACCCGCGAGGGCCTGCTCAAGACGCCGGACCGGGTCGAGCGCTCGCTGCGCTTCCTGACCTCGGGTTACCAGGCCGACGTCGACACCGTCCTGAACGGCGCCCTCTTCGCGGCCGAGGGCTCGGAGATGGTGGTGGTCAAGGGCATCGAGTTCTATTCGATGTGCGAACACCACATGCTGCCGTTTTTCGGCAAGGCGCACATCGCTTACATCCCCAGCCAGAAGATCCTCGGCCTGTCGAAGTTCGCCCGCGTCGTCGACGTCTTCGCGCGCCGCATGCAGGTCCAGGAGCGCATGACGATCCAGATCGCCGATGCGCTCGAGAAGGCGCTCGAGCCGGTCGGCCTGGCGGTCGTGACCGAGGCCAGCCACCTGTGCATGATGATGCGCGGGGTCGAGAAGCAGGGCTCTTCGACCCGCACCACCGCGATGCGCGGAGTCTTCCGGGACGATGCCCGCACGCGGCAGGAGTTCCTGGAAGCCATCCGCGGCGCGTAGCGCCGCGGATGGCACCGGATCGCACCTGTTCGCGGCGCGTAGCGCCCCGAATGGCCGCGACCCCGGTTAGCTGACGGGGATGCGCACGTTGCGTTCGATCCAGTCGGCCACGCCGCCCTCTTCGGGCGAGGCCACGTGCTCGTCGGCCTCGGCCAGGGCCTCGGGTTGGACGTCATGCCCCACGGCCACGGCGTGCCCGGCCCAGCGCAGCATGCTCACGTCGTTCAGGCCGTCACCGAAGGCCACCGTCTGGTGTCGGGGCACGCCGAGCATCTCGGCGATGTAGGCCAGCGCCGTCCCCTTGTCGGCGCCGGCGCCGATGACCTCCAGGAAACCATCCCCCCACAAGTAGCGCTCAACGTGCGGGAGGCTGGCGGCGACGTGATCGGCGATCGTCGCGCTCGTCGTCGAGGAGGCGAAGACCACCTTGTCGGCGTCGAGCCCGTTCTCCGGGTCGAAGCGGGTGACCGTCCGGCTCTCCGTGTGGGCCCAGCGCCAGCGCTGGTCGAGCGGATCCTTGACCAGCAGCGTGTCGTCGATCACGCAGCTGAACTCCACCTGCGGGTGGCTGCGCCAGGGGTCGAGCAGCACGCGGACGTCGGCCGCGAGGAGGCGGGTGCGGCGCAGTTCGCGCCCGCCCGTCCCCATGACCTGGGCGCCGTGGTTGACGCTGTAGGGGCCGTCGATCTCGAGCGCCTCGAGGAAGCGCCGGGCGGAGGCCAGCGGTCGACCGGTGAGCACCGTGACCTGGTGCCCGGCGTCGCGCAGCCTTCTCACGGCGGCGATCGTCGGCTCGAGGAGGCGGTAGTCGTCGGTGACGAGGGTCTTGTCGAGGTCGAAGGCGAACAGCACGCCGCAGCTTAACGGTCGCCGCCGGCAGCGACCGTCGTGGGGGCATCCGCCGGCGGCCGCCGCCAACGGGTGCGCAGGTAGGTGGCGAGCTCGCGCGGCAGCGCGGGTAGCGTGGCGAACACGAAGGCGTCGGCCGCGCGCTTGATGGCCTCCGACAGCGTCGGGTAGGCGACCACGTGGCGGGACAGCTGCCACAGCGACACGCGCCGGCGCTGGGCCCAGGTGAGCAGCTGGACGAGCTCGCCGGCGTGCGGCCCCACGACGGTGGCCGACAGCAGGCGGCCGCTCAGGCGGCGGGCGTGCAGCAGCACGAAGCCCTCGTGCAGG
>Ga0180436_10006553_pt1 | contig 10104 bp, 5 predicted proteins | sample SS_ome_2_FD_132434 | JGI IMG/M metagenome (GOLD analysis project Ga0180436, IMG submission 132434) | Hypersaline lake sediment archaeal communities from the Salton Sea, California, USA - SS_3_S_2 metaG | ecosystem: Environmental > Aquatic > Non-marine Saline and Alkaline > Hypersaline > Sediment...
AGCGGCAGAAGCAAGGAAGAGTTAGTGGACGAACTCGCGGACCGGTACCGCGACGGAGTTCCGGGAGCTACGTTCAGCTTCACGCAGCCCATTATCGACATGGTGGCCCAGGCCATCACGGGATCGTCTGCGGATCTCGCCGTCATCATCTCCGGCCCGGATCTCGACGTCCTTCGCGATCTCGCCTCCCAGACATTGGCCGCCGTCAACTCGGTCGCGGGAGCCTCCGACACGGCCATAGAACAGGAAGGCGATCAGCCGCAGCTTCGGATCGGGATCAACCGGAAACAAGTCGCCCGCTACGGTCTGAACATCGCCGACGTGCAGGAGGTCATCGACCTGGCGATCGGCGGCCGTCCGGTCAGCACGATGTTCGAAGGCGACCGCCGTTTCGACATCACCGTTCGTTACAGCGCCGGTGCCCGGAGCACGCTCGCGGGCATCGGCAACATCCTCGTGACGACGCCGGCCGGGGCTCGCGTGCCGCTGTCGGCTCTAGCGTCCATCGAAGTCGTCAATGGCCCCAGCATCATCGCCCGGCGGGAAAACCGCCGCCAGATCGCGGTCGCCACGAACATCCGCGGCCGGGACCAGGGCAGCTTCGTCCGGGACGCCCAGCGGGTGTTTCGAGAAAACGTCAGCTTGCCGGCTGGCTACGACGTGGATTGGGGCGGCGGCTACGAAAACCTGGAACGCGCCCGCCGGCGTCTGGCCTGGATTCTTCCGGTCACGGTGGCGATCATCTTCGGACTGCTCTACTGGACGTTCGGCTCGGCCCTCTCGGCGGCGCTGGTGCTGTTCAACGTGCCGTTCTCCATCGTCGGAGGCGTCGCGGCGCTCTACCTGCGCGAGATTCCGTTCAGCGTCTCGGCGGCCGTCGGTTTCATTTCTCTGTTCGGGGTCGCGGTGATGAGCGGGGTCCTCTACGTGGATGAAATCCGGCGCCAGCGGCAGGAGTACGAACGCCCGCTGAAGGAAGCTGTGCTGGTTGGCGCCTGCGCCCAACTGCGTCCGCGTCTCATCCTGATCATCGTCGCCCTGCTCGGGATCGTGCCGGCGGCGTTCGCCGTGGGCATCGGCTCCGACATCCAGCGCCCGCTGGCCACGGTCATTTTCGGGGGCCTGATCTCGACTCTGTTTCTGACGCTGTTCGCGCTGCCCTGTCTCTACTACATTTCCAACCGGCGCCGTAGCTAGACAAACCGCGCTCGGCTATCCGGCGCGCCAACGGCTATGCTGATACAGGGGTGTGGCATGAGCTTCGACGAGATCCGCGGGTTCCTGATGCCGGGCGGCGCCGAGGAGGACGAAGGCTTCCGCGCCGAAATCGAGCGCCAAGGGCGGCGCGCCCTGCGCATCATTGGCTGGGTCGAGATCCTCATGCCGGTAGCTGGCACGGCACTCTATCTCGCGTGGATGCCCGATGGCCGCCAGAGCGTGCATCAGTTCTGGGGGGCCCTCGCCCAGGTCGTCACGGGCATCCTCACACTGGGGGCCGCCAGAACGGCCTGGGGCAGCGAACGTGCGCGAGCCATTGCGGTCGCGTCGGGCCTCGTCACCGTGTGTACGTTGATCGGGGCCGACTACATGGCGGCGGCGTCTGGCTGGCGGCCGCACTTGACTGGCGGCATCAGCGTCCTCGTCGTATTGCTGGTCGGGGTCGCGGTCATTCCCGCCCGCCCGGTTCACATGTTCGTCATGGGCGTGTTGGCAAACATCGCCTACGCCGTCATCTTGGCTCTCGTGGCCGCGTCGGGCCAAGTGGCGCTGGCCAACCAGGGCAGGACCGAGGTGCTTGCGCTTCCGCTCATCACCGGGCTCTGCACGATGCTGGTTGGAGTCAACTACCGCCGGCTCCATTCCACGTATCAGTCCCATCAACTGGCGCTCCGGGCGTCGGAAGAAGCGCGAAAAGCGGAGGCTCGCACGCTGATAGCGGAGAGCGCCGCTTCGATGGCGCGGCTGGCGGCGGCCGTCAGCCACGAACTCAACACGCCTTTGGGGGCGATGAACAGCGCCGCCGGCAGCCTGGGGCTCGCCGCCCGCCGGCTCGTGGATGCGGAGCCGGACCAACGGCAACTCCTCGCCGGCCTGACCGGGGGGCTCACGGAAACGATCACCGATTCGGCCGCGCGGATGCGGGATATCGTCGCGCGAATGCAACGTTTCGCCAATCTCGACCGCGCCGAGTTGCAGGTCGTCGACATAAGGCAACTGCTGGAGGATGTATCCGCCATTGTCTCGGCGCAAGCCGATGGAACCGTGCGGATCCGGACGGAGTGTGGCGAGTTGCCCAAGCTGCCCTGCCGCCCGCAGCAGTTGAGCGCTGTCTTCTCGAGCCTGATTCAGCAGGCCGTGGAGAGAGCGGGCAGCGGCGGCGAGGTGCATCTGCGGGCCAGGCGGGCGGCGCCCCATCTGGAGATTTCGATCAGCGACAACGGGCCGGCTCTCAGCCAGGAAGAAACCGGCCGGATGTTCGAACCCGGATTTCACGCAAGCGGGGGGCGCGTCACGACGGGCGATTGGAGCCTGTTCACCGCGCGCCGGCTACTTCACGAAACCGGAGGCAGTGTCCGGGCCGGGCGCGGCGGCGGCCCCGGGAACACGTTCATCGTCTCGCTCCCCCAGCCGGCATGATCCCCCGCAACAACCGCTCCGCGCCCCCCCCCCGATAGTAAATTGCTGCAAAATAGGCGGGGAAGGCTTCCACATTGTCAACACCGGCCTCACGTTTCTTCCGCTGGATCGCGCGGCTGTTTCCGCCAAGCCGGACGCTGCTGGATTCTTGTGACCGGATTCTGAGCGAACGCGCCGCCCTCGTTGAGCAGCGAGACGGCCTGGTGAGGGAGCGGGACAAGATGCTCGACCACGCCCGGCGGCTCGAGCGGGAGCTCTCGGGCTCCCATACCCGGGAGTCATCGCTGTCGGCGGAGATAGAAGATCTCACGGTGCAGCGGGACGCACTGGAAGCCGAGCGCGACGAGCTGAAGAGACTTCTCTCCACCCATCAGGAAACGTTTGACGCCGACAAGAAGGGACTCCTGGAGAGCATTGACCGGCTCGACCGGGAACTCCAGAACCTCAATGGGCAGCTCGAGTTTCCGCCGGGCCATTTCTACTCTCCGATCGTGGATCCCGAGGATCCTCGCGTGGCGGAGGCAACCCTGGCCGGACTGGTGGATCCCGCGGATGGGTTCCGGCAGATCTCCTGGAGTGAGGAAGCGATGACCGGCCTGGCGCGGCGCATGGGCGAGCACTACCGGACGTTTCCCTTCCCCGATCACAAGTCTGACGGCTATCGCTACTACTACGATAATCCGTCCTTCACGGCGGCTGACGCCATCACTCTGTACGGGATGATTCGAGAGGTCCGGCCGAAGCGGATCATCGAGGTGGGCGCCGGCTTTTCCTCCTCGCTGATGATGGACACGAATGACCGGATCTTTGGCGGGGGCATCGAGCTGACCTTCATTGACCCCTACCCCGATGCGCTGCTCGAGCTACTGGATGAGAAGGACCGGTACCGCGGGCGTATCCGGACGGAGGCCCTCCAGGACGCGCCCGCTGAGTTGTTCCGCGCCCTGGACGAGAACGACATCCTGTTTCTCGACTCCTCGCACGTGTCCAAGACGGGCTCGGATGTGAACGACTACCTCTTTCGCATTCTGCCCTCGCTGAACCCGGGAGTCGTGATTCATCTTCACGACATCTTCTATCCCTTCGAGTATCCGTCCCAGTGGATACAAGAGAGACGGCGGTCATGGAATGAGGCGTACGTGCTGCGCTCGTTCCTGATGTACAACACCGCCTTCGAGCTGGTCTTTTTCAACAACTACTTCTACCGGAAGCATCGTGAAATCACGCGAGAAATCCTTCCCCGGTGCTTGGAGAACGAGGGCGGCAGCATCTGGCTGCGGAAGGTGAAGTAGGACGGATGGCCAAGGCGCCCAGGCGCCGCTCATCCGCTGGGCCGTCAAACTAGGCTTCGGCGTAATCGTAGTCGCAGTTCTCCAGCCGGCCCGACGCCCAGGAGGTATTCTTGACCGGCTCGACGGCCTCCGCGATCTTACGCAGGAGTTCCGGATCCACCGGCGTTTCGATGCCGCGGATGTTGTTCTCCACGTGATCGGGCCGCGACATTCCGACCAAAGTCGTGGCCACGTCCGGGTGGCCGATACAGAAGCGCAGGGCGACATCGGCCGGATCGGCGCCGGCTTCTCTGCAGATGGCAACGACCTTCCCGCCGGCCCGTTTCACGCTCTCCGGAGCCGGATGCCAATCCGGGGCTCCCGCCTCAGTCAGTATCCGCATATGAAGCGGCGAAGCGTTGATAAGCCCGAGGCCCTTCTCCTTGGCGGCCGGCGTCAGCAACTCATCCATGTCCGTAATCATGAGGTTGTAGCGGCAATATGTGAGGACCGTGTCGATAGGATGGGCCTGGGCGGCGCGCACCATTACCTTGAGCTGCAGCGACGTGACGCCGATGAAGCGGGCCTTGCCGCTCTCCTTGATCTTCAGCATGGCCGGGATCGTCTCATCGATCACCTGGTTCATGTCCCGGAATTCGATGTCGTGAGCCTGGAGCACATCGACGTGATCCGTCCGCAGGCGCCGGAGAGACTCGTCGATTGAGAGCATGGTGCGCTCCCGGGAAAAGTCGAACGTGTGGCTGTCATAGCGGCCGCACTTGGTGGCGACGATTACCTTGTCACGCTGGCCTTCGAGGAACTTGCCCAGGCGTTCCTCCGAGAGCGTTCTCCCGTAAAACGGGGATGTATCGAAGTAGTTGATGCCGCGGTCAATGGCCAGGTCGACGGCGCGCTTCCCCTCCTCCTCAGTGGTCTGGCGGAACTCGTTGCCGAGCGGCGAGGCCCCAAATCCCAGGACAGAGACCTTCAAACCGGTATTCCCAAGAGTCTTGTATTGCATAGATCCCGAAAAGTATACTACAGAAGGCCTTAGTCACCGTTAAAGCATCCTCAGACACATCCGGGGCGCCGGCCGGCGTGGCCTTCACGGAGATCGCATGTTGAAAACAATCGAAATCACCGGGCGGCTCGCGCTGAGCTTGGCGGCCCTCATGCTTACCATCGCGGGACAGGCGGCCTCCGCCGCCCGGGCGGATCGGCCCAACATCCTGTTCATCATGTCGGACGACCACGCGACGAACGGCATCGGAGCCTACGGCGGGCGCCTGGCGAACTTGAACCCGACCCCCAACCTGGACCGCCTGGCGCGGGAAGGGATGATGTTCACGAACGCCTTCTGCACGAACTCGATCTGCACGCCCAGCCGCGCCACTCTCATGACCGGCCAGTACAGCCACACGAACGGGGTCAAGACCCTCGACGGCAGCATCGAGCCGGCGCGGCAGCACCTGGCCCGTCTCATCAAGGAGGCCGGCTACGAGACGGCGATGGTCGGCAAATGGCACCTCCAGACGGAACCGGCGGCGTTTGACTACTACGCGGTGCTCCCCGGCCAGGGCTCCTATTTCAATCCGATCCTGCGCATCTCGGACCGGGGAGATTGGCCGGACAACGTCCAGCGTTTCGCCGCCTACGACAGCCTTCATTCCTCGGACGTCGTCACGCAGATCTCCCTGGACTGGCTCGCGGGAAGAGACAAGAGCAGGCCGTTCTTCCTGATGCATCACTTCAAGTCGCCGCACGACAACTTCGAGAACGCCGAGCGGTACGACTTTCTCTACGAGGACACCGTCATCCCCGAGCCGGCCAGCTTGTGGAGGATTCCGAACCACGGGTCGGAGGCCACAAAGGGCACGGGCACGTCGGTCGGCAAGCGGAACACACGCCGCAATATGGGCCACCACATGTTCGTCGATCCGGAGCTGACGGCTGAGGCGTACAAGCATGCCGCCTATCAGCGCTACTTGAAGAAGTATCTGCGCACGGTGCGGGGCGTCGACGACGGCTTCGCCCGGCTGATGGCCTACCTGGAGGAAACCGGCGAGTTGGACGACACGGTGATCGTCTACACCTCCGACCAGGGCTTCATGCTCGGCGAACACGACTACATCGACAAGCGGTGGATGTACGAGGACTCCCTTCGCGTTCCGTTCCTGGTTCGCTACCCGAGGCTCGTCAAGGCCGGCTCGACAGCCGGCGCCATTGTCAACAACACCGACTTCGCGCCGACGCTGCTGGAGATTGCGGGCGTGGCGGCTCCAGACTATATGCAGGGCCGAAGCGCTGTTCCGATTCTCCGCGGCGAGACGCCCCCGGACTGGCGCACGGCCACCTACTACCGCTACTGGATGAACATGACCCACCACGACAATCCGGCGCACTACGGCATCCGCACCAAAGACTACAAACTGATCTTCTTCTACGGCTTGCCGCTCGACGCGGCCGGCGCGCTGGATACGAGAACCCAGCCGGGATGGGAGCTGTACGATCTGCGTGAGGATCCGTACGAATTGAACAACGTCTACGGCCGGCCGCAGTACGCGGAGGCAACAAAGCAACTCAAGGCGGAACTGTTGCGGTTGAAAGACGAGATCGGCGACTCGGACGAGAAGTATCCCGAACTGATGAAAGTGCGTTCAGCCTACTGGGACTAGCCGCTAGCCGCAGAAGCGGAAACGTCGCTGGACGCCCGTACGGTGAGGCGGGGTTTGACCAGGATCTCCCGGGGCCGCTGAGGAGTCTTCGCCTTGATCAACTCCAGAGCCAGTTCGGCGGCGCGTTCTCCAAGGGCGGCGCTGTCCTGGTTGATTGTGCTGAGCGGAACGCGCAGGAGATCTGCGTAGGCGACATCGCCGCATCCGACGAGAGCGACATCCTCCGGCACGCTAAGGCCGCTCTCGACAACGGCTTTCAGCGCGCCCATGGCCGTGGGATCGTTGAAACAGAAGACGGCGTCCGGTTTCGGCTCCAGCTTCAAGAGCGAGCGCATGGCTCGGTAGCCGCTGACGTGGCCCGAGTCATCGCCGGATTCCTCCGAGACGACATATTCGCTCATCAGCGCGATCTCGGCCTCGGAGAGGGCGCGGTGATAGCCTTCGTAGCGGCCGATGGCCGTGCTTGTTTCCGGCCCGCGGATGTGGGCGATGCGCCGGCGTCCCTGTTCAATGAGATGACGGGTAGCCAGGACTCCCACCAGCTCGTCATCGACGCCGACAAAGTTGGCCGCCAGCCCCGTGAACTTGCGGTCGATCAGAACGTAGGGAACCTTCTGCTCCTCGATGCGCCGGAAGCTCTCGACGGTCCACTGCGTCGAGGCGACGATCAGAGCGTCCACGCCCCGGGCGAGAAGGTTGTCGATCTCGTCCTGCTCGAGCGCTGGATCCTCCTCGGATGATGAGATAACAAGGTTGTAGCCCTTGGCTCGAAGCACGTTGGTCAAGCCCTTCGCTATCTCGGCGAAGAAGGGATGAACAAGGTCCGGCACGATGTAGCCGACCATATTGGTCCGCCCCGTCACGAGCGCCCGGGCCGCGAGATTGGGCCGGTAGTCCAACTCCTTCACTCGTCGAAGAACCCGTTCACGAGTCGCCTCTCCGATGTCGCTATGATTCCGCAATACCTTGGACACGGTGACGACCGACACGCCCAAGTCTCGTGCAATGTCTTTCATCCGAACTGCCATGGCGTGGCTCAGAATCCTCCCCGAGAGAATGTCAAGGGATAGTATACCCGAATTGACGTTGACTGTAACCATACTGGGCCTGGAATCTCCGTGGTTGAGTATCCTCCATTTTTTCATGTACTTACAGTTTGTATCTGAATGAAGTAAACGATGCCGTGGAACGTCAGTGGGCCGGAAAGTTGCGTCAAGTAGGACCTGGGGGGGCCTGGGAGAGGGGGGCGTATTAGTACGAAAGCTGACTAGACAGGACTAGTACCCGCTCCCGGGCTCTAGGGCTAAACCGCCGGGACCTGCGGGTCGCCAGAATGGCCAAGTCATTCTTTTCGAAGACGTTATTCCAATTCTGAGGCGGATTATAGTATGATAGTGCCTACCCACGTATCTCGAAACCAGAGGGAGCCCTAGCCCCCTCGACAGGAGGAAACGCCAAAATGTTGTCTAGGAAGTGGACGCTGCTGATCCTGTGTCTTGCGGTCACAGGTCTCGTTTTCAGCCAGGGATTGAACACCACGGCCTCGAAGGACGATTGGGAGGAGATCAACTTCGAGTTTGATTCCGCCGTCCTCACGGACGGTTACCCGAGCCTTCTCCGGCTGGGTGAACTGCTGAATGTAAACTCGGAGTACAAGGTGGAGCTGGTCGGCCATGCCGACTACATGGGCTCCGCTCAATACAACGAGAAGCTAGCGATGCAACGCGCATCGGCCGTGCAAGCTTTCTTGGAGAAATATGGCGCCAGGTCCGGTCAGATCAGCATCCTCGGCCGGGGGGAGAACAGCCCCAAAGTGGATGCGCGGTCCGATGAAGCCCGGTTCATGAATCGCCGGGTTGAGATGACTGTCAGGGACGCCGAGGGCCGGGTGATCGGGGCCGGCGGTGTCGGCGACGCCATCGGCGCGCTGGAGAAACTCGCGAAGGCTCAAGAGGAGTGCTGCAACGCAATTCTGAAGAAGCTCGACAAACTGGATGACATTCTGGCAGCGCTCGATGACCTGAAGAACCAGAACCGCGCCCTGCGGGACGACATTGACAAACTGAAAGCCGAACAGGGCGGGCTGAAGCAGGAGGTGGCGGAAATCCCGCGGACTCCTCCGGCACCTCCGGCTCCGACGGAAGAGCAACTGGCCCGGGTGGCCGAGGACGCCGCCACACTGGCGCGAAGCGACCAATTCGAGCACTTCTCACTCCTGGGAATGAACGTTGGCACGGACGACCAGGGCAACGTAACCTGGAGCGGCAAGGGCCGCTACTTCCGTCCGTTCGCCGAGTACCTGGCTCTGCAGGCTGAAGGGGAATACCTCGGCTGGAAGGGCCGCAAGGAGGGCCAGTTCGATATCGGCCTGGTTGGCCGCTACGACCAGTTCCAGGTCGGCCTGTTTGGCAGCTTCAAGAACGTTTCGCTCAGCGACTACGACAACAGCGGAACGCTCGGACAGGCGTCAATCACGGCGGACTATCTCTTCGGCCGCGGCAAGGTCGGCGTGTTCGGATCGAAGGGCTTCCTCGAGAAGTCCCAGATCCAGAGCCGCCGCATCAGCGGCAACATCTTCGAGAACAGCTACCTGCGGACAGTGGACCAGATCGGCGTCAGCGGCGCCGTGGGTCTCTGGGACCGCACATGGGCGGAAGGCAATATCGGCTACCTCCATGGACGCCAGGCGCCTAGCCGCGCCGGCGGAACGGCGCGGCTCGTCATGCCGTTCGCCGATCACTGGGCCTTCACCGCCGAGGGCGGCATCAACGAGACGTTGCTGTCCCGCGAGACTTACGGCCGCTGGGCGGTTGGAGTCCGGTTTGGCAACTTCCTCGGACCGAAGGAGTACGCGGCCGCGGATCATCCGGTCCCGGTCGACATCCCGCGCGTGCGTTGGGAGATCGTAACCGAGCGTGTCCGCACTGGTAACGACCCGCCGGTGGCGGACGCCGGACCGGATCTGGTTGGCGTACCGGCCGGACAGATCACGCTCGACGGCTCCAACAGTAGAGACGCCGACGGCGATCCGATCACGTACCGGTGGTCGCAGACCAGCGGACCGGCCGTAACCATCAACAACGCCGATCAGGCAGTGGCGAACTTCATTGCCGAGGAGGGCAAGCTGTACGTCTTCCGCCTGGAGGTGACCGACGAACTGGGCGCCACCGGAGCCGACGCGGTGAGCATCTCCGCCAAGGAGACGCCGCGGCCGCGCATTCTGCAGTTCACCGCCACCCCGAATTCGATTTTGGGCGGCGTGGCTGCAAAGCTGTCCTGGCAGGTCGAGAACGCGGATGAGGTCGAGATCGACAACGGCGTCGGAGTCGTCAACAGCGTGTCCGGCGTGGTCGAGGTAATGCCGGCCGAGACGACCATCTACACGCTGACGGCGAGAAACGCCGCGGCGGAGATCCACCTGACCGTGATGGTTTCGGTCGACAATCCGGAGCCGACGTTCATCCAATGCGACATCACGCCGCAGAACATCGTACAGGGCGAATCGTCCACGATTTCGTGGC
>Ga0180436_10006554_pt1 | contig 10103 bp, 5 predicted proteins | sample SS_ome_2_FD_132434 | JGI IMG/M metagenome (GOLD analysis project Ga0180436, IMG submission 132434) | Hypersaline lake sediment archaeal communities from the Salton Sea, California, USA - SS_3_S_2 metaG | ecosystem: Environmental > Aquatic > Non-marine Saline and Alkaline > Hypersaline > Sediment...
ATCTCGCCCGGTCCCCGGTTCGCCCAGGCATAGTACGGCACCGCGGTCAGAGTCATGGGTGTACCCACTGGCTCCGCCGCGCCCTCCGGCAGATACAGCTCGCCCTCCCAGTCGGCCTGCGCCCTCACCTTCCCCCGTATCTTGACCGTCATCACGCCGTCCAGCAGGTCCGGTTCCCAGGTCGTCGCCATCGCGCTACCGGGATCCACCGTCACATCCAGCAGGTCCACGTCGGGCTGATCGACCGACTCCAGACAGTAGACCAACGGTCCGCGCATCACCGCCACCGACCCACGGATCGCGTCGATGCGGGGATTCGGCGCCATGAACCGCGGCGCCATCGACAGGCGCAGCACCACAGTGTCACCCGGCCGCCATGCGCGTTCAACCGTGGCGTAGACGCCGCCCCGATACTCACCCACCGGCTCGCCGCTGACTGCGACCGTGGCCCCCGGACACCACCCGGGCACCCGCAGCGCCAACTCCCACGCCGAGCCGTCCGTCTTGTCCACAGTGATCACGACGTCCCCCGACCACGGGTAGTCCGTCTCGACCGAGAGCACGACCTGTGGCCCGGCTTCGCCCGCGGCGTCCACACGGGACGTCATGTACTGGTGTACCTGCACGCCCCCGTCGCTGACCGTAGCCGCGTAGTGTCCCGCCAGCGCGATGGTGCGCATCACATTAGGTGGGCAGCACGCGCAGCCGTACCATTCGGGCCGCTCAATGCCGCCGCGGCTCTGCAGCGGATTCACGTAGAAGTACGTTTGCCCGTCCACCGAGACCCCGCTGAGGAATCCGTTGTAGAGCGAGCGCTCCAACAGATCCGCGTAACACGTCTTCCCGTCCACCAGCAGCATCCGCCAGTTCCACATCAGTGCCGCGATCGCCGCGCACGTCTCGCAGTAGCAGCTGTCGGAGGGCAGCTCATACGCGCCGGCAAACGCCTCGCCCGACTCGCGGGCCCCAAACCCCGCGGTCAGGTGCATCCTGTGTGCTGTCATATCGCGCCACAGCCGCTCCATCGCGGTGAGCAACGTGGCATCGCCGGTCTCGAGAAAGAGATCGGTCACGCCGGCGGTCAGGTAGAGCTGGCGAACGGCGTGGCCAGCCACCGCATCAGCCTCACGCACGGGCACGTGGTCCTGGTGGTACACTGGGCCCCAACGGCCGTAGCCGCTCATCTCGCCCGATCCGCGCTGATCCACGAAAAAGGAGACCAGATCCAGATAGCGACGTTCGCCGGTCTCTCGGTAGAGCTCCACCAGGGCCGACTCGATCTCCGGATGGCCCGGCGCCCCGGCGCGTCTGCCCGGGCCAAAGACCTCGGCGATGTGGTCGGCGAACCGGCGGGCAACCTTCAACAGGCGGTCATCCCCGGTCGCGCGACGCATCGCGATGGCCGCCTCGATCAGATGACCCGCCGCATAGAGCTCGTGGTTGTGCGCCAGATCCGTCCAGCGTTCCCCGGGCTTGACGACCTTGAAGTACGAGTGCACATATCCATCGTCCATCTGTGCGGCCTCGATCAGGCGGATCACCTCGTCCGCCATGGCCAGAGTCTCAGGATTCGGCTCATTCGCCGAATCATAGGCGATGGCCTCGAGCCACTTGTAGACAAAGGTGTCCGCGCCGGTGGTCCTGAACTCGCCCTCGCCATCCCCAGCAGCCAGCCGTATGTTGTTGAAGCTGCCCGACGCCTCCAGCTGCCGGAACCCGGCGGGGATACTGACCTGGCGGTTCACGGCCTGTCTGCGAGCCCAGAAGCCACCTGTTACAGACGTACTGCCCAGTGGCGGCGTGCGCCACCTGCTGCGAGTGCCGGCCTTCGTCATCACGTGCACGGTGCGATCCCTTCGTCTAGGCGCCTCTCACAGCTGCGGGCGCACAAAGGGGCCGGGAGCGGTTCCCGGCCCCCTTCCAGAGAGCTCAACTCCAGCGGATGCGACAAGCGTGTCACGCGCCGGTCTTCGGTATCCACACCCGCATCTCGCCCGGTCCCCGGTTCGCCCAGGCATAGTACGGCACCGCGGTCAGAGTCATGGGTGTACCCACTGGCTCCGCCGCGCCCTCTGGCAGATACAGCTCGCCCTCCCAATCGCCCTGCGCCACCGCCTGCCCCGGTATCTTGACCGTCATCACGCCGTCCAGCAGGTCCGGTTCCCAGGTCGTCGCCATCGCGCTACCGGGATCCACCGTCACATCCAGCAGGTCCACGTCAGGCTGATCGACCGACTCCAGACAGTAGACCAACGGTCCGCGCATCGCCGCCACGGACCCACGGATCGCGTCGATGCGGGGATTCGGCGCCATGAACCGCGGCGCCATCGACAGGCGCAGCACCACAGTGTCGCCCGGTTGCCATGCGCGTTCAACCGTGGCGTAGGCTCCGCCGGCGAAGTCACCCACCGGCTCGCCGTTGACCGTGACCGTGGCCCCCGAACACCACCCCGGCACACGCAGCGACAGCGCCCACGTCGAGCGGTCGGTGTTCTCGACGATGATCGCAACATCGCCGGACCACGGATAGTCCGTCTCGACCGAGAGCACGACTTGTGGCCCCGCTTCGCCCGTGGTGTCCACCCGGCAGGTCATGTACTGGTGCACCTGCACCCCACCGTCACCCACCGTCGCCGCGTAGTGTCCTGCCAGCGCGATGGTGCGCATCACGTTGGGCGGACAGCAAGCGCAGCCGTACCACTCGGGCCGCTCGATGCCGCCGCGGCTCTGCAGCGGATTCACGTAGAAGTAGCGATGGCCATCCAGCGAGACGCCGCTGAGGAATCCGTTGTAGAGCGACCGCTCCAGCAGATCCGCGTAGCGCATCTCCCCATTCACCAGCAGAAGTCGCCAGTTCCACATCAGGCCGGCGATCGCGGCACAGGTCTCGCAGTAGCAGTGGTCTGACGTCAGATCGTAGGCGGGGCCAAAGGCCTCGCCGTTGGGGCTGGCGCCGAATCCGGCGGTCACATGCATCTTGTGCGCGGTCATGTCGTGATACAGACGCTCCATCGCCGCCAGCAGCGCCGCCTCCCCGGTCTCCAGGAAAAGATCGGTCACGCCGGCTGTCAGGTAGAGCTGCCGGACCGCGTGACCAGCCACCGCGTCAGCCTCGCGCACGGGCACGTGGTCCTGATGGTAGTCCGCTCCCCAACGCCCGTACCCGCCCATCGTGTTGGTCCCGCGCTGGTCCACGAAGAACTGCGCCAGGTCCAGGTACCGCTTCTCGCCCGTCTCGCGATACAGCTCCACCAGGGCCAGCTCGATCTCGGGATGCCCGCTCGTGGCCTCCAGCTTGCCTGGTCCGAAGACGCCGTCGATGTGATCCGCAAACCGGCAGGCGACGTCGAGCAGTCGACGGTCGCCCGTGGCTCGGTGCATCGCCACAGCCGCCTCAAAGAAGTGCCCTGCGCAGTAGAGCTCGTGGTCGTGCGACAGCTCGGTCCACCGCTGGTTGGGCTTGGTCACCTGGTAGCAGGTGTTGAGGTAACCATCCTCCATCTGGGCAGCCTCGATCAGGGCAATGGCTTCGTCAGCCATTGCTTGGACCTCCGCGTCCGGGCCACGAGCTAGATCGTAGGCCACCGCCTCCAGCCACTTGTACACGTCGGAGTCCATAAAGACCGGCAGCTTGTACTCCCCCTCGCCTTGCCCCGCGGCTAGCCGGAAGTTATTGAAGTTGCCCGACGCTTCCAGCTTGCGGTACCCGTGCGGGATACTGGCCTCGTGGTTCACCGCCTGCTTGTGCTGCCAGAAGCCGCCCGTCACCGAGACACCGCTCAGCGGCAGTGTCCGCCATCGATTGTGCTTGCTTCTCTTCGTCGATACGTGCATTGCGATTCCTCTCTATCCCAGGAAACGGCCTGGCGATCCATCGTTCGCAGCAAGCCTAGCCGCGCTGTTCAGCGATCCAGGCCTCAACCTTTGCCTCCAACAGGTCCAGCGGGACACCACCATCCTCGAGCAGGATCCGGTGAAAATCCCGGATGTCAAAGTCATCTCCCAGCTCGCTCTCCGATCGCTCGCGCAGCTCGCGGACCTTGATCTCACCCATCTTGTACGCCAGGGCCTGACCGGGCCAGCCGATATACCGGTCCACCTCGTTGGTGATGTTGAGCAGCGAGAGCGCCGTGTGCTCGGCCATGTAGTCGATGGCCTGCTGGCGCGTCCAGCACAACGCGTGCATGCCTGTGTCCACCACGAGGCGCGTGGCGCGCCACATCTCGAAGACCAGGCGCCCAAAGTCGGTGTAGGGATCCTGGTAGAACCCCATCTCCATCCCCAGCCGCTCTGAGTAGAGTGCCCAGCCCTCAATGAAGGCCGTCACGTCGCCGAACCTGCGGAAGTTTGGCAGATCCAGTTCCATCTGTAGCGCCAGCTGCAGGTGGTGTCCGGGCACCGCCTCGTGGAGCGATAGCGCCTCGTACTCGAAGAGAGGCCGGCTCTCCAGCCCATAGGTGTTGACGTAATAGTTGCCGGCCCGCGTGCCGTCGCCCGCGCAGGGGAAGTAGTAGGCCGTTGTCGACTTGGGCGCGGCATAGGCCGGAATCTCCCGGATGCCGTACGGGGTTCGCGGCAACAGGCTGAACAGCCTGGGCAGCTCGCCGTCGATGCGCTTGCAGATCAAGGCCACGTGCTGAAGCAGGGCCTCGGGTGTGTCAACGTAGAACCGGGGATCTGCGTGTAGACTGTCCAAAAAGGCGGGCAGGTCTCCCTCGAATCCCACGCCGGCGATCAGCGCCAACATCTCCCCGCGGATGCGCTTCACCTCGCGGAGCCCGATGGCGTGCACGTCCTCCGGCGTCACCTCTAGCGTCGTGTAGCGGCGCACACAGTGCTCGTAGTAGGCTCGCCCGTTCGGCATCGCGCTCGCACCGATCTCATCGCGCGTGGCCGGGATATAGACGTTGACCACGAAATCGAGCAGTGCCTGGTACCCCGGCACGACAGAATCGAGAATCGCCGCTGCGCCCGCTGCCCGCAGACGCGCCCTGTCGTCCTCCCCAATCGCATCAGGGAACGACTCGAACGGTGCATAGAGCACGCTCGCGGCTGCGTCGGCCACGATGTGCGGCGTCAGGGCCTCCACGATGCCGTCCATCACAATGCGAGGCCGTACGATCCCGGCGGCCATTCCGGCGCGCATCAGGCCGATGTGCCCCTCAGCATAGGCTAGAAACCCCGCCAGTCGCGCCACAAACGCCTCGTAGTCCTGGGCCGTGTTCAGGGGCGCCGTATTGGCGATGTCGGGGAATAGGTTGTGGAACCCCGCCGATGCCGTGACCGGCATCAGGTAGGCGCGAAACTCGAGGTCGGCGATGCGATCCCTCAGGACGCCAGCGAAGATATCGTAGTCCAGCCGGTCACGTCCATCCAGATCGGTTCGCGGGACGTCCTCGAGCCGGTCCAGAAAGCTCCGGTCCCGCGCCAGGCGTCCCTCATAGGCAATTGCCGAGACCTCCGGCAGCCGGTCGTTGAACCGATGGTCGCCGCACTCCGTCGCCAGAAGCGGGTTGTCGCGCATCCGCGCCTCCCACTCGTCCGCGAGCAGCTGCCGGAACGCGTCTGAAGTCTCTGGAGCTGGTTCTGTGGGCATCGTGCTGTGCCTCCTTCGGAGGAAGGAAAGCCGATTACGTGTGTAGCGTGGCCGTCCTCAGAATCACTCGGTCCTCGGTCCAGTTGTCGCGGTACCAGGTGCACGCCTCAAACCCGTCGTTGCATGCCGCCATCCGGGTCTCAAGCATCTCCCGGAACTGAGACACCACGGTTGCGTCGCCAGGATCACCGGCCAGGTTGTGCATCTGATACGGGTCAACCACATTGTCGAACAACAGCTCCGCGCCGTCAGACCGGTACACGGCGTAGGTGTGTCGCTTGGACCGGAGCGCTCGCCATTCGTGCCCATTCTCCCAAGCCGCCGTTGCTCCCGTGCACTGCATCAGGGCTGCGGCAGGCTCCGGGCCCGGCTCGCCGGTCACGCAGTGGCTCAGGTCCATACCCTCAACGCCGTCCGGCACAGGCAGGCCAAGGAGAGAAAGCAGCGTTGGCATAATGTCGACCGTGTTGAGACAGGCGTCGCTCTCCTGCCCTGCAGGCGTGTGACCGGGCCACCGCACCAGGAAGGGCACGCGAACGGCCTCGTCGTAGAAGATGTTCTTGGCACGCCTGCCGTGCGCCCCGAAGAGCTCGCCGTGGTCCGACGTGAAGACCACGATGGTCTCTTCGCGCAAGCCCAGCTCGGCCAGGCCAGCCAGCAGACGCCCCACATTCCAATCAAGGTTCGCCGTCATCGCATAGTAGACGGCCATCCATTGGGTGATCTGGTCGCGCTCCCCGTCGCTCAGACGCGCCCACGCATCAGCGTGAGGGTCGTTCGCATCGTGGTAGTTGGGCGGGAGCGAGAACGCGGCATCGTCGAATAGACGCAGATAGGGCTCGGGTACATTGCCGGGCACCCAGGGATCGTGCGGCGTTCCATAGGAGAGGAACATTGCCAGGGAGCGTCCGGATTCGGCTGCACGCTGCAGCTGTTCGATCGCCAGGTCGGTTTGCCCGTCTGGCTCGTAGCCGGGGAGCGTGATCTTCTCCGGGCTGTCTGTGTGGTAGGTCGCGTCCACATACTCGTGGTGGAAGCCGTAGGCCGCCCAGTAGCCATCAAAGCCCAGTCGGTGAGGGCCTGGCGGCGTGTACGAGTTCTTGGGATCGTGGTGGTTGCCCAGCTCGTTGGCCCAGAGGTGCCACTTGCCGATGTAGGCGGTATCGTACCCACCCGCCGTCAGCACGTGGCCAATGCACCGGTGATCAGGGTTCATCCGCAACTCGTTGATCACCATCCCGGTGCTTGTAGTGTACTTGCCGGTGAACAAGCTGGCCCGGTAAGGCGCACACACCGGGTGCCCAGAGACAGCGTTGCAGAAACTGACGCTCTCCGCTGCCAGTGCATCGATGTTCGGCGTGTGGGCCGAAACGTCACCGGCATACCCGCATGACGAGTACCGCAGCTGATCGGCAAAGATGTAGATGACGTTGGGGGGTCTTGGTTCCGACATAGTACACCTGCAGACTGGAGGTTGGTGGCCTGGGGACTGGGCTGGATAGAGACGGCCCAATCCCCAATCGGCCGGTTACCAATCCCGCTATCCCAGCGTTGCCCGGATCTCTACCAGCTCGTCCGACGTGAAGACCTTGTCTCCGACCGCGGCGTTCATCGCCGCCTGCTCTGGCGACTTGGCACCAGGGATGGCGACCGGCAGCGCCGGATGCGAGATCACGTAGCGCAGCGCGGCCGTGACCATCTCGTTGCCCGGCGCGAAGCGCGACTTGAGCGCCTCCACCTTGGCGATCTCGGCCTCATACTGCTCGCGCCGTGCCCCACCCTTGTTGTAGCCTGATCGCACCGCGTCGGTGAAGACGGAATCGAGATCGTACTTTCCCGAGAGCAGCCCCCTGCGCAGCGGCCCTCGCACCATGACCGCGATACCGTTGGTCTCGCAGTAGGGCAAGAACTCCGGCTCGGGCGCCCGGTTGAGCATCGAGTAGTTGACCTGCACGACGCTGCAACCGCCGCCCACGTTGAACCGCTTGAGCACATCCAGACTGTCAGTGGAGACACCGTAGGCGCGGATACGCCCACGCTGCTTCAGCATCTCGAAGGCTTCCAGGTAGACGCTGGGGTCCTCGATGTTGCCCTCGTGGCACAGCTCCACGTCAAGATAGTCGGTATTGAGCCTGCCCAGCGAGGCGTGACAGCAGAGCCGGATCATGTCGACGGATGTCTTGGGGACGCCCTGACCCGTGCGCTGGCCCCAATGTCCGATCTTGCTGACGACAAAGACGCTGTGGCGGATGCCCGCCAACGCCGTGCCCAGGCGCTCCTCCGAGAGCCCGTTGGGCACGCCATACGACTCCGCCGTGTCAAACAGGTTCACGCCGCAATCGTACGCCTTGCGCATCGTCGCCCAAGAGGTGACATCGTCGACCTCGCCCCACTGGTTGCCGATGTTCCATGTCCCGACCCCAATGGCAGAGATCTGCCACCCGGTTGCGCCAAAGTCTCGATACAGCATGCTATCCTCCTGTGTGTAGGTTTCCGCTGCTCTTCCTCACGATCAGATCAGTGGGCAGGATCACCTCCTGCGGTGACCTTGCCGCATCCCCGGTGAGGCGCTGCAGCAACAGTTGGGTCGCGCGCTGGCCCATCTCGTACGCACGCTGCGCGGCGACTGTCAGAAACGGCTCCATCGTGAAGCTGGGCGGCAAGTCATCATAGGCCACCAGCGCGATGTCCTCGGGCACCCGTAGCCCCGCCTCGCGCAGCGCTCGCAGGGCACCCAGCGCGATGAAGTTGTTGGCTGCGAAGAGCGCCGTGGGCGACGGATCGACAGCAAGCACCTGACGGGCCATGGCATACCCACCATCCTGTGTGAACGCCCGGTAGCGCATCAACCGGTCGTCGACCTCTAGGCCGGCCTCCTCGAGGGCGCGCCGATAGCCGGCAGATCGATCAGCCGCCGTCGACACGCTCTGGGGCCCACTGAGCATCGCGATGCGCCGGTGACCGAGATCCAGCAGATGTCGAGTGAGCTCGTAGGCGCCGCCCTCTGAGTCGGACCTCACAATGTCCACCTCACCGGGCACAGTGCGGTCCAGGATGACCAATGGCACGCCCTGTTTCCGGATCAGGTCGACCGATCGTGACGTGCGATTGGCCGGCACGAGGGCGAACCCGTCAACTTGCTTCTGCAGCAGCACGCGCACATAGCGGTGCTCCTTCTCCTCCGACTCATCGGTGTTGCAGAGAATGACGCTAAAGCCATCGCCGCTGGCGGCATCCTCCACCCCACGCGCCACCGTCGTCCAGAAGGGATTGGTGATGTCGGTGAGGACAAGTGCCAACGTGTGCGTCTGCTTCGAGCGCAGGCTGCGGGCCACACGGTTGGGCACGTAGCCCAGCTTCTGGACCGCGTCCTCCACCCGTCGCCGGGTATCATCGCTCACGTATCCCGAGCTGTTGATCACCCGAGAGGCCGTAATCGGCGCCACGCCGGCCAACCTCGCGACGTCCTTGATCGTGGGCACCGTCCAGCCGCCTTTCCCCGCCGATGCGGTCCACGGACCTGCGCTGCTGCAGTCATTGTACTGTAGGGCCAGGGATTAGGGAAAGGGACACGGTGGCAGGACTTGGGCGTGAGATCGGGCCGAAACTGCAGCCGCGCGGAGGTTTCTCAGATGTCGCTCTGGCTTTTGCCCCGAAGTGAAATGGACCCCGGCGGCGGGTCAGAGAACGACAGGCAGGCGACGCCGTGGCGCCGCCTGCTCCTGATATCTCGAGCCTCAGGTCAAGAGCTGATCGGTCTTAGCTCAGACCTCACGGGAAGATCCCACGCTCCTTGTAGACCTTCTCCAACCGCCCCAGCGCTACGATGTAAGCTGCTGTGCGCCAGTCGCAGTCGTGCTCGCGGACGGCGTCGCGAACACGACGGTAGGCGCCCAGAATCTGCTTGTGGAGCTTGGCGTCAACCTCTTCCAGATCCCAGAACTCGCTGCGCTTGTTCTGCAACCACTCGAAGTAGCTCACCACCACACCACCGGCGTTCATCAGCACGTCGGGCAAGACAACGATGCCTTTCTCGCGCAGGATGCGGTCCCCGTCGATGTCAGTGGGGCCGTTGGCACCCTCGACCACGATCTTTACGTTGACCAAGGGGGCCGTCTCGGCCGTGACCTGGTTCTCCAGCGCTGCGGGCACAAAGAAGTCGGCCTTGGTGCTGAAGAAGGTCTCGTGGTCAACCCACTCGCCGCCGTCGAAGCCCTGGATGCGGCCCTCCGCCGCGACTTGCTCGGCCAACGCGTCGGGGTCGATCCCTTCGGGGTTGACGAAGGCGCCGGAGTGATCCTCCACGCCCACCATCACCGCGCCGAGCGGCTTGAGCAGCTTCGCGGCCCAGGATCCCACATTGCCGAACCCCTGCACGATGTAAGTTGCGCCATCCAGGTTGAAGTCGTGGTCCTTGGCCCAGGCCTCGAGCACGTAGACCAAGCCCTGACCCGTCGCCTTGGTCCGACCCAGGCTGCCGCCCGACTCCACCGGCTTGCCGGTCACC
>Ga0180436_10006555_pt1 | contig 10101 bp, 7 predicted proteins | sample SS_ome_2_FD_132434 | JGI IMG/M metagenome (GOLD analysis project Ga0180436, IMG submission 132434) | Hypersaline lake sediment archaeal communities from the Salton Sea, California, USA - SS_3_S_2 metaG | ecosystem: Environmental > Aquatic > Non-marine Saline and Alkaline > Hypersaline > Sediment...
CCCAAGGAATTCCCAGCGCACGAAGTGCGCGTGTGTATCCATGATGGGCGCACGTTGGACGATCCCAGGCGTCAACGCAAATACAGTGAAGAACAATATCTCCGCACGCCGCAGGAAATGGTCGAACTGTTCAGCGATATCCCGGAGGCGCTGGAAAATACCGTCGAGATTGCCAAGCGCTGCAACCTGGAACTGACACTCGGCAAGAACTTCCTGCCGGATTTCCCGGTGCCTGAGGGTATGACCATCGAGGACTTTCTTGCCGAGGAATCGCGCAGGGGCCTGGAATGGCGCCTGGAGCGCATCTTCGACAAAAACGATCCGGACTTCGCTGAGAAGCGCAAGCCCTACGACGAGCGCCTGCAGATCGAGTTGGACGTGATCAATGGCATGGGCTTCCACGGTTACTTCCTGATCGTTGCCGACTTCATCCAGTGGGGCAAGGATAACGATGTGCCGGTCGGGCCGGGGCGGGGCTCGGGTGCCGGCTCGCTGGTCGCCTACGCGCTCAAGATCACCGATCTCGACCCGCTCGAACTCGACCTGCTGTTCGAGCGCTTCCTCAACCCCGAACGTATCTCCATGCCCGACTTCGATGTCGACTTCTGCATGGACAAGCGTGACTCGGTGATCGACTACGTGGCGCGCACCTACGGACGCGACTCTGTGTCGCAGATCATCACCTTCGGCTCGATGGCGGCCAAGGCCGTGGTGCGGGACGTGGGCCGGGTGCTCGGCCACCCCTACGGATTTACCGACCGGGTCGCCAAGATGGTGCCACCGGATCTGGGCATGACCCTGACCAAGGCGCTCGAGGAATCCGAAGACCTGGCCAATGCCTACAGGGATGACGAGGAGGTCACCCAGCTGATCGACATGGCGTTGCAGCTCGAAGGTATTACGCGAAACGCCGGCAAGCACGCCGGTGGCGTGGTCATCGCTCCGGGCAACTTGACCGATTTCTCGCCGCTGTACTGCGAAGCGGATGGCACCAATCTGGTCACCCAGTTTGACAAGGACGACGTCGAGCAGGCCGGCCTGGTCAAGTTCGACTTTCTTGGCCTGCGGACCCTGACCATCATCGACTGGGCGCTGGAGACCATCAACGCGGTGCGCGCCAAGGCTGGCGAGGAGCCGATCGATATTGCCGAGATTCCGCTGGACGACTCCGAATCGTTCAACCTGCTCAAGAGTGCCGAGACCACCGCGGTGTTCCAGCTCGAATCGGACGGCATGAAGCAGCTGATCACCAAGCTGCAACCGGACTGCTTCGACGACATCATCGCCTTGGTGGCGCTGTTCCGCCCGGGCCCGCTGCAATCGGGCATGGTGGACAATTTCATCAACCGCAAGCACGGGCGCGAGGAAGTTTCCTACCCGGATGCCAATTACCAGCACGAATCGCTGAAGCCGATCCTGGACTCAACTTACGGCATCATCCTTTACCAGGAGCAGGTCATGCAGATCGCCCAGGTGATGGCTGGCTACACGCTCGGCGGGGCGGACATGCTGCGCCGTGCCATGGGTAAGAAAAAGCCCGAGGAGATGGCCAAGCAACGCGCGGTCTTCGAGCAGGGCTCAAAGGACAACGATATCGATCCCGACCTGGCGATGAAGATCTTCGACTTGGTGGAGAAGTTCGCGGGTTACGGTTTCAACAAGTCGCACTCCGCCGCCTATGCGCTGGTCTCTTACCAGACGCTGTGGTTGAAGCGGCACTACCCGGCAGCCTTCATGGCAGCGGTGCTGTCGTCCGACATGGACAACACCGACAAGGTGGTGACCTTTATCGAGGAATGCCGCCATATGAAGCTGGCGGTGGAGCCACCGGACGTGAACCGTTCCAGCTACCGCTTCACCATCGATGGCGACCAGACCGTGGTGTACGGCCTCGGTGCGATCAAGGGCGTGGGCGAGGGTGCCATCGAAGGCATCATCGAGGCGCGCGAGCAGGGCGGAGCTTTCAAGGATCTGTTCGATTTCTGTCACCGCATCGACCTGAAAAAGGCCAACCGCCGCGTGCTCGAGTCGCTGGTCCGGGCCGGGGCGCTCGATCACCTGGGGGCCAACCGTGCGACCCTGATGATGCAGCTGCCGTTCGCCCTGAAGGTTGCGGAAAAGGCCGAGGCCGACAAGTCGGCTGGCATGATGGACATGTTCGGCGATCCGGTTGAACAGGAGGCCGCACCCTTGCCCGGCGTGGTGCCGGAGGATACCGAGGAATGGGATGACCAGCTGCGCCTGCAGGGCGAGAAGGAAACCCTGGGCCTGTTTCTCACCGGCCACCCGATCGACCGCTACCAGGCACATCTAAAGGAATTGGTCGGCTCGCGCATCGCCAAGTTGAGCCTGGACGGGGTTCGCCCCTCGCGCAATCGACGTGGCGGTGGCAAGAAGGTCAAGGTGGCTGGCCTGGTGGTCGCGGTGGCGCGGCGCAACACCCAGCGTGGGCAGATGGCATCCGTATTGTTGGACGATAAGAGCGGGCGCATTGAATGCACCCTGTTCAGCGAGGCCTACGAGCGCTTCCGTGATGTGGTTGCGACCGATGCCATCCTGGTGGTCGAGGGCACCCTGGTACCGGACGAGTATCGAGGCGGCCTGTCGATCCGTGCCGATCATGTACAAACCCTGGAGTCCTACCGCCAGGCCAGCTGTGTCGCCATGCAGGTCACCTTGCGCGAGACCTGGTTACGCGAGAATGCGCTGACCGCTGTTGACGTGGTCAACCGGCTCAAAGAAGCCCTATTGCCGCACCAGGGTGGGCCTTGCCGTGTATCGATTCGCTACGAGCGCCTGGACGCCGAAGTGCGCCTGCGCCTGGGCGAGGACTGGTCGGTGAACATCGGCGACGAACTGCTCAAATCCCTGAATCGCTGGCTGGGGGATGATGCCGTCAAGTTGCGTTTCCGCCCGCCGCAGCGGGAAGATCGGCCAAAGCCCGAGGTGGCGTATTCCGGCTGAGCAGCGGTTCTGTCGGGTGCTGACGACATTGGCGGATTTTTACCGCAGCATTCATCATTTGCGGTAACTTTCCGTAACTTATCGGTAGTGTGTCGCAGTACACGTGGCTTGGGTTATCATTGGGCATCCCGAGCTTGTCCTCGAACCAAAAGAATCCATGAACCTCGATTTTCTAGATTTTGAACAGCCGATTGCCGAACTGCAGGCCAAGATCGAAGAGCTGCGCCTGGTTGGCGACGATAACGAGATCAACATCCAGGAAGAGATCGAGAAACTCGAAGGCAAAAGTCGCTCGCTGACCGAGTCGATCTTTTCCAAGCTCACGCCTTGGCAGATTTCGCAGCTCTCGCGTCACCCGCTGCGCCCTTACACGCTCGATTACATCGAACGCATTGTCGACGATTTCGAGGAACTGCACGGTGATCGTGCCTTTGCCGACGACCATGCCATCGTCAGTGGCCTGGGGCGAATCGAAGGCCGCCCGGTGATGATCATCGGGCACCAGAAGGGGCGTGACACCAAGGAAAAGATCCACCGCAATTTCGGCATGCCACGCCCCGAGGGGTACCGCAAGGCACTGCGCCTGATGAAGACCGCCGAGCGTTTCCAGATTCCCGTGGTCACCTTCATCGACACCCCGGGTGCCTATCCCGGCATTGGTGCCGAGGAGCGCGGCCAGTCCGAGGCAATTGCCCGCAACCTGATGGAAATGGCAGCGCTGAAAACGCCCATCATCGCGACCGTGATCGGCGAGGGTGGTTCCGGCGGTGCGCTGGCCATTGGCGTCGCTGACCGGGTGATGATGCTGCAATACAGCACCTACTCGGTGATCTCGCCCGAGGGCTGCGCCTCGATCCTGTGGAAGGATGCGGAAAAGGCCTCACTGGCCGCCGAGGCCATGGCGATTACCTCCACCGACCTGCAGGGCCATGGCCTGATCGACGAGATCGTGGACGAACCCTTGGGCGGTGCACACCGAGACCCCGACGCAGTAGCCCGCAACCTGCGCCACTCTTTGGTGCAGGCGCTCGACAATCTCACCAAGGAACCGACCGACCGTCTGCTCGATACCCGCTATCAGCGTCTGATGAGCTACGGAGTGGTCGCCGACTAAGCGGGGGCTTCTAAACACTCATGAGCAAACAGCTTGAGCGCCAAATGCTCCAGTTCCATGTTGGGAAACTTCGCAATAGCTGGCTATTACGTGCCTTTCCCGCCTTGTTCTGGAACATTTGGCATCTCGATCTGAACTGCCCAGAGTATTTAGAAGCCCCCTGAGCCTACCGTGGCATTCGGCCCTGCCGATCTGCTGAAAACTCTGCAGGATCTGCCCACCCCGGGTAGCTATCTCGTCGCCTATAGCGGTGGCCTGGATTCGCATGTGTTGCTGCACGCGATGGCCGCATTGCGTGACCAGCTCGGCATTCCGGTTCGTGCCATCCATCTTCACCACGGTCTGCAGCAACAGGCCGATCAGTGGCAGCTTCACTGCGAGACCACCTGCGCCGAGCTGAATGTTCCGCTGCTTGTTGAACAACTCGGGTTGCAGCCGGCGCCGGGAGAGAGCATCGAGGCGGCAGCGCGTGAGGCACGTTACGCCGCTATCGCCCGACACCTGCAGCCAGGAGAAATGCTGCTCACGGCACAGCATCGCGACGACCAGGCCGAAACCCTGTTGTTGCAGCTGTTGCGTGGTGCCGGCGTGGAAGGGCTGTCCGGCATGCCACCGTGCCGAAAATGGCACGCCGGCTGGCAGGCGCGTCCGCTGCTGGCATTCTCCCGCGAAGACCTGAACGCCTATGCGCTGGATCATGCGCTGAACTGGGTCGAAGATCCCAGCAACCAGGATCAGCGTTTCGACCGCAATTACCTGCGCCACACGGTCATGCCTGCCTTGCAGGCGCGCTGGCCGTCGGCCAGCCAGACATTGGCGCGATCGGCATCGCACATCGCCGCCGCGGCGCAGCTGGTACGCGACACCGCAGATATGGACCTGGAATCCTGCCAGGCAGGGCATGGCGGCCTTTCGGTGAGTGCCTTGCTGGGGTTGCCAACGGCTCGTCGGTTCGGGGCAATGCGCGCCTGGCTACGTGGCCATGGATTACCCGTACCGGAACGGGCCCGGCTGCTGGAGATCGATCGTTCGGTACTCGCTGCTTCCCCGGGGGCATCACCCGAGGTTGCCTGGGCCGGGATGGTTGTCAGGCGTTATCGCGACCAGTTGTGGCTTGTGTCTGCGCATGTCACCGAGCATTCCCAAGAGCCGATCGCATGGCCTGACCAGCCTTCCCTGTGGTTGCCGGATGGCAGTCGCCTGACCAGGGAGGCGGCTGAAGAAGGCCTGCCGGCACACCTTTGGGGGCAGGGCAGGGTCGAGGTGCGTTGGCGTAGCGAGGATTTTCGCTGTCGCCCGCGCGGCAGGCAGGGCAGCCGTACTTTCAAGAAACTCTGCCAGGAACTTGGGGTCCCTCCCTGGCAGCGCGACCAGCTGCCGTTGGTGTATGTCGAGGACCGTCCGGTCGCGGTGGCGGACTACTGTCTTTGTGGCGACCTTTCCGCGATTCCCGGAGAGACTTGTTACCGTCTTCGCTGGTCGACTTGAGCCCTCACGAGGGGGGACTCAAGTTCCTAATTCCTATCTAAAAATCGGTTTTTGCTCCGGGCTAAAGAATCTTCCTGATATGCCGAAACAGGGCACAGATGCGTACGCAACGGCAATTCTTGCAAGTTCGTATATTCAGGAAACGGATGGGAGATCCCATATGAAAAAGCAGGCAGGTTTTACTCTGGTCGAGTTGGTGGTTGTCATCATTATCCTCGGCATCCTCGCGGCCACGGCGCTGCCGCGCTTCATGAACGTGCAAACCCAGGCACACCAGGCGGCGGTTGATGGCGCCGGTGGCGGTTTCGGTGCGGGCGTCGCGATGGTGCACGCGCAATGGATGGCGAATGGCACCACCGGTGCCGATGCCGATGGCGTAGCCAATTTCGGTGACAACAACGTCAACAGCAATGCGAGTGGCTGGCCGGTAGGTTGGGCTGCCGATGGCAGCGCGGCCAACACCACGATTGCCGATGCTGCAGATTGCGTAGAAGTTTGGAATGGGGTCATGCAAAATCCGCCGACCGCTGCAACAGCTGCAGGGTCTGACTATCTCGCCACGGTGTCCGGCCAGGTCTGCACCTTCACCTACCAGCCTGATACCGCTTCAACGCGTACGGTCGCCTACAACGCGGCCAACGGTGCGGTGACCGTTACCAACCCGTAATACGCCGCATGGCGCGACCATGATGAAAGGTACCGAGCTTAAAACGCGGCCCCAGGGTCGCGTTTTTGCATTTCAAAGAGCCGCTGGATTCACGGTCGTGGAACTGGTGGTGGTTCTGCTGCTAATGGGTATTCTTGCAGCTACCGCCATGCCTCGATTCTTCGGTGCGTCTGCATTCCACGAGATGGGTTTCGCGGACGCTGCTGCTGGCGCAGCGCGTTATGCCCAGAAGCTGGCGATGAACTCCGGGTGCGATACCCGTTTTTCCCTGGACAGCTCCGGATACGCCTTGTGGCAGCGCGTTTCGGCCTGCGATAGTGGCACGCTTGATCGTGCTGTGCAGCGCCCGGGCGGTGCAAACTGGAGCGCAACGGTTCCACAGGGTGTGGCTGTCAGTACCCTGGATATTTACTTTGATTCGCAGGGCAGGCCACATCGAGTAGCTGACGGTACGCTGCTGGGCGCAGCGGCTGATTTCAGCGTCGGCTCGCGCAGCGTGCGTATCGAGCCGCTGACTGGACTGGTGCACCTGTTATGACCTGTCAGCGTACTCAAGTTGGTGCAACCTTGATCGAACTGGTGGTCTCGATCGTGATCATCAGCATTTCGGTCACCGGAGTCATGATGTTGGTGGCCAATGTCTCGCGCGCCAGTGCCGACCCCATGATTCGTGTGCAGGCTACGGCGATTGCTCGTGCCTACATGGAAGAGATACTGGCGCAGTCCCTGAACGACCCGGATGGCGGAGAGACCGGTACCGCTGAATCCGGAGAGACACGTGCTACCTATGACGATGTTTCCGATTACCACGGGCTGGCCGACACATCGGGTGCAGTCGATCAGAACGGCTCCCCTATTGCCGGGCTGTCAGGATATAACGTGATGGTGAGTGTTGCGTCCGCCACCCTGGGTGGGCAGCCAGCAAAACGTGTTGCGATACAAGTCGGTTATGACGGCGACGCAGATTTTTCTCTTGCCCTGTCGAGTTACAGGATGAACTGAGATGCAGCCGTTTTTCTCTCGACAAACCGGATTCACGCTCGTCGAACTGATCGTGGTCTTGACCATTTCGGGCTTGCTATCGATCGTGGTGATGCAATTCGTAACCGCGCCGGTAGAAGCGTATGTCGATCAGTCCCGCCGTACACGGTTGGTGGACGAAGCGCAGCTGGCAACCCAACGGATTGTCCACGATGTACGTATGGCGTTACCCAACAGCATTCGGGTGGGTTGCGGTGGCCGGTGCGTGGAGTTTCTGCGTGCTGTCAGCGGCGGTCGATATCGCACGGGGCCGCCAGGGGACGTTTTGAGTTTTCTGCCTGGCGACGCGGATAGTGGTTTCGACGTTCTGGGAGCACTCAATCACACGGCGGACCTGGTAACTTCAGGAACCTCCGGCGCTTGTGCTGCCGGTAGCGCGGCCTGTGTTGTTATCTACAACACTGGGTTTGACGGTACCGACGCCTGGCGCGGAGACAACATCGCGACCTTGAATAATTTCAGCGTTTCGCCACCGGGTATCGCGTTTTTAAACGATGAGTTCAGCAGCGGGTTGAATGCTTTCCCGGCCGCCTCCCCGGGGCAACGCTTTTTCCTCGTTGATACACCGGTCAGTTACCTTTGTGATACGGCACTTGGTACCGTGCGGCGTTACCAGGGGTATTCAATCGAAGCAGACCAAGCGGCGGTAGATACGCACAGCGAGTTGCTGGCGCTGGCCAATCCTGCCGAGCACGGTTTGGTCGCGACGCGCATGAACGACTGTCAGTTTCAGTATGACCCCGGGACGCCAACACGCAATGGTCTGCTGACCGTGCGCCTTTCGATCCGCGAAGCGGGGGAGACGGTGTCGTTGCTGGAACAAATTCACGTGGACAACGCGCCATGAAGCATGGATTAAAACTGCAACGGGGTTTTACTCTGGTGACGACGATATTCCTGCTCGTCGTTGTCTCGGCGATGGGAGCGTACCTGGTGCAACTGGCGACGGTACAGCATATCTCCAGCGCAATGTCAGTCAGTGGTGCCAGCGCACGCTATGCGTTGACCAGCGGGCTTGAATGGATATTGTTCGAATTGAATCGAACCGGGGCGTGCCCGGTGCTGCCAGCGGGTGTATCAGTGGATGCATTTCAGGTGAATGTCGTCGCATGTAATGCCCACCCTATTACCGAAGGCGTAAACAGTTACCAGCTGTTCGACGTGATTCTGAACGCAGAACGTGGCAGTTACGGGAGCGTGGATTTCACCTCTGTGCAGATGCGTGCGAGTGTGAGTATTTGAGGTGCGGCAAATGAGATTTTCGTCAATGCTGATTCTGCTGCCCCTGCTGTATGCTGGTATAGCGTCGGCGATGACGTGCAGTGATCTGTTCGGAAATGCAGCCGGGGCCAGGGATCGTCTGCAGGTCGAGGATAGGGCGAAACTTCTCAATACCGGTGACCGGATTCTACAGACAGATGATCTCAGGCTATGGCGCTCGGATTCATGCGACTCGGCACGCTGCCTTGAAAGCGGGAGTCCTGCGGCAAGTGTGTCTTTCACCCGCTCTACTGCCGGGGCCGATCTAACCAGGTCTAGGTCGTTTGATCCTGGCGACTACTACTATGACGATGTCCGCCTTGGTGAGGATGATGTGATCACCGTCTCCGGCAGCGGACAGGTGCGTATTCATGTGCGGGATGATTTCACTGCTGAAGAAGACGCGCGCATCAATGTTGGGGGTAATGCAGCCAATTTGGTTTTTATCGTCTACGACAATATTCAACTAGTCGACAATGTGCAGATCGCCGCCACCCTGTACGCCGGTGACAATGTGAAGCTGTCCGATGACGTCGAAATGCAAGGCGCGTTGGTTGGTGACCGGGTGGAACTCGAAGACAACACCGAGTTGACCTTCAGCCCCTTGGCTGGGAACAGTATCGAAGGCCTGTGTGCCGCATCTACCGGTGGAGGTGGGCCGGGGCCCAGCCCCAGCCCGGAGCATTTGACCTTTCGTATCGAGGTGGGTGCGCTCACCGTGATCAACACGTACGACAAGCCTGAGTTTACCCGGGTGAATTTCACCCAGATCTTTGATGATCCACCGGTGGTGTTCACCCTCCCTACAACAGACGGGGGGAACACGGCGGCACACAGGGTTCGCAATGTCACTGTAGATGGCTTTGACATCATGACCCTCGAACCCGATGGTGAGGATGGTCCTCATATCGCCATGTCGCTCAATTACCTGGCGGTTGAGAAAGGCACTCACACCTTGCCGGGTGGCGGCAAGCTTAGCGTGGGTACGCTAATTACTCGCACTGTACAGGGCTACGGTTTGTCAGGCGGTTGGGATACGGTCAGTTTCGGTTCGGACTTTAGCGTTACACCTGCAGTGCTAGGCCAGATCCAAAGTATGGCGAACGAGCAGGAAATCCTGATTCCTTCGAGGCCATCCAAGCCCTGGTTGACTACGGCCATCAGCGACGTCACTGCCTCGTCTATGAAAATCGCCCTGGAACGGTCCGAGTCGCTCAGCGGCGCGATCACCACGGATGAGGAGATCGGTTACCTTGCGGTTGAGCCATTTGGACGCTTGACTTTTCTCGACTCCGGCGACAATGCCATCGACATGGAAGTGATTCGGTCGAACCCGGTGGTTCAGGGTTGGAGTACCTGCAATCGCAGCGCGAACCGTGTGTACTTTTCTCGTCGTTGGGATAGCACTCCGATTGTACTTGCGACGAAGAATACCCGGGACGGCGATAGTGCAGTCGGGGAAGGCGATGGCGGCTGGTTCCGACGGTGTCGAACTACAAACGATTACGTTGCGCTTGCTGTCGACGAAGTCCGCAAGAACAACATTGGTGACAGGAATCGCGTGCAC
>Ga0180436_10006556_pt1 | contig 10100 bp, 7 predicted proteins | sample SS_ome_2_FD_132434 | JGI IMG/M metagenome (GOLD analysis project Ga0180436, IMG submission 132434) | Hypersaline lake sediment archaeal communities from the Salton Sea, California, USA - SS_3_S_2 metaG | ecosystem: Environmental > Aquatic > Non-marine Saline and Alkaline > Hypersaline > Sediment...
CGTCGGTGGTGTCTCGGGTGGGCGTTGCGGGGCCTTCGGTTTCGCGCTGCGGAGGCCCCGCAAGGGGGCCTCCTTGCTTTCGAGATGACGTTGTGCGTTGGGGCGGTGGGTGGGGCAACGCATGTCGCGCGTCGGGTGCGGATCCGCCCCCGCCGGCCCGACCGATCAACGAACGAAGCCCCCAGCACCAAACGCCGATACAAAACCCACACCCCCCACTCTCCACTTTCCACTATCCATTCTCCATCCTCCATTCTCCATTCTCCATTCTCCCCCCCCCATGCCCCGACCCACCCCCCGTCCTCCCGCCCGCCCCGATCCGCAGCTCACCCGCGCGATGGAACTGCTCAAGGCGGGGAAGAACGCCGAGGCCAAGGCGATCGTCGATCCCATCGTGGCGAAGCGGCCGAAGGACCCGATGGCGGTGCGGGCGAAGGGGCTGGTCGAGATGCGGAGCGGGCGGTACGCCGAGGCGGAGACGTGGCTGCTCCGGTCGGCGAAGCTCGACCCCCGCAATCCGCTGACCAGGCTCGATCAGGCATCGCTGCACAAGTTCCACGGACGCTTCCCGGAGATGATCGCCGCCTGTCGTGAGGCGTTGAAGCGATCGCCCGGGCACGTCGGGGCCGAGGCGATGCTCGCGCGGGCGATGGAGAGTTCCGGCGATCTCGAAGGCGCGTACGAGTTCATCAAGACGGTCGGCCGGCGTCGCTCGCTCGATCCCGACACCGGCGAGTGCCTGATCACCGTGCTCGATCTCCTCGGCCGACACGACGAGGCGATGGACGTCTCCGCGAGCTACCTGAAGGCCTCGGGCGTCGCGCCGGTGCTTCGGCGTCGCGTGCTGCTGCGACGCGGTCGGATCCTCGAGAAGCGGGGCGACCTCGATGCGGCCCTCGCGTCGTTCGAGGAAGGCCAGTCGCAGGTCCCGGCGGTCTTCGACCCGGAGGCGTACGAACGACGACTGGAGCAGGTCGCCGCGGACCTGCCGACGCTCGCGCCCGTCGATCCCGACGATGACGGCCCCCGATCGAGTCGGCTGCCGGTGTTCATCGCGGGGCTTCCGCGGTCGGGGACCTCGCTCGTCGAACGCATCCTCGGCACGCACCCCGAGGCGTCGGGAATCGGCGAGTCGGGCGTGCTGCAGGACGTCATCCGCGATCATCGCGCCGCGATCGGACCCGACACCGCCCTCGGCCCGTTGCGGGTGGCGGACGACCTCGCCGACACCATGCGGCGGCAGGCCCTCGATCGGCTGCGGGAACTCGGCGGACCGGCGTCGCGGATCGTCTCCAAGCACCTTCAGAACTGGGCGTATCTCGGCACGATCGGTTTCTGGTTCCCGAACGCCGCGGTCATCCGGCTGGTGCGCGACCCCGCCGCCAACGCGATCTCGATCCTCGGACAGGATCTGCCCCCCGACCGCATGGCCTGGGCGACGCGACTCGACTGGATCGGCCGGATGATGCGGACCGAGCGTCGATTCGTCGACGCGATCCGCGAGAAGCTTCCGAACCCGTGGCTCGATCTGGCCTACGAGGATCTCGTCGCCGAGCCCGCGACCTGGATTCCGCGGATCGTCGAGGTCACCGGACTGCCGTGGCACGAGGGCTGTCTGGAACCGCATCGGGCGGAGGCGAGGGACGGTGGGGGACGACGCGCCCGCTTCCAACCGACGCTCTCGCTGCATCAGGTGCGTCAGCCGATCAGTGCCGGGGCCGCGAAGCGGGCCGAGGCGTGGGGCGACCGGCTGGATGCGTTCCGACGGGCGTTCGAGACCGGCGCCTGAGTTCGGCGGGTCGCGTCACCGTCGCCGCGGTCGGCCGCCGCGGGGCGGGCGATCGCCGTCGGCGCGGGGGCCCGGTCCGGTGGCCTTCGGCTGACGGGTCGCGGCCTCGCGGATGCCCGATGCGTTCCGGGCCTGCGCGGCCTCCTCGTCGCTGAGCGGATCGGTGCCGGGGCGGGCGAAGACCAGCCGTCCGGCGCTGGTCTGCAGCACGTTGGTGACGGTCGCGACCAGCGGCTCGCCGACGCGGTCGGCGGCCTGCTCGACCACGACCATCGTCCCGTCGGGCAGATAGCCGACGCCCTGCTCGGCGTTCTCACCCCGCTTGACGATCTCGATCTCGAGCTGGTCGCCGGGAATCGCCGCGGCCCGCAGCCCCGCGGCGAGGTCGTTGAGGTTGAGCACCCGCAGTCCGTTGATCTCCGCGACGCGGCGCAGGTTCTGGTCGTTGGTGAGGATCCGCATCTCCTGATCGCGGGCGAGGCCGACCAGCATCGCATCGACCCCGACGCCGTCGGGCCGCGTCTCGTCGATCGCGACGTCGAGGTACGGGTTCTGCTGGAGCCGGGCCACCATGTCGAGTCCGCGACGGCCGCGGAACCGCCGCTGGCGATCGTCGCTGTCGGCGAGCCGCTGAAGCTCCTCGAGGACGAAGCCGGGGATGATCACCGGAGCGTCGATGAAGCCCGCCTGGCCGACCGAGTCGATCCGGCCGTCGATGAGGGCGCTGGTGTCGACGAGCATGGCCCGGACGCCGCGGGCCTGCCGGGCGAATTCGACGTAGGGGATGACCAGCCGGAAGTCGTCCTTGGTGGTGAGCACCACGCTGACCGAGAGGTAGCACAGGACGAGGGCGAGAGCCGCCTTCGAGACTCCCAGATAGACCGGGACCGAGCCGTCGTCGGCTCCGAGGGCCCGGGCCACCACGTCCACCAGCGAGCCGATCGCGATCGCGGCGATCAGTCCGAAGCAGATGCCGAGGTAGACCCCGACCACCGAGGACAGTCGCTTGCTCGGGGTCATGACGTCGACCACGATCACGATCGTCCCGATCGCGGTGCTGGCGAGCAGCACGCCGAGCAGCGTCTGGAACTGGAAGTCCGGGGCGTCGGCCCGGCCCGCGATGGTGAGCATCGAGACCGACACCAGCAGCACGAGGAAGAGCAGTCGGACCACCAGCAGCAGCAGTCCGCGTCCTTCCGTGGGGTTCGAGGTGGGGACGGTGCGCGGGGCGGGGGTGGTCGGTTCGGCACCGGCCGGCGTGGAGGAGCGGTCGTCGGTCGCGGATGCGGAGGTTGCCGGGGTGGGGTCGGTCACGAGCGGAGTCTACCGATCGCGCGGCGACGGTCCGGGTGGCGACCGGAGGACGTCGAGCCCGCTACCATGCACGCCTGCGCCGCATCACGCGGCGAGGAGGACGGTCGGGCCCGTCGGACGGACGGCTCGCCAACCTGGTCAGGGCTTGACGGCAGCAGCCACACGCGTCGTCGTTCGGGCCTTCGGTCACCTGGCCGTCCTCCCCGCCGCCTGATCGGCCGCCCCGTCACCGATCCTGCCGCATGACCAAGAACGCCGACACCCCGACCGATGCCGGCTACCAGGTGCTCGCCCGGCGCTATCGGTCCCGCACCTTCGACGAGGTGGTGGGGCAGGAGGCGATCGCGGACACGCTGCGGAAGGCGATCGATCGCGGGCGGACGGCCCACGCGTATCTCTTCTGCGGGACCCGCGGGGTCGGGAAGACCTCGATGGCCCGCATCTTCGCCCGGGCCCTGAACGCCTCGGCGGGCGACGACGCCGGCGACACCGCGGTGCTCAAGGGCGACGACATCGACGTCGTCGAGATCGACGGAGCCAGCAACAACAGCGTGCAGGACGCCCGCGATCTGATCGCCAACGCCAGCGTGCTGCCCGCCCGCGCCCCGTACAAGATCTACATCATCGACGAGGTCCACATGCTCTCGACCGCGGCGTTCAACGCGCTGCTGAAGACCATGGAGGAGCCGCCGTCGCACGTGAAGTTCATCCTGTGCACCACCGAGCCGCACAAGGTGCTGCCGACCATCCAGAGTCGCTGCCAGCGATTCGACTTCCGGCCGATCGCGGTCCCGCGGATCGCTGCGCACCTGCGGAGCGTGCTGGAACAGGAATCGATCGAGGCCGACGACGCGTCGATCGCCCGCGTCGCCCGGCTGGCGAACGGCTCGATGCGGGACGGACTCAGCATCCTCGAACGTCTGGTCGCGGCCTGCGACGGCAAGATCGATCCGCCGCTGCTCGAGCGGGTGCTCGGCGTGCCGCCCGAAGATCGCGTCGCCGAGGCGGTCGCCGCGATCGGGGCCGGGGACGTCGCCGAAGCGCTGCGGGCGACCGCGGCCCTGCTCGGAGAAGGGCTGCCCGCCGAGCGCGTGCTCGACGGGTTCGCCGAGCGGTTCCGGCAGTTGCTGGTGGCGGCGACCTGCGGGGCCGACCCCGTGGTCCTCGAGACCGGCGAGGACGACGCCGCCGCGATCGTCGAGGAGTCGAGCCGCTACGAGCCGGAACAACTCGTCCACCTGATCGCGTTGTGCGACGCCGCCGCGGGCCGCGTCCGGTCGAGCACGGTGCCGCGGGCGATCGTCGACGCGGTGGTCGCCCGCATGGCCCTCTCCGAGCGGTTCGCGGGCGCCGCCTCGCTGCTCGCGGGCGGGACGGGATCGAAAAAAAAAAGACTGACCGCGGCTGAGCCGGCCGCCGCCGGACGGCCCCCGACGCCGAGCCGGCCCCCGGCTCGGGCGACGCCCGTTCCGAGTCCGCCCTCTCCGAAGACCCCGCCGCCCGCGCCTCGGTCGTCGACGCCACCGACCCCGAAACCGACCCCGAGGCCCGCGCCTCCGCCGGTTTCGACGCCCGAACCCGAGCCGAGTCCGGAACCGCCTGCGGTCCCCGACCCGCCGTCACCGGCGACGGGCGACGGACCATGGGCGACGCTGCAGTCCGCCGCCGGAACCGCCCGCGAGCGGGTGATGCTCGAGGACTTCGAGTTCGAGCGGCTGGAGGGCGGGACGCTGCACCTCCGGAAGCGGATCGACGCCTCGCCCGGCCATGCGTGGGTCATGAAACGCCCCGAGGCCCTGGAAGCCCTCGCCACGCGGGCGTTCGGTCGTCGGATGAAGGTCGTCTTCGTCGGCGCCGAGCCGCGGACCCCGACCGCGGGCGCGACGCCCTCGGCCGACGCGGAGGTCGCGGAACACCCGCTGGTGCGGGAGGCGATGGACCTCTTCGACGCCCACGTCGTTCAGGTTCGGCCCGCCGTGGCGCGGGTCGAATCGTCCGATTCCGCCGACCCTCCGGTTGCTTCCGACCACCCCGAGACCTCCGGGTCCAAGCAGGAGACCGACTGATGTTCGATGCGTTGAAGGGCATGGCCGGACTCGGCAGCCTCATGAAGGATCTGCCGCGGATCCGCGAGCGACTGGAGCGGGCCAAGGCCGAACTCGCGGACATGACCGTCGAGGCCGAGGTCGGCGGCGGGGCGGTGGTCGCGGTCGCCGACGGGCGGATGCGGATCCGCAGCGTCCGCATCGACCCGGTGATGATGAACGTGATCGCGTCGGACGGCGGCGAATCGGACCGCGCGATGGCCGAGGACCTCGTGGCCAGCGCGGTCAACGCGGCGTTGGAACGAGCGCAGGAGATGATCGCGAACCACCTGCAGGAAGCCGCCAACGAACTCGGCCTCCCCCTCCCCCCCGGAGGCCTCCCCGGCCTCCTGTAGAAGTGGAAGAACACGACTCCGTCTTCCACTCTCCCCCCATTCTCCATTTTCCATTCTCGATTCTCCCCCGCCTCCCCGTGTCCTACCCCCAATCCGTCTCCAACCTCATCGACGAGTTCGCGAAGCTCCCCGGCATCGGCCGTCGCAGTGCGGAACGACTCGCGTTCCACGTGCTCAAGTCCGCGCGGCCCGAGGCGATGGGCCTCGCCGACGCGATCACCCGCGTCAAGGACACGGTGCGGCACTGCTCGGTCTGCTGGAACCTCGCCGACGACGACCCGTGCCCGATCTGCGGGGATGAACGCCGCGACGCGTCGGTGGTGCTGGTGGTGGAGCAGCCGCGGGACCTCATCAGTCTCGAACAGACCGGGATGCACCGGGGCGTCTACCACGTCCTGCTCGGTCGGCTCGATCCGCTGGACGGCATCGGCCCCGACGGTCTGACCGTGGACGACCTCCTGGCCCGACTCCGCGACCCCGCCCGCAACGCCCGCGGCGTCCGGGTCGAGGAGATCGTCCTGGGCCTGAACCCCGACATGGAAGGCGACACCACCGCCCTCCACATCGCGGAGTCCGCCAGAGCCCTCGGCATCCGCACCACCCGCCTCGCCCGCGGCCTGCCCAGCGGCAGCCAGATCGAATACGCCAGCCGCGCGGTCCTCGCCGACGCGATCACCGAGCGTCGGCCGATCGAGTGAGGTTCCGTGGGTTCACCACGGAGCCACAGAGGACACAGAGGGCGCACAGAGCAAAGCATGGGTGCATGCTTGAATACGGTGTCGCCACCACAACGGCGTGCGGTATCTGGCATGAAGCGGTTCAGCAACAATCACCGTGTTCAAGCTTGCCCCCGATCCAACCTCTGTGGCCCTCTGTTCCCCACTCTGTGACTCTGTGGTGAACCCAGAGACCGGCCCGATTCTCTGAAAGCCCGGCGACCGGCATGGATTGTGCTGTGGACGCGGCCCCGCCGTCGATACCATGAGCTCCGGCATGGTTCGGACGCGGTCAGCCCGCGCGTCCGGGCGTCGATGGAGTGACGCCCCGCGAGGCCGTCGGCGGCAGGAGGCCGCATCGGTCGCGTCCGCACCCGGAAGGTGGCCGTGCCGTGACTCCACCCGCGATGGCGATGCGATTCGACACCCGCCAGCAGATGAAGCTCGGCCAGCAGATGAAGCTGGCCCCGAGGATGATCCAGTCGATGGAGATCCTCCAGTTGCCGCTTCCGCTGTTGCAGGAACGGATCGAGCAGGAGCTGGAGAAGAATGTCGCGTTGGAGCTCGAGGAACCCGGGGAAGGCCGGGTCCGCGAGCGGGACGCCGACGCCGACGTCGCCGACACCGAGCGGGAGTTCATCGCGGGCGAGAGCGGTGAGGACTTCCAGCGGTTGGCCGATCTCGAGAACCGGTACCGCGAGGTGTGGGACGGCGGCGACGACTGGCGTCGCCCGGCGTCGCCGACCGGTGACCGCGACCGCAAGATGGACGCGATGGCGAACACCGCCGATCGCGGCAAGAGCCTCGCCGAACAGCTCGACGATCAGTGGCGACTCGTGGAGGTCCCCGAGCACGTCGCGGCCGCCGGCCGCCGGTTGATCGAGTACGTGGACGACGACGGGTACCTGGGCGCCGATCTCGACACCGTGCTCGCACAGGGCGAGGACCTCGGCATCGAGGAGTGGTCGCTCGATCTCCTCGAACGGGCGCTCGATCGACTGCACGGGGTGCTGGAACCGCCCGGTCTCCTCGCCCGCTCGCGGCAGGAATCGCTGCTGCTGCAGATCGACGCGATCGTCGAGCTCGAAGGCGACGAGGACGGCGTCTGGACCGACGCCGCGGTGCTGATCGGCGAGCACTTCGAGGACCTCGTGCAGAATCGACTGCCGAAGGTCGCGAAGGACGCCGAGATGTCGCTCGACCGCGTGCAGGCGGCGAAGGAACGCATGCGGCGGCTCACGCTCTGGCCCGGCCGTGAACTCGCCAACCCCGACGCGACGTTCGTGATGCCCGACGTCATCGTCGAGTACGAACCCGAGAGCGACTCGTACGTCGCGGCCCTCGCCGACGGCACCACGCCGGTGCTGCGGATCAACACCCAGGTCGAGAAGATGCGCGACGAGGCCGGTCTCGACGCAGAGGGCAAGGCCTTCATCGACACCGCGGTCCGCGACGCGACCTGGTTGATCGACGCGGTCAACCAGCGCACCAACACGCTGCTTCGCGTGGTGCGGGTGGTGCTCGAGCGGCAACGCGAGTTCTTCGACCACGGACCGCAGTTCCTCAAGCCGCTGCCGATGACCGAGGTCGCCGAGCGACTCGGGGTGCACGTCGCGACGGTGAGCCGGGCGGTCAGCGAGAAGTGGCTCCAGACCCCGCGGGGCATGTACCCGCTGCGACGGTTCTTCTCCGGCGGCCGCGAGGCGGGGGAGGACGGTCAGGAGAAGAGCTGGGAGGCGATCAAGGCGATGCTGCAGGAGATCGTCGACGCCGAGGACAAGGCGAAGCCCCTCAGCGACCAGAAGCTCGCGGACGCCCTCAAGGAGAAGGGCGTCGAGATCGCGCGACGGACGGTCGTGAAGTACCGCGAGCAGCTCGGCATCCCGCCCGCCAGGCGCCGCAAGGTGCACGCGGCCGCCGGACGGCGGCCGAGAGCGGGAGAGCAGGAGTAAGGAGAGCAGGAGATGGGGGCGGGGGGAACGTTGCCGGCTCGGCGATCGATCGAGCCGACGAAGGGCCCCCTCAGTAGCCTTCGGCGACAGCTCCCCCGGAGACGGGGGAGCGGAGTCGAGGAGGCCGTCCGAAGGTCCCCACGCCCCCGCCCCGCAATCTCCTGCTCTCCTGATCTCCTGCTCTCGCCGAAGGCGTCCTCTCCCGAGGAACCCGTTTCCGGTACATTTCCGGACATGCTGCGCATCTGGATCGACGGAAAACTCGTCCCGAAGTCCGAGGCCACGGTCTCGGTCTACGACCACGGTCTCCTCTACGGGGACGGCTGCTTCGAGGGCATCCGGGCCTACGGCGGGCGGATCCTGAAACTCAAGTCGCACCTCGGCCGCATGTACGAGTCGGCGTCGCTCATCCGGCTGACGCCCGCCTACGACATGGAGGAGCTGGAGGATGCGATCCGCGAGACCGTGGCGGCGAACGACCTGACTGACGCCTACATCCGGGTCATCTTCACCCGCGGGGTCGGCACCCTCGGGCTGCATCCCTTCAAGTGCCCGACGCCGGGCACGATCGTCATCGCGGACAAGATCCAGCTCTATCCCGAGGAGCTCTACGAGCAGGGGATGCACGTCATCGTCGCGAAGCGGCCGCGGATTCCGATTCCGTGCCTCGACCCGCGGATCAAGAGCCTCAACTACCTCAACAACATTCTCGCGAAGATCGAAGCGATCGACGCCGGGGTGCTCGAGGCGATCATGCTCAACACCGACGGGCAGGTCGCGGAGTGCACCGGTGACAACATCTTCGCGATCAAGGACGGCCGGATCCTGACCCCGAGCACCTCGACCGGCATCCTGCACGGCGTGACGCGACGGTTCGTCATCAAGGAGATCGCCCCCGCCTGCGGTTACGAGGTCGAGGAGGCGGTGTTCCCGCTCGACGAACTGCTTTCGGCGGACGAGATCTTCCTGACCGGTACCGCCGCCGAGGTGATCGGCGTCACGAAGATCGACGACACCGTGATCGGCGACGGCACGGTCGGGCCGGTCACCAGGGCGTGCATCGCGGAGTTCCGACGTCGCATCGCCGAGGGTTGTCCCGAGGACTGAACCGACCCCGGTGCTGATGGAGATCCTGCATGCGCTGTCTCAAGTGCGAGTACCCGCTGTGGGATCTGAAGCCAGGGCCGTGTCCGGAGTGCGGTGAGCCGTTCGATCCGACGTCGCACCGGTTCCGCCCGAATGCGGTCCGGTTCTGCTGCCCGCACTGCGACCAGGCGTACTACGGCGACGGCGAGGACGGGCATCTTCAGCCGCGGTCGTTCGACTGCATCGCCTGCGGCGTCCGGATCGACGAAGCCGAATGCGTGGTCCGACCGCTCGAGGGGGGAAGCCACGAGGATGCGGTGCATCCGGGGCGGGCGCCGTGGTTCGACGACTCGATCGGGTGGTTCAAGCGGTACCTCCGTACCGTCGGATGGTCGATGACCCGGCCCGCCCGGCTGGGCCGCGAACTCCCCGCGCCCCTCGGACTCGGGTCCGGCGTGGGGTTCTACGCCCTCACCCAGTTGCTGGTGATGATCGGCACCGTGATCACGCTGGGCGTGTGGTTCGGGCTGATGATGGGGGCGCTCGCGGGTGCCGGTGGTGGTCCGGGCGGCGGCTTCACCTTCGGTGGCATGACCGTCGTGGCGTTCCTCATGACGATCTTCGGATTCGCGATCTCGATCCTCGTCCTGATCGCGGGCGGTGCGGTGGTGCACCTCGTGCTGAGGATCGGCGGCGAGACCCGGGAGGGAATCGGTCGGACCATCTCGGCGCTGGGCTTCGGAACCGGGCCGCTCGTCCTGTCCGGGATCCCGTTCCTCGGAACCTGGTGTCTCGGGACCGTC